>Ga0194130_10002858_pt1 | contig 24251 bp, 24 predicted proteins | sample TA2KigsurfametaG_FD_160084 | JGI IMG/M metagenome (GOLD analysis project Ga0194130, IMG submission 160084) | Freshwater microbial communities from Lake Tanganyika, Tanzania - TA2015050 Kigoma 12 surface | ecosystem: Environmental > Aquatic > Freshwater > Lake | place: Tanzania: Lake Tanganyika... | reverse complement strand
TGTCATCAACAAGAAGAACCCAAAGTTTAAACAAAGACAAGGATAATATTATGGCAAGGATAGCTGGTATTGATTTACCCCGCAACAAGAGAGGCGAAATTGGCCTCACCTACATCTACGGAATTGGCAGGTCTTCCTCAAGGAAAATTCTGACCAATGCCGGTGTGGACATGGACACCAAGGTAGGTGAATGGTCTGATGAACAATTGAATGTTATTCGAAAGCTCATCACGGACGAGTTCCGCGTTGAAGGCGAACTACGCTCTGAGGTTCAGTTAAGTATCAAGCGCCTCATGGATATCGGGTGTTATCGTGGTCAACGCCACCGTAAAGGATTACCCCTGCGTGGTCAGCGCACCAAGAACAATTCCCGCACGAGGAAGGGCAAGCGTAAGACCGTTGCCAACAAGAAAAAAGTAACTAAGTAATCAGTCATCGTCTTATTTGATCATAATCATCTATAAAAAATCCAATGGCCAAATCAACCAAAGTCGTTAAGAAGCGCGTTGTCCGCGTGGATGCCACCGGACAGGTTCACGTGCATTCGACATTCAATAACATCATTGTGTCCGTAACTAATTCCGAAGGGCAAGTGATATCATGGGCCTCTGCCGGTAAAGCTGGTTTCAAAGGATCCAAAAAGAACACGCCGTATGCCGCGTTGGTCGCCGCTTCCGATTGCGCCAAGGTTGCTTACGACTTGGGAATGCGTCGTGCAGAGGTATTCGTCAAAGGACCTGGAGCGGGTCGCGAGTCAGCTATTCGTGCGGTAGCGACTATAGGCATTGAAGTAACGGCAATCAACGATGTCACTCCAATGCCGCATAATGGTTGCCGTCCTGCTAAACGTCGTCGCGTTTAATTCTTTGTCATTTATTTAATTGCTGTAAACAATATTCATTATCATGGCCAGATACACCGGTCCCAAAACCAAAGTTGCCCGTCGCTTCAAAGAGCCCATCTTTGGGCCTGACAAAATTTTGCAAAAGAAGCAATATGGACCAGGCCAACACGGCCCATCCAAGCGCTCTCCCAAAAAATCGGAATATGCCGTACAGTTGGGCGAAAAGCAAAAAGTTAAGTACACTTACGGCGTCCTTGAGCGTCAGTTTTCCTTGACCTTTGACAAGGCCAATCGTAAGAAGGGAAGTACCGGCGAAAACTTGCTTAAATTCTTGGAAGCCCGTTTGGACAACACAGTTTTTCGTTTGGGTATTGCCCCGACTAGAGAGGCTGCACGGCAGCTCGTATCCCACCGACATATTGTGGTCAATGGGAAAGTTGTCAATATCCCATCGTTTCAATTGCACCCCGGTGATTATGTGGGGGTTCGCGAAAAGTCCAAAAACCTGGAAGTTATTGTAGATGCCGTAGGCGCCAAAATGGTTTCAAAGTTCAATTGGCTTGAATGGAGCAAAGAGAAAATGGAAGGTCGATTCGTGGATTTCCCCGAGCGTGACCAAATTCCAGAGAACATCAAGGAACAGCTTATCGTCGAATTGTATTCCAAGTAATTTTATTTCTGAATTTAAATATTTTCCATGTCTGTAATTGTTTTCCAAAAGCCTGAGAAGGTTATCATGCACAAGGCCAATGAGTTTCAAGGCTCTTTTGAGTTTAAACCTCTTGAGCCCGGTTATGGGGTAACCATTGGTAATGCATTGCGCAGAATCCTGCTGTCATCTTTGCAGGGTTATGCTATTTCATCAATTCGGATTCCAGGTGTCGACCACGAGTTCTCTACGATTAAAGGGGTAGTTGAAGACGTCATTGAGCTAATCCTCAATCTCAAACAAGTCCGGTTCAAACCGGTTGGCGATGCCATCGATGGGGAGAAAGTTATCGTGATCCTCAAGGGAAAAGGTGCATTCATGGCAGGGGATATCGAGCAATTTTCAAGCAACTTCAAGATCTTGAATCCCGATTTGCAGATTTGTACTATGGATGGCAAAATCACTTTGGAATTGGAGCTCACCATTCGTAAAGGGAGAGGATATGTTGCCGCCGAAGACAATAAAATCGAAGAAGGCTTGTTGGGTTTAATTCCAATTGACTCGGTATTTACGCCGGTAAAGAATGTTAAATACCAAATTGAAAACACCCGTGTTGAGCAAAAGACTGACTACGAGAAATTGCTTTTGGATATTGTAACGGACGGTTCGGTTCACCCTGAGGAAGCTTTGAAGGAAGCTGCTCGCATTTTGATTCAGCATTTTGCTTTGTTTTCGGACGAAACTATGGCTCTGGAAATAGCCGGTGATGACCAAGCCATGGTAATTGATGAGGACTTTTTGGCAAAGCGCAAATTGTTGAAATCCAATCTCAGCGATATGAACTTGTCTGTAAGGGCGTACAACTGTCTCAAGGCCGCTGAAATTCGCACTTTAGCGGATTTGGTCAAATTTGACATCGCTGATTTGCTTAAATTCCGCAATTTTGGTCGTAAATCCCTTACTGAACTTGAAGATTTGGTTCGTGAGAAGGGTCTCACCTTTGGAATGGATATTCACAAATACAAACTCGACGAAGATTAATCCCTCTAGCTATGCGTCACGGAAACAGCATTAACCATTTGAGTCGTACCTACGGGCATCGCAAGGCGATGTTACGGAACATGGCCGTCTCTCTGATTCTTAACAAAAGGATCAATACCACCTTGGCCAAAGCCAAGGAATTACGCAAATTTGTTGAGCCTGTTTTGACCCGATCCAAAGCGGACACCATGCACAATCGGCGCATGGTTTTTGCGGATTTGCAAGACAAAGAAGCGGTGAAGGAACTTTTTGGTAAGGTTGCCGAAAAGATCGCGACCAGACCTGGGGGATACACCCGAATTATCAAAACGGGTTTTCGTTTGGGTGATGCCGCTGAAATGTGCATGATGGAGTTGGTTGATTTCAACGAGCTTTTGTTAGCCGATTCAGCATCACGCAAAGCCAAGACTACCCGTCGTAGCCGCTCATCCTCCAAGAAAACCGCTAGTTCTGTCGCTTCTGCCGCCCCCTTAATGGGTCAAGCTAGCGTTGAAGAAGAAACAGCTGCAGTCCTTGTCAGCGAGGCGCCATTGGACGAGGCCCCTGTGGATGCAGCCCCAATGGATGAGTCTCCAATGGAGGCATCGGTAGCCACCGAAGAATCTTCTTTGGAAGTCAATACCGATGATTCAGTCGCTGAATTACCATCCGTGGAGATTTCGGAGTCTGAGGAAGGGAAGGCAGCAGACGAGGATAGTAAGGAGGCCTAAGCCGTCTTTATATCGCTTCGTCCGCAATCAGATTTCCAATCATCAATATTTCGACTCCCTTCTTGGTAGAGGAGAATAAAACGGGCCTTTGGGTGTATTTTTGACCACGCTATGGTTTTTCATACCCCCACGCCCGGAACCCTTGTACTGGCCGACGGGACGTGCTTTGAGGGCAAAATCATAGGGTATGATCAGGGTTTTAGCGGAGGTGAACTCTGCTTCAATACTGGGATGACCGGGTATCAGGAAATGTTTACCGACCCTTCCTACAAAGGGCAATTGTTGGTTCACAATTTCGTTCATTTGGGAAATTACGGGGCATATGCCTCGGATACGGAATCGTCACAGGTGCAGATCAGCGGGGTAATTGCGCGGAACTTTTCCAACAAGCATTCCAGGCTCATGGCGGATTCTTCATTGGCTGAATACATGGTGGCCCAAGGGGTTATGGGAATTGAAGGGATAGATACTCGGGCGCTGGTTCGGCATATTCGGAGTTATGGGGCGATGAATGCTGTGATCGTTTCGGCCTCGGCAGGTGAACAACGCTTGGAATTGGGAGCTAAGGCTTTGGCTTCCTTGCCCACAATGTCCGGTTTGAATTTGGCGCCGCAGGTGAGCACGCCAACCCCCTATAAATTATCGCCTGAGTCCAAGGACGGTCCTGAGGTTCAAACTCCTTTATACAGGGTAGCGGTGATGGATTACGGGGTAAAACGAAATATGTTACAGCATTTACGTTACCGTGGCTGTGAACTTATGGTCTTCCCTTCGTTTTCCACCTTGGAGCAAATTTTGGATTATGCCCCTCACGGGGTCATGTTGTCCAACGGACCGGGAGATCCGTCCGCAATGAATCAAGAAGTGCAGGTGGTGAAGGCGTTGGTTGAGCGATTACCCGTTTTTGGGATTTGTTTGGGGCATCAACTTTTGGGCCGCGCAGCGGGCTTGGAGACCTTCAAAATGCATAACGGTCATCGAGGCTCCAACCACCCTGTTCGAAATCTTCGCCGCAACCACTCCGAAATTACAGCCCAGAACCACGGCTTTGCTGTTCAAATGGATGCCTTGGCAAATCATCCCCATGTGGAACTAACCCATGTTAACCTCAATGATCAAACGGTAGAGGGCATTGCATGGAAAGATCGCCCAGTATTTTCCATACAATACCATCCCGAGGCGAATCCTGGTCCGCATGATTCTTTGTATCTCTTCGATGATTTCGTCCAAAGCATGGCGCAATGATCGATTATTTTATAAAACACTCAAAAACATCGTATTATGCCAATCATTGAGGACATTTTTGCCAGACAAATTCTGGATTCTCGAGGAAACCCCACCATCGAAGTGGATGTAATCACCTCCGATGGATGTACAGGCAGAGCAGCGGTACCGTCTGGCGCATCAACTGGTATGCACGAAGCAGTGGAGTTGAGAGATGGTGATTCTGCAGTTTACATGGGCAAAGGAGTTCTCAAAGCTGTAGAAAATGTTAATGAAATCATTGCTCCGGAGCTCGAGGGTATTTCTGTATACGAACAGCAGGCCATTGATAGGCTGATGATTGAATTGGATGGAACAGGTAACAAGTCCAGGTTGGGTGCGAATGCGATTCTAGGGGTCTCTTTGGCTTGCGCAAGGGCCGCCTCTGCATCGTTGGGGATGCCTTTGTATCGTTATGTAGGAGGGATTCAAGGGAACCTGCTGCCTGTACCCATGATGAATATCCTTAATGGGGGAGCACATGCCGATAATGGTATTGATTTTCAGGAATTTATGGTGATGCCATTGGGAGCCTCTACTTTTTCAGAAGCCTTGAGAATGGGAACTGAAGTGTTTCATCATCTGAAGAAGGTTTTGCACAGCCAAGGCCTTTCCACCAATGTGGGGGATGAGGGCGGTTTTGCTCCCAATATCCGTAACAATACCGAAGCCTTGGAGCTCGTGTTGAAGGCGATTGAGGCGGCAGGATATGTTCCAGGCTCTCAAATTGCCATTGCATTGGATGCGGCTTGTACCGAAATGTACGATGCTGCAACGGGCTTGTACCGATTTCATAAATCGGGCGGTGAGACCATGGATTCTTCGGCCATGGTTGACTTTTGGGCTTCATGGTGCGACAAATACCCAATTTGTTCCATTGAAGATGGCTTAGCGGAAGACGATTGGCAAGGTTGGGGCCTATTGACCTCCAAGCTGGGTCAGCGAGTACAGCTTGTAGGGGATGACTTGTTTGTGACCAACACCAAAAGACTTCGCAGGGGAATTGAATCGGGTGTTGCCAATTCCATTTTGGTGAAGGTAAACCAAATCGGCACCCTCACCGAAACCATGGAAGCGGTTCAAGCGGCTACTTCGGCCTCTTATACCAGCATCATGAGCCACCGCTCCGGGGAAACCGAAGACAGCACGATCGCGGATTTGGCTGTAGGCCTTCGCACTGGGCAAATCAAAACAGGCTCTGCTTCGCGCTCAGATCGCATGTCCAAATACAACCAACTGCTGCGTATCGAAGAGGAACTTGGTGATTCAGCTCTTTTTGGGGCGGGCTCGTTCAAGTTTCGTCCCGCGTAGGGGATTTCCTATGGAGTCGATTCGGTGAATTGAAAAGCGTAATGGTCAGCCCAATGTTTTCTTCCAAAAAATGATTTTGGGTCGTTTAAAAATAATCTTGCTTAATCGCTATTTCTTGACCGGACTTGCCTTTGTGGTGTGGTTGGTCTTCTTGGATGATTACCATTATTGGGGCCAAAGGAAGACCGTGGACGACCTAAGAGCATTACAAGAACAGCAGCGGTATTACGACTCGTCGATACAGCTTATGAATCAAGAAAAGGCCGCCCTTGAATCGGACACCTTGCTTCTCGAAAGGCTAGCCCGCGAAAAATACCGGATGTACAAGCCCGGAGAATCTGTTTTTTGGTTTCCCGATTCTACATTCTCCCAAAACTAAATTCGACCAGTCCATTGAGCCTAAAGCCTAGAGGATAAAAAGGACTAAGGGCCTTGGAATTGGTCGCAGTAGGACCCCATCTCAATCGTATAATTGAAATTGGTTTGGTTGATGGTCATGGTGGAGTCAATGGTTTGGCCATTGAAATAGCTGCGGAATTTGTAGGTACTGCCAACATTTAGGCTGGTAGTGGAGAATGCTCCATTGTTAACAAATCCCAAATAGTCGTAAGGACCTGTGCTGTTGGCGGCCTTGTAGTACAAGGGAAAATCTGGCCGAAATTGCACAAGGGGATTGTTCGCACACACCCCTGTGACATCCAACGTAATTGGAGGAGGTGGGGCTGGTATATTTATTGTTACCAGCTGGGTCATGCCGCAATTGAAGTTTGCAGAGGTCGCCAACAATTCGGTTTTGGAAGGACTGCGATAAATTTTGGCTTGCATATTCACCAACTGATTGGCAGTGTTCCGGAAGGGAACGCTGAAGAAATCAATAATTTCTCCGTTACCGATCAAATTATTGGCTGCTGCCCATTCGGTTACCAATTGGTTGGTGCCCGCGTGCACTATTTCAATCCAGAAGTACTGCTTAACACCGGTAGGAAGGGTGGGAATGTTGACCTGTAACCTGGTGGGTGACTCGCAACGAATACCGTACCAGTCCAAATTGAACCAGCTGAGGTGGGTTGTTAGAAAATCCACTTTCATTTTGCCGCTATTATCTCTCGCGATTACGCCGACCCTTTCGTAGGACCATTTTGCGGTCTGATTATCGTAACTCCATATGGGCAATGAATCGCCCACCTGAACAGGGTTACCTGTATTGGGGTTGATAGTTAAAGAATCCACATCCACCGAAACATTGATGGGTTGATTGAACGAACGTATGGGCTCATTGTTAACGGTCATGTCCACAGCAGTAAAGCCCCCTGTTTGGAAATAAACCTTGTTTGAATCGGAGCGATTTCCTCCAGATCCCGGGAGGTTGAGCACTCCGTTAGGAGAGAAGCCACCGGGGAAATTTACCAATGCGTTGGAATCACGAGCATCAAAAGAAGCGACTTGTACCTTAAGGTCGGTTCCAGGAACCACAACACCTGCATCGTTCTTAAATTGAGTAGCAGCAGGAATGGTGATTTCTACGTCTTGGTTGGTGTTCCCTCCACCACCACCCGTACCGAAATTGGCGGTGGTAACGACCACTGCGGTAGAGGTAGTTCCTCCAGATCCCAAAGCGATGGAGGTGTCCGATGTTCCAACTCCCGAAGGAGGGGCCTCAAGGTTGATCATGGATATAAATGCGTTTTGACTTTTGAGGCTTTGTTGGAAATAGAGGTAGGTAGTTTTGTCTTGGTACCCATCTGCGGTAATTCGCATCATCACCGCCTTAATTTCACCGGGCGCAATGCTGACCCTGGGATGCAGTCCGATGGACATACGGCCATCAATGATGTCGTAATCTTCATTTTCCCCGTTGCTGTTAAGGACTTCAGAGGCGGGAAACGAACCCGGAACGGATTCAAAAGTAATTTGAAGGTTATCGCCAAGCACAGAGAGGGCTTCGCGGTCCTTGGCATCAAGGATTTCCACCATGGCGGTGTATTCCATCAATTGCGGATCAATAACAATACTGAGTCCAGAAAGCGGATTTTTGTTGCAAGAGCCCAAGAGGAACAAGGCCAGGGTAGTGGTGAGAGCGTAAACAAGGGGGCGGATGGGCTTAAACATATTTTTGGAATAAAGCATGTGATTGGAGAAATTCAGGTGGGTAATTAATTGAATAGGTCAATTCGGTTGCTTAAAATAAAGCAACAGCCAACCTGAAGGAAAGAACGGGTAACCACTGGAATCCTTTGAGATTTTCTTGAAGGGTTGCGGATTGCTCACTGGTTCGTTTGACCATGCCGGTCGCTAAAATTTCAGGCTTAGGAGGACCGATATAATAAGCCCCTAAATCTAGGCCACATCCAATGCGATTCTTGGGAGCAGCGCGACCAAAACCCAGGCCTACATACGGGTTGACGGTGTTGAGTACCCAGTTAAGACCCAAGGACCCGATATCGTCCGAGGTGAATTTTATTTGGCCAAATTCTATGCTATCCAGGATAGTGGCCGTGACTTTGATTTGATTCCCTGAAAAGATTCCCAATCCTGCACTTAAGCGAAACGCATTACGAAATGGATGAAAATCGACGATAAGGTCAGCATGGTCCAACTTGGCGGTGACATCCACCAAGAGGTTAGCCCCCGAAAAATTAAGCTCCTTAGGCATTTCATAGCCAACAGCCCCTAAGATCGCATCGACATGTAAGGCTGAGTATTTGGCCCGTACGCCCAACATAGGGTTAATTTGATAGCCTAAGTCGGCTCCGACGCCGATGAGGCCACCGTGCAGGCCTATGCCCAACAGGTGGGTTGAGGTAGAGCCAAAGGCTTTGTCCTTCGTATTGGAATTTGAACCAGCTGAAACTTCTTGAGACTGCCCTTGAATTGGGCTGAGCACGAGGAGAGTGAGGCCAATCCATAGGGTCATTGAGGGCCTTGAGCGGAATTTATTCATGGGTTTGAGGAATTAAAGGCTATTCGAAACAATTAATTACGTCGTATTATTTAAAGATAGGCTATTTGGCCGTTTGTTATTTTATCGGTAAACTTAATTTATTTACCGCCCAAAGCACGGTAAAGGAGCCATTCCAAACCCATGATGCTCCATACAATAATCCATAAAAGGGGCCATGCAGACCATTCGGTGAGTTGGGTGACCTGGTAGCTGCTGGGTTTGATCACAGGATTTTCGAGGATATGCTTTGCGAAATCCTCAACGACATCGCTTAGAGCGGTCGATGGCCTGGAGCCGCTGGCAGAGTTTTTTGGAATCTCGGCCTGGCGTGCCAAGCCACCATGCAGGGCGGAGAGTTGATTCATTAGGGCCTGATTGGCCAGACCCGATCCGGATTCCAAATCGTATTGGCTAACGGCGAAAGTCCCTTTTCGAACCGCTGCGATTCCATTGCGGGTCAGTGTCGCAGTATATTGGTAGTTCCCCGGTACCCAGCGACCAGCGCTCAGGGAATAGCCCATGCCGGATGGGGTCATCGCTCCTTCGTAGAGGACTTTGTTCTCCGAAGAGATTTGAAGTACCAAGGGGGCGCTGTTCTCGAATTCACCGGAGGCATTGCGTGAACTTGCCTCAAAGACCACATTCTCTGTTTCGTTAAAGACAGCTTTGACGGGTTTGGCCTCAAAACGATCGCTTTCGCGACCGCTCAATAACAACGAAACGGTTTGCAGAATCAAACGATGATGGATGGCAAGGGGTATATTATCGGAGCTGATTTTGGACGACTCTATGGAATTCATGGAGGCCAAACGCCAACGCCAAAGGCCCTCCCCCCAGAGGTAGGCCTTGGCTGGATTGCTTTGATAATCAATGGTCCACAAAGGCCTCTCGGAATTCACTGAGCCAATTTGTCGGTACAAAAGGGTTTGATTTTGGGGGAAAGTCGAAGGGCCAGGTACCCAAACGGTAAGAGGAGGTAATCTTCGTAACATTTGTTCATCCTCGGCGCTGATCGCAAAGGCATTCCAAGATTTGTTCAAAGCAGGGGAAACGCTGTTGGAATAAATCGATGTGTTTTGACTTTGAGAATTCCCTGGCCATGAGGCCCATTTGCTTCGAGCCCCCCCAAGGAACCAAAGCGGTTTTCCTTGCTTGTAAATTTGTTCTAACCATGGATTACGGGCAGGTCCTGCGTCCACAGAGGGCCATTGATGCAGGATGTAAAGGTCCGCAAGGGCATCTTTGGCCGCTTGCTCAAGGCCTTGAAGTCCGTAACTCAATTCAACGCGATAATTCAGGGTTTCTTCCAACGTTTGTCGAAGCACCCCTAGATCGGGGTGGGGGGCCAGGGCTAGAATTTGAATGCGACGCAAGGTTTCCACGGCTTCTACATAGATCAGCCTTTCTTCGACTTGGTTGGGTAAGGGATCCGCGCCAGACCCCTTGGAAAAACTTTCTAAGACACCTCTGACCTTGAAAGCATAAATTCCGGGTTTACCCACCGAAGCTTTGAGCTGAATCGTGGACGAAAATGGGGAGCTACCCGGGTTCACTTTGGCTTGGTCTGCAAGGGTTGTTTCTTGCCCATTGCCCACGGAGGCAGCAGCGAGGCCCAGCGAGAGAAGCTCTAGCCTAAGCCCTGCAGAACTCCTCAGCAGACCTTGAACTGTGGCCGCAATTTCAAAAGAGCTTTCGGCAGGGACTCGGATCGGTGCGGTAGGCGTCCCCATGCTCCAATAAGGTTGGTTGGCTGAGGGCTGACCGCAGGTGAGCGTGTAAATCGGGGCTTTGTCCTCGTCCAAGAGGTACAACGGGTCGGCGCCTTGATTGAATTGGCCATCACTAACCAAGACCCAGGCCGAAACGGGGTTTTGACCCATGTGTTCATCCACCCATGACCTTAACCCATCCGGATTGGTGGCTGCGCCTTGGAAATTAAAGGCAGGTTGACGGTCACTGCTCGTTGACCGGTTGAAAGGGTAAGGAATGACCTCGTCGCCGAAGCCCAAAATTTCCACCCGGTATTCCTTGCCCAATTTTTGACGGAGTTCTTGGCCAAAACTCATCATGGCTTCAGGCCGTTGTCCGGTACGTTCCATGGATCGGCTTTGGTCCAAGGCAACCACAACCAAAGGCGGATCCACCTGCCTTTGCATGCTCAGCCATTGAGGTTCAAAACACAAGAGAACGATAATCGTAACAGCCAATGCCCGCAATGTCCATAACAATACCCGCCGGGATCGCCGGATATCGGGCAGAGGGCGTTTCCCGTGCAATATCCATGCGTAGCCCAATCCCACCAAGATGGCCAACGGAATAACCCACCATGGGTCTCCCCACATGAATTCCAAATTTCTCAAAATCAATAGTTTAGAACAAATTTGGGGAATCTTCGCTTAGGAGGATTGCATGCCGCCGCAGACGTTCCAGCATTGCCCACTTACATAGGATGCCGCGTCCGAGGCCAGAAAAGCAACTACTTCGGCCACCTCTTCCACGGTTCCGGCACGGCCAAGGGGAATGCGTTTGTTCCACTGCTCGGCTACTGCCGCATCCAATTGGCCGGTCATCTCGGTAAGGATAAAACCAGGGGCGATGGCATTGCATCGTATGTTGCGAGAACCAAGCTCTTTGGCCAAGGATTGGGTGAAGGCGATTACACCCGCTTTGGAGGCCGAATAATTGCTTTGCCCCGCATTCCCGCTTCGACCAACTACGGAGGACAAATTGATGATGCTGCCACTGCGGGCTTTCATCATGGGTTTGACGGCATGTTTGCAGATATTAAAAACCGATTTGAGGTTGTTGTCTAGGACCTCATCCCATTGCGCTTCGGTCATACGGAGGAGGAGCTGATCCCGTGTAATACCCGCATTGTTGACCACAATATCCAAAGACCCAAAATCAGCAAGCACCGATTCGATGAGTTGTTCGGCTTGCAGGTAATCGGAAGCATCGGAAGCGTAGGCCTTGGCTTGAACCCCCAGGGCCACGAGTTCTTGCTGCAAATTCAGGGCCGCTTCTGCGGAGGATTTGTAGGTGAAGGCAAGGTGTGCTCCTTCTTGGGCGAGTTTCTTGGCTATCCCCAGGCCTATGCCTCTTGAGGCACCCGTGACCAGGGCAACACGGTCTTGGAGTCGTTGTATCATGGCCCAAAGATAATCCTTTCAACGCAGGGCCAAGGTTGATGACCTATCCGATTCGTTCGATCATGACCCTATCGTTGACCCGCAATCCTAGGAGATTGTAGGCATGGTCTTGAGCTAATGCAATTTGCAGATAGCCCCCGGCATTGTAGAGCAAGACCAGGTCGTTGTCTTTGACGGCATGGTAATGGCCATGGATCTTCTCGACCTTGTTCTCGTTACTGCGCACGCTCTTGAGGAGAATATGGATGGCTTTGCCGTTTGCAAATTGATCCAGGACTTGGCGGGTGATATTGGAATGCAAGTTCCCGTAATGATCCGCGTATACGACTTTGCCGACCAATACTCCATCGATAACCGTGGGTTCTTCGATCCAACGTGCGCTTTGGTCCGGAACAGGGGCTGCCCATGGTTCCGGGGCGATCTCCAAAGCAGGGTTCGATTCAATGGATTGTATGAGCATTCCTACAGGTCCGTCCAGCCAATTCAGGATTTGAAAACCCGGCATGTGCTGCGGGACCGTGAACGGATAGCGCTGTACCGGGTGGTTAATGGCTTGGCTTAATTGAGGGATCAAACCTTCCTTGTCCGGTAGGACAAACCAATGCCCTTCAATACGGGTCACGCAATACGTGGGTGCGGTAAATTGGCCAAAAATCGGCAAAAATCCAACATCCACAAGGTGAAGGCTGCCCGGTGGAAAAAAACTATAGGCTGTTTTGACCACATAAACTGCTTCCAGGAGGTCAAATTTGCTAATATTGTGGGAAATGTCTTCGATTCTCCAACCCGGAAAACGCGTCATGAGTCTTCCACGCAACATGGCGGCGTAGGGATCCTTTAACCCGTAATCGGTGGTGCACGTTAAAACTGGCATTTTGATTGGATTGTCCTCAACCTTTACACAAAAATATCTCATTCCACCCAAAGCGAATGCCCTTGGAACATCAAAATACAGTTTTGGAATTTGAATTGCAGGGCATCGAGCCCTTGAATTTTTTTGGGCCCGGAACGCTACGGCAAGATCGGCTCCAACAAGCCTTTCTGGATTTACGGTTGACCCTCCGAGGCAGCCGATTGGCCTTGGAAGGCCATCCTGGATCCCTGCATAAATTTCAAGTGTTATGGGAACAATTGTTGAAGCGTTGCAGTTTGGCCAACGGTTATTTGAGCGATGATGATTTCAATGAGGTGGTGGGGAGTCACGAACGTAGCGGCATGATGGATTTGCCAGAGGGAAGCGCTTCCAAGACGATCTTGGTACACGGCCCTAACGGACTTGTAGTCAGGGCCAGAACTCGAAATCAGCAGAAAATGGTGGATGCGATGAATCGCTGTGATCTGCTTTTTGCCATGGGGCCAGCGGGATCGGGCAAGACCTATACGGCCGTCGCCTTGGCAGTTAGAGCCCTGAAGAACAAAGAAATACGAAAAATCATCCTCACCCGACCTGCGGTGGAAGCCGGAGAGAGCCTTGGCTTTCTTCCCGGCGATTTAAAGGAGAAAGTAGACCCTTATTTAAGGCCCTTGTACGATGCTTTAGAAGATATGTTACCCCCGCAACGATTAATCAAGTACCTGGAAGACGGCATTATCGAAGTGGCACCTTTGGCCTTTATGCGAGGTAGAACATTGGATAAGGCTTTTGTTATTCTGGATGAAGCCCAGAATTGCACCCCCACGCAACTCAAAATGTTTCTGACAAGGATGGGGCCTTCCGCAAGATTTATTGTGACAGGGGATTTGACTCAAGTGGATTTGCCGGCACGCATGAAATCAGGCCTACGACCAACCTTGGATTTGATCCGAAATCTTCAGGGTATAGCGGTCGTGGAATTGGACGAAAGTGATGTGGTCAGGCATCCTTTGGTCAAGGCCATCGTGAAAGCTTACCAAAACGCAACCTCTACGCATGATTCATTGGTCTCCTAAGGCTCCTTTGCCTTTGCAAGGCGTCACCGGTTTCTACCGTGGCAAAGTCCGTGATGTGTACCGCTTGGGCGATCAGCATTTGGTCATGGTCGCCTCGGATCGCATTTCGGCCTTTGATGTGGTATTGCCTGCGGCTATACCCTACAAGGGGGAAGTCTTGAATCGCACCGCGACTCATTTTCTGGAAGCCACCTCCGATATTGTTCCCAATTGGTGGAGGGGTTCCCCTCATCCCAGGGTTTCGGTTGGCTTGAGGGCCGAGCCATTTCCGGTCGAGATGGTGGTGAGGGGTTACCTCTCGGGGCATGCTTGGCGCTCCTACCGGGATGGCCGTCGAGAACTCTGCGGCGTCACCATGGATGCGGGATTACGGGAATCCGATCCTTTTTCACAACCTTTGATAACCCCTACGACCAAGGCCTCTCAGGGCCATGATGAAGATATTTCGCGTAATCAAATTCTGGAACAAGGTCTGGTGAGCGAGGACTATTACAAGATTATGGAAGCCTATGCCTTGGCTTTGTATCAATGCGGCACCGCCATGGCGGCCGAGCGTGGGCTTATCCTTGTGGATACCAAGTATGAATTTGGGCTGATCGATGGGCAGGTCGTTTTGATGGACGAGGTCCATACACCGGATTCATCGAGGTATTTCTATTCGGAGGGATACCGGGAACGGCAGTTGCGTGGGGAGCCTCAAATGCAATTATCCAAAGAATTCGTCCGGCAATGGCTGATCGAACATGGATTTCAAGGGCTGCACGGTCAAAGCATTCCCCCCATGGACCCTGAGTGGGTTCAACAAATCAGCTTACGATACCGTGAACTGTACGAGCAACTGACCGGCAAACGAATTCTTGTGGACATGGATCATGCGGGATCCGCGGAGCCTCAAGACTGGTTGGAGCCGGTTCAGGCTTGGCTATCCGAAAAGGGTTGGTAGCTAAGGATATGCCTCTCGGTTTTGGCCTGGTTAATATCCGCCACGGTTACCAGAATTCCGGCTTCATCCACCTGTCCAAACCCTGCGTTGTGGGCAAATCCAAAATACTTCATGGTGGTTGACAGGCTCATGTAGGCCGGAAACAAAGGAGGCACTTTGCCGCCCATTTCTTGGGATTTTTTTAACAAAATCTGTATCGCTTTTTCGTAATCCAAGCCATTCCATAGGGCATCAAATTCAGAGGGTTTTTCGATGGGTATGGCCCATTCCGGTTTGGCGGTTACCCATAAATTGGGGTCTGCAAAGTAATGTTGCAGAAAGCTGTGAAGCAAGGATCGCGCGGAGGTTGGATACCCCTCGAACAAGGTAACCTTGCCGTAGAGAAAGCGAATCCCTGGTCTTGCAACGGTTAATGCGCCCAAGCCGTCCCATAAATTATCCAAAGCAAAAATTCCTTTTCGATGAAGACCACCAGGCTGGTAATCCGGGGCCACAAAGGCGCGCCCCAATTCAATGGTCGAAGGCAGGATCTCTTTTCGAAAAGCTTCGCTAAAATCAAACAATGTTTCGGAGGAAAGATGGTAGTTCCCCTCCGAATCAGGACCTGTTTTGCGGCATTCCACGAAACGGTAGGCGGCCATGATTTGCCGATGATCGCGGTCCCAGACAAGCATTTGCTCGTACCCGTTGGGCATGAGGTCGTAGGAATCGACATCGCAGTCTTTGCCGGCTCCACCACCCTCTGCACGGAAGCTTAATTCCCTTAGTCGACCGATTTCCCTCATCACATGGGGGGCCTCAGCGGCGTTGACCACGAACAAGCTGTTTTGGCCTTTGTTGGTTTCCCGAAGCAGGGCTTTGGGGACCAATTCGGATTCCAAAAGGTCAGCGGGTACGGGATCGATCAGCGGGAGCATTTCTAAATTTAAGGCCATAGGGAACGAATCGGGTTAACCTAAGCGGTTCTGGGCAATTGGTAAACCTTTTGGTACAGCCATTGGGTCCATTCCAAGTCTGTACGTGATGCATCCAGGTGGGATGCGGGTATGGCCTCACCAATGGTGATGGTAAGGGTGGTATTGCGCAACCTGAAGAGTTCATCCACGAGAAGCATCATTTCGAGATTCCATGGAATCCTCAATATTTTTCGCCACGAGGCGACTCGGTAGAAACGTTCGGAGAGTTGACCGGAAATATGCACCGGCACCACGGGGACTTTTTCACGTCGGGCGAGGGAAACTGCGGTCTTCTTCCAGGGGAGATCGCGGATGATGCCTGCCGAGCGCCTTGAAACTAGGCCCGCCGGAAAGATCAGGATGCCGTACCCATCCCGGAATCTGGATTTAAGTATTTGGACATTCTCCCGGGATTGGGCGCCATGTTTGTTGACCGGGACGAATAATTCTTCCAAAGGCTGTATCTGCGTGATAAGGTCGTTGCTTAAGGAGGCGAACTTATTGCGACACTTTCCCAGCACGTCAAAAAGAGCCAAGCCATCCGTGCCTCCCAACGGGTGATTAGCGATCAATACAAAGGCACCGTTGGAGGGAATATGCTCCAAGCCAACCGCAGTCGTTTGAATATGAAGGTGCCTGAGGGCGGCCCGGGCAAATTCAGCCCCCCTGAGATGGCCATGCAAGGCAAGAAATTCGTTCATCTCGTCTTGATGAACCAAATTGGCGATTTTACGAAGAATCCAGCCGGGCATCCAGCGGTACAAGCGGGGATTCTTGTCCGCAAAGGCCTTGCCTACATCAACCTGCATAGGCTCAGGCGACATAGAGGGGGAGCTGCTCCATCAATGCACAGACCTCTTGGCCGATTAACTTCAAAACTCCATCGTTGTCATGACCTTGGATGGCTCGGTCAATCCAATCGGCGACCTGGTCCATATGGCTTTCTTGCAAACCGCGCGTTGTGATCGCCGGTGTGCCTAATCGGATTCCGCTGGTAATCATCGGTGAGGCGGTATCGAAGGGCACCATATTTTTGTTGATGGTGATATGAGCTTTGCCCAAGGCCTGCTCCGCTGCTTTTCCTGTACAAGATTTGTTACGAAGATCAATCAACAACAGGTGGTTGTCGGTACCTCCGGAAATAATTTGATATCCTCGTTGCGTCATGGCTAGGGCCAGGGCCAGGGCATTGACCTTGACTTGACGGGTGTATTGGTGATAAGATGGTTCCAGGGCTTCTCCAAAGGCTATAGCCTTGGCAGCAATGATGTGTTCCAAGGGCCCACCTTGGGTTCCTGGGAACACACCGGAGTCCAGAAGACTGCTCATGTTACGTAATTCGCCTTTGGCATTTTTCACGCCCATTGGGTTTGGGAAGTCTTTGGCCATCATGATGATCCCACCACGTGGACCCCGCAGGGTTTTGTGGGTGGTAGAGGTAACGATATGGCAATGCGGAAAAGGATGGTTAAGCAAGCCCGTCGCGATGAGCCCGGAGGGATGCGAAATATCCGCCATCAAGATGGCGCCAACCTCGTCGGCGATCTGCCTAAGTCTGACATAATTCCAATCCCGAGAATAGGCCGAGGCCCCGCAAATCATTAATTTGGGTCGAACTTCATGGGCCTTGAGGGCAACCTTTTCCCAATCGATTAGTCCGCTTTCTTTGTCGACTCCGTAGAAGTGTGGCTTGTACAATTTACCCGAGAAGTTCACCGGAGAGCCGTGCGTTAAATGGCCTCCATGGCTCAGGTCAAAGCCCAAAATGGCATCACCGGGTTGTAGCACGGCCAGCATGACTGCGGCGTTGGCTTGTGCGCCCGAATGGGGTTGGACATTGGCCCAGGCGGCTCCAAATAAGGTGCATAAACGGTCAATTGCCAACTGCTCGAGACGGTCCACCCATTCGCAGCCCCCGTAGTACCGCTTTCCTGGAAGGCCTTCCGCGTATTTGTTGGTCAGAATGGAACCGGCAGCCGCCATAACTTGTTCCGAAACATAATTTTCGGAGGCGATAAGCTCCAATCCTCTGCGTTGCCTCCGGTCTTCATGTTGAATCAGCTGGGCGATTTCGTGGTCACGGATCATAATTCGGTGTTAAAGAGTTTAGAAATTTCGAAGGAGATGAATAAAAAGATCAATAAAAAAATACAATGAGGTTGAGCATTGACCGAGCTTGGCTTTGATCATAGGGGGTCCTTCGCTTGCATCTGCTCCCAGTCCCAAGCCGTTCGCATCATGTCCTGTAGGCTGTAGCGAATTTGCCAACCGAGTTCATCCACGGCTTTGCGGTTGTTGGCATAAACGGCAACCACATCCCCTGGACGGCGTGGACCGTAGGACCAGGGTAAGTTCATTTGATTGACCGATTCAAAGGCCCGAATCATTTCCAAAACGGTTTGCCCAATTCCCGTACCCAAATTGTACACGGACCAGGGGCTGCTCGAAGAATTTTGGCTGAGGAGACGGTTGACTGCATCCACATGGGCCGCTGCAATATCGCATACGTGGATATAATCCCTCAGGCAGGTCCCGTCTCTGGTAGGGTAATCGTTTCCGAAAACCGTAAGCTGTTCGCGCTTGCCCATGGCTGTTTGGGTAATGTAGGGGATCAAATTGTCCGGAACACCGACGGTGCATTCTCCAATTCTGGCAGATGGATGAGCGCCTACCGGGTTGAAATAACGCAAGGCGATTACTTGTCTTTCTTTGCCATTTCGGGGGAGAGTCGATTTGACCCAATCCCGTAACATTGCTTCTCCAACAGTTTTGGTTCGCCCGTAGGGCGATTCCGGTTCCCGCAGAGGAGACTCTTCGGTCACCGGAATGACTTGCGGGTTCCCGTATACGGTGCAACTGGACGAAAAGACCAAGTTGCGAATCTCAAATTGATCACAGGCCTGCATCAAGTTGATTTGACCCCCCAGGTTATTGCGGAAATATTGCAGAGGATAAGCCGAGGATTCACCGACAGCCTTGAAGGCAGCAAAATGGATGACGGCATCGATGGCCGGCTCTTGTTCAAGGACCTTGTTCAAGGCTGCTGTATCGACCAGATCCACTCGGTGCTGGGTATATTTCTTGCCGGTAATTTCCTGTATTCTCTGGGAAACCCCGGCCATGGAGCGGCTGTAATTATCCAGACCTACGAGTTCATACCCGGCTTCCAGCAGGGCCACGGCGGTATGGGAACCGATATACCCGGTGCTCCCTGTCAAAAGAATGCGTGCCATGCGTACTTCAGATTAGTTCAATGCTTCAGCAAGTTCAAAAGGTATTGCCCATAGCCTGATTTGGTCAGGGGTTGGGCTACTTTCTCCAAGCCTTCAGCGTCGATATAGCCCATTCTCCAGGCAATTTCCTCGACGCATCCAATTTTGAGGCCTTGCCGCTCTTCAATAACTTGAACAAATTGTCCGGCTTGCATCAAGGACGCAAAGGTACCCGTATCCAACCATGCGGTTCCTCGGTCCAGGACCTGGACCTTGAGTTTGCCTTGGGCAAGATAATGGCGATTCACATCCGTGATTTCGTATTCCCCACGGGCCGAGGGTTGCAGGTTTTTGGCAATTTCCACCACTTCTTCGTCGTAGAAATACAAACCCGGGACCGCAAAGTTGGATTTGGGGTGGGCAGGTTTCTCCTCAATGCTCAGGGCCTGACCGTTCGTGTCAAATTCGACCACACCGTAGCGTTCCGGATCTTGAACATGGTACGCAAAAACTACTCCACCTTCGGGTTGAATATGCGATTGTAACATTTTACTCATACCTGATCCGTAGAAAATGTTATCACCAAGAACCAGGGCAGATGGGGCTCCATTAATGAAATTAGCGCCCAACACAAAGGCCTGGGCCAACCCGTTGGGAACCTCCTGGACCTGGTATTCAAAGCGGCAACCTATATTCGCCCCGTTACCCAATAATTTTTGGAAGGATGGGAGATCCTGAGGGGTGGAGATGATGAGAATTTCGCGAATGCCGGCCATCATCAAGGTGGAGATGGGGTAATAGACCATGGGTTTATCGTAAACCGGCATAAGTTGCTTGCTGGTGGCCAAGGTTAAGGGATGCAATCGGGTGCCGGAGCCTCCGGCGAGTACAATGCCTTTCATAAGGAAATGGAATGCAGGAAAATGACTAGAAGAATTATGTTTGGGGGTTACGGATCTGGTCAGCAAGCAAATAGAGAACGGCCATTCGCACGGCGACTCCGTTTTCCACTTGTTGAAGGATGATGGAGTGAGGTCCGTCGGCCACATCCGATTGCAATTCTACTCCACGGTTAATCGGTCCAGGATGCATGATGACAATGGGATGCGATAAACGATCCAGCCTTGTCTTGTTGAGTCCGAAGTAGAGGGAATATTCACGTAATGATGGAATATAGCGGGTTTGCTGGCGCTCCAATTGAATACGTAACACATTGGCGACATCACACCATTCCAAGGCCTCGTCCAGGTTCGCTTCATAACGAATCCCCAAATCTTCAAGATGAGGTGGCATCAAAGTGGCCGGTCCGGTCACCTTAACCTCTGCGCCCAATTTCAGGAGGCAGAACAGGTTGGACATGGCCACCCTCGAATGCAAGATGTCCCCCACCAGAAGGACCTTAACTCCTTGAATGCGGCCAAATTTCTGGCGAATCGAAAAGGCATCCAACAAGGCCTGGGTAGGATGCTCGTGGGCCCCGTCTCCTGCATTGACAATACGGGCATCCACACGGTCAGCCAAAAATTGACAAGTACCTGCGTTCGCGTGGCGAACGACCAGCATATCGATTTTCATTGCCAGGATATTGCGTACCGTATCGCTCAGGGTTTCGCCTTTGGAGATGGAACTTCCACTCCCCGAAAAGTTGACCACATCCGCGGAGAGCCTCTTTTCGGCTAGTTCAAAGGAGAGGCGGGTCCTGGTTGAATTTTCAAAAAAAAGGTTCGCAATAGTGAGATCGCGAAGCGAGGGCACTTTGCGAACAGGTCGGTAAAGCACTTCCAGAAATTGATCAGCGGTATTCAGAATAAGCTCCAAATCTTGAACCGTAGAATCCTTGATGGCAATCAGGTGACGGGTGCTCAAGGTCGACATGCTTGCGGTTGGAGGGTTCATGCTGGATTTCATGCTGGATTTCAAGCTTGAGTGGATGACGAGGAACTGGTGGGCAAGAATGTTTCTATAGTGACCATGTCTTGACCGCATTCTTCGGCCCAATCTACGTGGATTCGTTGGTTAGGCATGGTATTGACTTGACGCCCATGGTAATCGGGTCGAATAGGAAATTCTTGGCAGTACAAACGGTGCAACAGCACCATCAATTCAACTCGGGCAGGTCTCCCGAAATCCAATAAGGCATCCAACCCGGAGCGCAGGGTTCTGCCTGTAAATAACACATCGTCAATAAGGATGACGTTCTGCCCTTCGATCGAGAAATCAATATGCGTGGTCGAAGGAATCAAGGGGCTTTGCCTTCTTCGAAAATCATCCCGATGAAAAGTCACATCCAAGAGACCGAGAGGAATTTGGGCAGCAGGGATGCGCAAACGATTTTGAAGGATGCGATGAATGCGCCTGGCCATCAAAACACCCCGGGGTTGGAGGCCGATGAGGATGCTTTTGCAGAAATCGCCGTGATTTTCAATCAATTCTTGACTCAAGCGCTCCAACATTAGGCCGAGTTGGGTTGAGTCTAAGAGGTTTTGCCTTCCTGGGGTCATAAAGGGCTTAGGGCCTTGTTACGGAACAATTCACGGGTCGGGCCGTTGAGCATGGGCGAAGATAGTATCAAAATGGGCCTTGCTCAAGGGCATAACCGACAATCGGGTATGGCTCAGCAGCATTAAACCGGCCATGGAGGGGTCTGCTTTGAGTTCCTGCAGGCTTACGGGCCGGTTGAGCCGAGCCACAGGCTTTACCCGCACGGCGACCCAGGGCTCATTCTCCTTGGCAGTAGGATCCGGGAAGGCTTCTTCGATGATTTCGACCAGACCCACCACCGCTTTCTCGGAAACACTGTGATAAAAAAAGGCAAAATCCCCGCATCGCATCGACTTTAAATTCAATTTGGCGCTGTGGTTACGGACACCGTCCCATGTCCCCACTTTCTCTAATTCCAGATCATCCCAGGAGTAGGTATCGGGTTCGGATTTCAAGAGCCAATAGGCCATAGGGTGAGCGAAAGGGGATAGAGGCTGTGGGTTTCGTAGACAGCTGTGGGTTCTCAAAATTATTCTTTACTTTGCAAAGGACAAGCAACCCCCAAAAAGATGGCAAGCAAAGAAATGAACAAGAACACCAAGCAAGGTCCGGGGATGGACGGCCCCGGAACGGCGACCCCCGGTGAATTTGCGAGCAGGCTAGCGGCTGCAAGAAAGTTGGTGGAAAGCCTGGAGCGGCCTGGGGAAGACCTGGACCGGGCCATGCAGGCCTACACCCAGGCCATGGAAGAATTGAATTGGTGCAGGGACTATTTGTCCAAGGCCAGGCTCAAAGTGGAGCAATTGGTTTCCAAAAACTAAGAGGCTTGTTGGGCCGCCAGGAATTCAATCCAAGACTTGGCATAAGCGCCCTTAAGGACCCTTGGGAATTTATGTTGGCCTCCAACTTTGCCCATGGAGGTCATCCATTCCAAGGGCAAACGCGTGGGGACAATTTCGAGCTCCATACGTTGGAGGGCATGCTGTCGCTCCACCGCATAATCGTCGTTAATTTCTTGGAGAATTTGATCCAAGTGTTGGACCAATTCAGTTTTCCTTGACTGAGCGCTTTTCAAGACGGACTCATCCACACTGAGGTACCATTGATGTCCATAAACCCCTTCATGGCTAAGGCCCATGACGGTGCATTCCCCCAAGGTGATGCCAGACCATAGGGATAATTGCAGGAGGCCCTCGTTGATATTCTCCAAGGACAAGTGTTCGCCGCAGAGGCTCAGGAAATGTTTGGTCCTCCCCGTGATTCGAATTTCCATATGTTCCAACGATTCGAATCGAACCGTGTCACCAATCAAATAACGCCATGCTCCGCCGCAGGTGGTGATGATCAAGGCATAATCACGTTGCAGCTCCACACGATCCAAACCAATCGCTTGAACGCCTGATAATATTTGTCCATCTTCGTTGAAATGTTGCTCATCAAAGGGAATGAATTCGTAGTAAATGCCGTTGTTTAGGTTGAGTCGCATTCCTTTTTTGAGGTCTTTGTGACGGGCATCGTAGGCGATAAATCCCTCGGAAGCCAGGTAAGTCTCGATATAAATTAAGGACCTACGGCATAAATTCTCAAAAGCGGGCAAGTAGGGATCAATAGCGACGCCACCGTAAGCAAAAACCGTGAGGTTGGGCCAAACATCATGAATGGACTTGACCTGATAATGCTCGATGATTCGCTGGAATAGCAATTGCATCCAAGCCGGAATACCCGAGACCACCCATATATCCCACTGTGAGGCTTGAAGGACAATCTGTTCAATTTTCTCGTTCCAATCTCGGATTCGAACAATTTCCTCTCCAGGCTTGAAAAAGGGGTTGAACCAAAGTGGAACCTTGGAAGTGTTGATTCCACTGAGATCGCCGTAAAAATAATGCCCTGAGAATTTGAGATCCGCGGAGCCTCCAAGCATCAAGACCTCTTTGTCAAAGAGGGTGGTTGGGAAATCGTACAAGGTCAAGGCATACATCTGTTTGATGGAGGTACGCCGCATGGCCTTAATCATATCACCCGATACGGGAATGTATTTGCTGGCCGCCTCCGATGTTCCGCTGCTCAGGGCGAAGTATTTGATTTTGCCGGGCCAGGTGATGTTGGAGCGTCCTTCGTCATAGGATTTCCACCAACGGCTATGCATCATGTTGTAGTCATGAATGGGGACCCTTCGGCTAAATTCCTCTTGCATTTGCCCGGAATCCAGGATGGACAAAAAGCCGTAATACTTGCCAATTTCAGTTTGTTTGGCTTTACGGAGCAAACGGAACAAGACCAGCTTCTGTTGAACGGTAGGCTTCAAAATTCCAAGCTGCAAGGATTTGCCTACTTGCAAGGCACGCTTGAACAAAGATCCAACCAAGGCCATGGGGAATCTTTAGTGGGCGTTGGTCGGTGACCATTCCGCCGGGGCAAGTCGCCATTGCTCCAAGGAATCCAGACTTTCTTGATCCAGGTAGCTGTGCTCTACCGCCGCTGCAAGCAAGTCGGTGTACGTGCACAAGCTGGTCGAGCGAAATCCTTGGTCTGCAAATCTTGCAGAGGCCACGGGAAACCCATAATCAAAAATACTCAAAACACCCAGAACCTCCAGCCCTTCTTGACGCAAGGCGGAGGCCGCTTGCAAGGAGCTTCCTCCGGTGGAGATCAGATCTTCGATCAAGACCACCCTGGCGTTGGATTCCCAACGACCTTCGATTTGGCTTCGGGTTCCGTGCTCTTTGGGTTTGGAGCGAACATAAACGAAGGGCAAACCCAATTGTTCTGCCACGAGGACCCCCTGGGGAATGCCCGCCGTGGCAACACCGGCGACCAAA
>Ga0194130_10002846_pt1 | contig 24318 bp, 18 predicted proteins | sample TA2KigsurfametaG_FD_160084 | JGI IMG/M metagenome (GOLD analysis project Ga0194130, IMG submission 160084) | Freshwater microbial communities from Lake Tanganyika, Tanzania - TA2015050 Kigoma 12 surface | ecosystem: Environmental > Aquatic > Freshwater > Lake | place: Tanzania: Lake Tanganyika... | reverse complement strand
TTCATCTCTCGATACCTGCCGCTCTCCGTTTGGCTTGCACTCATTAGTAGCAATCTTTGAAACTGTTTTATTGACCGAAAGGCCAAAAGAAAGAGGAAGTCCGGTCTCTTTCATTACATATAGCCGCAGTTCATGTGCAAATTTCATGCAACCATAAAAGCGGTCCATTCCTGTCATATCGATGTAGTGCTCATCAATAGAAGCCTTTTCAAGCAAAGGAACCCGCTCCTGCAAAATGTCAGTTACCATGTGTGAATACTTACTGTATTCATCCATATTGCCACGTATAAAGATGGCATGCGGACAAAGCTGCCGGGCCATTCGCGATGGCATAGCAGCGTGAATTCCGAATTTTCGTGCCTCATAACTGCAGGATGCGACCACCCCACGATCGGAGCTACCTCCAATAATCACTGGTTTTCCGATTAGTGAAGAGTTCTTCAGGAGCTCTACAGATACAAAAAATGCGTCCTGATCGATATGAATAATGTGCGTATCTTTTAACATAATTTATTTATGGGGGAAACAAATTTATGCTAAAAATTTTAGCAAATAAAAATAATTTATCACTTTCCGGGATTCGATTCAGATGAGTACAAAATTTTCGGATGGCTGAAATGCAGATATGCGAACGCTAGTAATTTTATTCGTTCGGAGTATGACAATCTGTATGTTTAAACAGGGAAAAACCTCCGGTAAGAAAAGAATTCCTGAATAAAAATGAAATAAATTAGGCATAAAAGAAAAAAACAAGTATAATTGTCTACTAAATCCATAGACTTTATAATTAAAACTTTTTTTAATCAGAATAAATTCTATGCGTTTTACAACGCAATATTCTAATGATGTCAATCTCTAAATCATGATTCGGAACGTATTGATCCGGCGTCGGATGGCAATCGTTTTAGACAAGAAATAATGCGAGTAAAAGAAAATACGGACCCAGCAGTGAAAGTAGTGCAAAGTACACAGGAGAAGCGCTGGAAAAGATTAGCCTACCTGTCTTTGTTTAGTTTATCACTGCTTTTTATTGCTTATGCCATATATTCTTATGTAAGCCATGATTCGTTTGTCCAAATCGGAAGGCAAGTGTCCTTAGATCTGGATGAAAAATTTGTATTGATGCTATTTGCCGGTTTCTTTGCTCAATTGGTGGATGGGGCACTGGGCATGGGTTATGGAGTAGTCTCAACATCCTTTCTGCTTTCAGGAGGCTTAAATCCTGCCGTGATATCAGGCAGTATTCACACTGCAGAGATGTTTTCAAGCGGGGCTTCGGGATTTAGTCATTACCGCTTTGGCAATGTGAATATGAAACTTTTCAAAACATTGTTGATTCCCGGAGTATTGGGGGCTATTCTGGGAGCTGTATTACTGAGTTATGCCGGTGAAAATTATGGAAATATGATCAGACCGATCATATCGCTCTATACCTTAGTGCTGGGAACAAGAATATTGCTCAATGCATTCAAGGAAAAAAAGAAAGCTCAAAAGGTTGAGCATACAGGATGGCTTGCCGGTGCAGGGGGCTTTTTGGATTCCTTTGGAGGAGGAGGATGGGGGCCATTGGTTACAAGCACATTGATTTCGAAGGGGCGCACGCCTAAATACGTCATTGGTTCAGTCAGCCTTACCGAGTTTTTTGTCACGATGTCCAGTGCCCTTACGTTTTTTGTTATTCTGGGAGTCAGTCATTGGCAAACCATTTTGGGCCTTATCGTAGGAGGAGTAATTGCAGCTCCAATTGCAGCCCGTCTTGCGGGCAAACTACCTGTAAAGAAGATGTTTATTGGTGTAGGCATCATGGTAATGATCTCCAGTATACGAATGATATGGAAGTTTATTGAACCTTTAATTTGATTTTTCTGCCTAAATTTTCGGACTGGAATAGGTTTGATTAAATCCCTAGATTCCCCAGGCAGCATAAACAGTGTGTTGCCCTCTATCTCAAGGGATACTCTTTGCATCATCATGTAAATTTTTCTTATTTTTGAAAGAAAATACAATCATCATGTTCAAATTCAGTCACTTTTTCTTTGCCGGATGCCTTGTTTTATTGAGCAGTTTTACCCCGGCCTTAGTTCCTGATCATTCTTTGTCAAATGGTGCCTGGAAGTCTCAGGAAGGAACTATCGAGCAAGTATTGTTGCTGTCGGATGGGTACTTTATGCATACGGTATATGATGCTCAGAATAAGCAGTTCATTGAAAGCAGAGGTGGTACGTATGAAATTTCAAATAAAAAACTGAACGTGATTATTGAGTTCAATACGCGTAATAAGGATCAAATCGGGCAATCGTTGACGTTTAGCTTCGCGCAAAGTAATAAGAAATTGAACTCCGACATCAGTGGTAAGAAAACCTCTTGGATGATGTTGGATAAGGGTGAAGGAGAGATTGCCGGAACCTGGAGAATGTCGGGTCGCAAGCAGGATGGTAAAATAAGCTACAGTCCGCCACGCGCAAGAAAAACCTTAAAAGTACTTACCGGAACCCGTTTTCAGTGGGCGGCCATTAACGCTGAAACCAAAGAATTTTTTGGCACCGGAGGTGGCACCTATACTTTTGAAAATGGAAAGTATACCGAGAATATTGAGTTTTTCTCAAGAGATAACAGCAGGGTTGGGGCCTCTCTCAGTTTTGATGGTAAACTCATCGATGGGAATTGGCATCACTCCGGATTGAGTTCAGTTGGTAATCCGATTTATGAAGTTTGGAGTAAAGAGGGTAAGTAGCCTTTAATCAATGGATCAGTATACCAGGCTGACAGTGATTTGCCTGCGTTCTCTTCTTTGAGGGAGTAATATCCTAAACATTCCATCGTCTTATGTTAAAAATATGGTTCAATGATCAGGGTATTCTTAAAAGTACGGGTGGATGAATCCATCTCTTATGTTGAACTTCTGAGTTGAAATGCAGGTCGATTTTTTTGCGCGGACTAATAATCTTTGATTGAAATCAAGTTCATAGCCTCGTATATAATCCAATTGAGCGCCTATTCGTCTACCAGGATTCGCCGATTTTTATGATCTGGATTTATTTCATTGCCAGTGGGTAACCCTTATCAATCCAGTTTTGTTTCAAATTGGTTGGAAGGTTAAGTAGTTTGGCCTTTGTGAATCCCATAGTTTTTAATAGGTTCAGGGCTGGGCGGATATTTGGGCACCTTTCGAAAGGGCAACAACCACAATATACCACTAAAAATGTGCTTTTTGGTAATTTTGACAAAGTGGTTTTAAACTTCTCAAGATTTTCTTTTTGACTCACACCACCCAAATTTTTAGCACCCTTTATATCATCAACTACTCCAATATTGAATATTTGAGGCTGATTAGCTTTTGGATTGGCGATAATCTCTGCCAAAGCCGAGGGTTCGATCAAGTCGTTCGGAGTCCAGTTATCCTTTTTATCTAAAGTTTGATTGGTTCTGACGGGATTTTGAGCTAAGCTGAAATTAGTTGCGGAGATGAAAAGTAGAAAACTGTATAAAAAAATTCTCATGTTTTTAATTTTTATTAAACAAAACTAATTATTTATGGCTATTTGAGGCATTAAATAATTACAAAATAAATGGCTTATCTGCTCAATGTATTGATAAAATTGAGCATTTCAAAATTGTCATAATCGGCAAGTCCGCTGTGTTGAAAGATAATATCTCCTTTCGGTCCTACAATAATTGTCGTTGGAAGAGTACCACTAAAAATGTATTCAGGAATGGGTGATTCGATTGAATAAACTGTAAGTCCGAAGGAATTTCTTTTCATATATTTCATGGAATTTGAAATTTTATTGTCCATGTCTACCATGATGAAGTGAACTTTTTCTTTGTTTTGGATTTTTGTATATAAGGAATTGATGGAGGGCATTTCGGCGCGGCATGGCGGGCACCAGGTTGCCCAAAAGTTTATGAAATATACTTCACCTTTATGTTCTGAAATAGTTATCAGTTTTCCATCGTGTGATCTGAAAGCTAAATCAGTCGGAACAGATCCTGAATACCCCTGCGGTTTAGCTGGGGCCTCAACATGATAAAGACCAATGTCCATAAGTCCCTTGATCATCAAAACCCTTGCATCCATACTGAAGAAAAGGATAAGGGCAAAGAGTATGAAGGCCAAGTGACTAAGGTTCGATTTTAAAAACCTGAACAAAATCATGAGTTTTCTGTTTTTTTGATGCAAGTTAGTAAGCTTCAATTAATGTTTGACAATATTAATGATTGATCCCCCTGAATTTGGTCTGCTATTGGATGGTGTATTTTTGGATTATAGTTTAAATTTAATGGCATGGGCAATAAAAATTAGCTGTTTTTAAAAAGAATGGATCAATATGTTGGGATTTGAATGGATTAAATCTCGCAAAATAGCCTAAGTTCGATATCAACAACCTAATTAACATAAGATCGATAGTACATCTTTCCAGGCTAAGTTTAACCTGATTATTTTTCTCAGTTTTTGGAAAGCAGGGTCTGTTGCTCCCGGTCCTGTGTTCTGCCCTGTTTTTTTTACGGGCAAATGGAACCCTTATCCTAAGATTCAGTGGTGCAAAAAAGATAGCGTTGCCACCCGGTTTTGGGGTTCTATTACCGGACTACCCATTCCGATGAAAAACAGCAGCGCGTAAACTAAACCTTGCCGAAGGAGGTATCTTCCGGCTGCCGATCATCTGAAATCAGGTAGCATTTCTTGCCGGAAATACTCCGGGGGAAAGGACTCAACTAAGCGATAAGACACGGGTATTGATTTCTGGAATCCAATCATAAGCATGTTGGGCAGCATGAAAACCATTAAAAGGATATTTTTTAATCTACCTTAGATTGAACTCAGCTTAATTTAATTAGCAGAGGTGTTAAAATTAATTACTACAGTCAGAGGATTTTTATCTTATCCGGTAATTTTTAAATGCCGTTTTTTTGAATAAACTTGGATAATTCCTCAATTGGGTGTTTCAGAATTTTTCCAATTTTTATATCATTTTTAATACACAGTTCCTTTAGTATTTCCGAAAAATGATAAGCGATTGAGCCTACGAAGTGACAAGTTTGATGTTTGTAGTCAGGGTATGATTTGATGTTTGTTTCTATAAATTCTTTGAAACCTTTTTTTAGGATATCTACAATATAGGGATGACCGATATGCTCACTCATGAAAGGGGCAAGTGAAGCCAAATAGAAATTAGGGGAAGGCTCCTGATATAAATGTTTTATAACAGATTCCTTATCAATTCGATATCTTTCAAAAAAATCATGGGCGAGTTCTGTAGGCATTTTGCCGTACAAATAGCTTGTTATCAATTGTTTTCCTATCCAGGTTCCTGAGCCTTCATCGCCCAATATGTATCCCAAGCCATGCTTGCTTTCATGAATTCTCGTTCCATCAAAATAGGTAATATTTGACCCTGTTCCAATGATGCAGCAAATTCCTTTGGAATTCCCGGTGGTAGCATAGATAGATGCAATAATGTCAATATCAACGCTTACGAAAGCATTTTTGAACACTTTGGACAAGGCATTTGATATATTTTCACGCCGATCCGGACTCGAGCATCCTGCACCGAAAAAATATATTTCCTTTACTTGATCGGTATAAGGTTGTATTTCAGGTGTATTATGAAATATTTTGATGATATCTTTTTCAGCCAAGAAGAAGGGGTTGATACCATTGGTTCTGAAAGTTATTGTTTTGGTATCTGACAGGGTTAATATCCAGTCGGCCTTGCTTGAGCCGCTATCTGCAACTAATAACATAATTTTAAATTTCCCCGAGAATTTGACTTGTTAGAGGTTTACCAATAAACTTAGATACCATTTGATTTTCTTTCACCTTTCTGATGTCTTTTGGATCCAGGGAAGAGGTAAGCACATATATTTTAATTTTATCCATGCTCAAATCAGGGAGCGATGCCAGAGCTTTAAGGAACTCAAATCCATTCATTATTGGCATCCTCAAATCCAGAAAAATAACTTCAGGTAGTTCTTGGCCTTCAAGATACAAATCCCGAACATAATCAAAAGCTTCTTTGGGCGACTCGATCACGATGATAGACTCTGCGAAATTGCTGTTATCTAAGATCTTTCGATTAATTAGATTGTCAATGTAGCTATCATCCACAAGTAACGCGCTTTTGTATTTGAAGGTATCCATCAAATCAAAATTACTAATTCTTTGTACTTAAGCAAGAGAATATGTATTTGAGGCATCTTACCGAAGATTGAGCCTGCCTGATAATTGGAGTAGGCCAACCTCAGCCAGTTTTGCTTCGAATTGAGCACTGGTATAGCGTGCATTGGCATCTATAAAATTACGCTGTGCTTCTCTGAATTCAAGTGGTGCTACACTTCCTAGTCTGAATTTTTCAAGTGTGATATCCATATTTTGCCTCGCCACTTCAAGATTTTGTTTTTCAAGTTTTACTAATTGTAGATTTGTTTGATAAGTTTGGTACAAAGAGCTTAGTTGAGAGCTAATCGACTGATTCAACCTTTCATACTGTAATTGGTTATTTTCAATCTGCAGATTTGCACTTTTTTCTGCTCTTTTCTGTAAAAATCCATTGAAAATATTGATAGATGCACTTAGTCCGTAATTAAATCCTCTTCCAACTGAACTTCTGGCAAAGCCAAGTTCAGAGGTGAATCTATTAAAGTTATAGGCAGTATTGAGGCTTATTCCGGGATACCTGCTGGCTTTAACCTCCCTCAGATTAATTTCTGAAATTTTCTTATTGATCAAGGCTGCTTGCAAGGAAGGGTTCAGCTGAGCAGCAGAGCTTTGCAGTTCGGCCAGATTTAGTGAGATGCCGATAATTATGGTATCTAAAACCGTGAAATTAGTATTGATATCTCTCGCGAGCAGTTCATTCAACCTAATTTTAGTATTCTGATATAGATCAATCTGTCTTAAAAGGTTAGTAGTATCGGTGTTGAGGTCAACCGAAGCGGCTAATACTTCAAGTTTGGCAGCTTTTCCAATGGTATACCTGCTTTCCGAATTGCGGAGTCTGATTCTGGATATCTCAAGTGCACCGCTCAAGGCTTCAATTTGTTGTTGTTGTTGTACCAAATCATAATAATTATTGATGACGTCGGCGAGTGTAGTTTGGATGGCTAACTTAAAGGTGGCTTCACCTAAATTTTCTAGTTCCTTTAACCTGTCATATCTTGCAAACATTTGAAAGCCGTCAAATACCTGCCAATTAACCACCGGACCGTATACAAAATTTGTATTTCTGGCCCCGTTTCTTTCCTGAATTAAGCCGCTTTGTAGTGTTTGCGTGGTGTTTGAAACGTTATTATTGGCATTTAGATTTCCGGTAATTACCGGAAGCATCCCTGCATTAGCCCTGTTTACATTTATTTTAGCTTGCTCAACCTCATTTTTATTCAATTTAATATCGTAGTTGTTTTCTAGCGCTATTTGAACCGCCTGTTCCAAGGTAAGTCGTTCCTGCGCATTACTTGATGTCAGGTGCAGGAACAATATGAAAAACAATAGTAAACTGAATTGATATTTATTTCTGTTCATATTTTTAATAACCTAAATGTTGAAGCTTTAAACAGGCCAGCCGAATTTTCGTATTTTATTAAGCATTGATTAATTCGATTTCCGGTTGAGATTCGATTTTTCCTGATATTTCCGGCAGGTTTTTGTGTTTTTTTGACCACATTGAATAAATAGCGGGAATTACATAAAGGGTAAGAATTAGGGAGAATAAGGTTCCCCCTATAATTACTATACCCATACTCATTCTGCTTTTTGCAGCAGCACCTAAAGCCATTGCAATCGGTAAAGCACCTAAAGCTATAGCCAGACTAGTCATCAATATTGGCCTTAACCTTGCAACGGAAGCTTCTACAATTGCTTCATTTAAGGGCTTCCCTTGTACTTTGAGTTGATTTGCAAATTCTACGATCAAAATTCCATTTTTTGTTACAAGTCCAATCAGCATAATTGTGCCGATCTGACTGAAAATGTTCCAGGTTTGCCCGAATAGCCAAAGGGAAAGAAAGGCACCTGCAACAGCCATAGGCACCGTTAGAATAATGATAAATGGATCGATAAAACTCTCAAATTGGGCTGCCAAAATCAGATAAACCAGTAGTAAGGCTAAGGCAAAAGCAAAAAGGGTATTGGAAGAGCTTTCCCTATAATCGCGGGATTCACCACCAAGGTCTGTTGTAAAGGAATCATCCAGTATTTTTGCGGCCGCTTTATCCATTACATCAATTCCATCGCCTATGCTCTTACCAGGTGCCAAACCTGCCGAAACGGTGGCAGACATAAATCGGTTATTGTGGTACAATTGTGGGGGTGTACTGGTTTCCTGTACCATGACGAGATTGTCAAGTTGAATAAGTTCTCCTTGATTATTTCGTACAAATATGGAGGTCAGATCTAGAGGGTCATTCCTGTCAGGGCGGTCATATTGTCCAATGACCTGATATTGTCTTCCGTTCATTTGGAAATAGGCAAAGCGTTGACCACTGAGGGCAAATTGCAAGGTTTGTGCAACATCTAAGACTGAAACTCCCAGATTCCTTGATTTTTCTCTATCAATGGTAATATTAATCTCAGGCTTATTAAATTTAAGATTTGCATCCGTAGCTGTAAAGGTTGGATCCTGACTAATTTCTTCCATAAATAAGGGTAGTTTTTCACGGAGTCTTTCAAAATTAGGTGCTTGAATGATGTAATTCACAGGTAATCCTCCCCTTCGACTCACTGAAATTGTCGGTTGTTGGATAACAAATACACGGCCGGCGGTATAAGGTTTCGTTATTTTTGTTAGCCTTTCTGCAACCTGGGCCTGTGAGGTTTTTCTTTGTGAAGGCTCACTTAACCGGATTCTTAGAAATCCGGTATTTGCTGCCCCTGATCCACTAAATCCCGGGGAGGTAACGCTTAGGTTAAATTCTTTTTCTGGGATTGAATCCTCTACCAGTTTAGTAAGCTCAAGAATGAAATTATCGGTGTAGTCGTAGGAAGAACCTTCCGGGGTTGTAACCTGCATACTCACTGCGGCTCGGTCATCGTATGGAGCTGTTTCTTTTTGAAGTACTGTCCAGAAAAGTCCGATTAGTGCGATACAGACAATGATAATCGGAAACGCAATCCAACGTTTTTTCATGAAACTGCCTAGTGAATCGGCATAACCGGAGGTCATTTTTTCAAAATACGGTTCTGACCAATTATAAAACTTAGTTTTCTCTTTATGCGCCTTCATTAAGTAGGCATTCAGCATTGGGGTTAAAGAAAGGGATACAAATGCAGAAATTAACACTGCTGCTCCAATAACAACCCCGAATTCCCGAAAAAGTCTGCCGACAAAGCCTTCGAGAAATATTACAGGAAGAAATACCGCAGCCAGCGTCACGGATATTGATATTACCGCAAAGAAGATTTCATTAGAACCCTTAATTGCAGCTTCAATAGGTCCATAACCTTCTTCCAACTTCTTAAAAATATTTTCTGTAACGACAATTCCATCGTCAACAACCAAACCGGTTGCAAGTACAATAGCCAATAGTGTCAACACATTGATGGAAAATCCGAAAAGGTACATGATAAAAAAGGTGGCAATCAGGGATACCGGGATGTCAATCAGCGGCCTAAAGGCAATACTCCAATCACGGAAGAAGATGAATATGATTAAAATTACCAAAATCAATGAAATTAAGATTGTTTCAGCAACTTCGGAAACGGAGCGTTTTATGAATATGGTTGAATCCAAACCTATATCTGTTCTGTAGTCTTCAGGAAGATCTTTCTTTATTTGTTCAAAACGTTTGTAGAATTCTTTGGATATTTCCAAATAGTTTGAGCCTGGTTGAGGAATTAATCCCAGTCCGATCATGGGTGTGCCGGATGAGCGAAGCATGGTTTCTTCATTTTCAGGGCCTAACTCTGCAGTTCCAATATCCCTTAAACGAACAATGTTATCCCCGGAACTTTGAATAATCAAGTTATTGAATTGTTCTTCATTGATCAGATTACCAAGTGTCTTGACAGATAATTCCGTCGCGTTACCCGTAATTTTACCGGAGGGTAGTTCCACATTTTCACGATCGAGCGCACTTTTTACATCCAATGCCGTCAGACGATAAGCAGCCAGTTTTGCCGGATCAAGCCAAATTCGCATAGCAAAACGCTTTTGACCCCATATTTGTATACCGCTTACTCCGGGAATGGTTTGCAATCGCTGAGCAATCACATTCTCGGCATAATCACTCAATTCCAATTGATTTCTGCGATCGCTTTGCAAAGTCATGGATATAATCGCCTCAGAGTTAGCATCTGCTTTTGATACTACCGGAAGACCGTCTATATCCTTTGGCAAGGATCGTACCGCCTGAGAAACTTTATCCCTCACATCATTTGCCGCTTCTTCAAGTTCCTTATCCAGATTGAATTCTATGTTAATGTTACTGGTTCCTTGATTACTTGAAGAAGACATGTTTTTAATACTCTCGATGCTATTCAAAGCTTTCTCAAGAGGTTCGGTAATCTGTGATTCTATGATATCTGAGTTTGCACCGAGATAGCTGGTTCGAACCGAAACAATTGGGGGATCAATCGACGGGAACTCTCTAACGCCCAAAAATTTGAAGCCAATCACTCCGAAAAGAACCAAAAGTAGGTTCATAACTATTGCAAGTACAGGCCTTTTTATACTGGTGGTTGATAAACTCATAGGACTTTTTCTAATTTATTTTAACTGCTAAAATATTCGTCAGCCTTGAATTAGTTGGTAATTTTAACTTTAACAGGTAAATCATTCTTCAAGGACATAATTCCTGTGGTGAGCACGGTATCTCCAATATTCAGGCCTGAAATAATCAATACTGATTTTTCGGTCCGGGCTCCCGTCTCAACCATCACTTCCTTAGCCTTTCCATTAGAGCTGATATAAACTTTCTTGCCTTGTAAAACAGGAACAATAGACTGGGTAGGTACTAAGATCGCATCACTTAATTTATTGAGTGGCAGTTCGATTTTGGCAAAAGATCCCGGTAAAAGCTCACCCTTAGAATTAGAGGCTTTGGCTTTTAGCAGCAAAGTTCTGGTCGACATATCAATCCCGGGCTCAAGAGCATAAATTGAACCGTTATTTATGGTATTTGAACCGGCAATGGTAAAAGAAATGTTTGTATTTAGCTTAACTGTTCCGGCATATTTTTCAGGGATAGAAAAAAGAATTTTCACCGGATCGCTACTAACCAATCGTGCAATATTGCTGGCAGGAGTGATGTATTCGCCAACTGAAATTGTTCTTAATCCAATTTTACCACTAAAAGGGGCTTTGATTAAAGTTTTAGCCAATTGGGCACGAATTAATTGTGTTTGTGATTGTAAGGAGCGTAATTCCGATAAAGCAACATCATACTCTTCTCTACTGATTGCTTCTTTTTCCAATAATTTACCCGCACGATATTCCGTTTCTTGCGCCAATTTCTGCTTGGTCAATGCTTGGGAAAGCTGAGCCTGAAGTTCTGAATCATTGATTTTTAGTAAAACCTTTCCTTTTGAAATGTTACTCCCCTCGTTAAATAAAATTTCAGTGACCAGACCCGAAACCTCACTTCGAATATCAACTTGTTCATTCGCCTCAATTGTTCCGGCAATGGCAAGGGAGTTTGAAAACTCTTCAGGTTTAGTGATAATGCCATTTACTGTTAAGATGCTGCCCGGCCCACCACCGCCCCGCATAGCCCCTTGTCCTGCTTTTTGGGATTTGTTCTTGTTGAAACGGTAGCCGATGGATATAGCCAGAATGAGCAGTAGAATGGTATAAACGATATATTTAATTTTCATCTTTTTTTTAATTTTTTGCGGTTGAAGGCCTACCCGATCTTATGGTCAGCTGATTATTCACAATTTAACAAAATAGCCCCGAGGGTTTTAATAAAATTAGGATGTTATTATTCAGTTAATTATAATTTTTTAAAATGGAAACCGTTTTTTCTTCCTGATTTGATGGTAATTCTATTAAATTTTGTTGGATTGATCCAAGTACTTCATGAAATATTTGTTTGTTCGAATGACCAATATTCTGAAAGGCTCTTTCATTAAGTTTTTTTATGGCTTGTCTGATTATTGGAATCGAATTTTGCGCCAGCAAAGTTAATTTGATGACTTGCTCTCTTCTATCGATGGGATTTTTCTCTCTGGTGACAAAGCCTTTTTCTTCCAGGTAATCCAAAATAGTGGCCATGTAGGATTTATCGATATGTAAAATTTCGGCTAAAGCCTTTTGCGACAGATTCTCATCATGCGAATCTATTAATATCAAAACATAATGATACCTGTCTATAGTTAGCTGGGCGACCATTTTTGTGAGAGCACTCAGGTATCTTTTAGAAACAGTTATAAAAGGGTTAGCTAAGGGTTCAAGCATAATGAAAGAACAAAGCTATTTTTAAACTTCGAAATTAGTTGGATGTAGCAACTATTTTACCAAATATTGAGCGACAGTTCATTAATAATTAAATCGAAGAATTACTTTTGTCTCTGAACATTTTTATAAGCTAAAATGAAATCCACACGCTACTTTTTCTTATTTCTCTCTATGTCAAGCACTCTTTTTGCCCAAAATAAAATAGATTTTGAGATTTCTTTCAATGAACCTCAGGCCCATTATGTAGAGGTAGAAATGAATATTTCAGGAATTAAATCCAAATATATTGACCTGAAAATGCCGGTTTGGACCCCCGGATCCTATTTAATCAGAGAATTTTCAAAAAATGTAGAAGGATTTAGAGTGGTCAATTCCAAAGGCCAAGAACTGCAATCTGAAAAGATCAGTAAAAATACCTGGAGACTCAATACGACCAATTCAGATATGGTAAAAGTGAACTATCGGGTATATTCATTCGAAATTTCAGTGAGAACAAGCTTTGTTGATGAATCACACGCTTTTTTATCTCCAACCGGAGTTTTTATGTATCCTGATGGCCAGTTAAAGCTAGCCTCTGAAATAGTGATTAAGCCTTACAAGAACTGGTCTAAAATATCAACAGGGCTTGAAAAGATTGAATCTAAATCCAACACCTATTTTGCTCCTGACTTTGACGTTCTTTATGATTCACCCATTGAAATTGGAAACCAGGATATTTTTGAATTCATTGCCGAAGGTGTTCAACATGAGGTTGCCATGTATGGGGGTGGAAACTACAATAAGGAAGTCCTCAAGCGTGATATGACAAAAATCATTTCAGAGCAGACTAAAACCTTTGGTGTTAACCCAAATAAACGATACGTTTTTATTGTTCATAATTTCAATTCCGGTGGAGGAGGCCTTGAGCATTACAATTCTACGGTTTTAGGAGCTAGCCGAAATTCGTACAATACTGAGGCCGGACTGTTGAGGTTTCTTGCACTTGTATCTCATGAGTATTACCATCTCTGGAATGTAAAACGATTGCGACCGATTGCTTTAGGCCCCTTTAATTATGAGCAGGAAAATTATACCAGTAACCTGTGGATTGCTGAGGGCTTTACAGCCTATTACCAGGATATTTATACGAAAAGAGCCGGATTACAAAGCCCTGATCGGTATTTAACGAATTTGGCTTCTTCAATCAGCAGTGTTGAAAATCAGCCGGGCAATCGTGTAGATCCGGTTAGTGAAGCTAGTTTTGATGCCTGGATTAAACTCTATCGTCCAAATGAAAATTCAGCAAATTCTACCATCTCATATTACAGCAAAGGTGCTCTGATTGCCTTAATTATGGATCTCCAGATTATTCAGTCAACTCGCGCAAAAGCCGGCTTGGATGAGGTGATGAAAGCCATGTATGATGAGTATTTTACAAAGAAAAGCCGAGGCTATACAGATGCTGAGTTTAAAGCCATGCTCGAGAAAGTCTCAGGAAACTCTTTTGATGATGTATACAAGGATTACATTAACGGAATTCAAACCATTGACTATAATAAATATTTAGGATATGCCGGATTCACTCTAATAGATGATGCTGCTAAAAGTAAGGATGCGTATTTAGGTGCTGTCACCACTCTGAAGGATGCCAAAATTATGGTGACCGGTGTTAGTCGTGATAGCCCGGCCTGGATCGCGGGATTAAATGTTAATGATGAGATCCTTTCGATCGATGATCATCGAATTAATAATGTGTCTGATCAAAGAATGACTGAAGTGGAAAAATATATATCCACTAAAAAACCCGGCGATAAAATTAATATGACCATTAGTCGTGACGGTCTTATCCGACAAATTGAATTAACGCTGATCAAAAATCCTAATCATCGGTTTAGAATTACCTCTTTACCAAACCCAAGTGAAGAACAAATTGCCGTGAGAAAAAGATGGCTCAGGCTTTGATAATTTAACAGGAAATATAGGAGGTTCTCGCTTCCGCGAGATCCGATAGATATCGGATAGCAGAAGGTCCTGGCCTTCGCTAGGATGACAATCAGTAGTAATAAACAGGGGATTCCAGCTCGGTGGCTGGAATTGAGGTTTGATTAATAGCTGCAATGGATGCTTTTAAATTCCCTTTTTAGGTACTCTCCCCGATACTGGGGGAGGCCGGGAGATCTTACCTATTGAGCAGTCACGGCATCTTGGCGGACTGTCCAATCCGATGGAAAACAGCTCCGGGTTAAGCAAACCCGGGTTGCAGCTCTATCTTTTTGCCATCCTGATTCTAACGACAAGGATTCAATTTCCCGCAAAAAAATAGGGCAGAACACGGGACTGCCATAAGCCAAGAGCAAGATACCCTGCTTTCCAAAAGCTGAGTGAAATAATCAGCCTCCGGCAAGAGCTTATACCGATCTCAGGTTAATTTAAAGACAGGCTTGTATCCCTGTACTTTATATTGTCATACGGCAGCCATTTTTAAGAATAAACGCTATGGATTTTCTTCTTCGGTTTTATTTATTCTTCGCTATTTAATTAAATTACAAGGATAAAACTGAATAAGTTATGGCAACAATAACAAGAGTATTCGACCTTTTGGAACATTCGCTTAAAATGCATCGCAGGGATGACATGGTAGCAGCAAAACAAAATGATATCTGGAATAAATATTCAACAGATGAATTTGTAGATCAGGTAAATTCAGTCAGTCTTGGATTAATTGCTTCCGGTATAGAGAAAGATAATAAAGTGGCCATTATGTCGGCCAACCGTCCTGAATGGAATATCTGTGATTTCGCAATTATGCAGATTGGAGCAACTCAAGTTCCGATGTATCCCACGCTTTCAGAGAATGATATCAAGTTCATTTTAAGGGATGCTGAGGTGAAAATAGTATTCGTCTCTGAATTAGCACTATACGAAAAACTGGACAATGTCAGAAAGACCGAAGAACTTGAGTTTAAGATATTCAGTTATGATGCTATTGACGGAGTTCCACATTGGAAGGACTTGTTTGAGATCGGTAAGGGGGCTGAACCTGTGGATCTGCAGCTATATCGTGATCGTATACTACCTGAAGATTTACTGACTTTAATCTATACTTCGGGAACTACAGGTACGCCCAAGGGGGTGATGCTAACTCACAAAAACCTGGTTAGCAATGTGATCGCCTCTTCGGTTATGTATCCTGAAGGCTTCAAAAAAGCGTTAAGTTTTCTTCCGCTCTCCCATATTTTTGAACGAATGGTTCTTTACATGTATTTCTATTTAGGGATATCGGTATATTATGCTCAGAGTATGGAGACTATTGCTGCGGATCTAGTGGAGGTCAAACCGCATGGTTTTACAACTGTTCCCCGCCTTCTGGAGAAAGTATATGATCGGATTGTGGCGAAAGGTTCTGAATTAACAGGGGTAAAGAAGCAATTATTCTTCTGGGCCTTGAATCTCGGCCTCAAATATGAAATGAACGGAGCTAATGGAGCTTGGTATGAATTTCAATTAAAAATCGCTAATAAATTAATTTTCAATAAATGGCGAGATGCCTTGGGAGGTAATATTTTGGCCATAGTTTCTGGCGGTGCCGCATTACAGTCGCGTTTAGCCAGGGTATTCTGGGCTGCCGGTATGCCCGTATTGGAAGGCTATGGCTTAACTGAAACCTCGCCGGTTATTGCGGTGAATGGCCTTAAATTCGGTGCTGCAAAATTTACCACAGTAGGCAAGGTTATTCAGGATGTAGAGATTAAAATTGCCGATGATGGTGAGATTTTGTGCAAGGGGCTCAATGTAATGAAGGGTTATTATAAGCGTCCGGATTTAAGCGATGAAGTGATGGACAAGGATGGATTTTTCCATACGGGGGATATAGGTGAATTAGTTGATGGTCAATACCTTCGGATAACAGACCGAAAAAAGGAAATTTTTAAAACTGCCGGTGGTAAATACATTGCGCCTCAAATTCTGGAAAACAAATTTAAAGAATCACCTTACATTGAACATATGATGGTAATTGGAGAAAATGAACGTTTTCCGGCTGCACTCATTTTGCCAAATTTCCCGGCTTTATCGGCATGGTGTGTTCGAGCCGGAATTAATTATACCAACAATACAGAAATGGTAAAAAATCAGAAAGTAATTGATAAAATCCAATCCGTTATTGATCATTTCAATCAAAATTTCGGCAGTTGGGAGCAAATAAAGAAATTTGAAATTCTGACTGAAGACTGGACCATAGACGGTGGGGAACTTACCCCTAAATTGAGTCTCAGGAGGAAAGTAATTCAACATAAATACAAAGATCAGATCGAGAAAATATATAGAAATGCATAGAAAATTTTCGCTCAACCTTCAACCGGCGATAGGTGCTCTTATTGCACTGAGCACTTTAATCTCAGGATGTCTTGGCGGAACTCTATCCAGAAATAATTCGGGGGAATATAAAAACGGACTGGTAGTTTCAGCACATCCTTCATCCTCAAAAGTAGGGTTGGACATTCTTAAAAAGGGGGGCAATGCTGTTGATGCGGCTGTGGCAGTTCAATTTGCCTTAGCTGTGGTCTATCCGGGTGCCGGAAATTTGGGAGGCGGTGGTTTCATGGTCTATCGGTCGGCGAGCGGGGAACTGGCAACTCTTGATTTTCGGGAAAAAGCGCCGGGATTGGCAAGCCGTGACATGTACCTCGATTCAGCAGGAAATGCGATCACAGACAAAAGTCTACATGGTCATTTGGCTGCAGGCGTGCCCGGTAGTGTGGATGGAATGGTTAAAGCTCATCAAAAATTTGGAAAATTAAGCTGGGCAGAAGTCGTGCAACCTGCTTTAGATCTGGCCAGAAACGGATTCCCAATTACCGACAGTCAGGTAGAGGAGTTTACTGAATTACAGGAGAAGCTAAAAAAGTATAACCCCGGAAAGTCATACTTTATCAAGGCCAAATGGTCAAAAGGTGATTTTTGGGTTCAGGAAGATCTCGCAAAAACCTTAGAGCATATTCGTGACAAAGGCAGAGAAGGTTTTTATGCAGGGGAGGTTGCCGACCAGATTGAGGCGGAGATGAAAAAGGGAGGCGGTTTAATTAGCAGGGAGGACCTAAAAAACTATCAGTCCCAATGGCGTGAACCCCTGGTAGGAAATTATAAGAATTATAAAATTATCACGATGCCACCAACATCCAGTGGTGGTATTGCCTTATTGCAATTATTAAATTCAGTTGAGGAGTATCCACTTAGGAGATGGGGCCATAACTCAGATTCGACTGTCCAGCTTATGGTTGAAGCAGAACGAAGGGTCTATGCCGACCGAGCAAGTCATTTGGGTGATCCGGATTTTTACAAGGTTCCGAAAAAATATCTTGTTGATCCAATTTATTCCAAATTCAGAATGAGCGATTTCAATTGGGGAAAAGCCACCCTCAGTAGTGATATCAAAGCCGGAGAAGTGCCACAGGAAAGCGAAGAAACTACTCATTTTTCAATAGTTGACCGTGATGGCAATGCGGTTTCCATAACAACTACACTAAATGGGGGATATGGCTCTATGGTTTTTGTTGGTGGAGCAGGGTTCCTGTTAAATAATGAAATGGATGACTTCTCAGTTAAGCCGGGTTCTCCGAACATGTACGGACTGCTTGGGGGTGAAGCAAATGCCATTGTACCGGGTAAGCGAATGCTCAGTTCAATGACACCTGCCATTTTGGAAAAGGGGGGTAAACTGTTTATGATTGTTGGAACTCCGGGCGGTTCTACAATCATTACCTCTGTTTTTCAAACCATATTGAACGTCATTGAATTTGATATGGGTATGCAGGCAGCAGTAAATGCCAAGAAGTTTCATCATCAGTGGTACCCTGATGTGATCACATTTGAAAAAGGAGGATTGGATTCTTTGGTTAGGCAGAAACTCAATCAGAAGGGTTATACATTTAATGAAAGAAGAGCCATTGGGCGCGTTGATGCAATCCTTAAAACACCCTGGGGTTATTATGAAGGCGGGGCAGATCCCCGTGGAGATGATACCCTTATGGGCTGGTAAACATATGATTTAAATTTCGGCACTTTGTTTCCCCATTATCGAAAGAATCAGGGTAAGCAAAAAGTGAATGAATACCAAAGCCAATAATAAAAATTTAATTCCGGCAAAAACGAATGCCAAGCCGGCGTACGTATCATCCGGTCCTGAATAAATGAGCTGAAGCAATGAAATATTTTCAAGGAAGTCGCAGACAACCGCCATTAAGGTCATTCTTGCTAATTGTTTGAATTTGTTTAATGGATGTCCAATAATTATTTTGGAACATACCCATGCGCTTCCATAAAAAAAAGCGGCTCCGTACAACAAGGGAAAAATAAAGTCCAGGTAGATACTGAGCGTCATTAATTCTGTATGTCCTAACCTTGCCAGGGTGTTGAGGAACGATCTCGCTTTTTCGGCAGTTCCAATGAATTCGAATTTTAAAATGCTACTCGGGTCTAAAGGATAGGTCATTTTGCGCATCAAAAATATCCATGACAAACAAATTAACAGAAGTATCGAGAATCTTAGGCCCTTGTTTTTCATTGGTTTAACCTTAATCCCTAAACGGGTATTTGCGAAGAGAAGTTTGACTCATGCCATTCTTTTCATAAATGGCAATGCAATGCTTTTTATATCTGTCGTCGATATTTACCTCTCCAAATTTTAGTTTTTGAGGTAAATCAGTGCCATTCAAAAAAAAGTAGATTTTCGTACTTCCATATTTTGTATGGGGCATAAAATTGCCATATTGTTCCATTTCTTGCCAATTTATTTTCTTCAAGCTTACAGCATATATCCTGATAACAGGTCCGGTATTCTGTTCATTTCGAATAAAGGTCAATTCCTTGAAATCACTGCTTAGGTCTTTGATGCCCTTTTCGGTTACAGTGCTCCAAATAATGCCCAAAATTATCAAAAAAGATAGGCCTAAGAGGAAGCTTTTATATCTTTTCATTTTATGATATTACTAAATTTATCTTGAGTTCGATCCATGAAAGATTAAAAAATATCCTTAAAATGGATTTTTTGATGCTCCGGACGCGCATGATTTAATTTTGGAAAGCAATACCTGCGTGTTATCGCTTCCTGCAGTCCTTTCCTCCGCAGTATTTCCGGCATGAAATGGTGCCTGATTTCAGATGATTCGTAGCCGGAAGATAATCCTTCGGCAAGGTTTAGTTTACCTGTTACTGTTTTTTATCGGGAGGGGCAGTCCGGTAACAGAACCCCAAACCCGGGTGGCAGACCTATCTTTTTTGTATTTCTGAATGTTATGTGAGCTATTCAACTTTCAGCAAAAAAATAGGGCAGAACACGGGACCAAGAGCAGCAAACCCTGCTTTCCAAAAACGGATAATAATAATCAGTCTTCGGCAAGAGCTTGTATCGATCTCAGGTTAAGTTAAACGTGAATCCGACATTATTTTTAAAAATGCCGTCTCCTTAGGCAGGGAAACATAGTATTTTATCTTTTCTAAGCTAATTTTAGATACAGATAGCCTTGGAACTTCGCCTCAATCTACTGCCTATGTTTCCTTTACAGCATTTAAAAGCCATTCTAAGTGGTTAAATCTTAATATTCAGATGGTTCTATATTCTGAGGGAGCTAAATTCAACCATACGATTCAGGTTTTATGTCGGCCGTAAATAAAATCAAATTTAACTTGTTTGGAATTATTCAAATCCATATATTTGCTATGCTTGCATAGTAAATATAGATGAAGCCTGAAGAGACTGTTGATTACTTTTTAAAAATTGTTTGGCAATCCGTAGCTAATAAATACAATCAGATTGCAGGGGATTATGGCCTGACACAAGCTTTAGGATATATGTTAATCAACATACGGGAAGAGGGCACTGCGGTATCCCAAATTGCGCTTTTATCGGGTGTGAAAACGACCAGTCTGTCGCGTACTCTTAAGAGTATGGAGGAGCTGGGTTTGATATACCGGGCGAATGATCCAAATGACAAGCGTTCGGTTAAGATTTTCTTAACCCCACTTGGTGTAGAGAAGCGGAAGATTGCTAAAGATGTGGTACGTAAATTTAACGAGTACCTAAACGCGCATATTGCAGACAAAGATAGATTGCAATTGATTAAAACATTAAACAAAATAAATCAACTAACCACTGATTATAAACCTCAGTTTCACTACCCGGATTATCCGGGTAGTGAAAGCTGAAAAACATTAGAATCAACACATGATGAAACGAGTTATCAGAAAAGTTGCGGTTTTAGGTTCGGGTATCATGGGGTCCAGGATTGCCTGCCACTTTGCCAATATCGGAGTTGAAGTTTTGCTGTTGGATATGGTTCCAAAGGAGCTGAATGCTGAAGAACAGGCAACAGGTGCTGATTTAAACTCTAAAAAGGTTAGGGATAGAATTGTAAATACAGCTCTTGAAAGTACCCTGAAATCCAATCCATCTGCTGTTTTTTCCAAAAAAGTTGTCGATAAAATTTCTACAGGGAATTTCGATGATCACATGAAAGATATTGCTTCCTGTGATTGGGTAATAGAGGTTGTGGTAGAACGGTTGGATATTAAAAAGCTCATTTATGATCAGGTAGAAAAATTCAGAACGCCGGGAACTCTTGTCAGTTCTAATACTTCCGGTATTCCCATTCATCTGATGGCAGAGGGGCGATCCGAGGATTTCCGTTCACATTTTTGCGGTACGCATTTCTTTAATCCGCCCAGGTATTTACGTCTACTTGAAATTATCCCGACAGCTCAAACCAAGCCTGAGATTATTGATTTCCTGATGCATTATGGAGATAAATTTTTGGGAAAAACTACGGTATTGTGTAAAGATACGCCGGCATTTATAGCTAACCGGGTGGGAGTTTACTCGATCATGGCTCTTCTTCACTTGGTTGAGAAAATGGATTTAACGGTTGAGGAGGTTGATAAATACACCGGTCCTGCACTGGGTAGGCCGAAGTCGGCAACTTTCCGAACCACAGATGTGGTTGGACTTGATACCATGATAAATGTTGCAGGGGGCTTGTATACTAATTTGCCTGAAGATAAAGCTCATGATTTATTTCAACTCCCGGACTATGTTCAGAAAATGCAGGAAAATAAGTGGCTGGGCGATAAAACTAAACAGGGATTTTACAAGAAGGTAAAAGGTGCTGACGGAAAGTCAGAAATCCTTGCTCTTGACCTTAAAACCTTGGAATACAGAACTCAGGAAAAGATAAAATCGCCCACACTTGAGGCTGCAAAACTGGTTGAGAATCTTTCGGAACGTATGAAGGTATTTGCCAAAGGGACGGATAAGGCGGCTGAGTTCTTCCGACATTCTTTTTTCGGACTTTTTGAATATGTTTCGGATCGCATTCCTGAAATTTCGGATGAGTTGTATCGAATTGATGACGCCATGAGAGCTGGGTTTGGATGGGAACTCGGGCCATTTGAGGTTTGGGATGCCATCGGTTTGAAAAATTCACTTGAAGGGATGAAGAAGTATGGTAATGAAGCATCAGAATGGGTGCATGAAATGCTTCAAGCCGGCTACGATTCCTTTTATAAGGTTGAAAATGGCGTCAGGAAATATTACGATATTCCTTCCCAGTCATACAAACCTATTCCGGGATCTGGTTCCTTTATTATTCTCGATAATCTACGTTCAACAAATACGGTCTGGAAGAACTCAGGCACAACCATTCTGGATTTAGGCGATGGAATTCTCAATATTGAATTCCATACCAAAATGAATACCATCGGGGGAGAAGTCCTTCAGGGATTAAATAAGGCGGTCGACCTTGCGGAGAAGGATTACAAAGGCTTGGTTGTTGGAAATGACGGCGCAAATTTTTCGGCCGGCGCCAATATTGGAATGATATTCATGGCTGCCGTTGAGCAGGATTGGGACGAAATCAACATGGCAGTTAGGATGTTCCAAAACACCATGATGAGGATGCGGTATTCTAGCATTCCGGTGGTGGCAGCTCCTCATAATTTGACTCTGGGGGGTAGCTGCGAACTGTGTCTGCATGCGGATTTTGTTCAAGCGAATGCCGAGACCTATTTGGGATTGGTCGAATTTGGAGTGGGCTTGATTCCCGGTGGCGGAGGTTCCAAAGAATTCGCCCTTCGTTTATCAGACGAGTTTAGAGAGGGCCAAATTGAGCAGGCAGCTCTTAGAGAACGGTTTTTAACAATCGGACAAGCAAAAGTTTCGACCTCTGCGATTGAAGCGGTAGAATTGGGTTATTTGCAAAAAGATAAGTTTGCCGTCAGCATGAACCGTAGCCGATTGATTATCGATGCAAAAGAAAAGGCAATTGAACTTGCTGATGCAGGATATACAAAACCGGTTCAACGTAAAGATATCCGTGTGTTGGGCAAGCAGGGATTGGGTATTGTTTATGCAGGTGCCAATTCCATGCTTGCAGGAAATTTTATATCTGAACATGATAAAAAAATCTCTGAAAAACTTGGTTATGTACTTTGTGGGGGTGATCTATCAGCTCCAACACTAGTTTCTGAGCAATATTTACTTGATTTAGAACGAGAGATGTTTTTATCACTTTGTGGAGAAAAGAAGACGCTCGAGCGAATTCAAAGTATTCTAACTAAGGGTAAGCCTTTGAGGAATTAGAGATGTGAAATAGGAGAATTTAGTCGGAGAATATAGTTTGACGCCATGTAGAATACCGAAGAGCAAAAGTTTTGGATTAAAGGGATTGACCTTATAGCCGAGGTTTAGGATTTTACCAGTTCATTTTCTGCTGGAGAGAAGCTCAGGTTAAATCTCAGTCTGAATGGCTAGCAGTTTCAATATTCTCAAACATGGCATAAGCAGTTTAGCATAAGAGTTTAAATATTTTTTGGGAATTGCGAATGGATCATCTTTTGAGCTTCAAACTCAATGAGTTGTTTCTGATAAGCTTGAGCTTGTACATTCGGAACATTTAAAAATTCGATCCTATTAATTGATAAGGTATAAAAAAAGAATTAGGCGTTTCAAAATAGGTTAATAAAGTAATCCTAAAACAGTTAAAAAATGTAGATGCGACAGGTAGGATTTTCTAGAATTTCATAGCGCACATTTCAAATCTAAAATAATGGAAGAAGCATACATCATAGCAGCATACAGAACCGCAGTTGGAAAGGCACCACGTGGAGTGTTTCGCTTTACGAGGGCTGATGATCTCGCAGCTGAGGTGGTCAGACATTTAGTGGCATCCGTGCCCGGTCTGGATAAAGAACAGATAGATGATGTGATTGTAGGCAATGCCACTCCGGAAGCCGAACAGGGCCTGAATATTGCTCGCATGATTTCTTTAATGGGTTTAGATACCGATAAAGTTCCGGGACTTACTGTAAATCGTTACTGTGCCTCCGGCTTGGAAACCATTGCCATTGCAAGCGCCAAGATAAGGTCAGGTATGGCTGATTGTATCATTGCAGGTGGAGTTGAGGTCATGTCAGGAATGCCCTTTGGAGGTTGGAAACTGGTTCCCAATGCAGAGGTTGCAAAGAACAATCCGGACTGGTATTGGGGGATGGGCCTAACGGCAGAAGCAGTAGCCAAAGAGTATAATGTTAGTCGCGAAGATCAGGATGAATTTTCATATCATTCCCATCGGAAAGCCGTTGATGCTATAAAAAAAGGTCACCTCAAAGATGGGCTTATTCCCATCACGGTCAAAGAAAATTTTCTGGATGAGAACTTAAAGAAAAAAACCAGAACCTACATTGTTGATACGGATGAAGGTCCGAGGGCCGATACAAGTATAGAAAAATTGGCAAAACTTAATCCGGTATTTGCGGCGAATGGTTCAGTTACTGCCGGTAATTCATCTCAAACATCGGATGGTGCTGCCTTTGTATTGGTAGTTTCAGAGAGGATGTTAAAAACTTTGAATGTTCAGCCAATTGCACGTTTGCTTAGTTACGGTGTGGCAGGTGTGCC
>Ga0194130_10002845_pt1 | contig 24324 bp, 19 predicted proteins | sample TA2KigsurfametaG_FD_160084 | JGI IMG/M metagenome (GOLD analysis project Ga0194130, IMG submission 160084) | Freshwater microbial communities from Lake Tanganyika, Tanzania - TA2015050 Kigoma 12 surface | ecosystem: Environmental > Aquatic > Freshwater > Lake | place: Tanzania: Lake Tanganyika... | reverse complement strand
GTCACACTGTCAGATGCGAACAATGATTTTGGCGGCACGCTGACCTTGACTGCTGCCAGCGCCACTGTGGTGGACAGTGTCGGTGGGCTCGAGTTGGGCAATGTGCAAACCACGGTGGGAGCATTGACCGTGTTCAGTGACGGTGGCGCGATCACGCAGGCGGCGGGTGCCAGCATCGATGCGGCTGCAGCAAGCAGCTTCACCGCCAGCCTGACTGGGCGGGGCACAGCTGCGGCCGACGTGCTGCTCGCCAATGCCAATAACCGTTTTGCGGGTGTTGTCGATATCGATGCGGCAGCGGTCAGCGTGGTCACTACGGGAGCGCTGCAACTCGGTGATGTAACTGCCACGGGCAATCTGGCGGTGACGGCTGATGGTGATGTGGCGATGAGCTTTGCGCAAGTCGGTGGCACGATGAACCTTGATACCGGCGGCGGGAACATTGTTCTCGGACAAACCACGGTCTCTGGCAACACCTCGATCATCACCCAGGGTGGCAGCATCACACAGAGTGGTGTGGTGCAGTTGCTGGCCGATGTAGATCTGAATGCCGACACGGGTGCGATCACGCTGTCGAATCCGGCGAACAGTTTTGGTGGACAGCTCTCGCTCAACGGTGGTTCCACCACGCTGGCTAACACAGGTAACCTGACGCTGGGAACGGTTTACAACCGCGGTGCCTTGACCCTGAACAGCCAGGGCACCCTGACACTGGGCAGCGCAACGACCGTGCAGGGCGACCTGAACCTGAGTAGTCAGGGCGCGCTCAATCTGGGAACTGCCAACGTTGATGGCAGCCTGAGCCTCAACAGCGGTGGTGGCGACATCACCATTGGCAATACCACGGTGGCCAATAACCTCAGCGTTGTCTCCGGTGGTGGCGCCATCACGCAGACGGCAGCCTTCAATATATCGGGTACCTCAAGCTTTGATGCAGGTAGTGGCAGCGTGACGTTGTCCGACGCAGGTAATGATTTTGTCGGTGCGGTATCGCTCACGGCAGCGGTGGCAAGCATTGCTGATGCCAATGCCCTGGTGCTGGATACGCTGGCGATCACGGGTAACCTCAATGCGCAATCGCAAGCTGGTCTGACACTGGGTAGTGGTCAGGTGGGCGGTACGGTCACTGCCGACAGCAGCAACGGCAACATCACCCAGCAGGCAGCTGGTCTGGCCGTTGCTGGGCAGATGGATTTGACCGCCGTCACCGGCCGCATTGAGCTTAACGCGGCCGCTAATAGCTTCGCCGCGACGGTCAATGCGAGCGCGGACTGGGTGGAGCTGCGCGCGGCAAGCGCACTGACCCTCGGCACGCTCTTGGCGACCGATGCGGCGCGGGTGGAGAGCGTGGGTCTGCTGACGCTCGGTCAGGTCAGCACGGCCAATGACTTCAGTGCATCCGGTACTGCGGGCATTGTGCAGCTGGCGGCGACCGCGCTGAGCATCGGCGGCGAGACTGCTTTTGTGTCGATGGGCGGTGACGTGATACTCGATCAGCCAGCCAACCAGTTTGTGGGTGCGGTGAGCGTCGAGGCACAGGATGCCAATATCCTCAGTGCAGCAGCACTGATGCTCGGTGACGTCAAAACTCAGGGAGATCTGAGACTCGAGACCAGCGGCGGGCCGATTACGCAGGCCGCGGCAGCGACCCTGATTGCGAACGGAAAAACGACGCTGGTCGCGAAACAAGGCGGGGCCAATGCCGCGATCACGCTGGCCAATACCGGTAACAATTTTGTTGGTCCTGTAGAGATCATCGCTGGCGCGGCCAAGCTGCGCGATGATGTGGGTAGTCTGAAGCTGGGCAACATCCGCATGTCCGGCATGCTGGATGCGATGGCACGCGGTGGCCCCATCATGTTTGAACCGGGCACGCTGCAGCTGGCGCTGGGCGGCATGATTCTGACGCCAGATCCGAGGCCGTCCGTGGTGCCGTTTGCACAGGCCCGCGTCGAGAGTATGTCGGGCATGGCTAATGCTGCGGATGCAGCAGCGCCAAAATCGGTTGCTGCAACTCAGGTTCGCGGAGCGACAATTACGCTTAGCGCGACCGAGCAGAACGTGGGTGCAAGCGACGGCGTGATCAAGGTTAGTAATGCGCCGTTAGCACAGGAAGGTAGACAGGTGATCCCGGTAGGCAAGGTGATTGCGTTGGATGCCAAAGCAGCTGAGGGTGCCAAGCTGTCTGCTGCTTCCTTCGAAATTATCGATGGTCTTTCTCCCGGCGCAACCATCGAAATTCCCGATAGTGGCGTCACCGCTAAAGTCGATAATCAAACCGGTAAGGTGGTGATGAGCGGTGATGCATCCGTATCCGATTACGATAAGGCGATTCAGGGCATCAAGCTACGCGTTGGTGACGATGCCCCACCAAATGCTGTTATCAAGATCAAGATCACGTTAACGGACGGTAATGGCAATGTTGAATCGAAGACGGTGACAGTACAAGTGGGTGAGAGCGAAAAAATTTCTAAAAATCCATGAATGGCCTATCAACATGTCGCTGGCGGCGTGCAGCCGCACCAGGGAGTACTCTTGTGGATGGCGCGTTCTTAGTGGTGCTACCGACATGTCGCTGGCATTGTTGGGGCGCCTTGTCGTAGGTTTAGGACTGTTTGTGGTGCGCCCGTCTAGCCGCCGAGCGGTTATCCTTGTGGCTGCATGAAGCCTGAGTTAAATCTTAGCGCCAAATATCCTGCTCGCTGGTCGCGCTGGCTGAGTGTGGGCGCGCTGATCCTACTGTTGCCAGTCTTGCTGTTGGTCAGCCTTGCGGTGGTGGGCGTGGATGTAGACATCAATGCGCAGCGCGCTACGCTTGCGCGCATGATTAGCAAGCAGGTGGATCGTGAGGTGCGTATTGATGGCAAGGTGCATTTGCGGCTCGGACTGCGTCCGCAACTCCGTCTACGAGATTTAGCGATTGGTCAGCCTAAGGGATTTGCGCCGGGTGATTTTTTGCAGATCGGCCAGCTTGAGTTGAAGCTGGATTTGATTCCTTTGCTGGCAGGACGCTATCGCGCTGATCGAATTGCTGCCAGCGATGTGCGGCTATCACTACAGCAGCGCGACGATGACACTAATAACTGGACCTTTGACGGTTCACCTTCCAACGCGGCGGATGACGGTCAAGCCTTCGACGCGGATGAGGTAGCGGGTATCGATATCCGTCAGCTGGACCTCGACAATATCACCGTGACCTTTCAGAGCGGTAGCGCCCGACCCATAGAGTTCCGACTGGATCAACTCGATGCGGCGCTACCCGTTGGCGGCGGTGTGCGCTTGAAAGCTAAAGGCATGGTCGAGCGCACCATGCCCTACCAGCTCGCTATTGATGGCGGCCCATTGTCAGATTTATTGCGCGGCAAACCGGGATGGCCGGTCGCCCTGCAGCTGAATTTTGCGGAGGGTGTGCTGGTGGCACAGGGCAAGCTGGGTGAGAAGGGTAGTGCGCTCAGCTTCGGTTTGGGTGCGCCTGACTTGGCGCAATTCGGCAAAGTGATTGGCGTGAAACTGCCGAATGCGGGTGCAGCGGGATTGTCGGGTGAGGTCGCGATTCGTCCCGGTCTTGTGCGTCTTGAACGCGTATCAGCGGCGCTGGGTAAATCGAGTATGGCGGGTTGGATGCAGTTAGATGCGCGACCCCAGACGCCGACGTTGACCGGTTCGCTGGCGATCATCGCATTGGATTTGCGACCGTTTCTGGGACAAGACGATCAAGACGAGCCGCCGACAGATTTGCGCGCGCTGTACCAAAGCCTTGCAGGTGCGCGTCTTGATATGCAGGCGCTGGATGGGATCACTATCGACTTGCAGCTCGGTGTTGGTCAATGGCTGAGTTTGCCCGGTGATATTCGCAATTCCTCGCTGCGGCTTCAGGCTAGTAAGGGGAAACTCGAGATACCCGTTGCGGCAGAGATTGAACAAGTACCGATGAGTGGCCGCTTGATCGTCGATGCCCAACAAGCTACTCCGTCTGTGTCTCTTTCTTTCAGTGCCGAGAAATCACCAATCGGTGGTTTGTCACGTTTCCTGCTTGGCGTACAGGGTATTGAAGGTCAGTTGGGTGGGTTGTCATTGTCAGTCAATGCGCGTGGTGCAAAGGGTGACGTATTGATGCGCTCGCTGACGCTGGCGATGCAACTACGAGAAAGTCGGCTTAGCTACGGTAATGTTGCGGGCGGCAAGCCGGTCAGCTTTACGGTGGATCGGATGTCGCTGGCCGTGGGCGGTGACAAAGCGCTCGATGGCACTTTGCGTGGGAGTTTGCTCGGGCGACCCTTGGTGGCGACTTTGTCGGGTGCTTCGCTGCGTTCTGTAATCGAGGCCGGTAGTTCGCCGGTATCGCTCACAGTGCAGACAGGTCTTATATCCGCGCAAGTGTCGGGTCGGCTGGAGGGTGCAGATCAGAGCGCTGATCTGACTTTTGCACTGGGCGCTGAGCGCGCTGGCGATGTAGCGGCGTGGTTGGGCTTGAACCCCCAATCCAATCTACCCATTGCCTTGGCGGGACGCGTCAGAGGGACGCTGCAGCGTTGGTCATTGTCGAATCTGGTGTTTCAGGTGGGTGATAGCAGCCTGTACAGCCAGCTTGATCAAACCACCACGCAAAACCATCAACGTCTCAATGCCAAACTGGAGATTAGCAGCGTTGATTTGCAACAGCTTGATAAGCTGCTGCCGCCGCCTGCACCAACGAAAGCGGGTAGCAAAGCCAGCTTGGATATTCCGATTCTGCCCGCGAAGCTCGTGCTGGACGATGCGGATGTGAGTGTGCGCGCGCGAGACATTCGTGGCTCGCAACTGGCGCTGGGCGAGATGGGGTTTGATGGTCGGGTACGTGAGGGTTACATGCAAAGCTCACCCTTCTTTGCCAATATCGCCGGAACCCGCTATGACGGCGCGATCATGCTGGATTTGCGCGAGGCTGAGCCGCATGCGGAACTCTGGCTATCAGCGGCACCGGTCGATGTGAGCCAGGCGCTGCGTCAGTTAAAACTTGCAAAAAACATCGATGCGGGTATTGAGCGGCTTACCTTGTACATCGACAGCCGCTCTCGGAATTTGTCCACACTGCTGGCCAATGCCTCCGTACTCGGCGAGATCAGTGGCGGTCGCATTATCGTGCGTGACGAGAATACCCAGTCTCAGCTGAAGGTACATGTTGCGCAAGGTAGTTTGTCGGCCAAACCGGGAGACCGCATAACGCTTGCGTTAACAGGCGATATCGATCAACAAGCCGTAAGCATCCGGCTACGGAGTGCCACGCTGAAGGCACTGGCAGAATCACAGCGACGCATACCATTTGAATTGATGGTTGAGGCCGTAAAAACCAAGCTGCTGCTGTCGGGAAGTATTGATCGCGATCTTGAGGCGCGCGACATTGAACTCGCACTGGATGTGCGTGGTGAGCGTGTAGATACGCTGGACCGTTTGGCGCGAGTGTCCTTGCCCCCTTGGGGCCCATGGACCGCAGAGGGTCGGTTCCGCATGAATATGCGTGGCTATGCTGTTGATGGTTTACGTCTGCAAGTGGGTAGCAGTGTATTGAATGGGCGCGGCAGCATCGAAACTGCCACCGGTAAATCCAAGATTGATATTGCACTGGATGCGCCACTGATTCAACTCGATGACTTCAAATTGCAGCACTGGTCTGCGATGGAGAGTAAGCCCACTGCTGATGAAAAAACCGATGCGGCCAGAGTAAAGCGTAAAGCAGTCGAGGCGAGCGACCAGGTGCAAGGCTTGTTGTCGCGCCAGACTTTATCGAAAGCCGATGCCAAGCTGATGGTGCGAGTCGAGCAAGTACGCTCCGGTAAAGACGTACTGGGTAATGGCCAGCTCGAGGCGCGCCTGCTGAAAGGACGTGCCGAGATCGGTCCGATCGCGGTCAGCATGCCGGGTGGTGAGGCCAAGCTTCGACTCAGCTATGAACCACGTGAGCAGGATATTCTGGCTGACTTGAAAGTCGACATCGACCGATTTGATTACGGCGTGATTGGCCGCCGATTGAAACCCGAAAGTGATCTGGGTGGTCGGTTCAGCGTAAAAATGGATGTGAATGGCCGCGCTGCGCGGCTGTCGCAGATACTTACGCATGGCAATGGCAGCGTGGATATTGCCGTGTGGCCGGAAAAACTCCCGGCAGGGGTATTTGATTTATGGGCGGTGAATCTGTTTGTTGCGGTACTTCCGACGCTTGATCCATCCAACACTTCGGTGGTGAATTGTGCCGTCGGGCGCTTTACGCTGAACGATGGCAAATTGATGCAGAAGCAGTTTGTGATTGATACCAGCCGTATGCGCGTGAACGGGAATGCGCAGGTGAGTTTTGCGGATGAACAGGTACGAGTGCGTTTGCAACCGCAGGCCAAGACGGCACAGTTTTTGAGTTTGGCCACGCCGATCGAGGTCAATGGCAGCTTTGATCAGTTCAAGGTTGGTCCCAACCCGGGTGACATCATGCAAACTATCGCGCGATTGGCAACCTCGATTATCTGGGTGCCGATACAAAAACTGATGGGTGAAAAATTACCCTCCGACGGCGCAGATGTTTGCAAACCGCAGTTTGTTAATCGCTGAGCCTGCGGTTTATGTGGACTTCAAGCCGTTCAACCAGGCCTGCGGGTCATAATCGCGCAGCAGACTGATGATCTCATCTGCAGGCATGGCGGGACTATGCAACCACCCTTGCATCAGATCGCAACCATAATCGTGCAATGTCGAATACTGTTCGGTTGTTTCTACGCCTTCGGCTAGTGCTTGCATACCAAAGCCATGGGCCAGCTGAATCATGGCTCGGATAGTGGTGGGGATTTGCTCCGGATCGGTCGTGTCCATTGCTGAAATGAACTGGCGATCAATTTTCAAGGTAGCAATGGGTAGACGGTGTAGCTGAGGCAAGCTCGAGTAGCCGGTGCCGAAATTATCGATGGCGACGCTCACGCCGTAGGTATTCAAGGCATGCAGCGTATTCACACTTTGCGACAGGTTCTCCATGATCATGCTCTCGGTAATTTCGAGCGCCAGCGCTGTTGGTGGCAAGCCTGATTCGTTCAGCGCTTGCTGTACCGTATCAATCACGGGTAGTACTTGTAGTTCTTTAGCAGAGAGGTTGACTGATACTTAAAGATCGCCCAAGCCAAGGCGCCTGAATTCTGCGCTTTGTCGGCATGCGGTATGAATTACCCATTGACCAATTTGGTCGATTAATCGGCTTTCCTGTGCAATCGGCATGAAACGCGCCGGTTTGAGTATGCCAAGTGTCGGGTGTTGCCACCGTAGCAGGGCTTCGACGCCGATGATTTCGCCCGATGTCAGATTAACCAGCGGCTGATACAGTAAACGGAACTGTTGCTGTTCAATCGCCGTGACTAAATCGTTTTGAATCAGTGCGCGTTCAGTCGCGTGCAGATGAATATCTGCGTTAAAGAGCTGATACAGATTTCTACCCGGAGTTTTCGCTAGATACATCGCTGTGTAAGCGCGCTATCATTAGATCGGCGCTATCGCCATCCTCAGGATAAGAGGTGACACCCAAGCTGCAAGTCACTTGCAGCGAATGGCCTTCGAATTCGATGGGCTCGCACACCACTTGCATGATGCGGTCAAGCAGGGGTGTCCCAAGTCGAGCATCGGGCCCACCACGGAGCAGCAATACAAATTCATCACCACCATATCGCCCGATGATTTCATCCTGCCGTAGAAGATTCTTCAGGCGAGCGGTAATGGTCTCAAGCAGACGATCGCCAGCCCGATGGCCGAATCGATCATTGATTTGCTTGAAGTGATCAAGATCGATAAACACGACCCAGAATCGAAGACCATGCCTTCGCGCCAGGGATAAGGTCTCAGTGAGCGAGTTAATTAATGCGGTTCTGTTGTTTGCGCCGGTTAAACCGTCATGTGCTGCCTGGTGCGCAAGCTATCTCTCCAAACGTTTGCGATCGGAGATATCTCGGGCCGCAATCTGCATCGCCGCTTGGCCGTGATGCACCATTGGCATGCAACGCAATGCAATATCAAAATGGGACTCATCCAGCCGGGTGGCGATGGTCTCAATACGTTCACTCGGATGCTCAGTGGCGCGAGCTACATCGGCTTGCAGACCAAGATCATTCAAGCTCAAGCCGAGTAGCTGACGACCAATATCTTCGGCAAACATACGCCGCGCCGCACTATTGGCGAATACCAGTAAGCCGCCGAGTTCAACCAGAATGGCATCGGGTGACATTTCGACGATCTGTCGGTAGCGCTCCTCGCTTTCTTGTAATTGCTGTAGCGCCGCTTGCCGCTCTTGCGCCTCAATGTATAGCTCCAAACTTTTTTGCTCGAGCAGCGTCTCGGCTTGTTGGCGCGCGCTAATCTCGCGCGCAAGCCGGCGTTGAAGTAATTCCTCAGGCGTGGCCATGCGCGGCGCGCACCAAGGCAAACCGCGTCTGGGCTTCGCCATCCATCGGCGGTAAATCAGCTCGCTGAATGGTGATGCTTTCTTTGAAGTGAGCGATGCAGCCCTCAATCAGGCCATGAGCGAAATCGGCCATTTGCCGGCGCGAACGATAGACGAATACCATGTGCTGCTGGTCGTCTTGCTCGTAGCTGAAGGTAGGTAATTCGGCATCGCGGTAAAGCTTGTTCACATCAACGTGAATGGTGTACTCCAGTGCGTTTAAAAGCGAGAACACATCTGTAAACGCGTTGGTGAAGTTGGGGTGTATTTCAACAAAACGACTGAACAAGTGTCGACCAAAGTGCTGCAATAGTGCCGGCACCGCGATGCCTGTGCGCTCGAATAGATTGGCTACCAGGTCCACCATCTCTTGATGAGGGTAGGTGCCGACCGTAGTGTATGCGCCGTGCGTAGACAGCGACGAGGCCTGGATAATGGCGTCGGCGGTTTCCAAAGAAAATTGCGACTCCACCATGTCGATGAATTCGCGGAAAACGATGCCTTTCATGGGGGCACTCCTGCGGGTCGCATGAAGAATCTGACCGCTTTCTGGCCCCGCTAGACTACCATTAGTTGACCAAAAGCAATAGTTAGTTGCGGAAGGATTGGCCCCGTCGCTGAAATAGTTTTGAACTATGGCGCTGGTAACTTCAGATTAGAAATCTGAATAAAAGCCCGATGAAAAATTCTGTATTTGGCGCCAGAAATTCAACGGCAGAAAAGCACTGGGTAATCTGGGGCTGAACGAGATTCAGATTGGGTAGTAAAAAATACAATTTGCAAAAAATGAAAGCCGCCGCCGACCTTGGCTACCCGATCATCACTCAACTACGTGCAAAAAAATTCATCTCTAAGTGATCTAGTGAACCTCGGTCTACGGACGCTGAAACGCAGCCACCGGTAGCTGGGGTGCTTGTGCAAACTGCTTGGGTACCTCGCCGGTCAAGGTGCCGAGAAAGGCTACGATCTGACGAACATCCTCATTTGACAACTGCCGCCCCAGCTGAACGCGCGCCATCACACGTACCGCATCGTCAAGCGTTGCCACCGAGCCATCATGAAAGTAGGGCGGCGTCATGGCGACATTGCGCAGCTGCGGCACTTTGAAGATCCACTTGTCTTCTTCCTTGCCGGTGTCGTGGAACTTGCCCTGATCGCGACCTTTCAATAGCGCGATCTCGACACTGCCGGTCGCTTTCCAGTAGTCCTCGACCAAGCCGAATTTCTGGAAACTTTGACCACCGACGGTGGGGCCGTTGTGACAACCAGCGCAGCCGTAGTTGATGAATTTATCGAGCCCGGCTTTGGCGTCGCCGCTAATTGCGCGGGTATCACCTTTCAGGTATTGGTCAAATGGCGCAGGCGTCAGCAGCGTGCGCTCGAAGGCACCGATTGCAACAGCCCAGTGCTCGGCAGTGACAGCCTCTTTTTCATTCGGGAAGGCCGCTTCGAACAGCTTCTGATAGCCCAGTGCGCGAAGCTTTGCTTCGGCCTCCGCATAACTCTTATTGCCATAAGCGAGCGGGCTGGTCAGCGCTTTCATAGCCTGCTCTTCAACACTGACCCGGTTGCCACCGTAGTGCTGCGCGACGAGTAGCGGCGTGTTGAATACCGTGTGCGCGTTACGTGGCAACACCACGCCATTGACACCCACCGATCGCGGCAGTGAATCGGCACCATGATGACTCGGGCTGTGGCAGCTCACGCAGCCGGTGCGCCCATCGATCGAGACGCGGGTCTCGAAAAACAGTTTTTTGCCCAGCTCAACTCGTGCAGCCGAGTGAGGGTAGTCGTCCACATGCGCTGTGTAGGGCAAAGGCCGGAACACCTGCTTCGCGCGCTCGAGCAATGCGCTTTCAGTGTCTGCAGCGACCACCAAGTCAACACCGAGAGCACCCGCCATCAGCAGGGTGAGCAGCAGACCGCGCTTGGCGAAGGAGGGAATTGGTTTCATGGAGTGCTTCCCGAAAGTCTTGATTAGGAGAAAGTACCCCGATTGTGCCGCGATTTCTGTCGCCGTGCATGGGCTGTTACCTCCGGCGATGGGTCAGTGAGCTCGGAGGAGTGTCTGATTACGGCTGAGCCTGCGCCGCACTGCCGACTGGCAGACGCGGTTTTGGCTTGCCCTGCACGTCTGAAATTCTGTACTTCCCGCGCCGGTCGCCCATCAGATCGCGCAGTTCACGTATGCTGAGCTCGGTCACTTCATGCATGCGAATCAGCATCGAGGCACCGACGGGCAGCGCACGATGCCGAATCTTGCTGATCACCGGCGGCGCCACTTCCAGCGCACGCGATAGTGCGGCGTCGTTCTTCAGTTGCATCCTTTCACGCAGCGAATCGAGCAATCGACTCGGGTCATAGCTTTCTTGCGAGGCCAGTGCGTGCTCCGGCGTTTGCGGGCGACGACGAATTTCCATGATGTTCCTTGTGGCGAGGTTTGTCTGATGACTGCGGCCTGCTCAACAAGTTCCAGCTACCCTCGGGTCTGTCTGACCGATTTAAAAACAAAAAACCGTGCAGGCCTTGCAGCACTGCACGGTTGAAGTTTGCGCAGATAGATTTACGGTATCACCATCAGCGTGAACGGATGAACATAGGCCTGAAGTGTGACGAGCAAACCAACCAGTGCGGCCAGCGCGATCGAGTGGAAGAACACATAGCGCAAGATTTCACCTTCGTGGCCGTACCACTTGGTTGCGGTCGAGGCGACCACGATCGATTGCGCATCGATCATCTTGCCCATCACGCCACCGGATGAGTTCGCGGACGCCATCAGTACTGGCGACAAGCCAAGCTGCTCTGCAGAAGTTTTCTGCAACCCGCCAAACAGCACGTTGGAGGCTGTATCAGAGCCGGTCAGCGCGACACCCAGCCAGCCCAGCAGGGTGCCGAAGAAGGGGTAGAACATGCCGGTATTGGCAAATGCCAAGCCTAGCGTGGAGTCGACGCCTGAATAACGCGTGCAGTAACCCAGCGCCAGCATCGCGGCGATGGTTAGCAACGAGTATTTCAGTAGTTTCAGCGTGTCCCAGTAAATGGCGATCATCTCGCGCACGCGATAACCCATCAGCAACGCTGAAATAATCGAGGCGATGAAGATGCCGGTGCCTGTCGCCGACAGCCAATTCAATTTGAAGATGGCTTCTTCAATTTTGGGTGTGGCTGCCACCGGCGGCATTTTCTGAACCACATTGTGCAGGTGCGCCCACTCGATCTTGACGATGGAGATGCCATCTAGCGCTTTCTTCCACTCGGGGATACCCCAGATCAGAACCACCACCGACAAGATCAGCCATGGTGTCCAGGCGTTCATGACCTCCTTGCGGGAGTATTGATGCGCTGGCGCGATGGGTGCCTGCTCGTCAGCGCCATCGAACTTGCCCGATGGCGAGGTCATGATTTCTTTCGGGTGCCAGACCTTCAGGAACAATGCGAGGCAGACCATTGATATGACTGCGGCGCCGACATCGACCAACCAGGGTCCGTGAAAATTCGAAATGAAGTATTGCGGTATAGCGAAGGTGGCACCGCCTACCAAAATCGCTGGCCAGATCGCCAGCATCCCGCGGAAACCGCAGAATGCCCACACCAGCCAGAATGGCACGATGATCGAGAAGAACGGTAGCTGACGTCCGACCATCGCTGATAGCTCGAGCATGTCGAGCCCAGTGACTGCAGCGAGCGCGATGATGGGTGTGCCAAGCGCACCGAACGCGACAGGTGCCGTGTTTGCAATCAATGACAGGCCTGAGGCTGCCAGTGGCGCAAAGCCGAGGCCGATCAGCATTGCGCCGGTGACTGCGACTGGCGTACCGAATCCACCGGCACCCTCGAAGAATGCGCCGAAACAAAAAGCAATCAGCAGCAGCTGCAACCGGCGATCACCCGAGATGCCGGCAATGCTCTCACGCAGAATCTGAAACTGGCCCTTGCGATCGGTAAGCTGGTACAAAAAGATCACGTTGAGAATGATCCAGCCGATCGGAAACAAGCCGAAGGCAGCGCCATACAACGCAGAGGCAAGCGCGGCATCCGCCGGCATGGTAAAGCCGACAATCGCCACCACCAGCGCAGACACCAGACCCATGACTGCGGCGATGTGCGCCTTAATGTGAAAGAAGGCCAGTGCCGCCAGCATAACCACCACCGGAATGGCAGCGGCAATCGTGGACAGCCAGACATTGTTGAACGGGTCATACACTTGTGACCACATGGGGGATCTCCTCCGCTTGTCTCAGCGTTTTGAATGCAAACTAACCAACATATTGAACCGAAGAAATATTGTCTACGCGTTTACAGATGCCATTTGACCAATTTGACAGCCACTCGGTGAAAACTTTTTCGACGCGTTTTGAAAATTTTTTGCTTGTCAAACCCTGCCGCCGGCAAGGTCGCGCCCGCTAGCGCTGATTGGTTGTGATGTCGCCAAAAATCTTGGGCATTTTCGAAGGCAGACAGCGATAGTACTGAGGCGGTCCCTCGATGTTGCCCCCAAGGGCAGCGGCGGCCTGCCAAGGCCAGCGAGGATCAGAGATAAACGCTCTTGCCAGCGCCACCATGTCTGCTTGTCCTGCCTTCAAGATATCTTCGGCTTGCTGTGGTTCGGTAATCATGCCGACCGTGATCACAGGCATCTTGACAGCTTGCCTAACCTGCGCAGCAAAATGGACCTGATAGCCTGGGCCGATACTAATCTTCTGCACCGGCGAGACTCCGCCCGACGACACATCGACAAAGTCAGCGCCCGCAGTTTCCAGCCGCTGACACAGCGTGACGCAGTCTTCGATGGTCCAGCCGCCGTCGACCCAGTCGCTGCCTGTTACGCGAATGCCCAGTGCAATGCCTGCCCCAAGCTCGGAGCGCATCACCTCGAAAATTTGTAGCAGCAGGCGCATGCGGTTGTCGAGCGAGCCACCGTACTCGTCATCGCGCTGGTTGGCAATCGGCGATAAAAACTCATGCAGCAGGTAACCATGCGCGGCATGCAACTCGATCGCATCGAAACCCAGACGACGCGCGCGCCGCGCCGCGTGAGCGAAATCCGCGGTAACACGCTCGATGTCAGCCCGACTCATGGCGCTGGGCGCTGCCTCCTCCGGTTTGTGCGGCAGTGCAGAGGGCGCAATCGTGTCCCACCCGCCTTCCGCTTTAGAGAGCAAGGCGCCACCTTCCCAGGGTCGCGCGCTGGAGGCCTTGCGGCCTGCGTGCGCAAGTTGCAGCATCAACTTCGTATGACTCGCGCCGCGCAGCATGTCGACCACTTGCCGCAGCGAATGCTCGTTTTCATCGCTGTATAAACCCAAGCAGCCGGGCGTGATTCTGCCTTCCGGGCTGACCGCGGTCGCCTCGACGCTCAGCAGACCAGCACCCGACAGCGCCAGCGAGCCCAAATGCGCCATGTGCCATGCATTGGCGTTGCCATCGTGCGCAGAGTACTGACACATGGGCGAGATCATGATGCGGTTGGCTAGCGACATTGGGCCGAGCGAGATCGGTGCAAACACCAGTGGGGATGACATGACAATCCTTGCGGTAGGAGACAACCGCGCGATCTTAACCGGTCAGGCGCGGCCGGATAGTGGGGTGGCGTAAGTTGGGTTAACTTACGCCGTCACAGACATTAAAGTATTTAAATTCAGTAATTTACTTGATATTCTTCAGGTATTCTATGATGGATAAACGAACTGCTGGGTCAGGCTGCTGGTACATCATGTAGGTGCCTTTGGCGACTTTTTGCGGGTTTTCCAGCCACTTGTCGAGCAGTTCCGGGCTCCAGGATTTGCCCTTCAGCGCAGTTTTGAATTCTTTCGAGTAAGCGAAACCTGGTACCGCGCCGGCTGGTCGGCCAACCACGCCATGCAGGTTGGGCCCCATGCCCGGTGGTGCATCTTTTTGAATCGCGTGGCAAGCGGCGCATTGCTGCTTGTACACGTCTTCACCCGAGACGTTTTGCGCTGCAACTTGGCTCGTAGATAGCATCGCGGCGACAAACAAAGCGCCTGCAAAGCGTGGGCTGGTGTTTAACATCGTTCTCTCCTCACTCAATTGCTATTGGTTATTTGGTTCCGGCTGGGTTGGATGTGCCGCGACGGATCCGCGGGCCGCGCAAATCGCAAAACACGGCGTTTCTAGCTGGATTGAAGCCGTATTTTGGCATGCGGCGTGATTTTTTTCGGGCCAGCCAAAAAAAATGCTCCCCGGCGGGGAGCAAAACCTAAGAGGAGATTAGGCGGAAACGAGGAGATCAAAACGAAGCCCTCGACGCCCAGATTAAGGGGATCTCGACATTGTTATTTGAGCAATAACAAGCCCATGAATGATCGAAATCAATGAATTAGAAGTGGCTGCGCCCGAGCAAGTTGGGCAGCGGGAGTGACGGCCTATTGATCGCCGCTGGTGCGGACCGGGGTCAGCAAATGCCCAAGTTTCTTGGCCTTGGTTTGCAGGTAGCGGAGGTTTTGGTCGGTGCTGCTGGCAATATGCGCTACTCGTTCCACACTAATTTCCAGCTCTTTCAAGGCGTCGAGCTTGCGCGGATTATTGGTCATTAGCCGCAGGGAGCGGATGCCGAAATGCTGAAAAATCGGCGCGCACATGCCGTAGTTGCGAAGGTCGTCAGCAAAGCCGAGTTGATGGTTGGCCTCAACTGTATCCGCGCCTTGCTCTTGCAGCGCGTAGGCGCGAATTTTATTCACCAGACCAATCCCGCGCCCCTCTTGTCGCAAGTAAAGCAGTATGCCGCGTCCTTCCGCCGCAATGCGTTTGAGCGCTGCTTCAAGTTGCGCACCACAATCGCAGCGTTGACTAAACAGCGTATCGCCGGTCAGGCACTCGGAGTGCAAGCGCGCTAACACGGGTTGTCCATCGCTGATATCACCAAGCACCATGGCTAGATGTTCTTTGCCCGTGTCTGTTTCCTGAAAGGCGTGCAGAGTGAACTCGGCCCACGGTGTCGGCAGAGCGCAGCTGGCCCTATGGGTCAAGCTGGCGGGATTGGCGAGGGCGGTACTTGATGACATGTCATTGCATTCCTGCGAGCCGGCGCTGAAATGCAAATGCGGCGTCGCGATGCCTCGCGACCGCCGCATGCCGGACGTCAAAGCGGATTATGCCACCGCGCGGGCGTGGTAGGGCGCGATGGGTTGACGCGCCTCCAGATGCTCTGGCGCACGTGGTGGACCTTTGCCCGGCCTGAGCGCATAGCCTTCACCGTATGCGCATGTAATCGTAAGCTGGTTACGGGTGACGAGCTCGATTTTGAATCGCAATTGAAAAATCGTGACCCGAATATTGCTGCCGGAGGCCGCGCGCCCGGCCAGCTTGAACATCAGCAAAACCTCCTCCATAGGCACCACGCTGCCGATGCGACTGATGAACAGCTCTGCCAAGGGTACTTCGGCCGGCGATAGTTGAATGAAGTCGCTGAAATAAATCAAACGACGCGCTTCTTGATTAAGGGTCAGCAGTCCAAGGCCGAGTTCGTCCAGCAAGCTGTTATGACGGCGCAGTGCAGTCACGACTCGTCGGGCAATTTCGTTCATGGCGTGTTTTCCGCACACCCAGTCATTGACCAGCTTGGGAATATCAAGCGCACTCGGAGCACTCGGTTGCTCATCAAACACCAGTATCAGCGGTACCGCGGGTAATGATGCATCGGCACCATAGCAAAGCGTCGGGTACTCGAGCCGACCGAAATCCCACAGCATGTTAATTTGAGTGGCGTCATTCACCTCGACCAGTACGGCAGCCGCTTGGTTAGGTTCGCTGTCCAGATAATCGATGCGGAATGGTGAATCAAGCTTCTCAAGCTGCCAGCTGACCAGTTGTGTGCTGCCTATTCTGCGTGGAAATGCGGAATCTTGCGCCGCAATCTCTTTGGCTAATCGGCTGTACAAGCCGTCGCCCATCACCCTGAGTGAAATTTTCATGGGCACTCGCGGAGTTGGCAGGCGATGCTGCTGGGTTGATCAATTGAGTTCAATGTTTTCTCCTAACGCAGGGCAAGGTTTTCGTGTTTTCAGGTCTCGGATGTTGTCCAGCAAATTAGCGTTCAGCATACGAGCGCGCTCATGCGAGGCATACAGGCGAATATCGATCTTTGCACTCCACTTATCATCACCTGCCAGCGCGAGTCGGCCTTCGGCAATATCGTTGGCAATACATCGCTCCGGAAGCCAAGCAATACCCAAACCCTCAAGCGCTAGTGTGTGCAACACGCGTGCATTGGCGCTTTGCACCATGACATTGAAATTGGGATCACTCGGTCGGAAGCGAATAATCCCGTTACAGATACGCCCGAAAAAAGTCTCGGGCGGGAAAGACAGCAGCGGTAGCTGCCGTAGCTTCGATTCAATCAAACGGTGCATCGGTGAACCAAACTCATCGGCTTGGCTGACTGGCACCAATTTGTCTTTACCGAGTGTGATGGAGGGCGATAACTTTTCGTCGATGGACATCGGCACCAACGGGCTGTGATACACCATCAACAGATCGCACCGACCACTGCTGAGCGCAATGACTCCTTCATAAGTTTCACCCGCTTGGAAATCAAACTTCAAGCCACTGATGCGCTGGTTGATTTGATGCATCCACTCCGGCAAGGCTTGCTGCACCAGCGATTGCGCCACAAACAGCTTTATACCTGAAAACACTTTGCTGCGATGACCGAGTGCGATCCGGGTGTCTTGCAACTGGCGCACCATTTCGCGCGCTGCATCCCGAAATAAATGCCCAGCCATGGTCAAGCGCGGCGGCACGGTGTCGCGATCAACTAGCGAGATGCCTATCCAATCTTCCAGCGAGCGTATGCGGGGGCTGAATGCGGACTGCGTGACATTTCTGGCGTGAGCTGCCCGGGTGAAGCTCGACATATCGGACAAAACCAGAAAGTCTTCAAGCCATTCGATATCCATGGCGGCTCCAATCCAGAACGCGGTGTACGCGCCAACGCTTTGACGCGTATTGCATAAACGTTAACTTCGGACTGGCGTGACTGTAATTTAATTAGTTCCTGACGGGTAGGGGGTTGGATAGTCGATGCAAAACCGAGCCGAGCCGATCACGCGACTTTCCTCAAATTCTGTCACGCAAAAACAACGAATCGGCCTATTGTCTGGCTAGCACACAAGTGACGCATGATGCATCGCAGGTAAAAAAAAGCCGCCGGCGAAGCGGCGGCTGAGTGAGCTTCTGTTGGTCTAGCCGTGCGCGTGAATATCGTTGTCTTTAGTTTCACGCACAAACAGCGTACCAATCACGAAGGTGATGAGTGCAATCACGATCGGGTACCACAAGCCGAAGTAGATATCGCCCTTGAACGCCACCAACGCGAACGAGGTAGTGGGAAGCAAACCACCGAACCAGCCATTACCGATATGGTAGGGCAGCGACATCGAGGTGTAGCGGATACGGGTTGGGAACATCTCGACCAGCATCGCCGCGATCGGGCCGTACACCATGGTGACGTAGAGCACCAGGATGACCAGAATCACCAGCACCATTGGCTTATTCAGCTGTGCCGGGTCAGCCTTGGCCGGATAGCCTGCCTCGCCAATTAAGGCTTTCAACTGCTCGGTGAATTCCTTGTCTTTCGCGGTCGCTTCTTCTTTTGGCAGACCAACCGCACTATAGGAGGAAAGCTCCTTGTCACCAACCTTAATCACTGCCGTGGTTCCAGCCGGCGCCACTTCATTTTTATAGTTCACCGAGGCTGCAGCCAGCTTGGCTTTTGCGATGTCACACGACGAGGTGAATTTCTTGGTGCCGGTCGGGTTGAACTGGAACTGACACTCGGCCGGATCGGCCACGACTACTACCGGCGAATTGTTCTGCGCCGCTTCAAGCGCCGGGTTGGCGTAGTGCGTGAGCGCCTTGAACAATGGGAAGTAGGTCAGGGCAGCAATCAAACACCCTGCCATGATGATTTTCTTGCGGCCGATCTTATCCGACAAACTGCCGAATACGATGAAGAATGGCGTGCCGATCAGCAGCGACGCTGCAATCAGAATATTTGCCGTCGGTCCATCCACCTTCAACGTCTGCGTCAGGAAGAACAGCGCATAGAACTGACCGGTATACCAAACCACGGCTTGGCCGGCAGTCAAACCCACCAGCGCAAGAATCACGATCTTCAGGTTTTTCCACTGACCGAATGCTTCCGATAGCGGCGCCTTGGATACCTTGCCTTCTTCCTTCATGCGCTGGAATGCCGGCGATTCATTCATCGACAGACGAATCCAGACCGAGATACCCAGCAAGAACACCGACAGCAGGAAAGGAATACGCCAGCCCCACTCAGCGAATTGCTCTTCACCGATGGCGGTACGGGTGCCGAGAATCACTAGCAGCGAAAGGAACAGACCCAATGTTGCCGTGGTTTGAATCCAAGCAGTGAACGCACCTCGCTTGTGATCGGGTGCATGTTCTGCCACATAGGTCGCAGCACCACCATATTCGCCACCAAGAGCCAGGCCCTGCAAAATCCGCAACGTGATCAAAATAATCGGTGCAGCAATACCGATGCTCGCGTAATTCGGCAACAGACCCACAATGAAGGTCGACAGACCCATCAGCAGAATGGTCACGAGGAAGGTGTATTTGCGGCCCACCATGTCGCCAAGACGCCCGAATACGATCGCGCCAAAAGGGCGCACCAAAAATCCGGCAGCAAATGCAAGCAGCGCGAAAATGAACGCCGTGTTGGGGTCCGTACCCGCAAAAAACTGCTTTGCGATAATCGCTGCGAGCGATCCGTATAAATAAAAGTCGTACCACTCAAATACGGTGCCGAGCGAGGAAGCGAAAATAACTTTGCGCTCTTCCGGCGTGATCACGTGGTCAGTTGCCTGATCTGTGGCCATTGTGTCTCCCTATATTTATATTTTCGCAACGTGTATCCGCTGCATTGGTAACCTATCACGTCAAGTTGCTGGCGGCGTTGTCAGACCTTGCCATCAACCTGGCGGGATAAATTCAATAAATCAGTTTAGGTTTCAAAACTTACATTGCGCTTTCTTGAAACTTACAAAACCTTACGGCAAGGCGATGGCTTTTTGCTGCCACAGATTGCAAAAGCTGCTGTGCTATGCTGGATTAAACGATGTCATCAGCAGTGACTCATGCCATTTTGTCTTCCCATCGAACGGATCTTATCTCGTGCAAACCTATCAGCGCATTGTGCTCGCCGCTCGCCCCAAGGGCGGTGTAGCGCCCACCGATTTTCGGCTGGAGACTGTTCCTGTGCCGGACATCAGCGATGGGCAATTATTAATTCGTAATCACTACCTGTCGCTAGACCCTTACATGCGAATGCGCATGGAAGACATCAAGAGCTATGCCGCGCCGCAGGCGATTAATGAGGTCATGGTCGGTGGTACCGTGGGCGAGGTGGTGGCATCGAAACATCCAAAGTTTGCGGCTGGCGACCATGTGGTTGGCATGCAGGGCTGGAGCGAGATGGGCGTCTCAGATGGCAGCATGCTCAGAAAGGTCGACGGCAAGCAGATTCCTTTGTCTGCCTACCTCGGTGTGGTGGGCATGCCCGGCATGACCGCATGGTATGGCTTGAACCACATCCTGAAGCTGAAGCCCGGGCAAACGCTCGCGGTGTCTGCCGCCAGTGGTGCGGTGGGTAGCGTGGTGGGCCAACTCGGCAAGCTGCAGGGTTGCCGAGTGGTCGGCATTGCAGGTGGCAAAGCCAAATGTGATCTGGTGGTGAAAGAATTTGGTTTCGATGCCTGCATCGATTACAAGGCAGGCAACTTGTTCAAGGATTTGAAGGCGGCGGTGCCGGATGGCATCGATGGCTTGTTTGAGAACGTCGGCGGTGTCGTGATGGATGCAACGCTGGCACAGATGAATCCGTTCGGCAGAGTGGCGCTGTGTGGTTTGATTTCCGGCTATGACGGTCAACCCATGCCAATTCATGCGCTGCATAAAGTGCTGTCAATGCGCTTGATGGTGCAAGGCTTCATCATTACCGAGCATCTCGATTTGTGGTCGCAAGGTTTATCTGAATTAGGGCAGCTGGTGGCAACGCAGCAGTTGAAGTACCGCGAGACCTTGTCCGAGGGCCTTGCCTCGGCGCCCGAGGCGTTCATTGGCATGCTTCGAGGTAAAAACACAGGTAAACAATTGGTCAAGCTGATCTGACGAGGGTTATCGGTCAGCCACTCCTTATGCAAACTTTCACCGCAAAAGTTGCCGTCATCACCGGCGCAGGCAGTGGGCTCGGTCGTGAATTCGCACTGCTAGGCGCAAAACTCGGCATGCGATTGGTGCTGGCCGATGTCAATCAGGAAGGCCTGCAGCAAGCCTCACAAGATGCAGCCGCACTCGGCGCAGAGGTTCTCAGCCAGTTGTGTGATGTGCGTCATGGCGAGCAGCTTGAATCGCTTTCACAGGCAGCATTGCAGCGTTTTGGTGTGGTGCATGTCGTATTCAACAATGCCGGTGTGGGTGCCGGTGGCCTGGTGTGGGAGAGTACTCAGCAAGATTGGGAATGGGTGCTGGGTGTGAATCTGTGGGGTGTGATTCACGGTGTGCGCGTGTTCACGCCGCTGATGCTGGCCAGCGCAAAGGCTGATCCAAACTTCGAAGGACACATCATTAATACCGCGTCGATGGCGGGCTTGCTGACGCCGCCGGCGATGGGCATTTATAACGTCTCAAAGCATGCGGTGGTGGCCTTGTCTGAAACGCTATATCACGACCTCAGCCTGGTCGAGACCCGTATCGGCGTATCGGTGCTGTGTCCTTACTTCGTTCCCACCGGGATTAGTCACTCCGTTAGCGTGCGACCCACCGATGTGGCACCTGACGCAGCGCCGACCCGAAGCCAGCAAGTGTCACAAGCCATGCTGGAAAAAGCGGTCAGTGCCGGCAAAGTGAGCGCAGCCGAGGTGGCACAAATCACATTTGATGCGATACGAGCGCGGCAGTTTTACATTTACTCACACCCGCAAGCGCTCGGTAACGTCGAGCGACGTATGCAAGATATTCTGCACGCGATCAATCCAAGTGACCCGTATGAGCAAGCGCCGAAGTTGCGCGAGCAATTACGCGCGGGATTGATCGGCGATTAAGCATTTGTCTAATCAAGCTACCTCCGGTGTCGATAGTAAGCTCCAAAAGTAAGCCTCGGCAACTATACTCAATTTTTCATAGGATCTCTGCATGGCCCAGGAAGATTTTCGCTTTTTTCATCAGCTGCGAGTGCGTTGGTCGGAAGTCGATATGCAGGCAATCGTATTCAACGGCAATTACCTGAATTATTTCGATGTGGCTTTTACCGAATACTGGCGTGCCACGGGTCTGCCGGACGTGATTGCACAGGCCGAGTCTGGCTTGGAGATGTTTGCGCGTAAAGCGACTATTGAATATCACGCGCCGGCTCGATTTGATGATGTGCTGGATATTGGCGTTCGTTCAGCAGAGATCGGTCGCAGCTCAATGCGTTTTGTGCTCGAAATTTATCAGGGTGATCAGTTGCTGGTATCTGGTGAAATGATGTACGTCTATGCGGATAGCCAAATACGTAAAAGCGTACCGGTACCTGATGCCTGGCGAGAGCGGTTGGGCAACATGGAAAAATCGTCGATCGATGATATTTAAAAGCGATCTGTTTTAAGGCTCACGCTAACGACTTCACGTATGAAGATAAGCATCACCACCGGTGATTGGGACAGTTTGCGCGATCACGCACAAGCACTCCGTATCGAGGTGTTCGTTGTCGAGCAAAATGTGCCGATTGAATTGGAGTGGGACGAAGCTGATGAGGTCAGTACGCACACGGTGGCCTACGATGAGGCTGGTCACCCTGTCGCCACGGGCCGCCTGCTCCCCGACGGACATATTGGTCGGATGGCCGTGCGCAAATCAGCGCGAGGGCAGGGTATCGGTGCACAGGTACTGCGTGCGTTATTAGATGAAGCGAAAAGGCTAGGCTATCGCGACCTGGTGCTGCACGCGCAAACCCATGCGCTTGATTTTTATACCAAGCAGGGCTTTCAAATCGAGGGTGAAGAGTTTTTGGAGGCCGGCATACCGCATCGACGCATGACGCTGACGCTTTAGCTAGCGAATCACGCGCTCATTCAATTCGGCTTGGCCACTGGCGTGGATACGTACGATGCTTGACGCCCGAGTGCCATAGTGCTCGGACTCGATGCAAATCGGTGACAGCATGCGTTCTAGTTCCAAGCTGACGCCGGTATCAGGCAGTCTGCCATCTGCCGCGCGTGTGGTGTCTGAAAGCATCTCGAAATACGCATCATCCGGCGCACCCTGGCACAGCAAGCTGGCAAATTGCGCTTTGGCGCGCACAACTTTCGGCCATGGCGTATCCAAGGCGCCATTCGACAAGCCATAAATACCGGGTGAGATGGCTTGCGATTCACCCTCACCGCCATTCGATACCCAGTACATTGCGCTGTCGTCACCAACGATTAAATTAAAGCCGTTATATGCCGAGCCGAAAGCACGCACTTGCTCGACATAATCTTGCGCGGCAATATCCTGACTCAAAAAATTTGCCACTAACTCACCGCGCGAGCTTTTTTCGCGAGCAGGTTCGTAGCCGTTGCGAATATTGGTCAGTGCTGCGAAGCGGCCTTGCCGATTTATTCCCAGCCACGTACCACCACCCTCCAGATCGCGGCCAGCGAAAACATTTGGCTGGTCTTGCCACCAATTAGCAGATTGCGCAGGGCGAGAAAAAAACTCATCGCGGTTCGCCGCCAGCACCAGCGGGCATTGCGGTATCAGCTTCCAGGCAAAGACAATCAGGCACATTCGTACAGATCCACAAAAATTTCGATGTGACGACCACCTTCAATCGGTAGCCTCGCATCAATCGCCGCTTGCTCCAACGCACCAAGAAAATCTTCAGGTACCGAGGAATAAATCTCCAGCCAGGTTTGAGCGCCGTCTTTTTCTTCGGGGCGACGTTTAAGCATTGTTTCGACGCCGTGCGCTTCACTCAGACTTTTTTGCATCTCGCGCACATGCGGCAAAATCAACGCTGCTAGCTCGCTTCGCACCCGATAGTAAACATAGATATCACTCATGCTGCATCGTTCAGTGCGTAAGGAAGTTCGCCGAAATCCAGCGTCGGCCCATTGATCGAGCGTAAATGCACTCGGCTGGATCGGGCGTCAAGTTTCATCTCGGCTAGGCACGCCACGCGACCATCCGGGCCTAACTCTGCGTTCACCAACATGCCGCAGGGCTGCTCGGGATCATCTACTGAAAAAAGCTCCGCGCCGGCGCGGGCGGTAAGGTCATCTGTAAAGGCCAGTAAGGTGCGGCGTTTCGTTTTGCCGAGGTACTGGCTGCGCGCGACGATTTCTTGACCGGGGTAGCAGCCTTTTTTGAAATTGACACCACCCACCAATTCAAAATTGATCATCTGCGGTACAAATTGCTCGCGAGTGGCTTCTACAACGTGCGGCAATCCAGCGATGATCTCACTCCAGCGCCAGATGGATGATGGCGCGACCGGTCGAGTTGTTACCCACTCGGCCCATTGCCGTTGGACATGTTCGGATGGACCGACACACAGCCAGCGCTGCAAGTTACCCGCATCCGGTACGCGCACGAGCATGCCTCGCTCATCCGTGGTGCCATGCCAAACAGGTGGTGCATCATTGACTGGCAAGCTGGCGGCGCCGATCATCCACTGCGCCTCAGTTACGTCTTTCAGCGTGACTTTCGAACGCAGCACGAACATCTGCAAACGTTTCATAAAACCGGACAGCAACTCGTGCGGCAGAGCGAGAAAAAAACGGTCGCCATGACGCCAGACCATCAGAGTCGCGATCAGGCGACCCTTGGCAGAGCAGTAACCGGCCAGCTCGAAACAGCCTGGTTCCAGGCCG
>Ga0194130_10002844_pt1 | contig 24326 bp, 23 predicted proteins | sample TA2KigsurfametaG_FD_160084 | JGI IMG/M metagenome (GOLD analysis project Ga0194130, IMG submission 160084) | Freshwater microbial communities from Lake Tanganyika, Tanzania - TA2015050 Kigoma 12 surface | ecosystem: Environmental > Aquatic > Freshwater > Lake | place: Tanzania: Lake Tanganyika... | reverse complement strand
ATGAACTCTTCTCTTTGCTCGATCACACAAGTCTCTTTCCAGGCCATCGGGTGCTTCCCCCTCCAGCCAAAAGTGTTACCTATGTGCCCGGTTTATTCCGTTACCCATGTGCCCGGTTCGGACCCATCGTCAAAGGCCCCAACGGTAAGACCGCCTTCACTGAGGTCGACACCATCACCGCCGGTCCCATGGAGGAATCGCCAAGAGAGGCCGCTTGCGCAAGCGCAACAACTAACGCCGATAAAAATCACGTAAAGGAGAGGGACAGACCCGCAGGGCGAAACACCCTGCGGGTCCGTCTTTTTACCTAGCCTTCGCCAATGCTGATGAGCTTGTGGAGAAGCCCCTCGGTCCCGCCGTGAATGTGGATCTTATCCACCTTCGCGGCAACCTTTTCGAGCGTCTCCAGTTCCTTCATCCGCACAAGCAGCGGGTGCTCTGCCATGAGCCGCGCCGTGTTGAGCAGGCTGCGCGTCGCCGCCGTCTCTTCACGCCGCGCGATCAGGTTGGCTTGAGCCTTCTTCTCGGCCGCAACCACCTGGTTCAGGATCTCTCGCACCTCTCCGGGCGGGATAATATCCTTCACCGCGATCGCGCCCACTCGAATCCCGAACTTCGCCGCCTGCAGCCGTACATCTTCTGCAACAGCGTCATCGATATCCGTACGAGCGCTCAACACCTCATCAAGGCTCCGCTTGGCCAGCGTCTGCCGAACCGCCAGTTGCAGCGTCCGGTACAGATGCTCCGCCGCGCTCTTCACGCTCTGGCGCACCTTCAGCGGGTCCACAACCTGGAACTCAGCCCACAGGTTGACGCGGATCGATACTTTATCCGCGGTCATGATTTCCTGCCCCGAGATCTCAAGAGCCTGCGTCCGCAGATCCATCACTTCTACGGATGGAGTTGCGACTGCGTTCCACAGCGCGTACACGCCGGGAGACAGAGCTTCGACAAACTTGCTGCCGACGAACAACAGAGCACACTTGCCCTCTTCAACCATTGCGGTCGCAGTCCTCGAAGCAGTCCCCAACTTCAACAGAGCCGGGGTCGCGGCGCGGGGCGCAACGGGCTGCTCGGCCGCATTCACGATTTCCACCGCAAACTTTGCGGCGGTCTTCCAGACGAGCGTGCGCTCATCCGGCCCTTGAATGCGTTCCAGCTTTCCGTCGCGCCAAACCATCGCCACCTCAGTCGCTCCCGTCTCAACGACGTGAAAGAGCGATCGAACCAGCTCAGCCCGCTCATGAACCAAAAATTTGGCCCACGGGCTTACGAGAAATGCTTCTTCAACGGAATGGCGTTCCAGCTCTACTCCCAATCCAGTCAACCAATGCGTTCCCGGCCCGAGAATAGAATCGAAGCGCCCCTTTCGGGACACAAGTATGCGTTCCCGGTCTCCAATGGAGACGCGAATTACTAACGTCATGACAAAATCACCTCCTTGTTATAGGTTTCGAGTAAATAAGAAGATAGCGAGACCCCAGCCAGGGTTGCCACGCCACGCATGCCGGGACAAACGATTCGAAAGCGCCAGTACGGCAGCGCATCCGGCAATCGATCGGCGCAAGGACAGCGCGACCTTGCTCAAAAAACAGTAATGGATAACGATTGATTGGGCGGAAACCCTATGCTGGAGTGCTCTGGATGAGGTTTGAGAAACGGATTCGAACCGTCAACCCACAGAGTGTAAATCTGTTGCTCTACCCTTGAGCTATCTCAATGCTGGATTGTGGGTCCAGTGAGCGGAGAATTCGCGATCAATACGCACCGGCATACACTTGCCGAAACGGCGTGTACCAGCAAGAACGTTCTCGCGCTTACGAGTTACAAATTCTTGGCTATAGGTGCGCATTGCAATGAAGCTCCTTGAGTAAGTGTCTGTGATAATGCCACCACTGTCAAGTGAAAACTTACTTTTTCTGCCAACCAGAAAAAGGTTTCACCGTTGCGCAGTTCGGTCCCCCATCGCGTGCCGTCCCCGGTACACGCGTCGTCCAGGACTCATGCGTTGCATCAATCCCAACAAACGGCACCTTCAATCTGCGGCTCCAGTGCGTCCCCACTTGCCCCGCTGCAGCTCCAATATCGATATAGATGAATCGCTCTTTCGGAGGACCCTGCAGCGCCTTCCCACGAAACGCACTTCCAGTCCATTCCAGCTCGAACTCAAAGTGCAGATCCTTCCCCTTGGATCGTTGCAGTTGCACTGTCGTGTAATCGGTCCCTTTGCCCAACTGCAATCCGTAATCCACGCCCGCCGGCGGAGATTCAACCACAATCTCAAACTTCATCGCGCCTCCATCTTCGAGATCCATTGGTTGATGGCTATCGCCATTCTCTTTTGTGCTTCGAGGTCCATCGTCGGCATCACCCCAAACACACCTGCTTTTCCACCGGGCGCAAAGGCGATGTATGTTGCAAACCCATCATGCGCCCCCGTCTTTCCCAGAATCTTGCCACCTTCATAATGCACCCATCCTAGCCCAATCCCATCCGCGCGACCCACCGCATCAAATCTCTCAACCCCGGCGATGCTTCCGCGCTGCACGTAAAGCCCATGCGCAATTCTCCCGGTCACACTCCGATCCGCCAGCAAGTGCTTCAACCATTGCCCCATGTCATCTGGTGTCGAATACATACTCGCAGTACTCGCGAAACCAGACTGATCCACACAACCCGCTTCAGAGTTTTCGAGGAACCTCTTTCACTGCTCCTCATTCGGCTGGCCCGTTGTATCCTTCATTCCCAGCGGATTCGTGACACGATCCCGTAGCTGCGGCAAATACGGTTTCAGCGCTGCCCCGAGAAACCAGTAACCCGCATTCGAGTACTGCGCCTTCGATGCATCAATCGTCTTCAGGTTCGGCCAAAGATCCGACCCGCTCAGATTCCTCGGCACACCGCTCGTATGCATAGCGAGCCCAAACAAAGTAATGCCCTCAGGAACCTTCACCCCCGGCAGGCGCAAACTTCTGCAGCGGATCGCCGAATTGCAACTTCCCCTCAACGACCAGTTGTGAGAATACCTCTGCTGCCAACACTTTCGAAATCGAACCAACGCTTACGAGAGAATTCGGCTTCACCGTGCCACGCCCCTCGAAACTCATCTGTCCATTGTGAACAGCCAGAAGACCCACAGATGGCGTCTGCGTCACTTCCAAAATCGCACGTAATTCAACCGCTGGATCGACAGCAGCCAACAAGCCCAATAGCAGCAGAGTCATCTCCCGACCCTACCATTGCCGGTCTGCTATCGACGCCGTTTCGACACAGCTTTTTCTTCGCGTTCCTCGTCTTCAGTCTCGATCGCGAGCGGCGAGAACGCGCGTCGCGGAGTATCGGGATATGTTTGATCCCAACCTTTGATCTGTCCCCATACGATCCGGTTCAGCCGGTCGGTTGGTGCCGCATCCGGAACCGCGAAATTCATCTTCGCCGAATCGATTGCGGCCTGCTTGGCCTTACCATTCAGCGCCGACACTTTGGGATTGGTCACGAACAAATCCTGCTTCGGTATCTCCGCCACAAAAGGCGTCAAGTCTGGCGTCCCAGTGAAACTGTTCCGCATGTCATGCGCGATCAGGTCGAACAACGACATCGTTGGCAATCCCAGAATCAACTCGATCGACTTCAGAATGCTCTGGTGCGAGTAGAACGTTGAATCGATATGGCCGCGCTTCGTGTACGGGCTCGCCACAAACGCCGTCGTCCGATGTCCATCCACATGATCCACTCCATTCTGCGCATCGTCTTCCACAACAAAGATCGCCATCTTTGGCCAGAACTTCGACTTCGACAGAGCCTCCACAATCTGCCCGAGTGCGAGGTCGTTATCTGCCACCATCGCCGCCGGCGTCGAAGCCCCCGGGGATGTTCCGTTGGTGTGATTCGAAGGCAACTGCAACAGAATCAAATTCGGTAGCTTCCCCTCCGCCTCGTACTTTTTCAGATCTGCAAGAAAAATCTGCGCTCGCGCCAAATCCGGAATATTCGTGTTGTAAGCCGGAAAGTTCGCCGCCAGAATCTTGTTCAAAGGCTCGATTAGAGCTTTGATATTCCAGCGCTTCGTAAAGTCCACGCCCGCCTTCCACTCTTCGAGCATCTGCGCCCGCGTCTTGCCATACGTCTCACGGGTCGAGCCCGCATACTCCCCATACACCTTCACGCTCTTGCCCTTGGCCAATGCGTAATCCCAAATGAACCCGCCAGAAGCGTAAGCCATTGGGTCCGACCCATCAAACGGATAGCTCCGCCCCTGGTAGCCAGGCCACAAGCAATATTCCACTTCATTCGCCTGCGTCACCCACTGATGCCCATCCGCGCTGTTGCCTCCCGTTGCAAAGAAGTTGTCCAGGAGCACAAATTCCTCGGCAAGCTTGTGCTGGTTCGGCGTCACATCGCGGCCAAACATCACCAGCGAGGGGTCGCCATTACCCTTCGAGATATCCCCCAGCACCTGATCATAGGTGCGGTTCTCCTTGACGACATACACAACGTGTTCGATCAACGACGGCTCGCCAGAGCGCACCGGCACAGGAATCGGCTTCGCGCGTGGATTCGCAACCCGCACAACCGATCCCGCTCCGGCCAACCTCAGATGATTGTTCTCGGCCACAGCGGTCGTATAGTTGGCCAACTGTGCCGCATCCGGCAATTCAATCACTGCAGCCGACCCGCGATAGGAATGTACGAACCGTTTCGACGGCGCATCGCGCCAGGCCGACCCTGGTCCTAAGAGCGAAGTCACGGCCAGATGCTTGCCCCCCGGATGCATCGCAAGGCCATTCGGATACCATCCCGTCGGCATCAACCCTGCAATGCGACCCGTCGCAGCTTCAATCACCGCTACGGCATTGATGCCTCCGCAAGCCACATAAATCATCTTCCCGGTCGGATCCACGGCCACCGCCGTTGGTGCAATCCCTCGCACCTTCTCTGAAAACGGCTGCACCGGGATCGTCTGCACCACCAGATTGGTCTTCGTATCGATCACCGTCACGCTCTCGCTGTTCCCGTTCGCGACATACAACCGCTGCGTCCCTTCGTGCCACGCCATCCCCGTCGGATGCAGCCCTGTCGCGATCGTCAGTGTCGCCTGCCCTGTTGTCAGATCCACACGCGCCACGGTGCCCGTCGATGCAATTCCGCGAGCGTCCACCGTCACTCTCTCCGCTGGCTTCTGAATTGGCGATGCAAACAGTTCCTTGCCTTTCGGCGGCCGCCCACCGAGGTTGCTTACAAAAGCCACAGTCCCCGCTGCATTCACCACACTGGCAAACGGCGCAACGCCCGTCTCCACGCGGTGCAACACTTTCCCATCGGCCTTCCCAATCACTGCCAGCTTGTTTTCCCATGTTAGGGGCACAACCACTACGTCTCTACCAACCGCGAGACCGCCCGGCAGAAAGCTCCCTAGTTCTTTCGCCACCACGTTTACACTCGACTGCTTCAATGCCGCCAGTTGCGACTTCACGCCCCCGCTTCCCGACCTGCCCCCATTCGCCGCGAACACCGTCCCGCTCGCCGCATCGAATTGAATCGCTTGTGGCCCAGGCGTCCCGCCATGCGCCACGCGTTCTTTTACTTCGTTCTTCTTCCAATCAAGCCGATACAGATCGCTTGCGTGCAGCACCCACAGTTCATCGCCTTCACCCCAGGCCGCCCCATAAACACGGCCCTGAAACACACTCGGCACACCTGCCGGGGTAATCGCCTGACGCGTAGTAATAATGCCCGGATCCGTCACCGCCCGCACAGGTTGATTCACGGTTTGTCCTGACAAAAACAACGGCGCAAAAAGAACAAGAATTCGACGCATCCCTCGCAGCATATCGAATCCACCGTTCCATTTCGATGAGAGAGCGAAATCGAATTCGCTACCGGATGAACTGATCTACAAACTCCGCCCCAAGGCCGCACGCAATATAGTGCTTCCGGCACATCTCGATCTTCGCAAACACATCTTCATAAGCGGTCACCTTGCCCGCCTCATCCACGTAGATCATCGCCCCAGTGATGTGAAACAGCGTGATCATCTGTGGCACGTCTGCTGGCACTGTTAACGTATGCGTCTCCCCCGGTGGTTCGAACACATAGCTCCCAGCCGTCGCCATCCAGTCATGTTCGAGATAGTGCCATTTGCCCTCGATCACATAGCCATGCACGGGAGCCGGATGCCGGTGCCGGCTCAAGATCCCCGACTTCCGCACCCGCAACAAATTCACCCAATACCCTTGCCGCGTCGACAAACAAAGCGGCCGGAACCACACATTCTCCGCCTGCGGCACCCACACCCGTTCATCGTCCGGGATCACTCCATTCACGACGATGTCTTTTGCCATTTCCATTGGATTCAGCATCTTCACTAACCTATCAGGTAGCCGCCATCCACAGGCAGAATCACTCCAGTCATAAAGGACGCTGCGCTCGATGCCAGAAACAGCGCTGGCCCAGCTACATCTTCTGGCTTGCCCCATCGACCCATTGGCGTGCGCTTCACGATGGCTTCCCGCCGCTCCGGATCTTCTCGCAGCGCGAGCGTCAGCGGTGTCTCAATCCAACCGGGCGCCAGTGCGTTCACTCGAATCCCATCGGCAGCCCAGGAGATCGCCAGGCTCTTGGTCAACTGTGCCAGCCCACCCTTGCTCGCGCTATACGCAGGAGCAGGCCCGCTGCCCAAAAAGCTCAGCATCGAAGCCACATTCACTACCGAGCCTTTCGATTCTCGCAACAACCCATGGCAAGCCGAACACATTCGCATCGCCCCATTCAAGTTGATATCGATCACCTTGGCGAACACTTCCGGAGAATGTTCCTCAAGTCTACGAATCACCCCAGCCGCATTCACCAGCACATCCAGGCGTTCCAACCCTTCCACCGCAGCCACCACTGTTCCCGGTTGAGAAACATCGAGCCCTGTCTCAAGGCCCAATGCCCTCACTTCCGCCCCAGCTGCCTCAAACGCAGCCGCAATCGCAGCCCCAATGCCACTAGTACCTCCGGTGACCAACACCGATTTCCCTGAAAAATCGAACATGCCCGCTATTGTATCGGGCCGCGGCGCGCAGCCTAAAGCTCGGTCAGGTGTTCGATCCGCCCGGTCGAATCTCCAAACTTGTCTTCCTTCACGCCCACCCCATCCAGCATGTTCAGGAACAAGTTCGTCATCGGCGTACCTCTGCGATACACAATATGACGCCCGCCCGCGATCCGCCCAGCCCCGCGTCCAGCCAGCAATGTCGGCAGGTTGTGGTGCTCATGCTTATTGGAATCTGAGATGCTGCATCCATAGAGCACCATCGAGTGATCCAGCAAACTCCCATCGCCATCCACCGTCGAGCTCATCCGCTTCAAAAACCTTCCCAGCAAATCCACATGATGCTGGTCGATCTTCTGCAGCCGCTCAATCTTGGCTGGGTCGTTAAAGTGATGCGACAGTCCATGATGCGCATCCGGCACACCAATCGAACGGTAAGTGCGATTCCCGCCTTCCCGACCAATCATCAACGTAATCACGCGCGTAATATCGGCCTGGAACGCAATCGTCATCAGGTCGAACATCAACTCGGCATGCTCTTCAAACGTCGGCGGAATCCCGCCCGGCTGATCCATCGCCGGGATCGGAGCACCCGTCGCAGCGCGCTCTTCGGCCTTCTGGATCCGCCGTTCAATCTCACGGATCGACTCCAGATACTCGCCCAACTTCCGCTTGTCGCTCGTCCCCAGCGTCTGCCCGAGCTTGGCGGCATCTTCCCGAACGAAATCGAGGATGCTCCGGTTCTGCCGTGACAGCATCGCCCGCGCGGCGGGGTCCGTCGTTTCCCCATCTCCAAACAATCGCTCAAATACCGCCCGCGGATTCGACTCAAGCGGCAGCGGCGTCGTCGGCGAGCTCCAGCACAGCGTATTGCTGTACGCGCAGCTATACCCGGAATCGCAACCTCCCACCATCCGGTTCTCATCAAGACCCAACTCCAGCGACGGCACCATCGTTCTTGAACCCAGTTCCTTCGCCGCAATCTGATCGAGCGACGTCCCGGCCAGAATATCCCGCTCCGTCTTCCGCGGATGCACGCCAGTCAACCAGGTCGCCCCAGCCCGCGCATGATCTCCCGCCCCATCGCCCAGCGCCTCGCCATTCTTATGATCGAGCCCGGAAAGCACATTGATCTGATCCCGGTAGGCCTCAAGCGGCTTCAGCGTCTTCGAGAACTCAAACCCTCGGCCCGTCTCCTTTGGCGTCCAGTCCTTCATGATGATCCCGTTCGGCACGTAGAGAAAAGCCATCCGCACCGGTGCCGCACCGCTGCGAGCCGGAGCCGCGAACGCCGGTGTCATCGCATCGAACACCGGCAATGCCAGTGCCGTGCCTATCCCTCTCAAGAACGTCCGCCGACCCAGTGCTTTCTTCGTCACAATCATGGTTCCGGATTTCTCCTCATCTGAAAAGGTACACTACCGACAATCGATTCCACCAGTGCCGAGAATCGATACTCGCCACGCGCCGTCTGGCGGCGCACCTGCCTCACTACTGCCTGGTCCTCGGCCTCAAGGCCCCGGCCCAGCGCATAAATCATTAACTTCTCCGCCAGGCAATCCACAAATTCATCCTGTCGCCCCATCAACACCTGCTTCAACCCGGAAGGCCCATCGAGCACTTTCCCGTTCGGCAGCGCACCCGTAGAATCAATCGGCGCACCGCCCTCCGCCTTGCGAAACCGTCCAACGGCATCGTAGTTCTCGAGCGCAAACCCAAGTGGATCTAGCCGCGAGTGGCACGACGCACAAGCCGGGCTCGCCCGATGCTTCTCAAGGGCCGCCCGCAAATCCTTCGGCGACGTCGCTGCATGATCTTCCAGATCCGGAACATCTGCTGGCGGCGGCGGGGGCGGGGAACCGAGGACGTTCTCAAGTACCCACTTCCCACGCAATACAGGAGACGTACGCGTCGGATAAGAGGTAACCGTCAACACTCCGCCTTGGCTCAAAATCCCCCCACGCTCCGCCCGATCCACACTCACACGCCGAAAGTAACTCCCCCGCACATCCTTCACTCCGTAATGTCGCGCCAGCCGCTCATTCAGAAACGTATAGTCCGCGTTGATCAAGTCCAGCACCGGCCGGTCCTGCTCAATCACATGCCCAAAGAACAACTCGGTTTCCTTCTGAAAGGCCGCCCGCAACGCGTCGTCAAACAAAGGATACTTATCCGGGTCCGGCTTCCAACTCGCCACATTCCGCAATTGCAACCACTGCCCGGCAAAATTCCCCACCAGCGCCTTTGCCTTCGGGTCCGCCAACATCCTCTTCACTTGCGCCTTCAATTGCGGCCGCAACTGCCGCAATGCCGCCACCCGCAACAACTCATCATCAGGAATGCTCGACCACAAGAAGAACGACAACCGCGAAGCCAGCTCCAGATCCGAAACCCGATAGGACGACCCCGCTGCAACTCCAGCCGGTGCCTTCTCCACCCGGAACAAGAAGTTGGGCGACACCAGCACCGCTCGCAGCGCCGTCTCAATGCCCGTATCGAAGCTCCCGCCATCTTTCCTTCCCAGAGCAAACAACCGCATCAATGGCTCGATTTCACCAGCCACTACCGGCCGCCGGTAAGCCCGCCGCGCAATCGGCAAAAGAATCTGCTTCGCACATGTCTCTTCGGACAACCCAGATCCAGGCCTGCAAATAAAAATCCGTTTCCGGCTTGCCGTATCCCCGGCCCCGCTGGCCGAAAAAGGCCCCCCAATCGTGATGTACTCAATCCCCAATCCAAATGCTGGCGGTGGCCCAAATCCACGCCGCTCTGCCACTCCCGCCTCGCTCCGCAACGATTCCACCAACACCCCAGCCGCCACCGTATGCATCCCCGCCTTCAGCGGAACCCGAATCTCGAAATTCTTCGTGACCTGATTCTCCTCCGCCGGGTCCACATTCGCCGCAGTCACCTTGGCCCGAACCCCATCCACCCGAATATCCAACTGCGGAAACGGCAACATCGGATCTGGCGCACCCCGCATCCGCACCAGAATCGAATACTCTGCATCCAGCGGAAAATACCGCCGGATCGCCAATCCATTACGCAGGCTCAACGGCATCTCATCGGTCGTCAACGCCTCGCGCGAACGCGACGTGTACCGCTCCAGTGCCAGCGCTGCCTTCACCGTACCAACCGCCAACCGTGCCACACGCCGCGCCGTGCTCATGTACTTCTCAAGCAACATCGGTGATGTCGAAAGCACCGATCCAATATTGTCAAACCCATACCCCGAGTCATCCGTTGGCAATGTCGCCGAGTGATCCAGATCAAGCGACAGCAGATCGCGGATCGCATTCGAGTACTCTGCTCGATTCAACCGGTGAATCGCAGGCGTCCCCGGATTGGGCTTCCGCGCAAAGTTCGCATCGAGTTCTTTCTCGACATGCGCAGCGACGCTCGCTCGCGCCTCCTCGCTCATCTTCGGTCCATTCGGCGGCGGCATCTCTCCACCTCGAACCTTCCGCAGAATCTTTTCCCATTCCGGCACCGCTGCCGGAATCGCACTTGCCTTCAATCCCTGCAAAGACAGGCTCCCACTCTTCAGCTTCTCGTTGTGGCAGCCAAAGCAGGTCCGCATCAAAACCTTCTGCGTACTCTCCGCCGCAACATCAGGATTTTGCGCACTCACCGCAAGCAATAGAAAAGAAAAAGGGAATAACAAGGATGGCGTCCCGTTGATGACTAATTTATCATCTTCCTTATGAGATTTCTTCTCCTCTTCTGGGCCGCAATTTCTTTTGCAGCCACGGTCGACTCCCGTTTGATCGACGCCGTTCAGAAGGGCGATCTCGAACGCGTTCGCGCTCTCCTCAAAGCCGGTGCCAAAGTCAATGAAGCCCGCCCAGACGGCTCCACACCCCTCTCCTGGGCCGTTAGCCGCGAAAGCCTCCCCCTCACAAACCTCCTGCTCGCCGCCGGTGCCAACCCCAACCTGCCCGACGAAAACGGCGAAACCCCGCTTGCCATCGCCGCCGCCTTCGGCCACCTCCCGCTCGTCGAATCCCTCATTAAAGCCAAAGCGAATCCCAACGCCCCCCGCTGGAATGGCGAAACACCCCTCATGGCCGCTATCTCGGGCAAGAACCTCCTGGTCCTCCAGGCCCTCTTGAAAGCCGGTGCCAAAGCTGACACCACCGAAGAACGCTCCGGTCAATCTGCCCTGATGTGGGCCGCCGCTGACGGTAGTGCCTCCATGGTCAAAGCCCTCATCGAGGCCGGCGCACCCGTCAACGCCGTCACTAAGAAAGGCTACAGCGCCCTTCTCTTCGCCGCACAAAACGGCAATCCTGAAACACTCCAGGCCCTCATCGACGCCAAGGCCAACACCACTCAGGTTTCAGCCAACGGTGCCTCACCCTTCCTGATTGCCCTCAGCCGCGGCCACGAAAAGGCCGCTTTGATCATGCTCAACTACGGCGTAAACGTCAACGCCAAAGACTCTAATGGAGGCACTCCACTCCACGAAGCGGTCACGCAAGGCAAGATCGCCCTCGCCAAAGAACTCATCGCCCGCGGTGCTGATCTCAAGGCCCGCACTGCCAATGCCAGCGGTCGCGCCAGCTTCTTCCGCGTCGGCGGACTCACCCCCTTCCTCAGCTCCGCCCAAACCGGCAATATCGAAATGATGAAGACTCTGCTCGCCCTCGGCGCCGACCTGAAAGATAAAAACCCCGACGGAGTGAACGCTCTCTTCCTTGCCGTCTTCAGCCGCAAGCTGGAACCCGTCAAGTTCCTCGTCGAGTCCGGTGTCGATGTCAACGAGACCCGCAAGGGTGACGCCGGTGCCCTCCACGCCGCCATCCGCTTCGGCCTAAACGATGTCGTCCAATACCTCGTCGACAAAGGCGCTGATATTAAGGTCAAAGACCGCTTCGGCCGCAACGCCCTTGAAGAAGCGGAATTCGAAGCCCCCAAGCCCACCATCGAGCTCATGCGCAAAATCTCCGCTGCTCAAGCCAAGTAAGGTATACTCGAATTTGTTCGGGCCGTAGCGCAGCCTGGTAGCGCGCTTGCTTGGGGTGCAAGAGGCCGCGAGTTCAAATCTCGCCGGCCCGACCATTACTTACCTTTCCTTCTCTTTTTGGCACTACCATCGCCCTCCAGGGATTAATGTTACGTTTGTCTCTTGCTGCCCCAATCCCTCATTGCATTGTTGATTTCCGTAATTGCCTTCCGCCTTGGCGGTTGGCCGTGGGCCACGGTCACCGCAGCCGCTGCTCTACTTCTCCGGTCTCAACTCAGAACCCCTTTGTCCTGGCTACAAGTCTTCGCCATCTCCCTCGCCTGGTTCGCCGCCTTCCTCTACACAGACGACCGCCGCCTCTTCTTCCCTTTCACAATTCAACTCGCCATGCAGGCCTACTGCCTGCACCCCCGCCCAATCCTCGCCTCCACCGGCATCATCCTGATCTTCTCCGCCATCCGCCTGGCCCAACAAGCCACCCTCATCGTCCTCACCGTTGAACTCCTCGTCGCCCTTGCCGCCATCGCTCTCCCCTCTAGAATTCTCAAAAAACCTCTCCATTCCCTCCTCGCCCCCTCCATCGCATCACTCCTCGCCTTTGCCGGCCTAATCTTCTAAACAATTGTAGACCCGCACAGTTCCTCTGGCCCTCTCGCCTAAGTGATTGATTCAAAAGCACTTCGAAATTTGGTTCCAGTACTTTCGACGCTTCTTGTCTGGTTTTCGGTCAGTACAAATCCTGTAAAGAGCTAGTACTTTGCAGGACCTAAATACTTCATTTCAAATGACTTATCGCGTTACGCTCATTGAGTCAGGAGGAGGATCTGACTACTTACATGCGTGCTTATAAACTTTTTCTATCAGTTCTTGCGGGAATCGCCCCAACCTTCGCTTCCGCAGCCGTGATCGATTTGACAAATCAAACCAGCCAATACAGCGTTTCTTACACCAACCCCTCGAATTCCACGGTCGTCTTTCCGAATTCGGTTCTCACCCAAGTGGGTAGCGGGGCGACGAATTCCTATTACACTGACATGCAGTTGCTCATCAACAGCGTTCTCACTACAGTCCGCATGACGATAACGGGTTGGACTGTCAACCAGAGCTCTGGAAATTGGACTCAAGCTAAGCTCACTCCATTCTCAAGTGGCTTGGGCGTCTGCTCACCCGGTGAAAACTGCGGCACAGACCCTCAACACAGAGTCGATAACAACGGCAATTTGGAAGCAGTTCTATTTCAGTTCTCCAATACGGCTGGCACTCAATCGATCGCTGTCGACGTCAACACCGTTTACCTTTCTGCTGCTCGCGATCCGAATGATGATACCGATGCCTCTTACTGGGCTCGCAATTTTGTCAATGTCGCCGGGCCGACTGTCACCCTTTCCTCTCTCACCCTGGCTTCGCTACAGGCCTCATGGGGCATCAATCTGAATAGCGATGCACCCGATGGCAGCCGTTTCGCTCCGATCTTGAACAACTTGTCCGATACCTTCCTCTTCTCCGCAAGAGTGGGTCAAACCAACGACTTCTTTAAGATCCGCGGAATTGAAATCAACGCTCCTTCGGATCCCATAACTCCTCCCAACGAACCCGGCGTGCCCGAACCTTCCACCTACGCTATGCTCGGCACCGGCCTCCTCGCCGTCGCTTACTTCCGCCGAAAGAAGGCATAACCGCTCCGTTCAAACCCTTCGAAGAGGCCCGGCATATGCCGGGCCTCTTCGCATTTCTCCACTTCATTCCCCATAGAGCGCATCCCGTTTTACCCTAATATCTTGAACCCCTTTTCCTCCCCACGCCGCCTCGTGACTCTCGGGCTCATGATCGGCTCCTTCATGGGTTCCATGGAGGCCACCGTCGTTGCCACGGCCATGCCCACCATTGTCGGCAAAATGGGCGGCCTCAGCATCTACGGCTGGTCTTTCTCGATCTACGTCCTCGCCTCGAGTGCCGGCATCCCCGTCGCCGGCAAACTCAGCGACATCCTTGGCCGCCGCCTCGTCTACGCCTGGTCCATGGCCCTCTTCCTTGTCGCCAGCCTCCTCTGCGCCCTCACCCCCTCCATGATCTGGCTCATCGTCTTCCGCGGCCTCCAGGGCCTCGGCGCAGCCGGCCTCCTCCCTCTCGCCCTCGTCATGATCGGTGACATGTTCACCTTTGAAGAGCGTGCCCGCGTCCAGGCCCTCTTCAGCGCCGTCTGGGGCTTGTCCTCCATCGCCGGCCCTCTCCTCGGCGGCTTCCTCGTCGACTCGATCGGCTGGCCCAGCGTCTTCTACTGCAACATCCCCTTCGGCATCCTCTCGGCCTGGATGGTCTGGCACTGGTGGCGCGACCATCACGAACTCACTTCCGGCAAGCCCCACATCGATTACCCCGGCGCCATCCTTGTCACCGCCGCCGCCGTCGCCCTCCTGCTCGGCCTCACAGACATCACTGCCTGGTGGGGGCAATCCCTCGTCGCCCTCTCGATCGTCCTCTCCTACGTCCTTTGGCGCGTCGAGAAAACCAGCCCCGATCCTGTCCTCCCCCTCGCACTCTTCAGCTGGCCTCTCTACAAGATCTCCATTCTTCACTCCCTCGCCATCGGCTGGACCCTCAACGGCGTCACCGCCTACGTCCCTCTCTTCGTTCAGGAGATCCAGAAGAAATCGGCAACAGAAGCGGGCGCAAGTCTCACTCCGATGCTCCTGTCCTGGGTCATCTCTAGCGCCATCTGCGCTCGCGTCATGCTCCGCGTCGGCTACCGCCTCCCGGCCCTCTTCGGCATGGCCCTCGTCGTCATCGGCGGTGCACTCCTCACCCAACTCGAACAATCCTCCGGCAAACTCCTCCTCTCCGGCAGCATGTTCTCCCTCGGTACCGGCTTTGGCTTCACAGTCCCCGCACTTCTGATCGCAGTCCAGATGATGGTCGAGCGCCAATCGATGGGTGCCGCCACCGCCGCACTCCAATTCGCCAGAAGCATCGGCGGCGCAATCGGCGTCGGCGTCATGGGTGTCTTTCTCAACTGGCGCGCTCAGCAAGCCGGCATGGCCGCCGGCATTGAAACCACCTTCGCCGTCGCCGCCGCTGTTACGCTCCTCGGGCTCGCCTTCACCTTCGCCGCCCCTCACCTGTCCGCCGAAGAGATGAAGTCCCGCCGCACGCCAACTCCTGAACCTGATCCCCACTAAATCCCATGGGCCTCCACCTCGAAGACCTGGAAATCTCCGCAGAACCTGCGCTCAATCTCACCGAATACGCCACCGTCTCCATCGCATTCGAGATTCAACATCTTCTGCGGACAAAGGACTATGACTCGATTCCCGGAAACGCCCCTACAGACTGGCCCAATCGATTCAACATGGCATCTTGGGGACTCTTCTCCGCCCGTCTAAACGGCAAGCTTGTCGGGGGCGCAATTGTCGCCCACAACACCCTTGACGTCGACATGCTCGAGGGCCGCACCGATCTCGCAATCCTCTGGGACCTGAGAGTCGCCCCCGAGTATCGCGGCCAAGGCATTGGCTCTGCTCTCTGGAAAGTGGCCGAGACCTGGTCAATCCGCAAAGCCTGCCGACAACTCAAAGTCGAAACCCAGAACATCAACGTCGGTGCATGTACCTTCTACGCCCGCCAAGGCTGCTACCTCGGTGAGTCCAACCCCCACGCCTACCCCGATTTTCCGGAAGAAACGCAGCTGCTCTGGTACAAAGACTTGCCACCGGCAATTGATAACCTGTCCTTGTGACGACAGGTGAAATTCTTCTTCAATACCAACAGCGGTCCCTCGAATAGCAGGCGGGGCTAGCCAGTATTCAAAGCAAGCAATCGGGGCTCCTCTCGATCACTGCTCTTCCCTCGTCATGCTGTTCGGGCTCGGCGTTTTGGCCTACTATCGAAAGTCGATTCCAACATGGTGCCCGCCCCTCTCCATCCCGCCAATTCTGATCTCGTTACGCCAGTACGGACGTTCGCGCATCCAATCCGAAAAGCTGAATCGCCTCGCCGCCTTCTACGAAAAACGGAAAAGCGCGGCTTCAGGGCAACTGGATGGGCAAGGGCCACCAGGGCTCGGAGTTTCAACCAGACGATCATCCCTATGCATCCGACCTTGGCATCTTCGGCGAAGGCTCTCTTTTCGAGCGTATCTGCACCGCAAGAACTCATCTCGGCCGCCAACGCCTGGCGTCGTACCTCATCGAGCCCACCAAACACAAGGAAGCACAGCAGCGACAGGAAGCCGTCCGCGAGTTGGCGTCCCGGACCGATCTCCGCGAGCAGATCGCGCTCCTGGGCCGCCACGATTTCGAAGAGTCAAAGTGGAGCACCTTCGCCGAGTGGTTGGATTCCCCCTCAATTCAAAACGCAAAACTGCTGCGGCTGTGTTTCTGCATTAGCAGCTAACTGTTGCTGGCTCTTTCGATACCAGTGCTTGTCGCGCCCTCGGCTCTTTGGACCCTCCTCTGGGCTCCGATTTGCACCATTGCAGCCGTTCAAGCACTTCTGTCAGTTTTCCTGCTTCGTAGCGTCCGTGCCACCCTCGCCGCTGCTCGACCGGTCGCGAATGAAATCGCAGTCATGCGCGAAGGGCTGGCCATGCTTGCTGCGCTTGAGTTCTCCACCCCCAAGCTCTCATCCCTCCACCAACAATCTCAGGGTGCCAATCGATCTCTGGCGGAACTGGATCCGTGGTTCATGATCCTCCGCGAGCGCAACAAGGACTGGCTGTATCAGCTCTCCCTCTGGTTTGCACTGGGCACACAAACAGCGCTGGCCCTGGACGCGTGGCGCGCAAGGCACAAAACCGCACTTCTCCTGTGGCTCGACACCTGGAGCGAATTTGCGGCCCTCAGCGCGCTTGCCTGTGACGCCCATGAAAATCCGGAAGACTGTTGGCCCGAGATCTCAGCGAGCCAAGTCTTCTTTGAAGCCGCAGAGCTGCGTCACCCGCTCATGCTTCACGAAGCTTGCTTAGGCAATGAAGTCTCTCTCGGTTCCAATCACCAATTCTGGGTGATCAGCGGATCGAACATGTCCGGCAAAAGCACGCTCTTGCGATCCATCGGGCTCGCGGCGGTCCTCGCCTTGGCTGGTGCTCCGGTCCGCGCGAAGTCAGCTCGATTGGCGGTCTTGAATGTCTGCGCCTCCATCTCGATCAACGATGCCTTACAGAAAGGAAGATCCCGTTTCCTGGCCGAGGTTCAGCGCCTGCGGATGACGCTCGAAGCCTCGCTGCAACAGCCCGTGATTTTCTTGATCGATGAAATCTTCAGCGGGACAAACTCCAAAGACCGACTCTTAGCCGCCGACGCGGTCGTACGCACTCTCCTACAACGCGGCGCCATCGGCGCAATTTCCACTCACGACATCGCCCTTGCCTCCATCGCAGATCATGGTGGAACCAACGTCCACATGGCCAGCATTGGTCGCGATCCCCTCGACCTCGACTACCGCCTCAAGCCAGGCATCACGCCAGAAACAAACGCCATCGCAATCGCCCGCATGGCCGGAGTTCCCGTTTAGTCCGATCGAGCGAAGGCGATCCAGTCTCCCAATCGCCCACCGACTACAATGGGGAATCCAACCAGGAAGCAGGAGTGTCTTTTGTCACAATCGAGACGCACATGGCTCGCCGGAGCCATCGGCCTGGCCGCACAATTGCAAGCCCAAGATGACGAAGCAACCTGGGAAAAGCTCAGCCAAACCTTCCCTGTGGATCGCACAATTCTCAACCTCAACCATGCAGGCATTGGAACCTGCCCTGCGCCTGTGGTCGAAGCCGTAGATCGCCTCATGCGAAACGGTGAGAAAGCAGCTCCCGGTTCCATCTTCAGTTACGGCCCGAAACTCGAACCCATCCGCACTCAACTAGCCTCTATGCTCGGCGTCAACGCCGAAGAGATCGCGATCACTCGCAACGCTACTGAATCCTTGCAGGCCATCCTGCTGGGCCTTCCTCTGCGCGCAGGCGATGAAGTCCTCACCACAACGCTCGATTACTGGGCGATGCTCGACGCACTCGATCAGCGTCGGGAACGCGACGGTGTCGCCGTTCGCAAAATCTCGATCCCCGTCCCTTGTGAAAACCTTGGCGAAATCGTGAACCGATTCGAAGCAGCCATCTCAAAACGCACAAAGCTGATCCTGATCTCGCACCCCATCAACCTCAATGGCCAATTGTTCCCCGTTCGCGACATCTGCCGCATGGCCCACAGAAGAGGTGTGGAGGTCGTCGTCGACGCCGCCCAGAGCTTCGCATTGACAACCCACACCATGGCCGACCTCGAATGCGACTATCTCGGCACCAGTCTTCACAAATGGCTACAGGCACCCAAAGGCACTGGCATGCTCTACGTGAAGCGCGACAAGATCAGCAAAGTCTGGCCGCTTTTCGCCTCAGGCACGACCCGCCCCAAGGACGACATTCGCAAGTTCGAACTCTACGGCACCTGGCCCGAAACAATTCTCGGCATCCAGAACGCGATCGAGTTCCACCAGGCTCTCGGCTCTCAGCGCAAGGAACAACGCCACCGCCACTTGACGAATCACTGGACCAGCGCCGTAGCCAGGATTCCAGGCATCCGCTTCCACACTTCCCCCCAGACAAGTTGCGGTATCGCCTGCGTCGAGCTTGAAGGCGTGAACACAACGGTCCTGCGCAACTGGCTACTCGAGAAGCGCGGCATCCTCACGATGGACATCACGCGCCGAACAAAAGAGTTCTCCGGCATTCGCGTGTCAGCAGGCCTCTCAAACACAAAGGAAGAGCTGGATCGCTTCATCTCCGCATTGAGTGACGCGCGCAAAGCACTTCGCTCAGTCTGAAGAAACACCCAGCTTCCGAACCGCCACTGCTGCGCACGAAGGTTTCTTCCCGTCCAGTAAAGTGTCCGCCCTGAGATTGAGCTTGAGTTGCCCCAGCCGCACTCCCCCCTAAGCCAACAACTCCCGAATCACCATTCCGCCCGTCTGGCTCAACTGCTTATCCCGCCCCGCATGGAAGTACCGCAGCTTCGCATCATCAAGCCCCAACAAATGCAGCAACGTCACATGAAAGTCCCGCAGCGGACGAACCGTCTCCACTGCCGTCCCTCCCACCTCATCCGTCGCCCCCACAATTGACCCAGCCTTCACGCCACCACCCGCCATCCAGACCGCCATCGCATTCGGGTTATGATCCCGCCCCCAGCTCGTACTCCCGCGACGAATCCCGTTATCCGGCGTCCGCCCAAACTCTCCAGCCCAAACCACGAGCGTATCCTCCAGCAGACCCATCCTCTTTAGGTCCTTCAACAACGCACTCACCGGCTTATCGATCGCCCGAATCCTCGCCCCATGCGCCTTATCGATGTAGTCATGCGAATCCCACCCCATCGCCACCACCTGCACAAACCGCACGCCACTCTCAATCAACTTGCGTGCCAGCAGCATCCTCCTCCCCAGCGCATCCGCGTCCCGATCCGGCCCACCAATCCCGTACATCTCTTGCGTCGCCTGGGACTCCTTACTCAGATCCACCACGCCCGGCATCTCCGTCTGCATCCTAAAGGCCAGCTCATAGGTCTCGATCCGCGCCGCCAGTTCCGCCTGATCTGGATACCGCGCCTGATGCATCGCCGAAAGCTCTTTCAAGTACTCCAGATTCGCCGCCTGCTGCTCGCGGCTCACCGTCTTCGGCGGCGCCATATCGAGCACCGGTGACCCGCCAGACCGCAGCGTCGTCCCTTGATAATGCGCCGGCAAATACCCATTACTCCAGTTCGCCGCTCCACCCTGCGGATAAGCAACATCCGGTAACACCACAAACGCCGGCAGGTTCTGGTTGATCGTCCCCAGCCCATAGGACACCCAAGCCCCGATCGCCGGGTCCCCGCCAAACTGCGTCCCCGTGTTCAGGTGATACAGCGCCGTCGGATGATTCACGCTCTCCACCTTCAACCCCCGATAGAAACAGACATCATCCACAACCTCGGCGAAGTTCGGCATCAGCGAATTCATCTCAATCCCCATCTTCCCCGCGCGTTTAAACTCAAACGGGCTCTTCACGTAATACCGCTCGCCCGTATTCATGTTCGCCTCAAACTTCGACCGCTCCTTCTGAAAGCGCGTCATATGCAGCGACTCCAGCTTTGGCTTCGGGTCAAACGTATCGATGTGGCTCGGTCCGCCCTCCATCAGAAGAAAGATGCACCGCTTCGCCTTCGCCGCGTGATGCGGTTTCTTTGGCGACAGCACGCTCTCCGCCATCAGCGTATTCAGCGCGACCGTCCCCAGTCCCATCCCGCCGCGATACAGCAGCTCCCGCCTCGAAATCCTTGCCGGCATCAACTTAGTAAACATGTACAAACTCGCTTGAATTCATCAACACCAACGTCACATCGGCCATCGCCCGCGTCTCCACACTCGCTTCGGAAGGGTGCAGATTATGCTCATACACCGCCTTGTCCCGTGGCTGCGTGAACTCAAACACCTGCCCCGTCAGCTCGCTTGTAATCTTATGCACGAGCGGCTTCTCCGGCTCCCGTGCAGCCACCGGCTGCTGCCGGTGCAACGCCACCATCCGTCGATAGTGCTTCAGGCTCGTCGCCATCTCTTGTGCGCTTGGCTCCCGCGAAAACACCAGCAGAAACGCCTTGCGAATTTGCCCTTCCACGCTCGTAGCCTCTCTCCCCAACCGCGCCGCCATTGCTAGCGCCATATCGTTGACAAACTGGCTGTTCAACAACCCAAACGCCTGCGTCGGTACCGTCGAGGTCTCTCTCCTCTCACAACTCAAATCGAGACTTGGCCCATTGAACACCTCCACGAACGGGTCGACCATACTCCGCTGCTGGAAAGCATAAATCGTCCTGCGGTTCCGCTGGCTCCTTCGCGGGCTCGCTTCATAAGCAGGCGCGAGCGATCCCATCCGGTGTTGCGGTTGTCGCGCCACATCCTCATTGATCTGCGGAAACACTCCCGGTCCTCCCGCCTCCAGATTCAACTCCCCGCTCACCGCCAGAATTCCATCCCGAATCACCTCCGCTTCGACGCGCCTCGCCGGGTACGAACTCAGCAGCAGATTCTCCGGATCCTTCGCCTCCGCATGACGGCTCGCCCTCTGATACGCCTCCGACATCAGAATCATTCGGTGTACGCTCTTCACGCTCCACCCATTCTTCACAAAGCTCGCCGCCAGATAATCCAGTAACTCCGGATGCGTCGGCTTCTTGCCCATCTTCCCGAAGTTGCTCGTATCTCCCGCAATCCCGCGTCCGAAGTGATAGTACCAAATCCGGTTCACCATCACCCGCGCCGTTAGCGGATTCCGCGCATCGACAATCCACTTGGCGAGCGCACTCCTTCGGCCTTCCACCTGTGTCGTCACTGTCGGGGCAGGCAACCCGCCATACTGATCAATCGCGCTCAATACGCCTGGCTCCACGGCCTCGGCCGGAGCTTGTATGTTCCCGCCAGGCAGCACCGAAACCACCGCCGGCTTGTAGTCCACACGCTTCGGATACTTCAGCGCAATCCCTCCATCCGTTTCCCCATCCCTGGGCCCACTCGATGCCGCAAAGGCCCGTGCCTCATATCGCAACAGCGAATCCTCAAAGATCTGCGAGTGCTTCTGAAACAGCTTGTACTCTTCGAACTCTTCCGGGTCCAATCCCTCCCCGGTATTCATCGCCCGCTGCAATTCTCCCTTCGGCAGATCCTCGGCCCGCGTCACCTTGTAGCGCGCCATCAGCTTCTCAACTGCCCTGCGCTTGTAGAGCTCCATCTTCGCCTTCGACTCGTCATACCGCGCCCGGATCTGCTTTGCTCCAGCATCGAGTCCCGACACATTCTCACCAGGTAAAAACGGCACCTTAGGCCGCGCAAACTCCGTCGAGCCAAACACCGCCTGCACTCGGTAATAATCCTTCGTCGGGATCGGATCGAACTTATGGTCATGACACCGCGCACACCCGGCCGTCAGCCCTAGGAACACATTCACCGTCGAATGCGTCACGTCATCCAGAAACAACTGCCGCGTCACTGCCTCGACCGACATTCCCGTATGCTCCCACGGCCCGCTTCGCAGGAAGCCCGTCGCAATCATCCCCTCGGCATCCCCCGGTGCAATCTCATCCCCGGCAATCTGTTCCATCACAAACCGGTCATACGGCTTGTCCTGATTGAATGCCCGTATCACATAATCCCGGTAGCGCCACGCATTCGGCCTCTCGAAATCATTCGAGTATCCATTCGAATCCGCATACCGCACCACATCGAGCCAATGCCTTCCCCAACGCTCTCCATACCGTGGCGAAGCAAGCAACCGTTCCACCAGTTTCTCCCAGGCCTTTGCCGACGAATCCCCCACAAACGCCTCTACCTCCTCAGGTGTCGGCGGCAACCCGGTCAAATCAATCGTCGCTCGCCGAATCAACGTCCGCTTGTCGGCCTTGCCCGCGGGTGCAACCCCCTTCTCTTTCATCTTCGCGAGCAGAAACGCATCGATCGATTGCCCCGCCTCCAACTTCCTCACCGGCCGCAACGCCCACACATCCTCCTCGCTCAGATTCCACTTGGTCTTCAACTCCCCGACAGCAGGCCAAACCGCCCCACCCCGCACCCATTCCTGGAACGCTGCAACCGTCTCTGGTGCCAGCTTCTTCCCTGGCCCTCCAGGCGGCATCTGCAACCCATTCTTCCCCTCCAGCATCTGCACCAGCAAGCTCTCCTCCGGCTTCCCAGCCACAACAGCCAACCCGCGCGCCCCACCCCGCATCATCGCCTCACGCGACGACAAATCCAGCTTCGAAAATGCCTGCGTCTTCCCATGACATCCCTGGCAATCTCTCACCAGCACCGGCTGCACCACATCCCGGAACAGCTCCTCCGGCGTCGCCGCCATCCCCGCCGTCACAACCCAAAGCAAAACTAGCCAAGTTTGACTTCTCATCCCAGCCGCTATTGTATACAATCGCCCGCATGAATCGCCGCCATGCCCTCTCTCTCCTCACCGGTGCTTTCGCCGCCCAGGCCCAGCAATGCAACATCAAAATCGAAGCCGTCGAACTCTGGCAATACCAGGGTACCCGCGAAGCCACCCGCGGCATCAACGCCCAATACCAGGTCCAACCCCTCCACATCTACGATGCCCTCCGCCCGCCCGTCTACAAAGACTCGACCCCAAAGAATGGCACCGAACCCATCACCGCCATCTACCTCAAGCTCAAATGTTCCAAAGGCCTTGAAGGCCTCTATGGCCCGGTCGACAAAGAAGCCGCCATCGTCATTGACCAACAAATCCGCCCCTTCCTCATCGGTAAAGACGCCCTCGCCGGCGACACCGCCTGGGACCAGCTCTGGCGTCTCAACCGCCACGCCCGCACAGGCATCTTCATGATGGCCATCAGCGCCGTCGACAACGCTCTCTGGGACCTCCGCGGCCGTGCCTTCAACGCCCCCGTCTACCAACTTCTCGGCGGCCCCTCCCGCAAAGAAGTCGAAGTCTACTCAAGCACCCTCGGCTCCTCCCTCGAACCCGACAAAATCGCCCCCCGCGCCAAAGAGCTCTTCGCCCAGGGCTTCCGCAATCAGAAGTGGTTCCTCCCCGACGGCCCCGGCGGCGGTCCTGAAGGCTTCGCCCGCAACGTAAAGGCAGTCCAGCTCCTCCGCGAAGCCCTCGGTCCCTCAGCCAACATCATGTTCGACGTCTTCAACGGCTGGGATCTCCCCTACGCCCTCCAGTGGTGCAAAGAAGTCGAACCCCTCAAACCCCGCTGGCTCGAAGAACCCTTCTCCAGTGAAAAAATCGATGCCTACACCCGGCTCAGCTCTTCCACCAGCATCCCCATCGCCACCGGCGAACACTTCTACGGCCGCTGGGAAGTCCATCGTTTCCTCAAGGCCGACGCCATTCGCGTCGTCCAGGCCGACCCCGAATGGTGCGGCGGCGTCTCCGAACTCAAAAAGATCTGCACCCTCGCCTCCCTCTACGACGTCCCCGTCATCCCGCACGGCCACAACCTCCACGCCGCCCTCCACGTCGTCGCCAGCGAACCACCCACCACTTGCCCCTTAAGCGAATTCTTGGTACTCAAGATGGCTTCTTACTATCACTTTGACTTACACCCCTTAGTTCCCGTCTCAGGTAAAATACCGATGCCAACCCGCCCCGGCTTCGGCATGGAGCTCAATAAGTCCAAGATAATCAACGAAAAATTTTTGTCGTGGTCGCTATGGTCCGAACCGGGCACATGGGTAACGGAATAAACCGGGCACATAGGTAACACTTTTGGCTGGAGGGGGAAGCACCCGATGGCCTGGAAAGAGACTTGTGTGATCGAGCAAAGAGAAGAGTTCATC
>Ga0194130_10002842_pt1 | contig 24337 bp, 21 predicted proteins | sample TA2KigsurfametaG_FD_160084 | JGI IMG/M metagenome (GOLD analysis project Ga0194130, IMG submission 160084) | Freshwater microbial communities from Lake Tanganyika, Tanzania - TA2015050 Kigoma 12 surface | ecosystem: Environmental > Aquatic > Freshwater > Lake | place: Tanzania: Lake Tanganyika... | reverse complement strand
TTTTCCAAAACTTACAGTTTTGTCAACGAATTATCTAACCTTTACAGCAATGACGAATCGGTTTAACTTAAATACTCCTCATCCATGGCTTTGCCATGACCTCTCCCACAAGGGGAGAGGTATAATAAATAAATACTGTCACTGCGAGCGCAGCGACTGGAGTGAGAAACAGGTTTTAGTTAAAAGACTAAATTACAAATGTTAAACGATCTTATTTCTCAACGGGAAATTTGTCATTTTTCCATGATTGGAATCCACCAACGATTTCCTTAACAGGGTAACCTAGAGAAGCAAATTTTTTGGCAGCTTTTTGAGCGAGGTTACATTCGGCTTTATAACAGTAAACATAGTTATATCCATCTTTTTTAAGTCCTGGAAATTCTGTGTCTGAACCGTCGAAATTATATTTATCATATGGGATGCTTATGGCGCCGGGAATATGACCAGCTGCAAAATCTTTGGACGCACGAACATCAATGATCGCAATATTGCTCTCTTTATTTTCGAGTGCTTTTTTAACACCATAAGGATTTGTTTTAAAATCAAGTTCATTAGCAAAATATTGTTCAGCTTTTGAAGTATCTTGTGCTGGATTTTCTGCTAAAGATGGGATCGTTAAAGCAAGGGTTAAACACGTTACCTTGAGTGTAATGTTCATTAGATTCTTCACTGTAAACTCCTTTTAAAAAAATGGATATTGGTACTCGTAACCCATATCAAATACCATAGGTGGCTGAGGAGAGTAAAGATGATCACCCTAAATAAGATCATAATCCCTGAACATGCGACATAAAGTTTTACCAGAGGGACGGGAGTTTGTCTCTAAAAGTTAAACTCTGGATGCTCCGCTATTTAAATCTTGCATTCTAAATTCTATCGATTTGAGAAGTCCAAAGCTGATCAAACCTTCCAACTCGTTGAGTCCCTCTAAAAGAAAGGGTTTCTCATTTTCTAATACTGAAAGATCATCTTCATTATTCAGATATCCAAAATCGGAAAGCATACGAGGTTGGGCGTTTATGGCTAATGCGAACACAAGATGGTTTGTTATATCTTTTTTCTCTTCCTCAGCTCCTTTAGGAGGGTGCTTTTGTAAATATGCTTGGCACCTTGAAAGGTACTCAGCAGGGATGCCTGTTGAAGATGAGGATAATTTTGGAGAAACATCAAACTTTGTTTTTGAAAAAGTAACTGATTTATTTTGATTACTGTGATTTTTGGCCTGAGGAGCCGTAGATACACTAGAGTAAACAAATTTATAACCAGACAAAAATTGAAGATCAGAGTTTTCATATACACTTTCAAAGGCGCTGATGGTGACCTTTGTTGATGGTAAATATAATTTTCTTAGAAGACTTCCATCGACCACTACACTTTTACGTGCATCAACTCTTAAACATGTCAGGTTAAGGAATATATCACAGAACCAACTGTCATATGCTGACCCCTCTAACGCTATGCGCACAAGTTCCTCAAACCGCTGATCACTTATAGCGGGGTTATCTCTTATATCCAGTTCTTCAAGATGCTTTGCATAGATGAACATTTCGCAATGTTGATCTGTCAGTGATGTGCCTTTTAAATTTAAACTTTTAATATTGTCTCGCCTTACCAAAAACCCAAGGTCACTAGGGGTCAGGTGAGTAAATCCTGAAAGATCAACCTCCAATCTTTTGCAATACAAATAGGGAGAAAAGCTTTGGAAATGATCAGCAATTTCTGGCGAAGATGGACGAAGAAGGCTTGCTAGACCAGGAAGTTTAATGGGAAAGGTAAAGTGTGCAAGCCTACGCGTCGTTTTTTCATAGATCAAGCGAGGGAGGTGCCATAATCTCCTGAAGGATGAAGGGGCGTGTGGTAAGTTTGACGGAACGATTTTTAGAGTCAACTCTGGAATACTATTTTTATAAAGCTTTCTTTTTTCTATGCGAGACTTTGTTAAGCAAATGGTTGCAAGGGTTAAAAGTGGAAGGGTCGCATATCTGGAAATGAGAAGAAAAGGGTGTTCGCCCGGCCTATTGTGATGATCTATCAGATTTCGTAAGGGGATGCCGTGCTCGAGAGATCCTACAAGTGTTGGTTCAGGATTGGTATAATACGTCCAGCTTGTAAGAGTGCTCCCTGCGAGAAGAAAAAATCCTGCTCTAGCATAGTAAGCAGATCTTTGCGTATGCCCTTTATATTCTTCTTCTTTTTCTCTTAATTTTTCTGTGCTGATAGCAAGGTGTGAAAGTGTGAAGCAGAATCCACAAATTAAGAGAAAAAACGATGGCTTAGTAACCTTTGTTCTAAACATTAATGCCTTCAAAAGATCAGCTAACAATAGTTGTTCCTTTTGTTTTGAGTTAAACTTATTCTACCGCTTTTCTACTTTTTCAAAAGTGATGATTGGTTCAATAATAACGTCATCTGTATACTGACTCGTTGATGTCATACCCACACCGTGCTCACTTTCTCTAAAAAGAAAGGTTTGTTTTTTACCAGTTGTTCTAATAATAAATTTAAAATCAGCACATGCGGGAATTGTATTTTCTCTGCGCATTTGTTCAATTGCTCTCCACCAATCAGAAATGGACATGTCAGGATCTAAATGAAATTTGTTATCAAAGCTTAAAGCTCCATAGTGCTTAAAACTTAAAAATTCCATTTTAGGTGGCATAAAGGAGGCTTGATAAGAGTCATATGATAAACTGCTATTTGGATAGGAAAGTTGATCAACTGAGCGCTTGAGAGGACACTGCACGTTGGAAATGATATTTAAAATAGCTTTATAAGAGGTAGTAACAGCATTTGTTACTAAATCTTGAGCAACTTCTAACACAACTGCACCGGGAGCAGGGGGAGACTGATAGCGCTCAACGAGGTGTACAACTGCATTAGGAGCAAGGGTGCTTCCTGAAGGAGATGCTGCACCGGGGCTAGAACCATCGATGGTGTACCGCGTTGGTACTGAGCTTCCATTTGGTCGGAAGAACGAGTTAAATCTCATATAGCTTCCTTGACTTTCTTGCATCAAACTTCTGCATCGATCTGAATATGTTACGCCCCTTTGAGAAAAACAGGTTTTGAGATAGTCGTAAAAAGGATCTGTCGCCACATATCTTCCTACCCATTGATTCCATGGCATTTTTACACAATTGCTTGCAGGGTAAGTTGGGTCTAATACATCTGCTACAGAAAGAGCGGTTTGGAAGTTATCATAGGTGAAGCTATCAAACCCCGTAGCTTGTGATGGTTTATTTGTTGACGATGATGGATTTTGGACATAGTCAGACGGAGTAGGCGCGGTAGGTGTCCACACGCCCTCCCAAATGACACGATTAGGGTTAGATAAACGGGCATCATTATCAAAGGTGATAAACTGTCCCATAACACTCGATCCTTGAGATATGGCAACCAAGCGGACATGTTGACCCGCTGGGTCCAGATATCTTTGAGGTACAAAGATGGATTTTGGCTGGAAAGTTGTCGCTATATTTGTTTGAACACCCAATGGAGACACATCGGCGCATATTTGCTGATGCTGTAAAGGAGCATCTGGAATTTTGGTGCACACGCGCGTTGACGGGTAAGTCGAAGAAGCAAAGCTTGACACACTAATATTTGGCCAACGCCGTGCGTCAAAATCCCAAACTTTAAAATATCCATTTGCAGAAAACATTCCAAGAGGAACAGCACCTAAAGAGTCCGCTGTTCTTGAAGATAAAAATCCTGTGGCTAATCTGTAAACCGGATCAAGAGTTGCGATATTAATGGTATTCAAAAGCGCCGGGTTAAATGCATTTAAGCAGCTGTAATAATCTGTACAAGCTGGAAAACCTTGTACTGGAAGTGGAAAGTTTTGAGGAGATTGTGGAAGAATCGGAAAAGAAGCACGCGTCACACTATTTAGAACACCCTGTCGTAAAATGCGGGGTTGTGTTGCTGGGCTTCGAACAATAAAGGTTGAGGCACATAAATCTCCGACAGGATTGCAAATAATTGCAAATACATTCGTATCTCCAGGTCTAATAAACGCTTGGTATCTATAGTAGTTACCAGGCTGGAGGGTTCTCAACCCTGGAGTAGTGACGCCACCTACAACTTGGAAAGGTGTTTCTGAATGTTGCGATGGATCTGCAAGCCATTGGGCATAGTCAATACCTGTTAAATTTGGAAAAGTACTTGGGGCATAGCGCGTCATTTCAGCATCAAGAGGATTCCCCGTCCTTCCTTCAAATGTTTGAAGCTCACTATAGTAGCCTGCATTATTGGCTGCATTGACAAAAGGCATACATGAGCCGGGTGTTGTGGTGTTTAACAAACAAGATACCGTTGAGGTATAGGAAGGTTGAGAAAATAATGTTGTTGCATTGGTGGATGATATTCCAGTGGACACCAAGTTATTGATATCTGCATGTGATGATAAACATTCATAAAAAGGTCCATCGCACGCACTTACAAGAGTGGGCCGTGGAACCGGTGCGGCAGCTGCAGGAGCAAATAAACAACAAGCTGCCAGGATACCAACGAAAACCATATTTTTTGTGCTTAAGATGCGATAAGAAGTTGGATGGCGAGAGGGTTTACTCTCCAATTCCTTTTTCTTTTTATAAGCACGGAGATGTTTGGTAAGACCTATTTCATCTAATACATCTCCTAAGATATTTTGCTCGCCTAAAGCCTGGTATAACTCTCGAGTAAACTCTTCGGAGACTTCAGCATTTTCTTCAGTAAAAGAAAGATCAGAAATTTTTCTATAAGCGCTCATGATAAGGTCTTTTTCTGTTTGAAGAGCTTCAAGAAAGGCAGGATTTTCGGCTTTTTCTTCCTCAGCATACTTAAACAATGCCTCTACCCCCATGTTTTTGTCTGCAATGAGGACGCCAAGACCTTGGATAATATGCTCCCAAGGTTCTTGAGGCGTTAAAATAAATTTGGGGGGTGTTGCCCAATACTTGTGATCTTCAAACATATCTTCAGAAAATTGAGGTTGTTTTTCTTCATCCTCTTTTGCAGAAGCTTCGGTTTCTGGGGCTTGGGCTTGGGAATATGAGGAAGCGAACATCCCTTTGATCCAAGATCTGCCTTTACTAAGAAAGCGGGTTATGGATGAGATTTCGCTCTGAACTCCTTCTAAAGCTTCCATAGTTATAGTGTTCTTAGAAATGCAGGTAATTATTAGTAAGGAATATAGAATTATTCGTATTTTCATGATGTAGATTAACTCATTAAAATTTAATTATTATTTAGCTTAAAGATTTTACATTAAGATTGCAAGTCATGGAGGGTGATATATAAATTATCCTTAAAAATTCATAATAAACATAAAATTAAGATGAAAAATTGTTTGCGAAAAGAAATACATCAGGCGTCTTGACAATTAAAATTTTAATAAATTAATCTTAAAGAAACCTGAAATTGTGAGAGGAGTTTTATAATGCGTTTAGTAAGACATGTTTTGATATCTTCTTTTCTTTTAATGTTTGCAAATTTATTGATGCATCCTATCCAGGCAAGCGCGATGACGACTGAAGAGGCAGATATTTTTTTAGATTTGGACAAAGTAAGAAAACTGCGTGCAGGAGGAACAGAAGCAACGGCAGCTCAAGCAATTATGGGCCCTTTGGGAGGAGCAAATATTGAGGAAAATGTGGGACTCGTAAGGGATTTTTTTGCAATCAATCTTGCTGATTTGAACGCGGCTCTTACAAGTATACAAACCTATGGCAACCTAAACTTTGGTCCGATTGATTTGGCGATAATCCCTCCCGCTATCGGGGTCCCTGCTCCTGAACTTACTGTTGCATCCGGCATGACTAATCTCAGAAAGTGTCTCTTTAGAATAGTGAATAATATAAATTTCACAAATAATGCAGCTGATCAATTTGGAGCGCCGCCGGCTCTCCTTCAACCCTTTAATGTTTATTTTCCAGGAGTTACTGAGGACACCATAACATTGAGCCAGTTTGTTCAATATATGTCGCGAATAAGAGCACATTGATAAATCAATTTTTAATAGGAGGACAAGGCGATGATTAAAATGTTATTATTAAGAGCATCTCAAGTGAGCTTTCTTTCACTTGCATTGTCATCTAATGTCTATTCATCCTTTTATGTTGGAGCCAGTGCAGGACACCAATCTGCAACCGTTAGAAAAGATACAAATGTGTTTTTTGGGGCAGTACGACCTGCGACATTAAATAAAAGTGGGGGGAATGCAATTGTTGGATCCCTGTACGGTGGCTATGGCTACCTGATTCCAAATAGAAATCTATACGTTGGAATAGAAGCATTTGCCAGCTTATCGTCCCTCCAAACTAAGCAGACTCAAGCGTACGGTTTAACGTCTTCCCTTTTAAAAGCAACTTTGAGAGATTCATATGGCTTATCTATTAAGCCTGGATTTGTTTTTAATAACATCTTGGGATATTTGAAGATCGGTGGAGCTTTCAGCAACTGGTCATTTAAATCAAGTTGGATTCTTGCAAACGTTCCTGACAAAACTGTCAAGAAGTACGTACCTGGCTTTGAGGCAGGAATAGGATTTGAAGTTCCACTCAAACAAAAATTATCTTTTGGAATCGAATATTCTTCCACTTTTTTTACGCAGACGAATGTGTCTAATTTTAGCACTGCCGGTCAGCAAATATCTCTTCATAAGATTCGTCCGCAAACGAATAACTTCAGTGCACGCATTACTTATAAAATATAGAACCTTTTTCCGGTAAAATTTCGTTGAGGGCATTATTGAAGGTGTAAGCAAGGGTATATGACTTTCGTAAAATGAAGCAATCTTACATGGAACATTTTTGCTTCCTCCTATAACCTAAAAATTTATCTAAAATTTATGTGTTTAAGGCGCAACAATTCTAGATTACCTTTCCATGGGTAAAAAAAGCCATATTGTGCACATACGGAAGAAAGAGCTAAAAAACTAAATTGGTACACGTTTTAAGAAGACGCAACCGATGGTCCTAAAAATAATAATTACGCACCGAACTAATGAGGAAACAATGAAAAAAATATTATCAGCTGCATTAATGAGCACAATTTTAGCAGGGAGCATTTTTGCAGATGGTCCATCTCCTGTTTTTAACGGGTTTTATCTCGGTGGGGGACTGACCTATGTCTCAGAGAAAATCAAACCAAAAATTGCAGTTACTTTAAACGGCATACCTGGACAAGTAAACGCGGCAGAAACCTTTCGTGGTGCTGGGGTTAAAGCTTTTTGTGGCTATGGGATTTTTGTCTATCAGGAAGTGTACTTAGGGGGCGAATTAGGATTGGGGATCGATCGAATCTTAGGGACTAATAAAGGTAAAGTTATAGATTCCGGGAATAATGTCAATTATAGCATAGCTGCCCGTTTGGGATATGGCATTTCAAATGTTTTGCCTTATGTGAAGCTTGGCTATGAGGGGCGACCTTCTATGAAAGTGTTAAATACATTTAACATAAATAGAAGTACATGGGTTAGCGGTGCGGGTGTAGATATTGGCCTCTATGTAAATATTTTCTTGCGTGCTGAATATATGCATGGATTTTCTACGAAAACCAATATATCCGGATCGGGTACATTTTGGACTTTCCAAGCATCCGGTCAAGGAAAGGCAAAAGCATCTTCCGATACTTTCCTCCTCGGTGCTGCCTATAAGTTTTAAGGTGTGATTTGTAAAAAGTGGGGGGATGGTTCCTTGCGGAGCCATCCCCTTTTTTTATTTGTGATATCTTTGTTTTTTGAAATTTTTTCTTTTCATAACCCATTGAATAACCAAGCTAAAATTCTATCTTGTTTAATATGGATTAAATCTTCAGAAGGAAAGTGAATTATGGAAAGCTTAAAAAATATAAAAAAACATAAATGGAAGGATACAATATGGCCTTTAGCATGTATCGTAATTTTTTCAATATTAATATTGTAATTAATATATGAAATCAACTCCACAAAATTGCTATATAATTTTCTCAAGAAAAATGCAATGGAAGAAATTAGCACATTTCTAAGCTTCGTAAGTGGTGCTGCAGCAGCAAGCGTAGCATTTATTGCGTGGATTAAACTTACAAAAGTTAATGATCAAAATGAAACAGATATTTTGCTGAGTATAGATAAAAGGTGGGGAAATCATGAATCTATTAAAGCTAGAATGGTGATTCATAAACTTTATCGAGATATAAATGAAAGATACAAAAATTGTATCGAAAATTTACCTAAAGAGGAAAAAGACACCTTTATTCAGGCTCAACTAGGTTATGAAATTGCACATTTATCGAAAGAAATAACACTTACAGATGACTTTATATATCTCTTGAATTTTTTAGACTTTATGGAAAGTATTGCTTTTCTAGTTAAAGAAGATCGGGTTACTCCTGAACGTTTAAATGCCTTATGTGGCGAATCACTCATGTTTAATTATAAAATATTTAAGCCTTATATGGATGAAAAAAGGGACCGTCATGGAGATAAAAGTTTTTATGTGAATTTTGATTATTTATACAAAAAGCTTTCGAAACTTGATCAAATACAAAAATCAAAAAATTAAATGCTCTCAAAAAGTTAAAGACGAGATTCTTAAAAAGTGGTGGGATGGAGCGTAAGCTCCTCCCTCACTAAAAATAATATAATGATCCTCTACCATACTTTGAATACTCTAAACTTCTCATGTAACTAGAAATAAACTAGAAGGCCGAATAAACCTTATGGTTATCCCAAGCTAAAAGATCTAGTGAGAATAAAAAGGTGTCTTTCGTGAGAAGATTGCTGCTATGTATATTCTCTTGTCTTTTGCATATGCCAAACCAATTCCACATTCCTGGAAATTCCCATCCAGAACGATTTTACTTTGTGTGGCTACCCATTTTTGACCTATAGGCTCGGTGCGCTTATCTGATATTACAGCACCAAGTTCGCTGGAATAGCGGTGTTGGCAATATCCTGATTCAATGACACGATCTATGGGTGATTTATTCCCATGGATATATATAACAACATTCTGAGAGGCCATATAGGTTGCATCTTTTTCAGCTAGTTGTTGCAATGTAAAATCAGCTTTAAATTCGTTTAATTTGGCTTTTTTCCGTTCTTTATTAAGATACACAGAAAGTTCTACCGATAGGTGTACAAGCAAGGCCCCTGGGTCTGTGATTGTATCTGCAATATCTGGAAGAGGTTCCAAATCCTCAAAATCTGGTGACTCTTCTAATGATGCGACTGGTTTCGGTGATGGAACCACTTTTGACGACGTTGCTTGGGAGCGATATTCGACATATGGTGTTTTACGAGAAAATACTTCAGTGAAAAATGTTTTATTATTTTTCGAAGTTGCCATTCCTACACCAATATCTTCACTATGTTCATCTAAAATCAAAACTTTATGTTGGGCAGAATCCATCCATGACTTTAATACTTTGGCGAAATCATTTTGGAACTTAGGGAATGTAAGAATAACTTCAGAGGTATAATTGTGATCACAATAGCCAGATTCTTTAACACGATCCTTGGCACTTTTCCCTTCGGGGCGATGATGTGCACTTTCGTCTCTGTCTGCCATGTATTGTGAGCTATGCCGGGCAACGTCCATGAGTTTTTGATTAAATTGCAAAGGAGATAAATGTGCTTTTGTTCTCTCATTATTTGTTAATCGTATTAATTCAGCTTCACCTTTTGACATCTGCTCATTTGCATTAATCAGAAAGGCATTTACCGAAAAGAAAATTATTGAAATTAAAAATATCTTTCTGACGCATGAAAAATAGTTCATATATAGTCCTTTAAATATTTAATATAATTTTATTCATTATATAATAACATTTGCAGATGTCAATTGTAAGGTTTGGTTATGTAGAAGGAAATTTACTTCTCTACACTTCCCAACCTTCTTAATTTTAAGATTCACTCTTAGGCAGAAAGAAATGGGAGGTATCCACCTGTGGGAGAGAGAGAAAATTGTGAACAAATGGTGCTAATAAAATTGGCGGATGAGGAGTTGTAAAATCAAAACTTTGTAATGAGGGGGCTTCATATGATGTCCTGTAAACATATCTTAGGACTGATGATGGGGCCTCAGGAAACAGGATTTTCTTAAGCTGACCATCATAATCAAAAGAGCTGTAATATTTATCTTCCTTAAGCAGTTTGTTCAAGATACTGAACGGTACTTCTTGCTCAACTGCATCTATTCTAAAGAACTCTTTTTGAGGAATAGGGTTACAGCCTTCACCACAGGTATGCTTAGTGCTGACAACGCGTCCTTACAATGACCAAGCTGTTGTAAAATATTTTCCGGATTTAGGGCAATATGTTTGCTCAACAGGTTGGCCTGCTTTCCTTGCTCGTTCTACAAACCTTTCCAAATCACTGGATTCCACAGCTTGTGCATTTAAAATTCCAACCGAAACAAAAAGAAATAAAAATGCTTTTCTCTTGATATGCCTTTCTTAGGGTGAGGATGATTACTAATGTACTATTATTCGCACAACCATCGATAAGAAGTTTTTGCCCATTATTAAGAAAACATATTTTTTCATGAAAAATCGATGTATTTCTCATTGCAGGTGTTGAAATTCGATTTGAAAAGACTATATTGTATCTTGCAAAAATTAGAGAATTTTTGTGTTGAATGGAGGATTAAATGCGTATTCTGGAAGATCATAAATTAAACCTTATTTATGGGGGACTTGAACTTAACATCATAACCGGCAATATAGAAGTTCCGAATGGACATGGATCACCTGGAGAGAATGTTGTGGAGATACCGATGCAAGCCAAAAAGGGTCTGAGCAAAGCACTTGAGAATATACTCGCATTACAGTCGGGGGAGCCAGGAGATCAAAAAGGACCAGCTAAGAATCTCTTGTTTGTTGGTTTTGGCGGTGGCGGTGAAGTCTAACACCTTCGGCAGTTTCCTGAAGGTATAAAAATGTTCTAATCCTTCTTCCAGCTAGCCTCTAAAAGGCTGGGAAGTTCTTCCATGTCTTTGAATGTTTTTTCGGCACCATTTTTTAAAAGCTTAAGAGGCAAATCATGCTCTAAATTTTTTCCTCCTAAAAATCCCCACACCCTCATTCCAGCTGCAATGGCTGCTTTTACACCAACTTCACTGTCTTCAATAACTAAACTGAGCTTGGGATCTATTCCCATTGAGCGTGCGGCATATAAAAAAAGGTCAGGGAAGGGTTTAGGTCGTTCCACCATATCTGCACTAAAGACATTGTAATCAAAATAAGCAGCCAGGCCACTTGAGGAAAGAAGGTGGCGTAAAATACGTAACGCTCCATTAGATGCTATACATTTTTTGTAGGGGAGATTTTGTAAGACTTTTTTCACACCCTTAAAAGGTTCAATGGATTTTTTTGAGAGTGCTGCAAGAAGAGCATCGTCGATTTCCTTTACGACTTCTCGAAGCCGTTTGGTAAGTTCAATATTATTTTCTTTTCGAAGAACTTCAATGATTGTAGCGGACTTCATTCCAGAAAATCGTTTTGAAAAAACTTCAAGTGTCATATGCATTCCATGTTGATGAAGATAGGACCACTCAATCTCGTTAATAATAGATTGGGTGTCAATAATAACACCATCAAAATCAAAAATAATGAGCTTTGGTTTCATTTTGATGTTTCCCTCAATCTTTTACGTTCTTTTTCCTTATGTGTTTGCACACTTAAACTGTAGCGGGCATAGGGAACGGCGAGCAGACGCTTGACACCAATTGGTTCACAAGTTTCCTCGCAGTAGCCATAAATTCGAGTGTTGATGCGTTCTAAAGCTGCTTCAATTTCATGGCGGATATGATCTTCATGCTCTTGAAATGTGAATTTATCTCCTGCCAATTCTTCATTGGAGCCGCGATCAATAGGGTCGCTGTCACGGTTGGGCGCATCAACCAAGCTGAGAGAAATGGCATTTTCTTCTTTGATGATTTTTTGATGCATTTTTAAAAGCTTATTTTTAAAATAAGCAAGCATCTGATCAGACATATATACTGAATCATTTAAGGGATTATAAGTTGAAAGATTTACCATAGGCGCCCTCCTTCAATTTACATTTCAATGCAAAATTATTTTATGGTCTAAACTTTTATGCTTAACTGGTCCGTATCAACTTCTTTGACGCCAGGTACAGTTAAAGCTGCACGACGGGCTTCTTCATATTCATCCCACGAGCGTACAATGCCTATTAGAATAACTTTATCTCCTTGCGTTCCTACTTTGATATTACGGGCATCAAATGAAGCGCTTCGCAAAAATTCTGTAAGAATACGGTGAGAGACGTGCTCTGGTCTAATGAGTGTGGGAAGTCTAAGATTTATAGCATTTACTATATTCTTAACACCATAAAGATATCTTACATTTTGATAGGCGCGCTCTCGTTGATATTTCCATTCAACCTCACCACTCAACGTGACTGTCCCTTGCTCAACGGTAACTGTTATTTTATTTCGGGGAAGAGAAGAGTCCCACTCTATTATTCTTAAGGCAGCTGTTGTGATGTCTTCATCGCTGCGTTGATGATCTTCTCCTAAGTAAACTTGAACCTCTTCAATAACTCCCTTGACTCCTTCGATGTTTTTTACTGTCTCTTCAGCTAAAAATTTTTCGTAATAATTCTCAACGCTTCCTGTCAAAGTGATGATGCCATTTTCTACCTTGATGTTGATGTTATGGGATTCAAGGCTGGGCTCAGATTCAAGTGCATCTTGAATGTCTTTTTTTATGAGCGTATCTAACAGAGCCATGGAGAGAGAGTCTGTTAATGCCATAGTATATAATCCTTCTAACAGTTATAAAATAGTTTCAACGCTCTACAATAAATAAAGACACCTTTTCCTCTCTACGTGAAACTTATATTTTTTTAACTTTTGAAGAGAAAAATATGAATGAGTGTTGGCAAAGTACTGGCTAAAAATATCTAAAAAAAGGCCCATCTGAACTTTATCAAAAGGGTGACATCTCTCCCGTTATTATGAGCGCTTGCTCATGGAGTGGAGCATGGCCTGAGCATTCTGGCTTTGAGGATATTTTTGAATATAGTCTGTTAGAATTGCTTTGGCCTTTTTAAATTCCATTATATTCCCTAAGGCACCTGCTTTGTTGAGTGTGGCAGATTCATAGGTCCAAAAAAGGCGCTGATTATTTTTCCTAAATTCTCCCAAATAACCTGAAAAAAGGCCCTTTCCATCGACCACACTTTTGGGAAGATGATCAATGCACGTATCAGACCAACGAATAGCTTCTGCATTATTCTGTTCAGGTATTTCAAGAAAATAGTTGCTTAGTGAATAGGACGCATGGATTTGACAGAATTTGTTTTTTTGTTCCGTTGCAAGTTTATATGCTGTCTGAAAGGACTGCTGCGCTTGTGTCCATTTTTTTAGACCTGCTTGCGCGTTCCCTAAGTTTACATAATAGTCCGGTGAATTGGGATCAATGGCAATGGCTTTTTGACACAAGTCTTCTTCCTTTTCGAAGTTTCCTGCTTTGCCATATATGCCCGCAAGATAAAACATTGCTTCTGCGTTTTGTGGATTGTCTTTCAAAAAATTTTCATAAAGAGCGACGGCCTTAGAGATGGATCCATTGTCTAATGCTGTTTCTGCTTCCTGATTAATTTCATTTAAAGTTGGTTTTTGAGCAGCTTGATCACCCAATGCAAAATTTAGGAGAAGGCTTGATAAAAAGAGACTGAGAATCATTTTTTTAGGCATGGGATATTCCCTCTTAAGCTGTTAAACAATCTTCCCATCTATTTACATTATTTTCCAAATATATAATATACATGAAAAAAATATTGGTGTTTATCTTGTAGTTGCTTAATGAACATAACCTAAAAAATTTGATTATTGAATTTCAATAAAAAGTGGTTTAACAATTTTTTGTGAATTATATTTTTTGAACAAAACTTTTTATAATTATTTAGGAGTGCTCCCGTATGAAAAAATCTACTTTTTCCCTCTTCCTTATTTTTACGCTCCTGAAAACACATGCTGCTGATGAAGCTGACAGTTATGAGAAGTTAAGACAGTCCTCTCCAGCCGATCTGTCTAAGGCTCGGCGAGAATATTTAGAAGAAAAGAGGAGAGCTGCGCCTCTTGTTACATCTGCAGCAAACTCTAGTGCTGCTGCTGCGGCACCTGCAAGTGATCTTGACTCAAAAGGGGCATCATCTTCTCCAAAAACGCATGCGCAAAAGCGCGATACGAATCTTTTTAACCATGAAAGAGGACTTTCTCTTAATCCTTCTATGACATTACAAAGCATTCGTCCAAACGCTAATAAAGTGGTGCTCTCAAGAGCAGCTTCGTCGAACTGTGTTGAAATCTCTATGCCTACTTTTGATACGCTTGTTTTGACGTTAAGAAAAATTTATGATCGCCCCTATTTTGGAATGCTTGCACAATCGAATCAGATTCGTGAAAGACTTAAAGAATTTGGATGGTCAGCAGAACAAATAGATCAATTTACCGATGATGATTTTTTGAAAGCAAATACTAAAAGAATGGAGCTTCAAGGATTATCAAACCCGGCTGAATCTCCTAGTGCTTCAAGCAGTTCTTCTACACCTTCTGTAGCGGGGATGCCACAAGAAAGATAATGTAAAGAAAGGTGAGGATAGATTTTTTTAAAGAAGGCAAAAATTAATAAATTTTAATTTTGTCACCCTTTTTATCAACCTGCCAAATCATACCTTGTTTCTTTTATTTCATTATCTTCATTCATCTCTTGATCGGGTTCCTTTCGAATTCCCCAAGCTGCCAGGTAAGAAAGCCCAGCAATGACCGATAAGACAACTGGCACACACCAGGGTGTAGCATAGTAATTAAGAAGGCTTGTCAACATCATGGGTAACGTTGCCATAACTGCCCACATGGTATTGTAGCATAAAGCAATGCCAGTATATCGTACATCGGGAGTGAAGATGCGGATCAGTGTGGGGAAAAAGCCTGCTGAATAAAGAGCAAGAACAAGTTGTTGAAACATAAGGAAGGCTATAAGAGCAGGCATGTTTTCCAGAGAGAGAAGAGTAAAAAGGGGTACAGAAAGCGGAATGTAGAGAGTGCAGACGCGACGAATAATAAGAGGCTTGTTGCGAATGATGTCTGCTAATAATCCCATACTGGGGAGGATGGTGGCTGAAAAAATAAGACTAATGGTTGTAGCAAAATAAACTTCTTTTTCAGTATATGAAAAATATTTTGGAATGTAATAAGGAAAGAAAAGATTCGCCATAACCATAGCTGCCATAAAGCCAGTGAGTAAGGCGCCTCTTAAGAGAGGGATTCGGTGTTTTTTAACAAGCGTTAAAAAAGAGAGTTGGTTTTTGCTTTCTTGCGATAGAGACAGAAAGATGGGTGTTTCTGGAAGGCGATTTCGAGCAAAGAGGAGAAAAAGCCCTAAGATGCCGCCTCCTAAAAAAGGCAAGCGCCACCCCCAATTAATAATTTCTTGCCTACTCAATAAAGAAGAGAGCGTATAAAGAACTCCGCTTGCTAATAGGGCCCCAAGACTTGTACTCGCAACAACCAAACTTGTTCCGCGACCTCGGCGGTGGGCGGGAGAAAATTCTCCAACGATCGTCATGGCACCTGGGAGTTCGCCACCAAAGGATAAACCTTGAATTATTCTATAGGCAACAAGGAGAAAGACAGTCAATTCACCCATGGATGTGTAGCTTGGAAGAAAAGCAATCAGAAGGGTGCTTATGGCCATGAGGGTGGTTGAAAGAATAAAGGCTGGCCTTCGGCCCCAATGATCTCCGACCATTCCGATGAGTGTACCTCCCAGAGGACGGGCAAAATAACCTACCGCAAATACGAGAAAGGACTGAAGGATGGCTGCAGATGGATTTATGGGAGGGAAAAATACGACACTCAAATAGGTTGCCATCATCCCATAAACAATAAAATCATAATACTCTAAGATTGATCCGAGGCTTGCTAGAAAAGTTATATGCTGGGGTGTTTGGGAATTTGTGCGCATTAAGAGTCCTTTCTAAAAAGAGGAAAGCACCAATGGGTTGAAATAATTAAGTAAATACAATGGGTTTGGGAGGCTTTTAAAGCATTATGAGGCTTCAATAATAAATTTTTACTTAGAATGTAATTCTCCTTCTTTATGATTGATTTTTGATAAAAAAAGGATTAAAATTCTCTTCAGATATTAGGGTCTTTCCCGCGCATTGTCAAGGTTGCCGGAAGTCCGCTGAATGGTCTTAAAAGAGGCACTTGAAATACAAATATCTTGAAATTTGAGTCATAAACCTGCAATTATAGGTGGATGATGGATCAAGAAAAAAATTTTAAAACACCTGATTTTCCAAGCATTATTCCCTTATTACCCATCCGTGGGGTGATATTGATGCCGCGTATGCTTTTACCTGTACCAATCCTCGATGCTGGGCAAGCAGGAATTGTTTTATCGTGCTTACAAGCGGATATGAGAAAAATTGGGTTGGTTCAACCGAGTTCCCTCCTATTTGAAGGACAAGTATTAGCCCCCCTTTATTCAACGGGTTGTTTGGGTGAAATTATTGAATTTGGCAAAACAGAAGAGAATAACTTAGTTGTTATCTTGAAAGGAATTTGCCGCTTTGACATCCTTGAGGAGCTCCCGCCCGAAAATGGATGTAGACAAGCACGCGTTTCTTATGACACCTATTTAACAGACGTTGTAGAAAAAGGTGATTTTACGATTGATAGAGAGCGTTTGATGAGAAGTCTAAAGTCGTATCTTTTAAATTATGATTTAAACGCTGATTGGGAAGCCCTAGAGAAAGTTTCCAATGATCAATTGCTGAATGTACTCTCCATTGCATGTCCCTTTGCTGTTCGTGAAAAGCAAGCATTGCTTGAGTCTCGCAACCCTCAAGAACAATCAAAGGTTATGATGGCTTTAATGGATATGGCCGCTCTCGAGCCCCCTACACACACTGAAATATGTCATTAAAGGATAAAAATGATCGTAGATGTTGACCCGAATTTATTAAATATCCTGGTTTGCCCAGTTACAAAGGGCCCTTTAGAGTATGATAAGAAGGCTCAAGAGCTGATCAGTCGTGCGGCGGGGTTGGCTTATCCCATCCGTAATGGTATTCCAATTATGTTGGCTGATGAAGCGCGATCTCTTGAAAAGGAGACAAAGTCAGTAAAAATTTCCAAACCAAAGTCAAAGAAAAAGTCTGCCTAATTTTAATGCCCATAATAGTGCTTTACGCTGTCCCAATGGGCCTCTGCATGAGCATCAGTTGCATATGGATACGCCATTCTATATTGATCTTTGATATGGGTCTTTAATTGGTCATGACTCATATAATGTTGCCCATATGTGGTTCCTGGTGTGTGTTGAGGGTACCCATAGCCAGAAGAGGGATATTGTTGATAACCATAACCTGGGTGCTGGTAATATCCAGGATGTTGTGGGTAGCTACCATATGAGTGGTAAGAACCATAACCACCATAACCCCCTGGAGGAGTGCTACCTGCGCCAGCTTGTAGTTGCAAATTGAATGCCTGGGTTGGAAAAACATAGGGTGTTGAGGCTAAAAATATCACCATAACCCCAAAAAAAGCTGTTGATCCTTTCATGGCCCTATCCTATATAAGTGGGTTTATTGTTTATTCTACTCTTAGCAGGATTAATGATAGGTTAATGAGGGGCTTCGATTTAAGGCCTTCAAAGCGATAACATGAGTCTTTCTGTGTCCTACCCAAACATCATTAATAATAAGCTTGATGGACATAGATTTGAGTCTTCGTTAAGATGGCTTCACTGAATTAAATAAAAGGTTAATTAACTATGTTTGCTTCTTCCCGCTCTCGCTCGCATAGCTTTGACATATGGCCAGGATTTGTAGATGCCCTTGCAGCTGTCTTGATGGTTATCATCTTTGTACTGATGACATTTGTGGTAGCGCAGCTTTATTTAACCGATGCTTTGAACGATAGAGACCAATCAGTCTCTTCGTTAACACAGCAAGTAAATACTCTTACCCAAAATTTGAAAGCTGAGCGGATAACTAAAGAAGATGCTCAAAAAGCTTTAGCAAATCTTGAGGCGCAGTTGGTAACGTTGACGCAACAATTGAATTTGAATATTCAGGAATTAAGCGCTGAAAAAATCGCTAAAACACAAGAAACAGAGAAAGCAGCGAGTTTGTCACAACAGGTTGCGGAGCTTCAAGAAGCAATAACGCATCTCAATGCAGCGCTTAAATCTGAAGAAGCAAAGAGTAAAGAACAAGAACTCGAATTAGCTAATCTTCATCGTCGCCTAGAAGATGCTTTGGCAAAAAAGTTGTCAGAATTGGAAACCTTGCGTAAAGAACTTGAGAGGGTTCAGGGTGAAAATGTTCTTTTAAAAGTTCAGGTAGATGATTTAGGTCAAAAGAAGACCACCGACCCTGATCTTCAGGGGGCAGAAAAAGTTCAGTTAGGTCAATTCCGTTCGGACTTTTTAACAAAACTTGTAAAAGTTCTCGGTGACAGACAGGATATTCGAGTTGTAGGCGATCGTTTCGTTTTTCAATCGGAAGTTCTCTTTGACCAGGGGTCTGCTGAATTAGGAAAAGATGGTCTTGAACAACTTGATAAGTTGGTTGTTGCCCTAAAAGAAATTTCTTCAAAAATTCCACCTTCCATTCACTGGATATTGCGTGTCGATGGACATACGGATACAGTTCCCATTAAACGGGCACACTTTCCTTCTAACTGGGAGCTTTCGTCCGCACGCGCTATTGCTGTTGTTCGCTATCTTATTTCCCAAGGACTTGAGCCAAAAAATCTTGTTGCTGCGGGTTTTGGGGAGTTTCAGCCATTAGAGTCAAAAGGTGAATCTACAGGACCCACGGCTATGGCTCGTAACCGTCGCATTGAATTCAGGCTCGACCAAAGATGAGGGGCATCTTCCTCTTCTTGTGAGCCAGACTTTCTCGAGCTCTTTCTTTTCTTCATTTTTCATAATTTTATTTAAAATTTACTAAAAGCCATTGAATTTAGTTGTTTGAATATTATTTTGATTAATAGCTAGTATTACGTCCATTTTTTGGAGGTTTGAATGCTCTATTACTTTCAAAATATTATTAAAGAATTTCTTGATATGCCAGGCAAGAAAAGAAATAAGAAAGACTTATACGAGCATGCAAAAAAGCATCTTTTGCTTCTTTCTGAATATAACGATCTGTCAGAAAACTACCTTCAAGAACTTCAAAATAACCTTTTAAGGGGAAACTTTGAAAATGCGATGAATTCATATCAAGATTATTTAAAAAAATCCGGAGAAATCTACGGAAAAGCATTTGAACATCACGCAAAGGGCTTACAAATGAGCCCAAAGTTGGTTCATCAAATTGTCGATTCACATAGAGATTATTTTTTGCAGGGAATGAAGAACCTTGAATCTCTTCAAGAACATTGGGATGAATTTCAAAAAGAACCTGCACGGAAGTGGAAAAGCCAAACATCAAAATGGGCTACAAATCTAGCCTACACAACGGCCTTAGGCCTGATGGCAACCCTACCCACGCTCCAATCAGCACAAGCAAGTGCCATTGAAATAATGAGACCCTTTGAAGATCGCACGCGTTTAGATAGGCCTCTACACGTGGTAAGACCTAAAATACACTTAGCGCCCCTAGAATTAAAAGGAGAAGAAAAGGAGCAATTTGGAAAGCAACTTCAACAAATAAATAAAATAATTAATAATTTCCTTGCTTCTGTCCAAATGTCACCCCTTCCTAAAACATCCTTTTCAATGATTCAGCATGAATCGAAGGAACTTCAGGAGGCTATTTGGAATTCTCTTAAAGAAAGCACACCCAAAAAGACTCAAAAGCCCAAAGAGGCATCTGATGTATTTAAGGAAGCTCTTCAATCAAGCAAAGGAAAGCTAAAATCTGTTCAAGAAGCAGAAAAAAATCATTATGCAAAATCATTAAAAAATAAAGATGGAGAAGTTTTGCAAGCCGAATTAATAGAAACAATTAAGGGGCTACGTCATGTTCCTGAAAGCGAAAAAAATCTTTATGCAAAAAATTTAGCTGAAGTCTCAACAGATATTTTAAAGGAAGAAATTGTTGCTACGATTGCTACGCTGCGTACCGTTTCTGAAGACCAAAAAAACCAATTAGCAAAATCTTTAGGCCAGAGGGAAGGAAGGAAGGATGAAACTGCTTCTTCAGCACCTCAAGTAACTATTGCTTATTTAGATATGCTCAAGGAACTTAAAAAAAGATTTTCTTCTGGTGGAGAATCTGAAAAAAGTACTCCTGTTAAGAGTCTCAATGACATTTCAGATAAAATTTATGCAACACCTACTGGAGCCTATTTGAAATATCATTATCCCAAGAAGAATCTTGATCAAGCTGTATCATTGGCTGTGGAACGGCTTTTGAAGAATGTACAAAAAGATCAATATAGTTTGCGACGCCTTGCCAGCGAAGGGATAATTAGTGCTTTAAATGAAAATTTTTCGCAGGTTCATAAGGAGGTCACAGACCTCGTTAAAATGATCTTGGCAAATTCAGTAGCGGACGAAGATTATTACACGCTCTATCATGGACACGGGAACAGCTTACGACTCTATATGGATATGTTGCGTGAGGCTAAATCCTACGAGACAATTATGGATCTTGAACAAACAAATCCCATGAGAGACAAGTCAGCCAAAGCAACTGTTCGCACAGTTAAGGATGTTTTATCGCACTATCAGCAAGAAGCTGAAGACTACGCGAAGGCCAACAATACCGAACTGTTCTCAGATAAAAGAATTTTAGGTTTCAACTTTGCCCCTGATAAAATTAATTTTATTCGTGATCATGTCATATCTTTGAATGTTAATTTGTTTGGGAATTTAAATACTCTTGCTGAATGTACACTCTTTTATTTTATTGATTCGTTTAATATCAGTAATCCGAATGCAGCTCTTGTTGCTAATCTCATAAAAAGAATTTCTGATCCAAATCTCACAGCAGATGCTTTAAACGCAAAGGTTAAGAGATACACAGATTTATATGAAAAACACATGATGAATACGGGTGGAAATTTAATGGCCATAAAAATAAAAAAGGGCAAATTTGGAGAAGAGGGAGAAGCCGTTTCCTCCATTGATGATATTGCTTTTCCATCTTGGATGAAGGGTGTTCCAATTTGGTTGGATGAAAACTCGCAGAAATTGGCTACCAGAGGAAACAATTATAATGCCGTTCCCATTTTAGGTTATGAGCATGAAGGATATGTTCGCCCCACCATGAGCTCTTATCTAGAATCATTGTTGAATCCGGAGGGTTTTATTGATCAATACTCCCATTTTACCCCCGACCAGGTGGTTACAAAAAGAAATAGAAATCAAAGTTTGGATCGCACGCAGGCTAGACTGGTTATTGATCCCGTAACCTTTAACGATGGTAAAAGCATTAAAGTTGCGCAATATACCAGGTTTTCTACCCCTGACGCTCAAAAAGAAGAATATTTAAGCGAACTTCAAAAGCTCATGAAGGAAGATATCAGAGAATATCTTTCCCTTATACAAGCAGGGACTATAAAGGTTTCAGATAAAGATCGTTTGCATGTCCTTATGACTCTCGTCAATGAAGCTACACGCTCCTAAAGCAGCATTTCAAGCATATTCACGGAAAATTAACTTCTTATGCTGTAAAATTACCATAGACGACTGATTTTTTTGGAAATAAGCAGAATGATGAAGCATAAAAGTATTCTTTTAACCTTTCTTGTAGGGTTACTTGTTTTTTTGTCCTCATTTATTCATCTTTCTGAAATCCCGAATGGTGCACTTCATATTGCTTTGCAAGTGCTCAAAGGTGTGCTCATTGTTAGTGGTTGGGGTACATTTTATTATCTCATCAAATCTTCTATCTTTGATAAGTATGCCTCCATCTACAAAAAAGAAATTCCAAGACTCGTTGTCTTTATCACTAAGCTTCTATTCCTTCTTTGTGCGGTGCTCTCAATCATTGTTTTTGTTCTAGGAAAATCAATTTTGAGCCTTGTTGCTTTAGGTGGACTCGTTAGCGCTGGGCTTACCTTTGCTTTAGGAGAACTAATTCTAGATGCTTTTTCAGGAGTTGTTCTAGAAACAGAGTCGCCGTTTGAAATAGGTGATTGGGTAAAAACTTTGGATGGTCAAGAAGGAAGGGTTACAACAATTAATTGGAGAACAGTTATTCTTGAAAGTGCAGATGGATATGTGATTGTTATTCCCCATAGAAAAATCGCGCAAGGATTTATTAATTATAGCAAGCCACAAAGAAGTTATTGGAATAATATTGAGCTTACACTTGATCAAAAAATTCCTATACACAGGGCATTGCGCATTTTGCAGGCTGCTGCCATGAGTGCAGAGAGTGATTATCATTTACAATGTAACGTTGCTGCTGTGAACATTTCTGATGGTGATATTACTTATAATATACGTTATGAAGTTTCAGATTATATCTGGCGTCGATTGGTAAGAAGCGACATCATTGAATCTGTCACACGACATTTACATGACTATAATTTGAAATATCCCGAGACATACATAGAATACACTTTTGTGAAAGAAGAGGATTTAGGCCAAGAACCGTCGGCTCTAAAGATTGAGGACTTATTTAAAAAAGTCGACTTTTTTGGTACCACTATCCCTCACTCTCTTGTGGTTGATCTTTCTAAAAATGCTGTCTGCCATCATTTTGCCAAAGGGGATAAAATTGTTAGCGAAGGTGATAAGGGGCAGTCGTTATTTATTATAGCGGAAGGGATGGTTGAAGTATCCATTGCATATAAAGAACCCAAGGGAACAACGAAGCAGAAACCATTATTCCGCCTAGGTTATCCAGATCATTTTGGTGAAATGGCGCTCCTTCTTAATGAAAAAAGATCAGCAACTGTGACAGCTATTATGGATACGATTGTATATGAGGTTTCCCAAGATCTATTAAAAAAAGTTCTTAAGGAAAATACTGAGATTTTTAAACAATTAGTCAAACAAGCAAAGATAAGAAAAGAAGAAAACAAACTTGAAAAAAAGGAAATGAAGCAGCTTGAAAATAAGGAGTTGCCAAAGACAAAAAGCTTCCTGAGTAATATCAAAAAATTCTTTAAATAAATTAATTAAGAATAAATGTTTATTATTGTCCAAGCCGTTGTAGATAATATCCAAAGTTTTCCAACACACGTTGAACATAGTTACGCGTTTCACCGAAAGGAATTTTTTCAATCCAGTCGATTAAATCAATTCCCTGCTTACGTGGGTCTCCATATTTTTGAATCCACGATTCAACAGCCGGTGCGCCAGCATTATAGGCAGCAATAACTAATATTAAAGACCCCATAACATCCGTGGTACTTTTATATTTTTCCCTCAGCTCGCACAAATGAGCGCATCCCAAAGGAACATTTACATTTGGGTCACATAAAGAGCCAAGGCGAATCTTCATTTTTTGCGCCACTTGTAGAGCTGTTTTGGGCATGAGTTGCATAAGCCCTTGAGCATTTGCTGGACTGATTGCATCCGGTTTGAAACGGCTTTCCTGTCGGATAATTGAATGCACAAGTGCTGCATTTGCTGCATGGGCAACTTTATGATAATGACGCGGCAAAATGGGAAAAGCTGCTTCGATCAAAGGGACATTTTTGAGGGGAAGCTTTTTTGCAGTTAGGACGCCATAATAAGGTCCAAAATCTTTGGCAGCCATCTCAATAAAAAGAATTTGCTCTGCATGGTCGGTAATTTCTTGCGAAAGTTTAAGACCAAAAGGTTCGATTAAATGTTTTGCACCAACTGCAGCTAATAATCGAATAGCTTGGACCATTTCCCTTTTCTCGAATTTTTGACGCACTAGTCCATCAATTTTAGGACGTCTCGAATGTAAGGGAGGTAAGGGGTCTGTTAGCCCTCCGCGTAATGCGATTTGGCCATAAAAAGTACCAGGGTATGCCTTTGCGATTGTTAACCATGTTTGTGCTTCTTCCGTTTGTCCTATTGCCTTAGCTGCCCGACTTGCCCAATAGGTTGCACGCGCCATGCTAATGGGGCTTTTTACTTTTTCATACATTGTTTGAAAGTGTTTTAGGGCTACGTCAGGCTTTTTGAGCATCTGTAAAGCGATCCATCCGGCCAGCCATTCTCCATGGGCGAAGTTTTCCCCACTGGTATAACCATGTGCCTTGATAATATGATAAGCTTTTTCATACTGCTTATTATCCATCAAATGGCGAGTGAGTAAGTTTCTCTCTTTCCACCATAAATCTTTGTCATCTTGAGGTTGGGCAATTCCTTGAATGAGTGAAACCATGAGTGGATAGAGCTCTTTCTGGCGGCACCATTTAATTCGATCATAAATAAGACCCGGATCTTTTATGATTTCCTT
>Ga0194130_10002838_pt1 | contig 24370 bp, 18 predicted proteins | sample TA2KigsurfametaG_FD_160084 | JGI IMG/M metagenome (GOLD analysis project Ga0194130, IMG submission 160084) | Freshwater microbial communities from Lake Tanganyika, Tanzania - TA2015050 Kigoma 12 surface | ecosystem: Environmental > Aquatic > Freshwater > Lake | place: Tanzania: Lake Tanganyika... | reverse complement strand
CGGGCGGCGGCGAGGTCCGCCTCCTTGCCGGCGCTGGGCAGCGTGAGGAGCGTAAACGCGAGGCCGGCGAGGGAGCGGCGGGACATCGGGGCGGGCGGGACGGGTGGGGCGAGGAGTCCGGGAGCGTGGGGCCAAGCCCCACGGGCCGTCAATCGGCGCCCGGGGTTTCCTGTGGGGGTAGGGGCGGTTGCGTGCGGGGTGCCTGCAGCCGCGGGATTGCCCCGTGCGGCGAGTTAAGGCGAGGGCTCAAGCCACGCCGCTCGCGCCAAGATTGGGCCAAATTCGATCCAAAGCGCCTCCGCATGAATCCCACTCCTCCGAGCGCTCCCTCCAACATTGGCGCGGCGTCCATGGACACCTCGGGCAACGTGCGCCGCGCCCCAGAGCCCCTTGATTCTTTTGTGGCCATCGGCTTGAGCCCGGTAAGGCCGGGACAGCCACAAAAGATGCAAAAGCGTCAAGGGCGCGGACCAGCTGTGCGTGGCGTCCCTAGACGTCGGGGCGCAAGGGACTGGGGTCAGCCTGTTGCACGTTGCAGTCGTCTTTGTCGTGCGTGGGCCGCGCGTCGCGCTCGCTCGGGCAACCTGCGTCAGGCCGACCCCCCCCGCCGCGAGGGTGGCGCCTCAGCCCTCGCCCATCCCCGGGCGGAGATCCCTCAGGGCCGCGCGGAAGACCAGCCAGCCACTCAGGTAATTGAGGCCCAAAATCCCCCCCAGCAGGCCCACAACCAACGCCACCGTCGGCCCCGCCGGCAGGTCCGGCAAGACGGGCGCCGTCGCCAAGGCGCTCGCCGCCGCCCCGAGGACCACGCCCCGCGTCACGAGCCAACCAAACTCCGCCCGCACCATCCGCCCCAGCACGTCCGGCGGCAGGCCGATCGCCGCGAGCACCGCGAACTCCCCTCGCCGCTCCCGCAGGTTGCGCGCCACGACGATCGCCAAGCCCAGGCTGCCCAAAATCACGCCCAGGGTCCCGAGCACATTGAAGATCGCCAGATAGGTGTTCTCGATCCGGTGGAACGCCACCAACAGGTCCCGGGTGGTCTCCACGCGGCCACCGGCATCCGCCGCCGCCGAGCGCAGCCGCCCCTGCACCGCCGCCAAGTCCGCCGTCGCCGGGGCATCCACCAGAAACACGGTCGGCCCCGGATGGGATGGGAACCGCGCCAGAAACGCCGCCTCATCCACGATCAGATAACCCTGGAAGATCGAATCCCGCAGCACGCCCGCGATGCGCACGCCGAAGCTCCGGCCATTCTCGTCGGTATAATCAATTACATCGCCCACCCGCCGCTGCAGGGCCCAAAGCAGGGTGTTCTCATCCACGAACGCCGGCAGCGGCTCCGCCCCGCCCGCGCCCGCCTGCAGCACCTCCCAACCCCCGCCCCCCGGCACCTGCGGCGAAAACACGCCGCCCGCCGGCAAGCGTGCCGGATCCACGGCCAGAAGCCGCGGCCGGGCCACGGCGTTCAGGTTGAAGCAATTGGCGTTGTCCCCGGCCCCCGCCCGCAGCGGCACGATCGCCCCGAGGTCCTTGGCCGCACCCGCAAAGAGTTCGAAGCGCTCCCCCAAGGCGTCGCGCGCGGGATTCTGCGGCGCGGTGGTCTCCACCCAAAAGACGAACCCGCCCGTCCCGGCGCCCCGCTCCCGCCAGTTGTCGCCCACCTGCTTGCGGAAGGCCGCCACCGACAGGACCATAAACACGGCCGTCGCAATGAGGCCCGTGACGGTCAGGCTGCGCGCCGGGCGGGTGCGGAGGTTCAACCGGCCCAATTCCGCCGCTCCCGGCAGGACGGTGGTACGGTGCGCGCCCAAGAGGATCCGGATGACGGCCAACCCCGCCCCCAGAAGCGCGAAGCCCGCCAGAAAGAACGCCCCCTGCGCCGGCAGCACCCGCCCGGACCCCGCCAGGGCCCCCGCGGCCACCAACGCCAGCCCCACGGCCAGCGCCACGGCGCCCCGCGGGCGTCCCGGCGTCCCCACCACCTCCTCCGCCTGCGCCGCCAGCCGGATCGACAACGCCCGCCGCGCCAACCGCCGGATCGCCAGCCAGAGCGCCAGCAGGGAAAGCAGCAGAAACGCCGCCAGGCCCACCCCGATGGTCAGCGGCGGCGCGGCAAAGGCAAAGGTGGTCCCCCCCGCCCAGATGCCCTCCAGGAACCTCAGGATGCCCTGCGTGTAGAGGCTGGCCAGCGGCAGGCCCAACAGTCCCCCCAGCGCCAGCAACGCGGCCCCTTCCGCCAACCGCCACCGCAGGAGCCGCCCCGGGCCCACGCCCACCGCCCCCAGCAGCGCGTCCTCCCGGTTGCGCTGCAGCAGGGCGAATTGGAATAGCAACGCCACCAGCCCGAGCGCCGCCACAATGAGGAACAGGCTCAGCCCCAAAAACAGTCCCGCGAAGTCCACCGTCGGCGTCGCCGCCGCCACAAACGGCCGCACCAGCAATTGGCTCATCTCCGGCCGCAGTTCCGCGGTCAGGCGCGCGGTCAACGCCTCCGCGGCGGTCGCCGGCGCCGCCACCCGCAGGCCGGTCAGGCTGCCCCAGCGGGTCGCCCACAGCTCCTCCGCCGCGGCGGCCGACAGGAAGGCCTTCGGGGCGCCGCGGTGCTCCTCCCAATACTTCTCGTCGCGGTCGCGGATCCGGCGCAGGTCCAAGGGCAGGCTCGGGTTCCATTCGCGGGGGCTCTCGGTCGCGGTGATGCCGGGGAAGTCCGGCATCCACGCGCGGTCCGCGGCCAACCCGCTCAACGGCACGATCGCTCGCACCCGGAACTTGGCCTGCGCCTCCGCCAAACCACCCCCGGCGGAATTGCGGAAGTAAGTCACCTGCACCTCGTCCCCCGGCGCCGCGCCCAGGTCCTGCGCGAGCCACGCGTTAAGCACCAGCTCCCGCGGCCCCAGATCCGCCGGCAGGAAGGGCGCCGCCGCCGCGGTCGTGGCGGTGGCCATCGAGTAGGGCGTCGCCTGCTCGCCTTTCCGGAACTCGTTCACGAGGTAGGTCGTCACCGGCTCCGCCTCCGGCCACGCGCGGCGGGCAGCCGCCACCACCTCGGGATCGATGAAAATCCGCGTCGAGATCAGTTCAAAGGCGCTCGCGGCCTCGCGCCGCACGAGGGACAATCCGTGGTCCGCGAGCCGGGTGGTGCGCCCGAGGGCGGCCGCGAGTTCCGCCGGGCCGGCCGGACCCGCATACAGGACCAGATTGGCCCGGCCGGGCTGCTCCAGGGCCTCCTGCAGGCGCGCGAGGGGAAGGTACACGGTGGCCGGCGGCAGTTGGGTCGCCTCCAGCCCGAAGCGGCCGTAGGCGTCATCCCCGATCACCGCCGCAACCTTGCCGCGCAGGCTCTCCAGCGCGGTCTCGGCCCCGGCAATGGGCGCGTTGCCCGCGATCACGCCGGGCTTGGGAAAGCGTACCACCAGAGTATCGCCTACCTTCAAACCGAGGCGCGTGGCGAGGGTCAGGTTAACCGCCACCGCCTCCACCCCGGCCTCGGGGGGCGGGGCCGGCCGGGGGGCAAAGGTCCAGAAGTCCGGCGTGACCCCGAGGATCTGCACCTGACCGGCACGCGCCTGGCTGCCTGCGTTGACCGCCGAACCTTGGGTGAGCAGCAGCGGCGCACTGCGGCCCCCCGCGGCGGCCGCGAGCTCGGGAGCCAGTTCCGCGCGGAAAAACCGGTCGCCCGCGGTCACGACTTGCGTCGCCTGGCCGGTCCGCTGCTCCGCCGCGCGCGCGAGGGAGGCCCGCACGGAGGCGCCGGCAAACAGCGCCCCGAGGAGCACGGTGGCTCCCAGCACCGCGCCGGCGAAGACCCCAAGGGTCGCGTGACGGTGGTGGACGAGGCTGCGGGCGAGGTAGCGCGCGGGGGACATCGCGGCTTCAGCCCACCAGCCGGCCCTGCTCCAACCGGCAGGTCCGGTGGAGGCGCCGGGCCAGCCCCGGGTTGTGGGTCACGACCACGAGGGCCGCCTTGCCCGCCGTCTGGCGCAGCAGCAGTTCCGCGATGCGCTCGCCGGTCGCGGGATCCAGGGAGCCCGTGGGCTCATCGGCCAGAATCACCGCGGGTTGATTGATCAGGGCCCGCGCGATCGCCACGCGCAGCTGCTCCCCACCCGAAAGCTGGTAGGGCCGGTGTTCCAGGCGGTCCTGCAGTCCTACCTCGCCCAGCAGCGCCTCGGCCCGCGCGCGGGTGGTGGCGGCATCCTCGGTCCAGCCGCCGGCCAAGCGCGGCACGAGGACGTTCTCGAGCACGGTGCACTGCGGCAGCAGGTGGTGCAGCTGGAAGACGAAGCCCAGGTGCCGGTTGCGGAACCGGGCCGCCCCGGCCGCGTCGAGCGCCCCCAGGTCCTCGCCGGCCACCTGCAGGGTGCCGGAGGTCGGGCGGTCGAGGGCGCCGAGCAGGTTAAGCAGGGTGGTCTTGCCGCTGCCCGAGGGACCGACGATGGCGACGGATTCCCCCGCGGCCACCGCGAGGTCCAGGTCCTGCAGGACGGTCACCGGCCCGGCCGGGCTGGCGTAGGTCTTGGTGACGCGGGTGGCGGTGATCATCCGGTGGCGGATGGGCGCGGCGTCAGCGGACGGCGTTGCCCGGGGTGGCGGGCGTGGCGCGGGCGGTCGTCGCGGGGGCGGGGGAAGGGCGGTACAGGCTCACCATACAGCCGCCGAGCGCGGCCAGGACGATCCCGGCATAGAACTGCCACGGCACGCCGGCGAGGCCGTCCTTGGGCGGGTGCATCCAGGTGGCGACGACCGCGTTCACGACCGGCGCGCCGGCGAAGACGAGGGACATCACGACCTGCGGCACGCCCTTGGCCCCGAAGGCCAGCAAGATGCCGAAGGCGCCGACGGCGCCGAGGATACCCGCGAACAGGGAGATCCACAGGCCCTTGCTGGGGAAGTTGAAGTCGGAGCCCTGCAGCTTCAGCAGCGCGAGGGGTGCCAGCACCGCAAAAATGAAGTAGGCCAGTCCGACGAACAGGAAGGCCTTGTAGCGGCCGAGGACCGGATCCTTCATCGCGATCTGGCCGCTGTGCAGGAAGACCCCGTAGAGGCCCCAGGAGGCGATGGTCAGGAAAACGTAGGCGAGCCAGTGCATAGGATTTGGGTGGTGGGAAAAGGTTCAGGCGACCGGCAACGGCTGGTCCGGTGGCGCGAGGAGGCGGCGGCGGAGTTCCTCCGGCAAAGGGGTCTTCTGGCGTTGTCCGGTGGCCGGGTCGAGCGCGACGTGCGCGACCGCGCAGAAGCCTTCCGCCAGTGCCGCGCCGGCCGGCGTACGGGGGCCGAAGATCCAGAAGTCGTAGGAAAAGCCGCAGGTCCGCACCTCGCGCACCCGCAGCGCCACGCGCAGCTCGTCCTGCCAGCGGGCCGGCGCCCGGTAACGGCAACTGGCCTCGACCCGCGGCCAGCCCCCGGCGAGGGAGCCATCCGCCGCGAGGAACCGCACCCCGAGGGCGTGCAACCATTCCTGCTCCGCCGTGGCCGCGTAACGCAGGAAGTGGGTGAAATACACGATCCCCGCCATATCGGCGTCCGCGAACTCAACCGTCCGGCGCGAGCAGAAGTGGAAATGGGCGGGAAGGTTCATCAAAGGGAGCGAGGCAGGGTGGCCACGATCTGGCGGAAGCCCGCGGCCATCGCCCGGGCGGGAAATCGATTTGTCGCGGCTTCCCGGCCCTGCCGGCCCAGCTCCGCGCGCCGCGCCGGATCCGCCAGGAGGTCGCGCCAGGTCCGGGCCAGGGCTGCCGGATCGCCGGGCGGCACACAGACGCCGGCGCCGGTCTCCTCGACCAGTTCCGGGAACGCCGCCGCCCGCGGCTGCACCAAGGGCACGCCGCAGGCCATCGCCTCCACCACGTACAGGCCGAAGGCCTCCGGGTAGGTCACCGGCACCGAGAACAGGGTCAGGCCGCGCAGGAGCGCCACCTTGGCCTCGCGGGTCAGGTTCGGCGCCCACTCGACGCGTTCCGCCACGCCCGCCGCCTCCAGCCGCGCCCGCAGGCGCCGCAGCAACGGTTCATCGCCCGCCGTCGCCGCCCCGCCAATCCGGACCTTGGTCGTTCGATCGCCCAAGGGCCCCGCAAGGTGCAGGAATGCCTCCACGAACTGCTCCAGGCCCTTCTCCCGGCTCAGCCGCGCCAGGTAGCCGATCACGGCCGGCCCGGCCGGCGGCTCCGCGGGCGCGTAACCGTCCAGCTGGATCCCGTTCCAGAGCACCTGCACCCGCCCGGGCGGCAGGCCGAGGCGTTCGCTCATATAGCCCGCGTAGAAGCGGCTCGGGGCGAGCAGGAGGTTCGAATCCGCCAGCCGTTCCCCCATCGAGCGCCAACAGTCGGAGCGATAAGGTTCCGGCAGGCCGTCCAAAAAGGTATCCTCGCCCTGGAAGAAGGTCACGACCGGCGCCCCCAGCCGCGCCCGCAGTTGCCGCGCGAAGCCGGCCAAAAGGGAGGTCGAGAGGCAGATGACGTCCGGCCGGCCGGTGTGCTCCAGCCAGCCGAGCAGTTTCTCCAGCTCCTTGGTCAGGCGGCTGGAGTCGACGTGGAACATCTCGCGGGTCATCTCCCCGTGGGTCCGCGCCGAGGTCATATGGCTGTGGCGCGCCGCCCAGCGCAGGAGGCCGGTGGAGTCCAGCAGGCGGTCGAGCGCGGCCGGGGTGTGGCGGAACAGCGGGATCTTCTGCTGAAGGAAGACGTTGATGCCCCCGAAGAACACCGGCACCGCGCCCGCGCCCGGCAGCGCCGCCTCGTCCAGGGTATGCGGCAGGTACAGGGGCGCCAGGGTCACGTCCTCGTCCGCCCGGTGCAGCTCCTGCGCCAGCGCGTTGTCGCGCATGCACGCGCCGCAGTGGTAGCTGCCGGTGCCGGGGGTGAGGAAGACGATCTTCACGGCGGGCCCCGCAGGGCGAACAGGGTTCCCTTTTCCCCCCCGACCACCAGGAGGTCCTCGCCAAAGGCCGGGGAGGCGATCAACGCCTCGCCCAGCTCCAGTTGCCAGCGTTCCGCGCCGTCCGCCAGGGCCGCCGCGTACATCCGGCCATCGGTCGAGGCAAAGACCACGGCATCGCTGAAGGCGATCGGCGAGGCCTCGACGCGCCCACCGGTGCGGAACTTCCAGGCCGCCTCCCCCGTCGCCCGCCGGATCGCGTGCAGGTGCTTGTCCCGCGAACCGATCAGGACGAGGTCCGCCGTCACCGCCGGGGAACTGTAGAAGGGCATCGCCCGGTCCTGGTAGGTCCAGGCGACCTTGCCCGCGGCGACCTCGAAGGCGACGACCTGGTTCGCGTGGTTGCCGCAGAAGGCCATCGTGCCCGAGGTGCCAATGGAGGCCGGGATGTAGGCCTCCGCCGGGATGCGATGCGCCAGCTTGCCGTCCACCAGCTGCACCACGTGCAAGTTGGCATCGCAGCCCCCGAAGACGATGAACCGCCCATCCACCACCGCAGGGGCGCCGTTGACGTGGTCCTCCGTCGCGTAGGTCCAGACGGTGGTGCCGTCGGCCGCCCGCAGCACCCGGGTGGTGCCGTCGTAGCCATTAAGCAGGACCCAGTCCTCGTTCCCTTGGGGCGCCCGGACGAGGGTGGCGCCGGAACTGACCTTCTGGTCCGTGGCGAACTTCCAGGCTTCCTGGCCGGTGGCCGCGTCGAGGGCGTACAGGCGGCCGTCGTGGGAACTCACGAACACGCGGGTGGCGGTGACTGCGGGGGCGGCCGCGACGGTGTCGCCGGTGTCGAAATGCCAGACTTCCTTGCCGGTTTCGGCGTCCAGGCAATGGAGCCGTCCCTTGTCGTTGCCCACGTAGATCCGGCCGTTGGCGATGGCGGCCTCCGCGCTGAACGGGCCGGGGCTGGTGAAGGTCCAGAGCACCGTGGGCCGGGCGGGCGCGGGCCGGGCAACCACCCCGGAAAGGGCGGCGCCGCCGCGCGTCATCGGCCACGCGGTGCGGGGCGGCGGCGGGGGCGGGCCGGGAGGCTTCGCCGGCTCAGGCCGGGGCCCGCAGCCGGCCAGGAGCAACAGCGCCCCCAGCAGGGGAAAGGTGCGGCGGAGGCGGGTGGGGACGAAGCCGGGAAGCATGCGGACGGGGCGGGGCGCGGCGCCGCGGGCGACCGGGCTCAGCCGGCCGCCACCAGATCGCCCTGGAGGGCGCGGCGCCGGTACAGGAACTCGAAGAGGTTGCCCTCGTGCGGCTGCTCCCATTGGACCCGGTTGGTCGGATAGGGCCCGATGTTCAGCCGCTCGATGTTGGTGCTGGTCATCAGGTCGATGGTCCAGGCCCGGTCGTGGGTGATGGCCGAGACGACCAGCGATTCCCCGATGGTCCCGATCATCTCCGCCTGCGGCACCTGCAGCACGCTGGCGAAGGGGAACATATACTCGGTGTTGGCGAGCGGGTGCGTCGGGTCGGAGCAGGCGATCAGCGTCGGCTGCAGGAAGGTCTGGCCGTGGGCCTCGATCATCCGCGGCCCCTGGCGGTAACGGGCGGTGACGTCCTCCGCGCCCGGGATCTGCAGCAGTTCCTCGATCCGGTCATTGATGCCGCGGGCAACCGCCGGGTTGGCGAAGCCGCAGAGGATGGCCTGCGGGTCGGTGCGCGCACGCGGGACGATGGCGGCCAGTTCCTTGGCGAGCGCATCGGCCAGCTCGGCCCCGTGGCGGCTGATGAGCACCGCGGAGGCGTTGATGCAGCTGCGGCCACCATTGGAGGCGATCGACTGCACGACCACCCCGAGGTGCTTGCGCCAGTCATCCGCGAAGTCGTCGCCCAAGAGGACCTTGCTGCGGCCGGAGCCGTGCACCTGGATGTGCCGGTAGGGGGCGTACTTGCGCACGGTGGCGTCGCTGCCGAAGGCGATCGCCCGGCCGGTGCCGAACAGCAGCGCATCGCCGCCGTCGTGGGAGGTCGGGTAGAAGCCAAAAGCCTCCGCCGGAAAACCCGCGGCGATCATCGCCTGCACGAGGCGGTACGGCGTGATGGGGTCCTCGCGGCCCGGCTTCAGCACCACGGGGATCTTCATCACGAGGGCTGGCAGCCAGAGGGAGTTCACGCCGGGGGAATTGCTCGGCAGCAGCACGCCCAGGCTGTCCGTCTGCGGGAAGAAGTTCACGTCCAGGCCATCCTGCCGGATGAAGCCCTTGTCGAAGAGGTCGAATGACATCCCGCGGGTCAGACCGCCCATCACCGCGCGGATGTTGGCCATCGCGGCGTGGACCTTACCCATATTGAGGCGCCCGAGGCTGAGCGGCATCCCGGTCAGCTGCGACAGGGCCGCCACGTAGTCCTCCGGGCTCTGGAGGCGGTCGCCGACGCCCCAAGGCAGGTTACCGGTGAGGAACAGGTCGGCGGCCTGCTCCATCGCGTCCGCCAGCTTGGCGGCCGGGATGGCCTGCAGGCGGCGCACCGCCTCCGGGATCAGCTTCAGGTCGCGGCGGATGAGGCCGGAGTTGGCGAGGCTCACCTCGATGGCCTGGCCATCGACGTTGAAGCGCAGGCGGTCCAGGCTCTCATAGGGCCGGCCGAAGCGCAGGACGGGCAGATGGATGGGCTCGCTCATAGGGGACCTTTAATAAACGCCTTCGATGATGGTCTTGGTGAGGGACTGGAACGGGCGCACGTCGCCCACGCCGTCCCACGGGAACTCGTCGCACGGCGGCCGGCGGATGGCCTCGTCGCGCTCAAGGAAGCGCGGGACGAAGAACTCGCGGGTCATCGTGGTCAGCTCCACCCGGCCGTATTCGCCGTAGGGCATCAGCTCATCCGGGCGGTCGGGGTTGACGATGCGGAGGGTGGCGCGCGGCTGGGGCGCGTAATAGGTGAGGCTGTACTTGTCCTCGGGCTTCAGCTTCCGGCTGATCGCGAGGCCCATCAGGGTGTTCCCGTAGGTCGGGGCGAAGTTGATCTTCCCCTCCAGGACCTCCTCGGCGACGAAGCGGACGTACTGGGGCGTCATCGTAGTGCCGCCGGCGAAGACGGCCTTGATGCCGGCCTGCACGAGCGACATCCGCTCCGCCAGGTTCTCCAGCAGGCGCGGGGTGGTGAAGATGCACTGGATGTTCCGGTGGCGGATGATGGTCGCCGCTTGGTCGATCACGTGCTCCTGGTACTTGCGGGCCATCGCGCCCTCGCCCATCCCGATCAGGCGCTTCACCCACCGCGGGTCGAGATCGACGAAGTAGCACGAGCCGCCGCGATAGTTGGCCAGATGCTCGATCGCCAAGCGTAGGCGGCGGGGGCCGGTCGGGCCGACCATCAGCCAGTTGGTGCCCTTGGGGAAGAAGTCCGGGCCGTAATGGTCGCTGAACTCCTCGTAATCCACCTTGTAGTCGTCCCAGCCGACGCGCTGCTTGGGCATCCCGGTGGTGCCACCGGTCTCGAAGATGTTGTACGGGCGGTTGGCGTAGGCCTTCGGGACGAAGCGTTCCGGCTGCTCCTTGCGCAGGACCTCGTCATCGAAGTGGTCGAACCGCATCAGGTCAGCGAAGCAGTTGATCTCCTTGAGCGGGTCCCAGCCGGCCTGCTTGGCCCAGCTGAGCCAGTAATCGCACCCGGTGGCGGGCGAGAAGTGCCAGGCGATCATTTCGCGGGTCCAGGCGTCGAGGGCGGCCTGGGCCTGGGGGACGGTAAGGGTGCTGCTCATCTGGGTCGGAGGCGGAAAGGAGGTGGGAGGGTTACGTTCGGCGGGGGCGGGCGGATCACTTTCCGACCGCGAAGAGGTGGGTCATCGTCGCGATGTAGAGGGTGTTGTTGGCCACCACGGGGGAACAGTAGATCGGGGTGTAGAACTCGATCTTCGCGATCAGCTGCTTCTCGCGGCCGGCCTTCAGCACCACCAGCTCGCCGTCCTCCGTGCCGCAGTAGAGCTTGCCGTCCGCGACGAGGGTCGAGGACCAGATGCGGCTGTTGGTGGCGTGGGTCCAGAGGATCTTGCCGGTGGCGGCATCGAGGCAGTGGATGTCGCCGTCGTACTCCGCCTGGAACAGCAGGCCGTCCTGCAGGCTCGGGGTGGAGATGGAGCGACCGACGGACTTGTTCACCCAGAGGGCCTTGCCGGTGATATCCCCGCGGGCCGAGAGGTCGATGCAGCTCACCATCCCGACGCCGTCCCCGTGCTCGGGGTCCTGGCCGATCGTCATATAGGCGCGGTCACCCTCGACGATCACCGTGGCGATGATCTCGCTGGGCCCGTCGTGGGTGGCGTACTTCACGGGCTGGCCGTTCTTGGTCCGGTATTCCGGGGGATTGGCGTCGTAGCGGAAGAACTCCTTCAGCGCCGGGAAGCCCTCGGCGTGGGTGTACGGGGTGCGGTCGAAGCCGTAGCACCAGCCGTCGCCGCCGCCCCAGACGATCGTCGGCACGCCCTTCACCGTCGCGAAGGCCGCCGAGCCCCAGCTGGCGTGCAGCGCCCGGGTCGAGACGCCCGAGGCTTCGGCCGCCACCACCTTGCCCGTGTTCTTGTCCACCACCACCAGCGCCGGCGCCATCGGGGCCGGGATGTTCAGGTGGGACCAGTCCACGCCGTTCGACGTCGCCATCACGATGTGGTCGCCCAGCACCAGCGGGGAGCAGCTCGAGACGTTATGCGGGAAGATGCCCAGCTCCGTGCGGATGTCGGTCACCCACAGGATGTCCGCGCTCTGCGGGCCCACGGTGACGGGCTTGCCGTCGACGGACGAGAACTTGGCCTCGTCCTGGAAGCTGCCCTGGTTGCCGTCGGCCATCCCCTTCACGTCGAAGCAGATGAGTTCGCCGCGATTGGAGACCACGTAGCCGCGGTCGCCCTCGATGGCCGCCGAGGAGCAAAGGCCGACGAATTCCCAGTCGCTCACCTTGCCGGCGCCGACCTTCGGGATCACCAACTGCCACAGGAAGGCGCCGCTCTTCTCGTCGAAGCACATCAGCACCCCGCGGTCACCCTGCTGGGCCGCGTCGCGGGGGGACTCGTTGTTGGTGCCGACGAAGACCCGGCCGCCGGCCACGACGGGCGTGCCGTAGGTCTGGGAACCGAGCTTGGTCACCCAACGGACGTTCTTGGTCGACTGGGGGTCGATGGTCTCGGTCTTCGGGATCAGCTTGCCGGTGACGACGTCATCCGGGAGCCCGGTGGCCCGCTGCACCATATTGCGGGAGGCGGTGCCGCCCCACATCGGCCAGTCGTTGGCGGCGGCCGGGACGGCCGAGAGCGCCAGCAGGGCGAGCAGGGTGGCGGGGCGGGAGAGGGGGGCGGGCTTATTCATTGGCGGAGAGGGCGAGGTTATCGAGGTACACGCGCTTGAGGGACTGGGGGGAGAAGGCGAAGACGCCGGGGGCGCCGCGGTCGTGGAGCTTCTCCTGGCGGACCTCGATGGTCCACTTGTCCGGTTCCGGCTGCGCCTTGGGCCAGAGCTTGGCCCGCACCCAGCCGCCGCCCTTGCCGTCGCTGTCGACCCGGGTCTTCAGGCGATACCAGGTGTTGGCCTGGGCGGCGAAGGGCACCGACTCCTTCACGCGCTCGTGGTTGCTCGAAACCTCCAAAATCCGGCTATTGGCCACCATCGCGATCAGGTAGCGCTGGTTGACCAGCCCCACCGACGACATCACGCGCCGGTCGCCGTCCGTCATCACGTCGGCTTCCAGGGTGTAGTTCCGCAGGGTCGAGGGCCCGATGAAGTTCATCGTCCGCTGGAACAGGATGTTATCCAGGCGGTTGGTCACGACCTTGGAGCCGCCCTTCTCGAGGGTGTGCCACTTCACCCGGGCGCCGAGCCAGGGGAGCGGGGGGAACCCGACGTCCTCGCCGGCCGGGTTCTTCTGGCCCAGGGGCAGCGCCTCGAAGGTCTCCCGGTGGCCCGGACCGGCCACCACGCGGCCGCGGGTGACGGAGGTGAGGTTGTTCCACTTGGCCTGCAGTTGCCCGGCGGAGAGCCGCGCCGTGGGTGTGGTGCGCAGGGTCGCGCCCGCGAGCTCACCGTCCACCTCAGCCTTCACTAGCGCGGTGGGCGGGATGAACTTGGCCCAGGTGGCCTCGCTGGTGACCTCCCGCACGCGGCGGCCGGCGGCGTCGAGGCCCCAGACCTTGAAGGACTGGGATTGGCCCGCAATCAGGGCGAACTCGGCCGGCACGACCTGGATCTGGGTCACGGGCCCGGTGGCGGCCGGCTCCGGCTGGAACGCCACGGACGGCGGCACGCTGGCGGCGGAGGCCTTCGGGCCGAAGCAGTGCAGCGACTCGCGGGTGAAGATCAGGACCGCATCGCCGTAAAAGGCCGTAGCGCCCAGAACTAGCGAATCGAGCTTATTGACGGAGACGATCTGCGCCTTGTCGCCGGCATCGCGCAGGACGTGGACGGTGCCGTTGTGCATCGGCACGTAGAACTTGCCGTCCGCATAGGCGGGCGAGGCGTGCAGCTGGTCGGGCGCGAGCTTCTCGCTCCAGAGCAGCTGGCCGGTGGCGGCGTCGGCGCAGAGCAGGCTGCCGGTGGCGATGGTCGAGTAGACCCGGCCATTGACGAGCAGCGGGGAGCTGCTGAAGGCCATAAAGTCATCGTTGCGCCAGAGCTCGGCCTCCTTGGTCAGGACCACCGGCTTCGGGCCCGTGGGATACTCGGTGGGGATCTTCAGGGCGACGAGGCGCCCGTGGTGGGTGGCATCGACGTTCTCCTTGCCGTGGACTCCGATGAGCTTGCCCGGGCCGGCGAGGAGGACGTCCGCGTTGACGCCTGACTGGGAGAGGCGGAAGCGCCAGACCGGCTCGCCCGTGCGGACGTTGATGCAGACGATATTGCCGCAGCCGGTGCCGGCGTACATCACCCGCTGGTCGCCGAGGTTGCCGAAGACCGGCGTGGCGAAGGTGCTGTCGAGTGGCTCGATGCCTGGGGTGCAGAACCAGACGAGTTCCCCGGTGCGCTTGTCGAAGGCGTAGAAGCGGTTGCGGGCCGGGCCATCGGCGCCCCAGTTGGCGGTGATGCCGTCGGTGATGACGAGCGGGCCATCGATCGCGAGGGAGCCGGTGCGGCCGTTGGGGAAGGTGAGGCGGCCGTACTCCTCCATCATCGAATGTTCCCAGAGGAGCTTGCCGTCCCGGTTGAAGGCGAACAGCTGGCCCCAGGTCGACTCGAGGTAGATGTTGCCGGTCTCGGCGTCCACGACCGGGGCCCCGATGGCGTAGCGGTTGTAGGTGGTGTCGCTGAGGTAATCCCGGAAGCGGTACTCCCAGAGCTTGGCCCCGGTCTTCACGTCGAGGCAGAGGAGCGTCTCCTCGACGTCCGTGGTCTCGCCGTAGAAGCCGAAGGCGTACACCCGGCCGTCGGCGACGACCGGGGTGCCGGCGCCGCGCACCTTGAAGGACCAGCGGTGGTTCGGGCCCCCGATCTCCAGGGTATCCGGCAGCTTGGTCGTGGCGGTGGAGACGCCGTTCTGGTCCGGCCCGCGCCAGTTGAGCCAGCCGCTGGCGGCAAGGGTGGTGCTGGGGACCACCGCGAGGGCGGCGACCGCGAGGAGGGGGGGCAGGAGGCGGATCATACGGTGAGGGGGGTGTGACCGGGGAGGACGAGCGCGCCGCCCGCGAGGTTGCGCGCGCGTCGCAGAAGGCAGGCTGGCTCCGGGCAAACCGCAAGGCGGTTTTGCCTTAAATCCCTGCCCCGCGCCACGCCTGCCCCGCCTGTCCCGCCTGTCCCGCGCCCGCGGGACGACTGCCGGGCCTGTCCCGCAACTGCGGGATCAGCGCCAGGCCTCGTCGAAGAACCCGGCCGCGACGATTCGCCCGGGCCAGCGCGGTCCCGGCGGTTCCCGCAGGTCGATCACGGCGTGGTCCGGCAGCTTCGGGGTCTGCAGGGAATTGGAGCCGTAGCCGTGGTCCCGGAAATCGATGCCCGTGTTCAGGACCACGTACTTTTCCGGGTTCAGCGGGTTGGGGAAAATCAGGATCGGGGCGTGGTGGGCCGCGTCGTGCCGCTCGCCCCGGAAGGTCAGCGTCCGCGCGTCCCATTGCAGCGGCAGGCCGGGCAACAGGCGCGCGAGGAGCCGGTTGGCCCCCGGGTCGCCCCAGAGCACGATATGGCTTTGCGCGAGGTCCTCGGCGGTGACGGCGGTGTCGTCCTTGACGGGGGCGTCCCCCCGGAAGAGGGCGCGCCAGAGCCCGCGGGCGCGCTCCATTTCCGCCGTGGCCCAGGTGCCGACCGCCGGGTGCCAGGCCTTGCCCGTGGGGCGGACGAACACGAAACGGTCGAGGAAGGCGTCGTTGACCGGCCCGGTCAGGCCCGGGCGCTTGCGTGGTCCGGCCGGCGGGGGGCCGGCCCGCCAGACGCCATCCTGCCGGTGCAGGAGCGCCTCGGGCGCCGGGGCGGGCAGGGGGACGTCCTGGCCGTCGATCTTGACCGTGCGCAGTCCGGGGAGCACCAGGCGCACGGCGGTGGTGCCGCGGGTGGTGACCTCGGCGGTGTCGCCGCGGAGGCGGCCCTCGAGGTCGGCGCGGCTCCAGTGTTCCGCGAGGCCCTCGAAGCGCAGCCAGGAGGCGCCGGGGTAGCGCAGGGTGCGGGTGGTGACCCGCAGGAGGGCCGGGCGGGGATCGCGGCCGCGGTCGAGCAGGGCTTCGAGGCGGGCGGTGAGGTCCTGGCGGACTTCCGGGTGGTACTTATGGGCGGTACCGGGGCCGATGAGGTGGGGGAGGGTGAGGCCCTCCTGCGCGAGCGCGGCGGCCATCACGTCGGCGGCCTGCTTCTGCGGGTCGATTTCCCCGCTGTAGGCGATGGTGGGGCAATGGGACAGGTTCCGCGCGTAGGCGGTGGCGTCGTACCAGCCCCAGAGTTTCTGTTCCCAGGCGGTGGGCGGTTCCTTGCCGGGGGCGAAGACCTTGGCGTAGGCGGCGGTCTCGGCGAAGCCCGCGCCCGGGGCGGCCGCGGCCCAGAGGCCGGCGTGGCGGGTGGCGAGGTGCCAGGTGCTGGCCCCGCCCATCGAGAAGCCGGCCACGAGGATCCGGTCCGGGTCGATCGGCTGTTCCGTCCGGACGGCGGCGAGCGCCTCGAAGACATCGGTCTCGCCCGCGAACTTGGTCGCGTTGCAGAAGCGGCCGTAGGGGATGAGCGTGACCGTGTCGCAGGGCGTGAGCTGGGGAGGCCCGGATTCGCGTTCGCCGATGAAGGCGAGTTCGGTGCGTTTCTCGCCGCGGCCGAGGAGCCAGACCATCAGCCGCCGCGGCCGGCCGGGGTTGAGGTCGGGCGGGATGACGAGCCCGTAGGGCTGCACGGAGCCGTCGATGCGGGAGCGGTAGCCGCGGACGATTAGGCCGGTGGCGTTCCGCCAAGGGACCTCGCCGCGGCGGAGGGCGGCGACGCGTTCGCGGCCGGTGGCGAGGGCGCGGTGGGCGGCGGCGACCTGCTTCAGGTCGAAGAACTCATCGTGCCGCAGGGCCCAGTCCACCGCCTTGAGGAAGATTTCGGCGTCGGGGGTGAGTTCGAGGAGCTCGGGGTTGGAGCGGGCCGCAAGCTCGGCTCGCAGGCTGGCGAGGTCCGCGGCGAGGGCGGCGGCGGCGGTGGTGAGGTCCGCGCGGGCGGCGGCGGGGATCTCGATGCCCGCCGGGGGCAGGCGGGTGGCCGGCGTCGCGGCCGGGGCGAGCGCGGGCAGGAGCAGCAGCAGGAAGGGCAGGAGGACGCGGGGCGGGGTCATCGCGCGTCCAGCACAGCGCGCGCCGCGCCCGGGTCACGCCCGAAGTGGGCTGGGGGCGGGCTGGCGGGCCGCGGGAAACGTTCGTTGGGTGGGTGGCGTGAGCACGATCGCCGAGATCGAAAAGGCCATCGTGCGGCTCCCGCCCGGGCAGCAGCGGGCGCTGGCCGACTGGCTGAATTCGCGGCTGATGCCGGAGACCCCCGCTTTGCTGGCGGCCTTGGACGTCGGGGTGCACTCCCTGGCCTCCGAACCGCCGGTCGCGGTGGAAGAGGTTCGGCGGCAAATCCAGGCGCGATGGCGGCGAGAATCCAGGCCCTCTCGTGGGACTGACCCGATGAGCCGGTTGATGCTGCGGGAACGCGACTTGGCCGTGCTGCGGGGGACTTTGGGCCGCTTCCCCTTCGTGGCCGAGGCGCGTCTCTTCGGCTCCCGGGCTACCGGCTCCGCCCGGCGCGCCTCCGACCTCGACCTTGCCATTGCTGCGCCCACCGCCAGACCCACGCCATATAGACCACGCCCGGCAGCGCCATCAGCGCGAAGGGCACCAGCAGGGTGCGCGCGAAGGCCGGATTGATCACGGTCAGCGCCGCCAGCACGCGCGGCAGCATCACGGTGCACGCCGCCGCCACCGCGAGGGCGTAGGGGAAGATCCCGTTCAGGTGCGCCGCGAGGCAGCCGAGCACCGCCCATAGGGTGTGGGTGCGCACGCCCGCGAATTCCCCCGGCTCCGCGCCCTGCTGGTCGCCCCACTGGCGGATCAGGCCGACGAGCGCGCCGAGGCACGCGCTGACCAGGATCGCGGTGAGCAGGACGGTCATCGGGCGTTCGGGGACGAAGGGGTCAGGCCGAACTCTGCAACCGAGGGCGTATTAGTCACGCCGCGTTGCACGTTTCGCCCGGACCTCTTCACGGATGTTCCTGGCTCGTTTTGTGGCTAGCTCTGCGCGGCTAGTTCGCTCTGTTCCCGGCGGATGGCCGCAAAAGGCGCAAGGGGTCGAGGGCGAGGCGGGGATTGAGAGGGCGCCTAGAGGCGCCGCGGACGCGCTTGGGGGGAGCGCTCGGAGGGGAGGGCTCCGAACCAGGACTCCGAGAACTCCGAGGCATATCGCTTCGCGGTCCAAAGCCCCGCGGGTCGAGCCCTGCCCGAAGGGCTCCACGCGGCAGGTCCGCGGCGTCTATGGACGCCACGCACGGCTTCGCTCGCGGATTAAACCCTTTGCGCCTTTTGTGGCTAGCTCTGCGCGGCTAGTTCGCTCTGTTCCCGGCGGATGGCCGCAAAAGGCGCAAGGGGTCGAGGGCGAGGCGGGGATTGAGAGGGCGCCTAGAGGCGCCGCGGACGCGCTTGGGGGGAGCGCTCGGAGGGGAGGGCTCCGAACCAGGACTCCGAGAACTCCGAGGCATATCGCTTCGCGGTCCAAAGCCCCGCGGGTCGAGCCCTGCCCGAAGGGCTCCACGCGGCAGGTCCGCGGCGTCTATGGACGCCACGCACGGCTTCGCTCGCGGATTAAGCCCCTTGCGCCTTTTGTGGCCCCCTCAGGGCGCCGGCAACTGGCCCCGGCGCGGCCCGGTGCCGAGCATCTGGCCCAGATTGTAGCGCTTGCCGTTGATCTCGAGCTCGAGGTTCTCGGCTAGGCTGGCCTCGACAAAAAGCGCGCCGGCCCGCGGCACGGAACGCGATTCGCCGGCGCCGAGAAATCCGGTGTAGACGATCTCTCCCTCGGAGTCGTCCGCGTTCTTGCGCCGCAGGGTCACCTGCACCGCTCCGGTCGCCACGAGGCCCAGCTGCGGGCCCTTGGGCGCGGCCGGCGCGGGCGCGGGACGCTTCACCGGCTCGGGCGAGCCGCTGAAGAAGATGCCCTTGATGAGGAAGAGAACGATGAGCGAGGCGACGGTGATCGCGCCCCACTTGGCGTAGAGGAAGACCTTCGCCGGATCCGGCCCCGTCGGCAGTGAGCTGCCGGGCCGCGCCCGCGGGGGCGCGGGGCGCGCGGGCACCTGCTCCTCGGCCTCGTTCTCCTCTGCGCTGGTTCGCGCGGCGGGCGACTCGAACGGTGGCGTCGACACGTCCAGCCGGCCGTAGATCTCGCGCGCCGAGGGCCGCGGCCGCGCCTCTCCGCGCCCCAGCGCGGCATAATCGGCGAGAACCCGGTCGGCGGGCACCTTCAGGAAGTGGGCGTAGGTCCGCAGGAACCCGCGGACGTAGATCTCGGTCAGCCCGATGTCGAAGTGGTTACTCTCGAATTTCTGCAGGTAATCGCCGCGGATCTTCGTCACCTCGGCCGCCTCGCGCAGTGAAATTCCCTTCTTCTTGCGCGCTTCCTCGAGTCGTTCGCCGATGGTCTGCATGTGGGGGGCTTAGGGGATGGCCCGGGGCAAGTCACCTCGAAACACGCCGGGGCGCGTGGTTGGCCCGGGGCGGCCGCTCAGAGGCTGTCCAGGTCCACGAGGATCTCGCGCGGGCTCGAGCCGTTCTCCGGCCCGACGATGCCCTTCTCCTCCATGATTTCCATGATGCGGGCGGCGCGGTTGTAGCCGATCTTCAACTTCCGCTGCAGCATCGAGGTGCTCGCGCGGCGCGTGGCCTTCAGCACCTCCATCGCCTCGTGGTACAACTCATCATCGTCCCCCAGCTCCCCGTCCTCGCCCTCGCCGTCCTCGTCCTCCCGCGCCGCGCGGTCGATCTGCTGCTGCACCGACTGGGCGTACTGCGGCGGGCCGTTGCGCTTCAGGTGCTCGACCATCGCCTGCACTTCCTCGTCCGAGACGAACGCGCCCTGGGCCCGCACGAGGCGCGAGGAACCCGGCGGGGAGAACAGCATGTCGCCGCGGCCGATCAGGGTGTCCGCGCCTTTGGTGTCGAGGATGGTCCGCGAATCGACCTGCGAGGCCACCTGGAACGCGATGCGGGAAGGGAGGTTGGCCTTGATGACGCCGGTGATGACGTTCACGGAGGGCCGCTGGGTGGCGATGATGAGGTGGATGCCGGCGGCGCGGGCCAGCTGGGCGAGGCGCGCGATGTTGGTCTCGATGTCCGCCGGCGCCACGGCCATCAGGTCCGCGAGCTCGTCGATGATCGCCACGATGTACGGGAGGCGGTCCGGGATCTCCACGCCGGCGAGCGGGTCCACGCCCTCTAGGAACCCCTGCGCCTCGGGCGGCGGCGGCGGTTCCTCGCCTCCGCGCTTGCGCTGGTTAAAGCCGACGATGTTGCGCACGTTGACCTTGGCGAAGATCTGGTAGCGCTGCTCCATCTCCTTCAGCAGCCACTTCAGGGCGGCGGGCACCTTCTTCGGCTCCGTCACCACCGGGATCAGCATGTGCGGCAGCGCATTGAAGATCTTCAGCTCCACCACCTTCGGATCCACCATAATCATCCGCAGGTCCTTCGGGCTCTTGGAATAGAGGATCGAGGCGACGATGGAGTTGATGCAGACCGATTTGCCGGAGCCGGTGGCGCCCGCGATGAGCAGGTGCGGCATCTTGGCGAGGTCCGAGACGAGCGGCGCGCCGGAGACGTCCTTGCCCAGCGCGATGGGGATTTCCGCCTTGGTGCCGCTCCAGTCCTCGCTCTCGAGCAACTCGCGCATCCCGACGGGGGTCGGCCGCTGGTTCGGCACCTCGACGCCCACCGCGGCCTTGCCGGGAATGGGCGCGAGGATGCGCACCGATTGGGCCCGCATGCCGAGGGCGATGTTCTTGTCGAGGCCGGAGATCTTCTCCACCCGCACGCCCGGGGCCGGCACGACCTCGTACCGGGTGATGACGGGCCCGACGTGGATCTCGCCGAGGGTGACCTCGACGCCGAACTCGGAGAGGATGCGGAGGAGGTTGATCGCGTTCTGGCGGTGCTCCTCCTCTCCGTCCGCGGCGGCGGCGCGCACCTGCTCGCGGAGGAGCGAGAGGGGCGGGAACTGGTAATTCTTGTCCTCGCTCTGGGGCAGGGCCACGCGCGCGGCCTTCCGCGGCTCCTCGGGCTTGACGATGTTCAGGGCCACCTTGGCCGGAGCCGGGGTGGGTTTCTCCGCGACCGGGGCGGGCGCGGGTTTGGCGGGAGGCGCCGGCAGCTCGGCCACGGCGGGTTCCGGGGCGGGCGTACGCGGGGCGCGGCGCGTGAGGGGATCGCCGTCCGCCTTCGGGGCCGCGACCTTCGGGCCGGAGGGGCCGACGAGGGCGGGGGAGGGGGGCGCGACGGGCTTTTCCTTGGCGGCGGCCTCCTTGGCCGCGGCGGCCGCCTGGGCTTTGCGCAAGAGTTCCGCCTCCTGCTGGCGCTGCGCCGCGCGCTCCGCGGCGAGCCGGGCCCGTTCCGCCCGCCACGCCGCGAAACCGGCGAGCGCGCGCTGGAATTCCGCGCCGAGGTCACTGAAGAAAACGAAGATCAGGCAGCCGATATAGACCGACACCAGCAGCAGGCCCGCGCCGAAGCCCCCGAGCAGGGGTTCGAGGAAGCCGTGGTAAAGCCAGAGGCCGATGAAGCCGCCGGGGCCCGCCGGGCACCAGTTGCTGCGCCAGGTCTCCGCCGCGAACATCGCCGCGATTCCGGCTCCCGTGAGGAGCGCGAGGACCATCGTGAGCCCACGAGCCTGCGTCACCCGCCGCGAGCCGCGCACCGCGAGGTAGACCAGCCAGGCGAGGAACAGCGGGAGCAGCCAGCCCGCGAAGCCGAGCATCCGGTAGACCGAGGCCGCGAGGTAGGCACCGACGATTCCCGCGGGGCCCCGCACGGTGGGCAGAGGCTGGTGGTCGTACGGGCTCTGCGAGGGGTCGTAGGTGGCGAGGGCGACCGTCAAGTAGGCCCCGCCCAGCGCCACCCCGATCGCGAGTCCCCAGAGGACCGGCGCGCGCGTGGTGGTGGCAAAAGTGGTTGAGCTCTCGGCCTTGGGCATTTGGCTCCGACGGATCGGGCAATCGGGAATCCGAGGCCATCCGCCCGGCCGGTCAAACGCAAATCCCCCCGCTCTACGCTCCTTTTACCGCCCTTTGATGCCCAAGCCCCCCCTCCTCCGCTTCGCCCCGCTGTATCAGGAACGCGTTTGGGGCGGCCGCGCCCTCGCCACCGCCCTCGGCCGCGCGTTGCCCGCCGGGGACCGTCCGATCGGCGAGAGCTGGGAACTCGTCGACCGCCCCGAGGCCCAGTCGCGGGTGGTCGGCGGGCCGTGGGCTGGCCAGTCGTTGCGAGCGGTGATTGCGGCGGATCCGGCGGGGGTGATGGGGCCGGGATGGGCGGCCGCGCGGCCGTTCCCGATTCTGGTCAAGTGGCTCGATTGCCGGGAACGCCTCAGCCTGCAGGTCCACCCGCCCGCCGCCGTCGCCGGCGAGCTCCGGGGCGAGCCGAAGACCGAGAATTGGTACCTGGCCGAGTGCCAGCCCGGCGCGCACCTGATCGTGGGCCTGCGGCGCGGCGTCACGCGCGAGGCCTTCGCCGCGGCCTTGGCGGCGGGAACGCTGGAGGAGTGCGTCCACCGGTTTCCGGTCGCCGCGGGCGATTCGATTCTGGTGCGCAGCGGCCAGCTGCACGCGATCGACGGCGGCAACCTGATCCTGGAGATCCAGCAGAATTCCGACACGACTTACCGGGTCTACGACTGGGGCCGCGTGGGCCTCGACGGCCGGCCGCGCCAGCTCCACGTCGAGGAGTCGCTGCGCTCGATCCTCTGGGATGACGTGGAGCCAACGCCGCGGCGCGCCGGCCCCGGGTCGGCGGTATTGGCGGACGCCCCGGAGTTCCGGCTGCGGCGAGTGGCGCTGGCGCCGGGGGAGAGCCTGCGGCTGGCGGCGGGCGACCAGCCCCGGATTTTGAGCGTGGTGGCGGGGCGGTTGGAGGGCGCGGGCGAACCGCTGCGGCGGGGCGACAACTTGCTCGCACCGTATGCGGGGGCGTTCGCCCTGACCGCGTCGGAGGGAGCCACGGTGCTGGTGACGGAGAATTTTGCGGGCTGAGCGGGAGTTGGGTCGGGGGGCGCAACAGGTGCAAGAGGCGTGAGGCGCGTACCGTAGATTCGGGTGTAAGTTCACGTGCCCCTCACCCCCGGTTGCGCAGGCTGGAGGAATGTCAGTCGCGCAACTGAGGCAGGAATTGAGCAAGCTCAGCGCAGAGGAGAAACTCGCGTTGGCGGATTACCTTGTGCGGCAGGCGGAGGCCTCCGCCGAGGCTCCCGCGTCCCTGGTGGCGGAACGGGATCGTCGGCTCGCCGAGGGGCTGGCGCATCCGGAGCGATTGCTTTCGCCTGAGGAAGTGCACCGCGGGTTGGTGCGATGAAGCCCGCCTGCTGATCCGGGAGGTGGGCGCAGGAGATGCGGGGACGAGTTGAAGGCGTGACCCCGGTAAGTTAGCGGTTGGCCGCTCTGGGCCTGAGGCATCGGGCTTTGGGGATGCCGCGGATGGGTGTAGCTGGGGGCCCGCCCGCCGTAGCTTTAGCGAAGGCGGGCGCGCCGCCCCGGGCGAAGCGATACGGGCCTCCTGCCGGACCAATCGCTCCAGCAACGGAGGAGGCCACAAAAGGCTCAAAGGGTCGAGGGCGTGGTGGCTCCGAGCGTGGCGCCCATAGGCGCCGCGGACGGGATCCGGGGAGCGACTCAGACGGGAGGGATGCGAGCCGAGGCCGCCCGAATGTTGCCGGCGGAGGGCTTCGCGGATTGAAGCGCCGCGGATCGAGCCCTGCCCGAGTGGTTCGTCGCTGCGGTCCCGTGGCGTCTATAGACGCCACGCACGGGTTCTCCGCGGGAACGACCCTTTGAGCCTTTTGTGGCCATCGCCGAGATCTTCGGAGGTGAGGGCTGCGCGGGATGGGTATTCGTCCGCCATCACCGGGGCAGGCGCGCCCCAGCCACACCAACCCGCTCTCCGACTCCACCTCTGACCGAACTGCGGCTTGAAGTCCGGCCCGGGCGCGTGTTCCTTCCCCCTTTTCCCGTATGTCTGAGCCCGCCGCTTCCGTTCCGCCCGAGTCCGCCGTCCCGCCGCCGCCCGCCGCGGAGGCGAAGCCTGAGACCACGGACGCCGCCGCGCCGCTGGCGGCCGCCAAGGCCGAGGCCGCGGCCAACCTCGACCGTTTCCTGCGCGCCGCCGCCGATCTGGAGAACTTCCGCCGCCGTGTCGTGCGCGAGAAGGACGAACTCCGCGTGGCCGCCACCGGCCGCGTGCTGGAGGATCTCTTCCCCGTGATGGATACCCTCGCGCTGGCGATCAGCGCCGCCCGGCAGCCTGCCGCCGACCTGAAGTCCCTCGTCAATGGCGTCGAGATGGTGCTGGGGCAGCTGCGGACCGCGCTGGCGAACCACGGCCTGAAGGAGATCAACCCGCTGGGGCAGCCCTTCGATCCGCACCAGCACGAGGCGATCGGGCACCAGCCGGCGGAGCAGCCCGCCGAGCACGTCGCGGCGGTGGTCCGCACCGGCTACAGTCTCAATGGGCGCCTGTTGCGGCCCGCTTCCGTCCTCGTCTCCAGCGGCCCGGCCAAGTAACTCCTATGGCGCAGGACGATTATTACCAACTGCTGGGGGTGGAGCGCGGGGTCACCGCGGAGGAACTGAAGAAGGCGTACCGCAAGAAGGCGGTGCAGTACCATCCCGACAAGAATCCCGGCAACAAGCAGGCCGAGGAGATGTTCAAGAAGGTCTCGCACGCCTACGAGATTCTCAGCGATGCCGAGAAGCGGGCGGCGTACGATCGCTACGGGGCGGCGGCGTTCGAGGGGGGCGGCGGGGTGCCGCGCGGGCCTGGCGGCGGCGGTGGGGCGGGCGGTTT
>Ga0194130_10002832_pt1 | contig 24398 bp, 11 predicted proteins | sample TA2KigsurfametaG_FD_160084 | JGI IMG/M metagenome (GOLD analysis project Ga0194130, IMG submission 160084) | Freshwater microbial communities from Lake Tanganyika, Tanzania - TA2015050 Kigoma 12 surface | ecosystem: Environmental > Aquatic > Freshwater > Lake | place: Tanzania: Lake Tanganyika... | reverse complement strand
CTAGAAACGGAATGGATCTTTGGCCAGAACCAATGTTTGAAACTCGATATCCGTATTACGCAGAAGATCCAAGACAGATGTGGTCGTATTCTGATTCGTATACCGGAATAGAACTTCCAGAAGAACAATGGTACGGCAAAGAACTTGCAAAACAACGATCCGCAGATGTGGATCCAGAACGAAGAAAAACTCATATGGGAAGCGGTTTACTTATGGGATCTCATAGAAAAATCAAACCTCATCGATCATGGTGGTCCATACATCTTCCAAAGAATATCTTTATATCTCAAAAATTATATTCTCAACTCACAACAGATCTAAGTAATGTCTGGCGACACGGTCATCATAATTACACTAATTTGCCTGGAGATCCGTACGACGGATGGTTGAATTTCTTGAATGACCCGACAATTGAATCACAAATAAATACAATTCTGAGTAATACTTCATTAAATTAAGGATAAATTATGGCATTTTGTTGTTGTGATCAAGATCAATATGAAGATTTAGATTTTTGGTATATGGGAAATAGATTTGATTCATCTATCTGGTCTACTTTTGCCTATCTTGAAAGGGGTTTTCCTCAGTCTAGTGGGAACATATGCCATCTTGACCCGCTTACCATCACCCTTAACAAAGAAAAAGACTGGCCAGTTATCAATCGTTGGATAGAAATGAAAGGAGAATGGACCTACAAATACGGTTTATGGCAAGAAGGTTTTAGTGCTGGAACTATAACACCAGAAGATGTATACGGCATATGGACAAGAGAACTCACAGATAAAGTATCAAATGTCTGGTCCAACGCCGAGGATTGGACTGGATACGATGTTCCATTTTATGTCACTAAAACACAAATAAGAGGAAACGGATTTAAATGGAGACACAATCCTGCTAATAGATGTTTGTCTACATGTCCTATAAAATCAGTGTTATGTGATCCTCAATATCCAGAAAGAAATATAACTACACTAGGTGTTAATCCATGCACTGGAGGAGATTTTAGGGTATGTGATTGTTATAATTCAGATATTTGGAACGGGAAGTGTGGATATCAGTGGGACTCGGAATTTAACCGGATCATGTGTGAAGATCTTATCTTTAACCCTAGCCAGTGGGTCGGTCGGAACTATTATGAAGGTGCCAACTTATCTTATTGGCAGTGGGTAGGTATTCCGGGAACAACATCCGTGGATGTTTCTAAAGCTGTACACCGTTCTTCAGTACACGAGCTGAATCGCTTGGTATCTAGTGAAGAATATCATATGGCTAATCGTCCTCAATACCGATCAGAAGAAACTTTTCAAGGTCGTCGAAAATGGCACCAATCTCCTTATACTCATTATTTTGATTGTACTAATGGAGGAAGCGGAACCGGAGATCAAGATCCGAATCTAGTATGGTGTCCATCTGGAATTTGTAGAAATGCGGTATGTAGTCGACCCGGTCTAGAATATTGTTGTAAATCACAAGAATACTTTAAAGTTAAAGAACTTGAAGGCATAACATTTTCAATTCCCGGTTTAACAATGGAAGGATTAATAGGAGGCTGGGATATCCAGTGTGCTATAGCTGCTAGAGAGTCTGAACTTTGTTTATATGAGGCAAAAGCATTCAGAATGTACACTCCTATGGAAATAGATAAGACTCCTACACCACCATTTTATTTAAATAAAAGCTGGAAATCAACAGAACCTGTATATCACCCAGGCAAGACTTTTGATAATTGTAATGATTTGTGTGAAGAATTTAAATTTCCGAACTTAGATTGTGGAAAAGCTAATCATCTCGTATGGAGAGACAGTAGTTACATTACATCCGCCCCAGATGATTGGCAAACCAACGAGTTCAAATCAAATGATTTTAATCCATCAAGAAATCCTCAAATGTTAGAAGGACAGTGTTGGGCTTGTATTCGTTATTGGGATTATCCTTGGAGACAAGTCAACCAAAATGAATGGTTAAATTCTCCCGTCTGCGGGGCATCTACCGGCAAGTGTTGTGAGGCGAATCCAGGCATACGTGGTTGTTCAATTCCAGATTGTTGTACACGAGTATGTTATTTAGACTCGAAATGTTGTACTGATGAGTGGGGGATCACTTGTGCGAATATAGCAAAACAGTGGTGTCCGTCTTGTGGAGCACCAAAGACAGACTACGGACCATTTAGTCCTTATGGCCAGATTGCTTATAGTACCTCATATTGTACCGGTGGAAGTTTAATACCAAATAGTTGTGATTGTAAACGAGAAAATATAAAATTACCAGGATTTACCTATGGTATTGATATAGTATCTGGTCCAAATTATTTAGACCAAATCATAAGAACATCACCACATGACTGGAGAGCAATTAGATTACATGACGGTGTAAGTTACACTAACTCGCCCTCTTATAAGACGGAGTTTCATAAATCTAAACACGAAACAAACGTATTCAAATGTGACAATTGCACTGTTGGGACTTCTGATGGACACGGTTCACCGGGGGATCAAATTTGGAACCGTTTAAATCCATATTTTAAACCATCGAGTACTGCATCTGTATTTGACTGGAACTGGAGAGTACATGGAGAACCTGATCCTTTGGAGTACGATGACATGTATTGGCTCGCCCAGACTGCTACAACAGATCTAGCATTTATACCTCCGTCTTTGCGGTTATATCGTGAGTATTTCCAGCATCAGCGCGCGGCGAAAAAGGCAGAAGAGGCAGCGAGATATAACCTTCCAGACTATTACACAATACCTAGTAATTCTGCATTTCCTCATTACGTAGATCATAATCCATATTTCGGATTTGGCGAAGAGAGCACAGGCATATATTTACGTGCGCCGCACGAACATTGGGCACGTAAAAATTGGATGCCTACTCTTCCTTATGTGACATATTTAGTTAGATGGAACGATAACAGAACTGTAACAACATATCAAATGATGGAGTACCGGACAATGGACCAACTATGGACATGGGAAGGTGTGAGTGAAGGTAATACTTTCGGTAAATGGGAAGGTTTTAGTGATCTGGGAATTGGGTGGTTATCCCCCGCGAGCATCAATAGAGACTACAAAAACCGACCTTGGAGACATCAACAAGTATATTATGACGGGGAAAGTTCTTGTAGTCCAGATGGCGGCGCTGGTGACGGCAGCGGTCAGGGCGGCGGCGGTGGATTCGGCGGTGGATTCGGCGGTGGTGGCGGTGGCGGTGGATTCGGCGGTGGTGGCGGTGGATTCGGCGGTGGTGGCGGTGGATTCGGCGGTGGTGGCGGTGGATTCGGCGGCGACTTTGGCGGCGGTTTCGACGGCGGTGCCGGAGGCGTCTGATTGGTTTAATCGGTATTATAAATAATACATGGCCTACGGCGATCCTAATCCTCCCACAAAAGATCCGAATTGCGAACCCGGACCCTGGATTCCTGGACTGACTTTAACTGAAAAGTATCCTGAAGAGGTTCCGCTTCCAACTATACAACTACCAGATCAATATATTCAGACGTATAAAAATAATTACGTTTCTGTTTATTCTAGTCAATATACGAATAGTTTAAAAAAGTGGTTTACTGAAACTACTATGAGTTGGATTCGGGGCGACGGTCTTATATACAGTCCAAATTCAAACCAAGATTTAGTCCCCAAAGACGTATGGAAATGGGATCTCAGTGGAGAGAGTGAATACGGACTGGTTGAACCTCCCATAAACGAACCAAACTACGATCTTTTTGACTCTAATTGGGCAGCACAGTTTGTCGTTTTCGGTCCAGGCAACATGTCTTGTGAGAGTTTAGATTTAGACTGGTGTTCCTGGTCTCCTACAACCCGACCAAAACGAGGTCCAGACTCAGATATACATAAGAATTGTCCTGCACAAGATGCAAAACCTACAGAACCCGAGCCGTCTTATCTAGACTTATATAAGGCCTATTTGGAAGCAAACGAATGCGAACAGATAAAAAAAGTACTGGGGCCTCAGTATTTGGGATGTATATGGTCTGATCCCAAGCATCCGTGTAGTTGTAATTGTCCAGAACAAGGAGTTTCTTTTGCAGATTATCTGGCAGCAACCAGAACATACGCCACGTTCTGGGATACTCCTTCGTCTGCTCCTTTACTCAGGGCAGCACAAATAGGTCAATTGACACGTCAAACTCTTCGAATAGAAGTAGGAAATTTACAAGATAATATAGAATTGGGAAAATTTGTAGAAATAGATTCTGATAAAGATATCATGGCATTTGAAGGTCTTTGGATGATAACCTCAATAACATATAATTTTTCTAAACAAAATGAGTGTCGAATTTTACTAACATTAAATAGAAATTAATATATAATAATATGCAAAAGTATTCGGATTTATCTTTTTTTCTTTCTCCAAATAAATACACGAAAGATTTTAATCTGACTACCGGAAAAATCTCTTTGTTGAATTGTATCAAAAATATAATATTGACTGAAAAAAATCACAGGCCGTTTAATTCTTCTTTTGGATCAAATGCACACAAATATTTATTTTCTTCGGACAACAGTTCATTAACAGATTTATGTTTTGGTATAGCTGATACTATACGATTATCTGAACCCAGAGTAGATCCGGATACAATAGATGTAAGGGTCGAAAATATAATCAAAAACAAAATAAATTTAAATATTAAATTAAATCTGATAGACGATCCAGATAGAATAACATTTACCATAACTCTATGATTCAAACTCCTCCCAATCTAACTAAACTGAACTTCGACGAAATTAAATCTTCGTTGACTGATTTTTTAAAAAATCAAACTGTTTTCAGTGGATTCAATTTCGAAGGAACTGTTATTCAAACAGTTATAGATTTACTGGCCTATAATACCTATTATTATGCCTTCTATTCTAACATGATTGCAAATGAGGCATTTTTAGATACTGCCCGAAGACCTACTTCCATTATTTCTTTACTTAAGCCATTAGGATATACTATACCTGGAAAACGATCAGCCAGTGCTAAAATAAAAATTTATACACCAGATCCAGTCTTACAAAGTCAAGATATTCCTAGATACCGACAATTTATAGTTTCGACGTCTGATGGAAATTATTTTACATTTTATAATATCAATCCGGTATCTTTGATTCAAGGAATAGGTGTAGACATCACCGTAGTAGAAGCAAAACGAATTGTAATAGAACAAGATATTACTTCACAAATAGATTTATCAAAACAAAAATTTTTAATAAATGACAGCGATGTAGATCTATCTACTATACGAATAGAAGTAAAACCACAAAATGCAATAGAATGGGAAGAATGGACCAATGTGAATTTTTTCCCAAACAACGACAGTAATATTTTTTTCATAGACAGATTAGATGATACTTTTGTAATAGATTTTGGAAAAGATAACAACCTTGGAAGATCGATAAAAGCAACAGATCAAGTAAGAATAAGTTATTTAATTACAAGTGGTTCTGCAGCAAACGATTTATTTAATTGGACAGATCCTGTTTTTCAAATAGTCGATGCTCAGACTACATCCGGCGGATCTGATGGTCCTGATTTAAATTTAATAAGATTTCTTGCACCAAAAGTTTTTTCTGCACAAGAACGTGCAGTAACCAGTTCTGATTATGCTGCATTATTATTGAAATCAGGATATATTACAAATCTAAACGAAATTGCTATATACGGCGGAGATGAAATAATACCGCCTAAGTATGGTAGAGTTTTTGTATCTTTTTCCGGAGGAATAGGAAATCCTGGAGAAATAATAGAATTTCTCAGAGAAAAAAATATGATTACTGTTATTCCGGAATATATTATTCCTCAAACACTCGACGTAACTTTGAATGTTGAGACAGTATTTCCCGGAACTTTATCTCAAAGAACTAAACAATATTGGAGAACAAAAATACTAGAATCTTTTAGACAAGAATACAGTACATATTCAAATAAATATTCTTTTAATTTGGAGTTTGATTGGGAGGATTGGAAAAATAGTATTTTAGAAAAATTTCCTATAGTACAGAATCTGGAACACACTAATACGACATATGAGTTTACACTACAAGATAAGCCATTAAATACATTAGATCTATACAATAGTATGTCACCTGGTGTAGATCCGCAAGATCAAATAATTTCCACCCAGTTCGAATCAATTACTGGACAACAAATACGATTATCCTGGGATGGTTTAAGCTTAATTCCTGTAAATGAGGATGGAGATCCTATTGTTGATTTGTTTGTTGGTCAAATACTACAAAATCGAATTATTCAAATAAAGAAAATATTTAAAGAACATTTGGCCGTTAGATTAAAATTAAAATCTGTCATTCCTAATATTAAAAAAATTAAAACAGTGCTGAGCAAAATGACTCTTAATCTGACATGAGCTTTTTTCCATACATCTCATCATCAGAACAAAGTAATGATATTCCGCCTGAACAGAATTTAGCGGAAATATTTGATATATTAATACCAAATGCGAGTAGTGCAAATGATGAAGACAGTACCATATCAGGAACAGAATGTTGTATAACTAATTTTGATATATCCAAGCAAATACCCCTCTGGATTCTTATCGAAAAAGAAGAACGAGGAGGAAATGAACTAACTGTATTTGATTTTGTGCAAAAATATTATGATTGGTTGTATTGTGACTTAGAGTGTGGTGCAGGATCAGGTTATTTGTTAGAAGATAAATTTCTTAGTGTAATAGATGTAGAAAAAACTAAAGCAAAATATCTTAAAAGATTATACTCTACATATTTTCCAGAATACGATGATAAAGAACAATTAAAAGACAAAAATGGAAATAATATAACTGCAGTTTCTTTGGGATCTTTTGTTAAATATATAAAGACTAGATTTTATTTGAAAAAAGGAACAGCAGAGGCCCTAAAAATATTTTTTGAAAAAATATTTTCTGTTCCGTCATCAGAACTTTCATTAAAATATCCAAAAAAACAAATACTGAGATTGAATGGAGGTGCATTTCAAGACTCTAGATTTCAATTCAATGCAGTAACTGCAGATCGTTTACTAGATCCAGAAAGTGTTGCCAATGAAATAATCGGATCTAAACTGAATTACAGCAGATTTCAAGACGGAGAAGTTTTTACTGACTATTCGTATATTCTTACCGTAGGAATATCCCAAGAAAACTATAAAGGCCTTTATCTTCGTTCAAATCATCCAGCCGGAACAAACTGTATATTTGAATTAGAAATAAATCAGTTTCAACCGCCTGGTTCCACCGCAATACAAACTCAAATATGTGAGTTTCCCCGATTACAACAATATGCACCCTATGTTATGGGAAATACCTATACAAGCGGATTAACTTATACTATAGGATGTACTTTAAATGGTGAATTTGGAAATACTCCTGCTTATTTTTTTCCAAATTGGGCAAACGAAATGACTGATTATAATTCATTTTTTGATATTCCTATAGAAAACATGTTTCGTTTATGTCGTATAAATAATGGCATTAATCCGAACAGTCAAATACCAACAGAGTGTCCCCCTAATGAATAAATTTTTTCTAATAACTGGATATACTGCAGGGGCAACAGGTTCCCAATTGAGTTATAATCAGGTGTTGCAATCTACAAATTTACAGTTATTTAGTATTCCTACTTCTAATATTAGCTTAGGAATAAACAGAAAAAATTGGATCAGAGGAGCACAATATGTTCCGTATTCCAAATCAAATTCTCAAGAATCTTATGTGTTTCACAATGAAAAGGTGTATTTGTGCATAAGCAATAACGATAAAAATATAAAAAATATATCAAATTCTTCCAGATATGTTCCGACTCATACTTCAGGCATCGTTCAATATCCAGACGGATATTCTTGGTTATATTTGTACAAAATTACAGCAAATGTACAGAATATGGTCAATAGTAATACGATTCCTGCTCCAAGTACATACGGTCTAAAAAATTTAGTAATAAACAGAGAAACAGATGATATCGATTGCGGACTAACTGCAGGAATAACTGGAACATGTGCAATTTATTTAATGAATTCTGATAAAACTTCTGCAAGTCTGATACATCAAACTGGATTGTCTTGTTCTATTTGTTTGAATATTGCAGAAGAGACAACAAAGACTGATTTATTAACAACAATTTTTTATTCGACTGGAGTTACACCAGACGGAACAATACTAATAAAATCTACTCAAGATTTTTTAGAAAATTATATAACAGGGAAAAAAATAGATTCTGATTTAAATTTTGAGGCACAATGTTATGAAATTGGAAAGTCTTCTGGTCTTTCTGCGGGTGCAATATTGTCTGCTCAAATAAGTCTGACACAAATAGAAGGAGTGTCTTCTGAATATTTGTTATTAACTAATTCAGAACTTCCTATAACAATTCCTGGAGGAACTGATGCCAGTGCATCTTTTATTACTACACCAATCAGTAATAAAAATAAAATCATAGGAATACGCTTGACTGGTTCTGGATACGGATATGTACCAGAACAACTACGAGTTAGTTTAACTGGTATATCGGATTCAACAAAAAGAACAACAATAGAAAATGCAATTCATTTAACTGGAACATCACCATCATTAACTTTCAGTAATTTGAATTCTATTTTTGATGCAGCTTCTATAAATTCAATAGGTACCGATAGTGTTATTCGAATAGTAAACGCACAGATAGACTCACATTCTCCCAACACCAATTTTTACGGATTGGTAGAAGCAGATTCGTTTACCTCGGAAACAATAGCCGAATTGTGTCCTACTAGTTTAAAAATATATCCGTATTCTACTAGTGGTCTTACATTTGGTAGAGAATATTTAAATCTAATATTTAATAAACCCGTAAGTCAAACTGAAATACTAATGAGATAAATACAAATATGAAAAAATCGCCCTTCTCAATCAATACACCACTTTCATCATTTCCGTATAATTCCAGAACGGGTGTAAACGAATTTGATCCCAACAATGATTCTAAAAATTATGTACTACATGGGTTTAAACCAGGATATCCACTTCAAGCTTCAGAATTAAATGAAGTTCAAGAAAATTACTATAAAAATTTAACTCTATATAATATTTTACTTAAGAATTGGTTTAAGATTCCACAAATGATTCCTGGAGATACTACACAACCCATAAGAGGCCCGTCTTGGATGGGAGCAGTTCCTTTACATCCTGACATGATCGAAATATCTTCTGGAAGTGTTACAATGACAACTGGTTGGTATCTTGTAGACGACTCCAGTGGATTAAAATTTTGGATATACAATAATAAAAATCGTTCTCTTACAGGTGCATTTCCTCAGGGCGGAGTAGTAGGATTAAATATAGAAAGAAAATATGTAACTGCTGCAGAAGATTCTACATTAAACGATAATTCTAACGGATATTCTGATTCTTCTATCAGTTCTGGAGCTGACAGATTTCAATTAAATTTTACTGGTGATTTAGTATCCAATCTAGAACAAAACCAATCTCCAATAATTCTGAGAAGAGACATATTTGGAATAAGTCCAGGTAAAGTATATTATTTAAATAATCTATTAATAACAACATTATAAATAAAATAATATGCCATTTTCCAATCTAACTAAACTTCTGCCCACTGATACGTTTCAGATATTATTTCAAAGAAACAATCAAGTTATCGATAGAATTAATGATTTAGAAATTGGAACCATTGCATCTGACGGCAGTATTATAATTTCAGGACCTGGATCTAGTGGAGGAGTGACACTAGGAATCAATAATATAACCACCCTGAATACAATAATAGGATTGAGTGGTTCATCTAATATTGTTGTAACAGGCAGTGTTCCTGGTGGACTAACACTTAATTCGCCTATTGGTATAAGTGGTACTGGATTGGGAAAAGTAACAAGTTCTGATGCAGCTTCTGCCAGAAAATTCATTGGATTTATAAGCGGTATATCCGGAAACAATTCTTATACTATAAGTGTTTCTGGTAGAATAAAAAATTCACAACTAGCAGATAATACTCTATTTTATTTAGACTCCAATGGTGCATTGACTGATACAAGGCCCACAAGTGACGGAACCGTAATTAAACCTGTATTTCTAAACATTGGAGCGACACTTGGAGGCATTGTTCTTCAACAACAAGAACAACAAAATACAGCAATATCTACATATATCAAGTCTGCATCTAGAACGATTGCAGAAATATCTACTAATCCAGGACTAACACTGGGTAACGTTGTTTATTATAATGTCACTGGAACTACCTGGGCAAAATCTCAAGCAAATGCTTCTGTTTCTTCTGAAGTATTTGGTATTGTGGAAAGCATCGTGGGTGCAACTGCTACAGTAGTAACTCACGGTTCTGTCAACGTACCCAATAGTATTTTGAATTCAATGGGATTAGGCGGCGCAGGAGGAAATGATATATGGTTTCTTTCTGCCTCTACAGGAGGGCAATTACAAAATCAGGCACCAAATGACGCTGGACATATAATTAAACCAATATTTTATCAGTATCCACACGAAATGGGAGGAGTCACATTTAGTGGATATCTTATTAACTATATTGGTTACGCAGTAGGAGGAACAGTAGACGATTTAGCCTCTCCAGAAGGATCAAATGAAATAAGACTTGGAGAGTTTAAACAAGTTTCATTCCACGGAAACCGACTAGGATTTGCTCAAAACTGGTTAACTACTTTTCTAGAACTAATACAGCGAAATGAAACTCCAGCTAGTGATGTTCCTTGGTTAAAATCTGTTCCTTATGAATTGAATGAATCTGGTTTATTGGATGATTATACTAGTAGAAGTTATATTGAATTATCTGGTGGCTTAATATTGACTGAAGAGAAAGGTGATATTAGTGAAAGAAGTACATTAACCGATTCTGATGCAATTGGTATCAATTGTTTGCTTACTACAACTAACAGTAGAAGTTCGTTGAGTACGCCATACTCTTCTTTTCAAGACATTCCACTCAATAGATTTATAGATTACGGAGTTTCACATATATGTAAAATTAAATCAGGTGTCAATTGGGCCAATGCACAAAATTCAGATGCTCAAGACCGATGGGCACAATTAAAACGATTGTGGTTCAGCAAAACAGATCTATCTGGAAATAATGTTAAAGTATTAAACTGGGCTAATGCTAATCTAGTATTGTCTGAGTCTACTTCTGTGGATAGGAAAGCTTTTGGTGATTTTCAAGGCACACAACAAGGAATTCAACAATATAATATTGATAAATTGACTCCAAATTTACAAAATAAATTGAAAACAGACATCTTAACCTCATTTTATTTGCCAGGTTTTATCCTGAAACGCAGAGGAGGAGTGGAATTTCCGGCTCCTAATATATTAAATGACTCCGTAATTATACCATTATATTCGGATTGGATGGGTGATGTTTCAGAAGAAATAGGATTTTATATTCCTCGTCAAACAGATTTAATTTATATTTATTCTCCGTGGTGGGCAATAAAAAATGGAAAATGGAATATTCAAAATATAGATCTATATAAATTTTTAAATAATTGTTGTCGCTCTGCTGACAAGCAAATAGACTGGACCATAACAACACGCGAAAATTCGTTTCCGACACAACAATCGCAATCATTTAGTTTACAGTTAACAGCCGATCAATTGTTAAACTCTGTTATAGGTATACAATTACCTAATTATTCTAGCCAAGGATATAAAACCTTAATGAGAGTATTATGATATGTCATCAAGTTTTATATACCCTAATTACATAATAGGAGTTTGTGGAGAAAGAGGCCCAACTGGTGCCACTGGATCTACTGGACCGATAGGATCAATAGGTAATTCTGGATTAAATGTTTTTGGCACAACTGGACCAGGTGCAACAGCATGGTGTGGACCGTATGGTTGTGGCGCGGGATACATGATAAGGAGTTTACAAGGAGTAACTGTAGCAGTAGGAAATCATATTGGTTTACGTTTTGTGACTCATTTCACTGACGGAACCACAGCAATATCCACTGGAAGTCCTTTTATAGGATTTACTGGATTTTGGTTTGTTGAAGCCGGAGCAACTTGTCCAGAATGCACATTTAGTCCTGTTCAAGGCATAACCAATTTAGCTCAGTATAAACTTTCTCATAATCTGGACTTTAATCCACTGTCTACAAGACAGTCTAGTATTACATTAAAAACTATTAATACTAGAACGCCAGAAACAATCGGAATCACATTAACAGATGATTTAAAGAATATAAGAGTAAAATACACAGATTATGATGGTATCACTTTATTTGGTGCAACTGCACAGTCTCTTGTAATTGGAGTAGGAGTGACTACAGCCGCAGGCGCAACAGGAAGTCGTTGGTATGGTGATGAAAATGTAGTTGACTGGGTCACAAGACAGGCACTAGAAGGAATAACATCGATTTCAGGAATTACTACAGATCCACCAGATGCGTTTTATCATATAGACACCAAAAATAATTCTATATTTCAGATTAAAAAATCTGAATTAAATTCAATAAAAATTCGAATAAAACCAGATAATACAATAAGTTCAGATGAAAGTAAATCTTTACTGTTAATTGTTCCACTAGAAACAGCATTTACTGGAGAATTTGAAATAGATGGAGAGGGTCCAGTACAAGTTTATTTTCCACTTAACGTAATTCCTAAACCAGAACCTGGAATAAATGTTTATGCCGCAATAAGTTACGGTCAAGATTGGTATATGAATTGTGTTGGATTAGGAATAACACAAGATTACTGGTCAAAACAAAATTTAAAAATAGACAACCTATATCTTCCTTCAGAAAGTTTGTTTACTTTGTTGTTGACAGCATGGGGAAACACATCTCATGATTTGAATAACGACGGAACAGTAAATGCAACAGATGTTACTATTGCATTGAGTCAATGGTCATCAAATGATTTTCAACCTTATTATAAAAATTGTGTCAATATTACTGGAATATCTTACGGCAGAGAATGTATAGGACCAGTTCCACCTCCTCCTCAACCTCCCCCTACTCTCGCTTCTGTCGAGCCCGCGACTGGACCAGAATTAGGAGGAACTGATATAACCATCACTGGAACAGGATTTACTGGAGCAAATTCTGTAAAAGTGGGATCGAATCTGGCAACAGATCTCCGGGTAATCGATCCCACCATAATTCAGGCAAAAACGCCATTTGGAAGTGGACCACAACAGATAACTGTAACTACTCCAGGCGGATCTGCAACTGGTCTTTCGTTTGTTTATTCAGGAAATCCTCCTGCTTTGCCCACAATAACTAGTGTAATACCACAAAATGGTCACAGATACGGTGGTGATGAAATAAAAATATATGGAACAAATTTAGATACTACTATTCAGGTGGTTATACAAGATCGGGAAGCAGAAATTATAGAGAAAAATACTGGATTAGTCAAGGTAAAAACTCGTGGAGGAAATGTAGGATCTGCCAGGATTAAACTTGATAATGCAGAGGGTCGTGTAGAACATGATGGCTGGTCTTATAGACAAGCAGTTCCTCCAATCATTATTAGTATCGATCCCAATACTGGACCGGCAGATGGAGGATATTCTATAATAATAACAGGAATTAACTTTGACCAGGTAGAATCTGTTCGAATTGGAAGTCACGAATGTTTAGATCAAAACATTATTTCTTCCCAGCAAATAAAAGCTACTGTTCCTGGTGGACAAGGAGATCAACAACTAACAGTTCAAACATACGAAGGTTCGGATAGTAAACCATTTACATATCAGGGAAATTCTCCTCCCTTGCCAGTAATAGATGAAGTTGTTCCTGATCACGGACCAATAGAAGGAGGCACCGAAGTAGAACTTCGTGGGCAGAATTTAAAATATTCAGATAATCTTATAGTTACGATAGGAAATAAAAACGCTGAAATTGTGAATAGAACAAATACACTAGTAACTATAATAACTCCAGCAAGTACTGAAGCAACACAACAAGTGTTAAGATTTAGTGCAGAAAATGGAACTGTAACCGAGACTTTCACATACAATCAAACTAGTCCGATGATTTATAGTATTACAAGTCAAGTGAACGGCGGTGACACTGTTCCGTACTTAAAAACTACTCCTTCTGCACCAAATCAAACAGTGTGTATTTATGGTCAGAATTTTGTAGGACAATATCCAGTTAATAAGATCAATATAAAATCAGCACATCCCTACGGCGTAGACAGAATTTATTCTCCGTTTTCTATTGTTCAGCCAGTTACTCCTGTCGATGATACAAAAATTGTATTCCAGTTACAGGGAGTTCCATTTGAACACAATCATCGTGTAATGATTACAGCAATAAAATCTAATGATATAGAAAGTAATCCATTCGAGACTAACTGGCAAGTTGATGGTGATATCTCTTTGATAAAATTAGAAACCTTCCAAATGAATACTTTGAGTGCTCCGTACGGAATTGCTATTGGTGAAACTCCTGTTATTAGAGTCTATGGAACATATATGGATGCCAAAAATGATCAAAGCGGTTTTTATTATTCTGGAATTCAAAGAGGAGAATCCGGAATAACATGCACAGATCTAGGATCATTTGCGGAATACAATAATAGTTACTTTAAAGTCAAACTTCCTGCCATTACAACAAAAGGAGAATATAAATTCTGGCGTAGACGAAAAAGAGATATACTGGGAGGATCGATATCCACTCTGGAATTACAGAATCAATTTATTTATTATCAACCCGAGCCTGAAATAAGTAATATACAACCGAATAGAGGACTTCGTACAGATCAGCATTCTGTAACAATATCAGGACTTAGATTACACTATTCAGATGAAACTACTAAAGTTTTTGTAAATAATGTTCAAGTTAACGTAACAAATTCAACAGAAAATGAATTACATATTACTGTTCCGTCTTCTCAAACTTCAGGATGGGTTCCTATTAAAGTTCAAAGATCCGGAGGACTATGGCCGGCGGATGGTATTGGTATTCAAGAAACAACAATGCCTCAAGGCTTCGAGTATACCCAAGTCCCTGTGCCAACCATAACCGGTGTTACTCCTAATAATGGTCCTACTACCGGCGGAACATCTATAATAATTACCGGTACAAATTTTGTTGGTGTATCTTCTGTTACTGTTGGAGGAACTTCTGTGCCCCATACTGTTAATCCAGCAGGAACACAAATAACTGCAACGACTCCGCTTGGTACAGCCGGAGCTCAACAGATAGTAGTCACCACCCAAACCGGTTCTGCTAGTGTATCATTTACATATACAGTTCCTCAACCAACCATAACCAATGTTAATCCTAGTAGTGGTCCTACTACCGGCGGAACATCTATAATAATTACCGGTACAAATTTTGTTGGTGTATCTTCTGTTACTGTTGGAGGAACTTCTGTGACCCATACTGTTAATCCAGCAGGAACACAAATAACTGCAACGACTCCGCTTGGTACAGCCGGAGCTCAACAGATAGTAGTCACCACCCAAACCGGTTCTGCTAGTGTATCATTTACATATACAGTTCCTCAACCAACCATAACCAGTGTTACTCCTAATAGTGGATGGGGTGAACCAGATTATGGTGGTCAATCTAATCCTCCAGCAACTAGTGTTACGATAACAGGATCTAATTTAGATGATTGCACTGTTAAAATAGGAAATAAGGATTGTGTTATAACAAATCAATCTTCTGGTAGCATAACTATCGATGTTCCAGTGCAAACAGATGGATTTGAAGGTCCTCAGCAATTAACAGTTAATAGAACTGGTGCAACATCAGCTACTGAAACCTTTACCTATACATTACCTCCTCCAAGGCTTAAACTAATTAATCAATATGCACATGACATTTCACCAACATCTTGTGTTTATACTGGAGGATGTCTTGTTACAGCTAAAGGATGGTATCTTAAAAATTCTTCAAATCAAAGCCGTGTTGTCTTTAGTACCCAGCCTCAAATCGAAGTTCAATGTAATTCTGACTCTACTAAAAATGAATTGAAATTTATCAGTCCTGACGTTACATTTTCTAATATAGGACTATGCGATTTAGCGTTTATAAGACATGATAATCAAGGCGATGACTCTGAAGAGTCTTTTACTTTCACTTCAAGTCAAACTCCTCTGCAGATCACTTTAGTTAGTCCTAATGAGGGACCTATGGGTGGCGGAAATACGATAACAATAACAGGACAAGACTTTATTCAAAATGAAGGAGTAAATCAAGTCTTGATAGGAGGAGTAAATTGTAGCACTGTCGATGTTTTAAATTCTACCACAGTAACTGCAATAGTTCCTGGTTCGAGTTCGCCTGGAACGCAAAGCGTCCAAGTCAAGAACGCATATCAACAGTCTAATGTGTTAGGCAATGCCTACACTTATACAACTCCATGCCCACAACCTAATGCAATTGCACCAAATAATGGAGCAGCTTGTTCATCAACTGGAGTTAATTTTACAATTACTGGTTCAAATCTTCTAGGAATAAATCAAATTATATTTAATAATGATCCTAGTCTTTCTGCCACTAACATTAGTGTCTATACTGATGGAAAGTCTTTGACAGCTATAACACCCCCCATATTCCCTATTGGGATATGGGATCAGCAATTAACGGTTACAGTAATAAAACCCGGATGTACTGATACAACCTTAAATGCTCGATATACTCCACGCAGTGCAAATTACACCATAACTAGTGCAACATGGCAAAATACAATATGTGTTGGTTCAGGAAATTTTGGACAATTAAATATTGCCGGAAACAATTTTACAGATCAAGGAATACACAGAGTATCATTGCAGAAGATAGGTGGTACTCCAATAATTGCTACATCGTTTGACATCGACACGCCAAGTCTGATAAGAGCTCAATTCGACCAAGCTGTACAAGCAGGATCCTGGAAGGTTCATGTAGAAACTCCATGTTATTCTAAAACTTATTCACTACCTGAGATTTCAGTGTGTGAGTCGATATGCAGCCACATCCTGAACCATTCGGTGCCTGTGACGAACCTAGGCACTGTCATCAACTTCGTCACCGGAATATTTCAGAACGGGGGGGCGAGTCCCATGACCGGGTGGGATGTCCGTGCCTACGGTACAAGCGCAACCAACGTGGCTCTGCTCGCAGCTCAGGGCACAGGGATCATGCGAAACCCAGGCGCAGACACAAACACCTTCCGCACCAATCTCGCGCTCGAGACCGTGGTCAGCCCCTCGGCAATCTTCTACGGCAACTCCGCTGCCGTCATTGGAACTTTGGTTGGCCAGTGGACGGCCAACTCTACTGGGTACTTTGGAGTCAAGTTCAAAAACGAGTCAACGGACGCTACTCACTACGGTTATGTGGCGATGCATATCGGAGAAAACGCTACAGACCGGGAAATTGTTGGATACTGTTGGAATCCTATACCAAACGCTCCAATAAGAGTTCAAGAAATAGTATGATAAATAACATGTCATGAGTCTATTTTCTAACATACAATCTAATACACAAGGAGCCTGTATCTGGAAAGGTAGTACAGGAGAAAGATGCATTAATACCGATGCGTATACTTGTGCTGTCAGATACGGAAAACTAGGAAGTGTATTTCGAGCTGGAGTAACTTGTGGTCAAATAAATCAAGAAATTGGATCGTGTTGTTTGTACGATCCTCAACTAAAACAAGTTTTGCCCTGTCAAGATACTACTTTATCTCAATGTAACGCACTAGCTACTCAATTTAGATATCAGTCTTCTTGGTCTAATGTGTTGTGTCGTAATACTCGTTGCACATTCCGAACCGTAGAACAAAAAGGAGCATGTTGTGATGGAAACGGACTATGCAAAGAAACTACTAAATCAGAGTGTGAATTACTAAAAAGATATTATCAAGGAGACGGAACTTTATGTGAAACCGGTTTGTGTTATGTAGGTATTGGAGCATGCTGTGATGGAATAAGTTGTGAAAACGGAATAGCTGCTAGTTATTGTCTTGAAAAGAAAAATATATATTTTGGAAAATCTAAAACTTGTGCGGAATTTGAATGCGACAACGGTGCATTAGATTGTTTTAACAGCATATATCAAGAACGACTCAGACCAGGAGATAATTATGCAGGAGGTATTGTTGTAGGAGTATATAATCCGGGGAAATCTCGTTGTTTAGGACATCCTTACTTTGGTCCTAAAACAGATTTGTCTTTGAGTTCTATTAATGAAACAAATTCTGAACTTTATACTGGACGAATTGACGGAAACGGATACGGTATAGATTATTCAAATGTTTGCGACTCTAATGATTCTTATTTAATGATACTTGCGCCAAGTGATCTTACAACTTCAAAAGACAGCACTCGTTTTACTTGGAGCAGAGGAGGAAAAGATTGGGGTCCTTTATACAATGAAATAGGAAAAATATTAGAAAATAATGCAACAGATTTAATTTCTTTTAATGAAGGATACATAAAAAATTCTAGTTTAACAGATGATCAAAATTCTGAAATTATATCAAATAATCATAACTTGTTTTGTCAAAAAAGAGAAGACGGAGACAATCCTTTCAGACGAGCAATACAAAAGGCAACTCAAGGAATAAACGGAAGATGGTCTTCTGATTGGGGCATATACAATACTGTTAGATCAGTTAATGCCTATTTGTTTAGTAAATACGGGATAAATCATCAAGGATTAAGTAAGTCTTTGTATGCAAATTCTTCTCAATGGAATTCCAGTATGACTAGTGCTGCCGAGGCAATTATAGAAATAAACAATCTTTATAAATTAATAGAAGATATATTTACTCGTCCTGGATTTTTCTCTGGAGTTTTATTATCCGAACTTTTAGCAAAAGGTGTATCTAGAGTTTCAAATAAAGTAAATGTAAGTCCATGGTTTATTCCTAGTCATAACGAACTAGCTTACATCATGAATCAAACACAAAATCATTCATTCAATGAAATTCTTGTTTCCGCTGGAGTGACACCATTAACGGATTCGTATTGGACTTCAACTGGTGCATTTAATTATCCCACAGAAGGAATTTGGTCTGGGTCTACAATATCTGGTGGAAGTCAAGCATGGATTGGTAATTTTTCTAATCGTAAATTCAAAAAAATCAATCGTCTAGAAACAGCAAAAATTAGACCAATTCGAATGATACGATGTGATGGAAAAACTTTAATTAAAACTAAATACTCTAGTCTTTGGGAGATTCATCCAGAATGAGTACTGATAGAGGAAGTTCAGCCCCGCGAATACGACTAGAAGTTCGAGGAGAGCTAGGCGCAATTGGACCTACTGGACCTACTGGACCTACTGGACCTACTGGACCAGACGGTTTATGTTTTCCTGGTGCCACGGGAAGACAAATAATAGGAATGACTTTTACCGTAGAACCAGCAGACTATCAGGGCTTCCAGACTCTGGGCTATATTTTACAGTTGAACTACAATGATGGATTTAGTCTAGGAGTTATAGCGGGCGGCACGCTCGGGCCGCCCGTGACGAAGGTGCTCGCTACACCCATACTTGTTCCAGCAAGTGGAGCAGCGTTTCAAAATGATTCGTACTATACGTTAAAGGGAACAACAACAACCGGTCAACTTATATTTAAAACAAGCACACCAGAAGAATATTCTAAAGCCACTCGTGAGTATCAGGCAGCTTCTCCTACTCAATTAGAAGCGAATAGTTATCCAGAATTTTACGGAATAACTTTGACTGGTATAAATGCAACTGAGACTTCTGGTGGCATAATATTATCTTTGAATGAAGTAATAGACGAATTATCTGGATCAGGGTTGCCAGGTCAATTGGTATTTATTGATACTTCAGAAAATGATAAACTTGTTCTTAGAGGAACATCTGGTGCTCAATGGAATAAAAATCTTGGACTACTTAGTTATATTTCTAAAAATACAAGAGAAATTTACCCGTTTGGTTGGGGCGGTTCCACTTACTACAACGATAATTGGATTACTGCAACGGGAGGTGTGACAAACTCACTTGATACTTTTATTCCTAATTCTGTTTTGATGGGAAACACTGGGGCCCCAGTGGGTTCGTCCTACGCAAATGCAATTACATTAGTGAACCAGTTAGGAACAGGAGGTATCACTAAATCTATACAACCAGTATTAAATATAGTAGGAGATGATAAAAATCTAAGAATTCCGTTTTTGCTTCAAGATTACAGTCCAGGAAAAACTGCAAATTTAATTACAGGTTCTGGTCCTACGATGGGATCTTGTTTTATTGCCAGTATACCGGATCCTCGTAAAAAATGTGTAGACTTTGTTTCTAAAACGTATTGTGACTCTATTGGTGGAACATGGGACGATGAACCGTGTAAAGAAAGAGATGAATTATTGGAATTTCAGACAGCTTGTTGTCTGTACGATTACGATACAAATGGAATAACTTGTATAAATACCTGGCCTGTAGAGTGTCTTGAATGGATGGGAGTTGTAGGAAACGTCAAATGCAACATATACGAGGGAATATTAAACAGATGTTCGGATCTTCCTGATATGTGTTTTAGTTGTTTGATTGGAAAATGTTGTTTTAAGGGTCGTTGTATTTCAGAATCAGAATACAATTGTTTGTTAAATTATCCAGGAGCTGTCTGGTTCGGGGAGACTTGTTAAAATGGGTCTTGGTTGGCAGCCGTGGGAAAGTTGCACGATAAATGTGTACACAGATCCTATAACATGTTTTAAAAGAATATGTGGAGACGAACCCGACTGTAGTGAACCAGGCACTAAGAGGCTGGGTTGCGATCCGCCGTGTAATGAATGTTGTGCAGATGACCTTCATAAATGTTCAATCCTGTGTTGCTGCTATCACTGGTCACCTGACCAGTGCAAACTATGTAATCCATGTATTTTGGGAGGAGGAGGAGGAAATACATTTACATATATTCCTCCTATAGGAGTATCAGGACCGCCCGGGAATTTATATTATTATGTTTCTCCGGAAGATGTACTTAATCCAGAACCAATCCTAAAAGAAGTATATCCTTTTATACCAGGTACACTGCTACCATGGTGTCCGGGAGAATGTCCAGCTAGTAATTCTACAGTATTTATAGAGTGTCCTCAAAAATGTAACTCTTGGAAATTTGGACTTCCGTGTGATGACGAAATTGCCGTTCAATTAGAAGGATGGAATCTTACTGAGCTTTTTTCTTCCAGTCTAGTTAGTGGGGGTATACGTCTCGATACTGCTGTGCCCAGACAGAGATATACAGATTTAGCTCAACCAAATTCAGATAATAAAGATATTGGATCTAACCCAATAAGATCATTAGGACCAAATGGGTGGTTTGTTGCAAATACTCGAGGCATGGGATCTTCTTTAAATTTAAAGGAAGTGGCAAATATTGATCATCTGATAGACCCAATAAAATTAGAATGGCGAGTTCCTGATTCGGATCCCGAACTTGCCAGAAATTCAGAACCCGGCGATTATTTACAAGTTGCCGTTGGTTTGAGTTACGGTACTATTATTCATTCTAATGCTTCTTATCCTTTGATTAATAAAATCGCCATTAATACATTTGATGGTGCTACTGGACTAAATGAACCGGATTATTCTAGTTTATTTTTTTGGCCCATACCGAAACATAATAATCAGATAGTAAATGATGACGGATTATTGCTAGATAATAAAAAAATAAGAATATCTGCAAGAAATTATAAATCTCCATATTCTACTAACGAATTCAATGTTCCGTATTATATTTCTAGTGCAACTACAGCAGCAGGTGATGTATTTGGCACTGTATGGTCGAATACACGCTGGAATCCGTATAGAAGTTTTGGAATGAATTTATATTATTTGAAAGACGATCCTTCTTCTCAACTAAACGGAATAACGTGGCAATTAAACGGAGGAACTGCACAAAAACAGGCATATGGTATTCGTCCAGATCTAATACTATGGAAATTTGCACATCAATTATATCCTGAATTATTCACCATAGGACATACAGGCTGCGAAGGATTTACGTATACTAACGAGCAGTGTGAAGGCAGAGAGTGGTTTGGATTTATGGGACAAACTCTTATGGGGGAGTGTGATTCTAATCAAATACCAACTTCCTTGTATTATAAACAAATCTCGTTAAGTGATGATTTTGCTTTAGTTACTCTTGCTCACTACGAACCAGAATACAATCCAGAATCACTTAAAATTAGTGATTCACAGATTCATGACGTTGGAAGACAAGTATGGAAAAATAGAAGAGAACAGGCACGATGGTTATTCATGATATCCACGACAGATGAGTATAGAACTGTGCCATTGGAAAATACCGAGAAAGTTATAGAACATTTTATTTTAGATCCTGTTAACGATGAAGTGCCAACTCGTCTGTTAACATTTGATGGAAAAGATAACATATACCATTACGGATTAAACGATAACGGAAATCATATCAAAATACCAGATCATGATAATGACGTTTGTAGATTTTGTACTCCACCGGGTGACGATCAAGAAAATAACTATATTATGAATTGGATGATATGCGGAGTATCTGCAGCAGGATTTACTTCGTGTTTCAAAGAGGAAATAAAATTTGGTGATTCTAATCATCCCATATGGAACACAAAAACAGACGGTAGACCTGATATGCCCTATGTTTACGTCTTAGACGCATTGGCTCATGCAAAAACATTTGATAATGATGCTGAATTTGCCAGTTGGGATTGGATCGACGCCACTACGTTAAAAGCAGTATTGTCGTGGACAGATTTAACTCATAAAATTACTAAAAAATTTGTTAAATTATACGAGGGTGAGTTGCCATTACCGTGTCGATGCAGCGGCGTCCTGAACCACCCGGTGCCTGCGACGAACCAAGGCACTGTCTTCAACTTAGTCACCGGTGTAGCTCAGGACGGGGGGGCGAGTCCCATGACCGGGTGGGATGTCCGTGCCTACGGTACAAGCGCAACCAACGTGGCTCTGCTTGTGGCCCCTGCATTATCAGGGATCATGCGAAACCCAGGCGCAGACACAAACACCTTCCGCACCAATCTCGCGCTCGGTACCGTGGTCGGCCCCACGGCATTCTGGTACGAAAACTCCGGCGCCTTCATTGGCACTGCGGTTGGCCAGTGGACAGCAAACTCCATTGGCTACTTCGGAGTCAAGTTCATCAACGAGGCGACAGGCACGACACATATAGATACGGATTACGGCGGTACGGGGTCACCTGATAGGCCGAGCACGTTCCACAATGGATTCGTAAAAATGCAAATCGGTGCAGATGCCAAAGACCGAAAGATTGTTGGATACTGCTACAATGAAAAACCGTGTGCTGAAATAACAGTTAACGAAGATATAAGCACTAAATCATATGACTGCAATGGACCACGTATTATAAAAATAGGAGCAGTTGAAGAGATAGTACCATCAGGTAGTGCCGGCAGTACTCTTGATCAAAAGATAGAAATCCTGACTGTTGGATCCGAGTGTGAGGAATCAATGGAAGTTACTTGGAGTCCGTGTCAAGTGACTGGATGGGGTAGATCTTCCCATCAAGCAATATATTATATGAAAACTTTGCCGTATGTCTCTTGGTATGAAGCAAAAAACAATGATTTAATTGCAAATACTTACAACACATTAGCAAAAACAGTACAGATAACCCCACGATGTTCTTACTGTGAGTGGTGCTCGGATACCGACGTTTATCAGCGAATACCCGTTTATAAAAATGTATCTAATGCAACAATAGGAGACCCAATACCGGTACATTATACATCAAAACAAGATACAACAAACACAAATTTCAATAGAAGATTTAGTTATCCCTCTGGCTACGATTATTTTCAAAGTGAAATATATGCCATAGCAGAAGGAAATACTTATCCGTTCTTAATAGAAGATTGGTTAATAGATCCTACCAAGACAGTTATATTAGGTTCTCCGTATTCTGATTTTTCTTCTTCAGATGCATCTAGTAAGTATACAGCACAAATTCCCACTATTCCGTATTGGTTAAGAAATTATTGGTTACCTTCGTGGACTCCAAAGTATCCAGTTATAGGAAATAATATTAATTTACAAAAGATTATGGGAAATAATATTAATAGCAAATATGTACACACGCGAATCGATAACATTTACAATGATAAAATGCCGTATAATTGTGATACGTGCCAATACGATGGAACTACTGGTTGTTGTGAGAAAAATGGAGTATGTGAAGAAGGTGTTCCAAAGACTCAGTGTTGTTTGTCTGGAGGATTGTGGAATCCGGGTACATGCTCCAGTACTTGTGTATTCTGTGCTGAAATAAATTCTAATACAATAACGGTAAATTTTACTAATACTGCTCAATCCAAAGATGTTGAGATACATTCATCAAGTTCTTTGTGTCAGTGGAATGCTGAAGAAAGTACTGACTGGTTCGATATAACCCCTACCTTGGGAACTAGTAATTCGAT
>Ga0194130_10002828_pt1 | contig 24424 bp, 23 predicted proteins | sample TA2KigsurfametaG_FD_160084 | JGI IMG/M metagenome (GOLD analysis project Ga0194130, IMG submission 160084) | Freshwater microbial communities from Lake Tanganyika, Tanzania - TA2015050 Kigoma 12 surface | ecosystem: Environmental > Aquatic > Freshwater > Lake | place: Tanzania: Lake Tanganyika... | reverse complement strand
CTGCGGCGATGGTTGAGGGGAGTTCGAAAGCCGCAATAGATGCGGCGGAAGCCAATGTCAAAAAAATGAAAAAGATGAAAGGTGCGGGCTCCGACGCTCAAGGCAAGTATCTCGACAAACTCGTGACGGACGGTCTCATTTCGGTGGAGGAAAGGGATCGAGCCTTCGCAGACCCGAATGCACGACAAGACCTTTTCGACAAATTAAATAAAGACGCAGCGCTTCAACTCAAGGTCACGACGAAAGTGATGGGCCGTTTCGATAAGACCATGGACGGGCTAACACAGGCGACCGGCATGACCGAAGAAGAAATCATGGCACTTGCCTCAAAGATGGGCGTTGACCTTTACGACGAAACCAAAACGCTCGAGGAACAAATTACCGCGTTGGGTAAAGCGATGAAACTGACGGCGAAAGAACTTGACAATGCGATCAAGGATGTGGTCCTCAAGAATTTGGACAGGCTCGAAAACTTCAAGACGAATTCCGAGCTAGAAGAAGCTGTCGACTCGGCACAAAACGCTTTTAACAGTGCTCCGAACATGGACACCGCCCGGAGCGTGATCGGTCAGATGGTGACGTTCCTGCAAACAAAATATCCGAACAATCAAGCAAAAGTTCTTGGCTCACTGTTCGAAATGTTCGATCCATCGAGCGACAATTATGTCTTTGGCCCGAAAGGCCCACTGGGGGGCGCAAAAAATATGCCCACAGATAAACGAAAAGAAATGGAAGACGCAATCAACAAGGAGTTTTTGACTCCTGCCATAGCTGATGCGGCAGGAATCGGCGCCACGCAAATCGGTGGAATGTTGAGCCAGGAAGAGATTTTGGGCGGCCCTCAGGCAATGAAAAACGTAGAGGGGGCGATTGCGACGGTTCTCAGGAGCGGAGACCAGGGAAGAATAGACAAGATGCAAAACTTTTTGAAATACGGCAATCTTGCTAACAAGAGTCCTGCCGAAGCGGCGAACGCGATCGAGAGAGCCCTTGGTTTCGAGCCGGGAAGCATATTTGCCGGAGGTTCTTTCACGAAACGAGACACAACAGAACTTTTCGCAAAGCTTTCACTAGAGAAAGAAACTCAAAAGCAGCTCACGGCGGCAGTAGCCAATGGACTCAACGAGAAACCGAGTTGGTGGGATAATGACGTTCCGGATTGGTGGACCAGAGGTTTGAAAGCGAAGTCTGATAGTGGGGGAACGTTTACGTTGCTTCCTGGTGATGACACCAAAACCCCGCGAGCAAAACAATTCGGCGACACATCGGTTTCAAGGAGACTGCGGTCGACTTTGGGTGCGCATGCCGCAATGGATGGCAGACTGACCGGCAAGCGAACAATCACGAGCTCGTACAGAACTTTCAATCTCGGTTCGCCAAGCTCGGATCACGCGTCGGGGGCGGCATACGACCTGACCGGTCAAAATCTTGGTCAGTACGCAAAAATGGTTCGCAGCGGGGGTGGCTTTGCAGAATTCCACGGAGTGAATGCCAATCGCCACTTGCATGTGGTGCCCAAGACGGGGGATACGTATTCGACAAAAGCGGAATCCATGGGCGGAACAACACCGATGGCTCCCGTGGTAAACGTAAACGTATACCCATCGCCGGGAATGAACGTCGACCAGCTGGTGGCCAAAACAATTCGTGCCCAGGAAAAAGCCATGCGCGACATACGAGAGAGGACGTAAGCAATGTCAAATTTGGCAACGACTGGCAGAACAATCATCACTTTGAACGTGAACGTGACGCTGACGAATTGGCGGGCGGGTACGGCTGCCAAAACGGAGGGCAATCCGCCGACCATTACCCAGATTGCCGGCGCCAATAAATCTTTTCAGTTTCCTTTCAGGCCGCTCCCGATCCAACACGAGGGCTACGGTCCGGAGATGAACGAGGTCGAGCGTCCGTATGACATCCCGATTATGGATGTAAAATCCGGAAAATTGCGTCGTTTTAGTTTTGATGCACCGCTGACGATCCTTTCGGACGGAATTTCAAAGCCGATTGACTCGGATTTTAAGCTGTTGCAAGAGATGGCCGATGACGCGATTCCGGTTCGTTTCATCGATATGCCCCCATCCATATCTTCGACAAACTGGTACATCGAGGATCTCACCTTCAATCAGGAACGAATGAAGATAAACGGGCCAAGCACGAGAATAAGTGCAAGTTTGAGTTTTGTTGAGTTTGCGCCACTTAGCACAAAATTTGTTTTTCTACGACCGATTTCTTATGGTGTGCCGACAGACAAAGTTGCAAGCAAAATAGTGACGACACCCCAAGACACCTTCCCAAGATTGTCTGCCTATAGCACAGGCACTGTCTCCGGCTTGAAGCAGAATCCTCAAGAAACTGGGGGGTGATCTAAATGGCTAGCAATTCACCACTCCCGTATTATCCGACCGCTGAGGCGGCGAAGGTAAAAGAAGCGGATATTTTTTTGTATGGAAACATCAACCTGCTTCTACGTGTGCCGAATCCGGAGAAACCCAAGCAACTAGAAACCCTTAAATCTATTTCCATAGCAAGAAAGGTGACCATCGGTGATCGCGTTCGGACAGTTCAAGTTGGAATTCCAACATTGAACACCGACGGAAAACAGTTGACCAATGCACAAGCAGAGGTTTTGTTCCAGCAAACCGGGTCACATTTGGGTTTTTTCGCCGACGTAAAAACCGCGACAAAATATCTAATAAAATTGTCGGAGGCAAGCGGATACGTTCAAAAAACCATCCTAGCCGCAGAGCGTGCAGGCGTAAACGAGGAGGGGTTGTCGACTGTTGATTTTTTACCTTTTCCATTCCAGGCTTATCAGTCTGGTTTGGACCCGGCCGGTAAATTAGCCAAAGCGACGATAGTCCAACCCAAAAGATTGGGCGAGCTCATATCCATTCCGGAAATACCCCCGACGTCTGAGGCGGCCATCTCAATTGCGGAACGCCTGACGTCCATCTCTGTAAGTTACGACATTGGGGCGACCACAGAGGTTTCCCTTAAACTTGTCGACAACGACTTTTCTCTAATGGAGTCGAATTATTTCGTAACTCGCCGGGTCATAAAGTATCGCGGTCGAGAATACGAAGTTGCAGTAATTGAGGTCGAAAGCGAATCGGGCATCCCGGTTTTGAACGTAAAACTCCGGAGCCGAGCCGTGCAAAGAATGAAACGAGAAAAGACCGCAAAAAATTTGCAAGCCCCAAACGGGTATGAGCTGGCAAAAAAATCTGCTGCTGCTTTTGGCCTTTCATTCTACGGGGAACAAAAAACCAATAAACCACAAACCATTGTGCAAGCTCAAACAAAAGATAACGACGACTCACTATGGGATGTGCTGACAAGAACCGCCGGTGATGCAAACTTTGTTTGTTTTGAAATGGACGGAACATTAATATATGCGTCAGAAAAACACCTCATGGGCGTATTCGGTGCGTATTCATTCGGCACTGACCCGAGCAACGGACAACCATTTACAGGAATTGGCTACAAGCCGAATGCAAAAAATTTTATTCCGTTGTGCTACGTGCCGCCATATATGATCGCCGACCTAAAAGTTCAAAAATCTGATATTCCGGATTGCATAGACAGGTTTCGGCTCATAGAAAACCCGTCTTTCAGGCAGTCAGATAACGACGTTTTTGAAGCGGACGGCTCATGTTCGATTGCCAGACCCAATGGGTGCTTGTTGCGCCCTGGTCATACCGTATTGGTCGGGCCATTCCCGACATTTTTTTCCGGTCTTTATTTGGTCAATTCTGTTTCGTTCAACGAGGGCGAAAACACTCCGGTGGAGGTAAGTTTCAAGAGTCCCCAAAGAACAGAAAAAGACAAAAAAAATAAACCGTTGGTCGGTATCAGGCCGGGGACTAGAAGTTTTGCAAGATTTAAGGATTCACAGCAATGACAGAAATCAATCACGGTCAAGGCTTAAAACTCAACCCCCAAAAGGGATCTTCTGCGCCTGGTCGTCCAACCGGGGTGTTTATTGGGAAGGTAACAAGGACGTCTGGGGGCGTGTACGTATCCATACCCAGCCTCACAGGCGGCCTCACAAACATCAATTTTGGCCCGTGCAAAGTCGTTGGATTGTACCCCACGGTTGGCAGTGCGGTGCTTTGCACTTTTTTGGAAAACAGAAACGACGACGTAGTTATTTTGGGTAAAATTATTGCAACAAACATTCTTCAAAATACGGGCACCCCGGTGGTCGCAACCGATGCGACGACCAAGCAATACGTTGACGAAAAGGTGACCATTCTTCAAACTCAAATCAACAGCCTCCAAACAGCCCTAACCGCCTTGACGAACAGGTACAACTCCCACGTGGCGCACCCGCCACCGGCCTGATCGTCAACGGCGCTCGTAAAAGAAATGGCAAAATAGGTATATGGCAACTTTCAAAATTCCGTTTCGGATTGTCAATGGATCTGTTGCGTCCCATACAGACGGGTCACTTGAAAGCAAGGCTCAGGTTGTGTCGTTCGCGGTTTATACACATCGCGGCGAACTTCCCCTTGAGCCAACCTTCGGTATAACCGATCCGACGTTTGAACCTAGTAACATTTTGGAGGCGCGCGCAGTGTTGACGCAGTTCTGGCCAGAAATCATTATTGAAAATTTTGAACTGAAAGACGTCGACAACAAAGGTCGGGTTGGTGTTTCAATTAGGGTAAGCGGGTAATCATGGGTTCGGTAGATTTTTCACGATACATAGACTTGACGCTTGACGATAAAAGTCCGCAAGAAGTTTATGAAGAAGCCGTCGAATACGGCCGAAACAGCCTCCCAGAACTAAACCTGCGAGCGGGAACGCTGGAAGACGCTTTGATGCAGGCTTTTTCGTACGTTGGATCAACCACAATTGGTGCAATTAATCGTCTGCCAGACGGTTTGATGGAGGGAATCCTAAAGCTTCACGGTCTCGAAAGACTTGAGGCAACATTTGCGGAAATTGATGTTCTGTTCACGGTTTCAGAAAATGGCGGCACCGTACCAGCCGGAACGTCGGTAATTTTCAATTATGACGACGGAAACTCACAAACGCAATACGCATTTGAAACAACGCAGACCGTAACCGCCGGTTCTTCGTCTACGACCGTTGCCGCGTTGGTTCGATCACTTACGGCCGGAGTCATACCAGCGATTCCTATAGGAACCAATTTGAGCATTGGCGAACCGAGCTCGACGATCTTTCTGTGTGAAACAACGGGCAGCCTTTCGCAAGGTGCGGGAGACGAGACATCGGATGAGTATCTTGCTCGGGGAACAACATACCTACAGTCGCTTTCAAGGGTTTTGACCACGGCCAACCAGGTACAAAATTTTATTCTCACAACGTTCTCCGGGGTAAAACGTTGTCGCGTTTACGATCTGGCAAAGGCGATCGAATTCGACGCTGGAATAACGTCTACCATTTCCGGTTCGGGAACAAACGTAACAATTGCGACCAACGCCAGTTTTAGCGCAGCATGCGGAGCCGATCCCGTTTACAGGGTTTTGACTCCGGAGTATTACGGCAACATCGATGAGGCGCCATACGGGGACCCAAACTACGCAAATTTTAAGTCCGGAACATACCAGGGTTCTTTTACGGGCAACAATCTAAATATAACGGGCAACGTAGTTTCTGTGCCGGCAACCGGGCCGGCCGATGTTATCAATCTGACGAAACTCGATTTGTTTGAAATTGAAGGCAATCCAAAACCGGGTCATTTCGTAGTTTTTGTTTGTGGTGAAGGTGGCAAACCGGTAAGCATGGAACTCAAGCAAGAAATTCGTGATGCTCTCGAAGAACGAATCGTTGCTGGACTTTCTTTCAAAATTTTGGATGTTTGGACATACGACATCAAGTTTGTAATCTCAATCAAAGCCGACGCAAGTTATTTGGTGGCCGACGTGATTGAAACCCTCAAAACATCCATCGAGGACGACATTTCCCCCGACAACTGGTCAGAGTGGGATTCCGTCGTGAGAATTTTTGATGTCGTCGTAAAGGCGTCCAAAGTGCCCGGCGTTGCGTACGTGTTTCAGGTGACGGGATCAATTCCCAGCTATCCAGATACGGACCCGGGAAACAGCTTGCTTTTTGCGGAATCAACTAGCGGTTCGCAACTGATTGGTTACGCGCCGACATACGCAGGACTCCTACCGAAAGCCACAGTTGAAGTAACGGTTGCATAGGCAATGCGAGCATTCAACAGACTTACCGAGGCTCAAGCCAAACTCACGGCCGTAAATGGCGACGGACTTTGGAGCACGCAAAATCTGACGGTAAGCAACAGCGGATTTTCCTCGTTTCGGCCTAACGGTTTTAGGCAGCTTGCACTCAAGCAAACCGATCCCCTGCTGACGAACAAGCTCACGCTTTCCTCAATTTCAACCCCGCAAAGCGACCTGAACAAGGAAATGTCTTTCTTTTTTGCTGTACGGATGGAATCGGGTGGTTCTGTCACTGTAAAAATCACAGAAGACGTTTATGGTCAGGTCGACATTGAAGAAACTGTCGACATTACATCAAATACAAACATCTACCCAGCTTCCTCCAACTTTGGCTCAACCGTACAAAACTTCAAATGGACCGTTGTGCGGGTGCCGTATTTCAAAACCCCGGGAACAAATTTGGCTGCCTCTTACAACATTGAGATTTCTTTCGACCCGACGGAATCTATAGAAGAATTTTATTTTTCGTCCCCTGTTTTGGTTGGTTACTATGACTTCTTTTTCAATAACACCGTTCTGGCGGATTTGGGAAAAAGTTTGCCTCATTGGCTGATCGACAAAGATATTGAAAATTCCGCCAACCTAAATCCCGATATCTTGATGACGCGATATATGGACGTCGCCTCCGGTCATCTTGACCTTGCTTTTGATTACATGAGAAAATTTATTTATCTTGATATTCAGGGCGGTTACACCCCGGCCAACCCCGATACCAAGAGCATATTGGTTGACCCGACCGTGGCCGATTATGTGACCCTTCTGTGGCTGCTGGTGTTTACGTTTACAAAACCGATTTCTAGATTTCAGCTTGTTCCTGATTACATTCCTGACCCTTTCATTCTTGACGAGAGCGCGCTCGATGGAACAGACAGACTTTTGCTTTCAAGTTCCAACGACACATCTCCGCCGGAATTTTCCCGCGAACTGCAAATTCAACTTTTAAGATGGCAGGCCTACACTGGCTACTACGGCGGTTTTGCTGGAACGATCAACGCCGTAAAAGAGGCGGCGAAACAAATGTTGTTTGGTTCACAAACCTTGACAGTCGATTACGACTACGATGTCGAACCGTGGGTCATCAACTTGACTTCGCCGTATAATCAAACTTTCGGGGGGGACTTTACTTTGATTGGGGAGTCGTCACCGCTTGTTATGGAAGCGGTTTCATACGCAAAACCCTTGGGGGTTTTGGTTACGCACCAAATGACCGCATTCCAACCGTAAGACATACGCGAAACGTATTTGGGGTATACTTTTAGTACTGGAGGCTTTCATGGCCGACAACGAAGAAAGCTCACTTGACGGATTGTTTGAACAGCTTGTTCGGGAGATACTCCCGTCCACGGTAATCAGCAACTTTCTGTTGGTGGCCGAAGTTGTAAACGAGGATGGAACAGACCTAAACGTCACCGTGTCATCAAGTTTGACGCCTTGGCTTGCACTGGGAATGCTTCGATCAGCGGAGGAAATGATCACGTCCGGTGAATGCAATTTCAATTCAGCCTAGGAGAAAAACATGAGTGCAAAATTCATTAAAGACACAGCGGAGCGGGCAGTCACTGCATTTTTGACCGCCTATCTTGGTGCTTGGGTTGCCGCAGGCAGCTCTTTCGACGCCCTGGTCGACAACGATAATCTGAAAATCGGAGCTACTGCTGCCGCATTGTCGGTTGCCGCTGCGTTCGGCTTGAAGAAAGTTGGTCCGAATAAGGATTCAGCGTCAGTTCTCTGAAGTCCTTCGCCTCATTGGCAGGCGCCCTAATCTACAATGGGTTGAAGTAGTAGTTAGAGGTGCCTGTCAATGATTGCCGGAACTTACAACATTGTTTGTCAGCAGGGGGCCGTGCTCAACCTGCTCATTCAAGTTGAGCAACCCGATCTTGCCGCGGATCCCACGGGTGGAACCTATGAACCGTTTGACCTAAGAGGCCATACCGCAAGAATGCAGGTGAGAAGGACCCTTGAAAGTTCTACTGTGATTGCGAGCTTGACCACAGAAAATGCTGGTCTGAAAATAAATCCAGATTCGGTTGAGCCTTTCCCGGGAACTGAATACAACAATCTGCAAATTCTTATGACAAGTGCGGCGACATCGGCACTGACAAATGGCGGCGTGTACGACATTGAAATAATCAATGAAGACGGGTATGTTTCGAGACTCCTCGAGGGGGAGTTTAGGTTCGTTTATGAGGTAACCAGATGACAACGAATTACGTGACAGTGGAGCCGAACAAAGTCATTGTTCAGCTTCACAGCCCGTACGGCGCACGGGGTCGTGGTTGGTTCTCGGGATACGGAGACCCCGATAACGACGTCGGAAAGCCCGGCGACTTCTACATCGACCTTGATACCCAAAGGTATTTTGGACCAAAGACAGAAGCTGGTTGGCCGGCGCCGTTCTATACGGCCGGAGCGATTGTGACTCGATATGAGCACGTCCAATCAAGCCCTTCTGCCGAATGGATCATTAATCACGGACTCGGGGGAAGACCGTCAATCGTTGTCGTTGACAGCGCCGGCACGGTAGTCATCGGAGAAATCACTTACGTTTCCAACCTCGAAATTCGTGTAAACTTTACATCGGCGTTCGCCGGTTACGCCTATCTAACCTAAGGAAATTGCATGGCCACAAAGTTCGTAACAAACCTTGACCTCAATAGCAATCAAATTCTTAATGGTCGCTTTCAGGTCCTTGACACAGACCCGCTAACGGGGAATTTCAACGGCCGCGTTTATTTCAATTCGACCGAAGGCACACTCAAGTACTACTTCATTCCAACGGGCAGCCCTTCTGGATCGTGGCGCAAACTCGTAAGAGGCATTACTTCCGACACTACAGCTCTGACAGCAACTGAAGCGTCTGGCAATTTCTCGCTCTCCATCGCGAATGCGACAACTTCTGTTTCTGGTCTCATGTCCGATACGGACAAGGCAATTCTCGATGATTCAACAGCGGCGAATGTGGCCGGAAAAATAGTCAAAAGAAACGCAACAGGCGACTTCTCTGCCGGAACGATTACGGCAAATCTCACCGGAAACGTCACAGGAAACGTCACAGGAAACGTAACCGGAACGGTCTCGTCGATCGCAAATCATGACACGGATGACCTTGTTGAGGGCGACACAAATCTCTATTACACCGACCTTCGTGTTCGCGCAAACCGCTTGGACCAAATGTCTGCGCCGACACTGAATGTCAACTTCAACGGCGTGCGAATTACCGGTCTTGCTGAACCACAAAATCCGCAAGACGCAGCAACAAAAAATTACGTAGACGCTGCAAGGACTGGTCTTGATGTTAAGGAATCAGTCAGAGCGCTCGTATACAACAACATGTCGCCGCTTGCTGGTCTTCCGGAAATCGACGGCGTGCAGTTGGTGCAAGACGATCGCGTTCTTGTTATTGGTCAAAACATTATGGCCGACAACGGCATCTATATTGCGAAGGCAGTCGGCGGCTGGGTAAGAGCAAGTGATGCCGACAGCGACGACGAAGTCGGTCCGGGAATGTTCGTCTTTGTTGAAGAGGGCGATGACTGGTCCGATTCCGGGTGGGTTTTGACAACGAACCGTCCGATAGTTCTTGGAACGACTTCGCTTGAGTTCACACAATTTTCATCGGCCGGCCAGAGCATCGCAGGAAACGGTCTCACGAAAGATGGCAACACCATCGACGTTGTGGGAACCGCTGACAGGATCAGCGTAACGACCGGTTCGGTTGACATTGCCTCAACGTACGTTGGCCAAACATCAATTACCACTCTCGGAACGATTGCGACTGGCGTTTGGTCAGCAACAGACGTTGCGGTCGAGCACGGCGGCACCGGCGCGAGCACGGCATCGGATGCGAGGACGAACCTCGGCTATACAGCTGGAGTTCTCAGCACGAGCACACCTGTTCTTGGAAGAGTTGCATCGCAAACAATCGGAGACGGAATTCTCAATTCGTATACGATCGATCACAACTTTGGTACACGCGACGTGAGCGTTCAGATTTATGATGTCGCAACATTCGACACCGTTTTTGCCGATGTGGTGAGAACGAACACGAACACGATCACGGTTTCATTCACTGACGCTCCATCTACGGGGGCTTTCCGAGTAGTCGTAACTGGATAACCGATGGCCAAACAAAGAATACTTACAGACCTCGAGGTCTCTGGCGACGCCACAATCAACGGGGTCGCGACAATCAATGGTGTTGCCATTGACCCGGCTGGGGCGACGAACCTCATGGTTCTCACCTACGTTGCCGCCCAACAAAAATTCATTGCCAAGGCGCCGGGCGGAGGCGCTGGCGGCGGCGACGAAGGTTCCAGCGCGATGATTGCGTCGTGGATGATGGGTAGCGACTGATGCCTGTCGCCTACCTCGGAAACACGACCCCCTCCACCAACACTGAGACGCAGATTCTGGCGGAGAGCGCCGATTACGACTATTTCGTGTCGGTCGTGTGCGCGAACAAGGGGCTCGGCGACGCTCGGGTGTCCGTGTACGCGAAAGCCGTCGGTGCGCCGGAAACGTCCTTCATGTATTTCGTCAAGGATCAGGTGGTCAGCGGGAACACGACATTCGAGACGAAGAAACTGCAACTCGCAGACGATCATGCCCTTTACGTGAAATCATCCAACCAGAACGTCTCCTTTGCCTGCACAGGGCTCAGGAACGACAAGATCATTGAGTGAGGTAGCAGATGCCGTCTCAGCCCGTTGACACCCTGGCAAACGCGAACATGGACGTCCCCATCTTTGTCAACCCCGACACTTTGTCCAAGGTTTACGGGCGTGTTTTCTACGGTTTGAAGTACGATCCCGCAACCGGGGTGGCTTACTTTGAGGTCATAGAGAATGATGAGATAATTACCATACCCGACCCGGCCGCCGACCCTATTAGTTACGGTCTTGACGACTACCAAATTTGGCTATCTTCTAAAAAGTATCTGGATTTCACTTGGGAAACGGCTACATCGTCTAATCTTATTATGGAGGTGTCGTAATGCCACAGCTAATCGATCTTGGGAGAATTCGCCTGCAATTCCTTGGCGAGTACGCTGGTGCGACCACGTACAAGGTCAACGATGTGGTGCGCTTCGGTGGCAACCTGTACGTCTACAAGAACGCCACGAACACCGCGGGAACCGTTCCGACGACGACGACCCACTGGTCGCTCATGCTCAGGGGTTTCAACTTCCGAGGCCAGTGGAGTGAGGCAAGTAGCTACATCATTGGCGACGTCGTCAATTACGGCGGATTGCTCTACAACGCGATCGGCCACTCCGAGGGAGTTGAGCCGGACGACGACGACGAGCTTTGGGAAAAATTCCTCGAGGGTTTCAGCTTTGAGGGCGACTGGAATTCGACGACCGAATACCAAGAGGGCGACATCGTCAAACTCGGTGGCCGGGTCTACATAGCGAAAATCGACAGCACGGGGATCAAGCCGGGCAACACTGGTTCCGCCGAAGAGTGGGAAGTGTTCGTCGACGGCGCTCGCCAATTTGCGTCATGGGTTTCGACCGACGAGTACTACATCAATGACGTAGTGACGATAGGTGGCATCGAGTACAAGGCGACGGCGAACGCTGCCGCCGGCACCGATCCGGCCGCCGGTGGGCCAGGGAACCCGTGGTCGGTCCTTCGCAGCGGACTAAAATTTGTCGGCAACTGGACAGCAGACACCGTTCTCGAAAAGAACGTACTCGTCAGGTACGGATCGTCAACATACATCGTCAACCAGCGCCACACGTCGGGTCAGTTCGATGCCGACTACGCATCCGAGAAACTATCGGAGTTCGGCGAGGGTATCGCGTGGAAGGGCGTCTGGGCCTCGGGCACGCAGTACAAGGTCAACGACCTCGTGCAGGACGGAATAACGACATACATCGCGACGGCGTCGCACACCGGTGGAAGCACCTTCCTCGGGGACAGTGCCTATTGGGATGTGTTTGCTCTTGGAGCCGACTACCTCCCGGCGCAGGCTTCAAACGCGGACAAGATTCTCACCACAAACGGAACCGATCCGCAGTGGACGAACCTGCTGAAAGTTAACAGCGTCGGCACCCATCAAATCGGTGCGAACGTCAACACGCTGATCAACGGCGACGGGGTGGCGGACGCCGAGATTACCAACGCCGCACTAGCGGTACAGTACGACGACGGCCAAACGGACAAAGAATCGTACGCCCAAATCGCCTTCCGCCACAAGGATCCGTCATCGTCGACGGACTTCATCGCCTACTCGGCCGACGGAAACGACGACCATGGGTGGTTATCGCTCGGTGTCACCGGAAAAGATTTCGGCGACCCGATGTTCACCCTCACCGGTGGCAACACGGCGTACCTGTTCTACGAGGCGGAAGCAAATGCCGCCGCACTTGGCGGGTCGGGAAACCTCGTGCTCGCTACTGGCGACAAGGGAACCGGCAACAAGATCATTTTCGCGGCCGGTGGTTTCGCCAGCGGCACGGAACAAATGACGATCACGCCCGACGAGAACGTACACATCGAAATCGATACAGAATCAACCAACCCGACCACGGGAGCATTCACGGTCGTGGGTGGCGTCGGGGTCACTGGTGACATCAATGTTGCCGGAGACCTGAGCGTTGAGGGAGACATCAACCTGACCGGTCTCGAGTTCCTCGCGGTAGGTAACGGAGCGGCGGGTTTCGCCACCACCCTGACAAACCCGATCGCGGTGTTCCAGACCGACGTTGATGATTACGCACAAATTGCGTTCCGCAACATCGGAACCCAGGGCAACTCGTCGACCGACTTCCTTGCGTACGCAGATGTTGGTACGGATAACGCCGGCTGGATCGACATGGGAATCACCTCCGAGAACTTTGATGACCCGGAGTTCACCATCACCGGCGCGCATGATGGATACATCTTCATGGATGCACCAGTCGGAACAGATGGTGCTGGCAACTTGGTTCTTGCAACCGGATCAAACGGTACGGAAAACAAGATTATCTTTGGGGCTGGTGGTCTGAGCGACAACTCAATCCAGATGACAATCGTGCCGGACCAGAACGTGCACATTGAGATTGCAACGGAGTCGACGAGCCCATCGACTGGCGCATTGACGGTCGTCGGCGGTGTCGGAGTCCAAGGAAACCTGAATGTCGCCGGCAACACGGAAATCACTGGCAACGTAAACATTCAGGGCGTGATCACGGTCGCAGGAACCGGAACGACCTTCGAGACGAACAACCTCGCGGTCAGCGACCCGATGATTTTCGTCGCTTCACCGAACTCGGCGAACTCACTCGACTTCGCGCTGGTGGGCGAGGCGGCATTCCCGATAACCCCGATCGTAAGGAACCTTTCGACCAGGGCCGTCGCCTCGAATGTCGCAACGATTGAGACGTCGGCCGCCCACACATTCCAAGAGGGAGATTTCGTCACGATTGCCGGCTCAATCGCCGCCCTCAACGGAACGCACCTGATCACGGGCACCCCAGACGCCACGACGTTCACGTTCGCCATCGAGACGGCAAACTTCGCGTCAACCGGAACAACCGGAACCGCAACCGTCTCGGCGAGAGCCAAGTACTCGGGTCTCACGAAGGACGCGACGGACGGAAGATGGAAGCTGTTCAAGGACCTCGACGTAAAGCCGACGCAGGTCATCGATTTCAACGATGCCGTCCTGGACACCCTCGAGATCGACAAGGGCTACGCGGCGGAGATATACGCCTCGTCGAAGATACAGGTCGATGGCTCGGATGTCATTGCCCAGAGCATTGCGAACGCCAAGGGCGACCTGATCGTCGGCACGGCGAACGATGCGGTGAGCATTCTGTCGGTCGGCAGCAACAACGCGTTCGTCCAGGCCGACTCGTCAACGGCTACGGGTCTCAGGTACACGAACCTGGCGACCGGAAGCGTTCTCGGAGCACTATTGACAAACACAGCCGCCGACACAGCGGCGACGATTTCGGCTTTGAGTTCGGCTGCGACCGGTCAGGCAACTTACAGCACCTCGTCCAAGTATCTGAGTTTCAAGACCACGACAGGAGTCCACGAAGTCGGTCCGGTATTCTTGGGCTTCTCGATCAACTACCAGACGGGTGAATTGACGGCCACGACGGGCACCGACGAAACATACGATTGTGGTACATTTGTTGAGGAAACATTGCTCCCGTCAAGCATGGCGGTGTCGGTGACCTCGGCAGGAATCCTGCAATTGGCATAGGAGACAGATAAAACATGGCAACAGTAAACCTCGGCAAAGTCCGCTTCAACTGGGTGGGCAACTTTGCGTCCATCTCGTCGTTCAAGGCGCTGGACGTTGGCTTCAACGGAAACAGCGTGTATGTGTGCAAGGCCGACAAGACCTACGCCTCCGCGGGCCAGTTCGACGCCGATGCGGCATCATTCGATCTCGTCGGTTCTTCGGCGCTCGCGAACGCTCCGACAAACTCCGTCGTCGTGCGTACCGCATCCGGCATCTCGGGCGTCCCATACGGCGAGCCTGGCCTCGTGCTGACCAGCACGGGAAAGAGCACGCTTCCGGCATGGAAGCCAAGATCCGGCCGACCGAACTCGACCCCATACGTCGGAACCTCGGCTGTCTCGGACGGCACGACCGTCTGGTACCCGGGCGAGCAGTTCGGAAGATATTTCTCCCACGTGGCCTTCGACATCAAGCCGGGTAACGGCGCCGTAACTGGAGCAAGACCGTTCTTCTTCATTTGCCCGGACCGCAAAAACATAAAGGTGTCCGGCTACAACTACGCCGGCGTGCTCGGAGTGAACCACTACGACGACCAGATAAGCACATCGACGTATCCCGGAACCCGCTACACGGTCACCTTCCAGTACTGCCAGATGGACACGGCACTCGACTCTGACGAGTACGTGGCCTACGTTACTTCATCCGCCTACGATGCCTGCTTCGTCACGACGAAGGGCAACCTCTACTGGACCGGGTTCAACACGAGCGGCCAGTGGGGCGAGGGCAACTCGACAAGAAGCACCGTGTTCCGCAGGATGAGCTACTTCGGACCAGCCACAGGAAGAAGGGCGACCGGCGTTTGGATGGTGACAGCCGATTCGATGGTCAGCAACAACCCCAACCAAACCGTTATCGTCCGAACGCTCGATGGCCGACTATTCGGCTGCGGTTTCAACGGCTCTGGAATTTTGGGGCAGAACGACACGACCACGAGGAACACCTTCGTCCAGATCGGAAACACCCAGTGGGGAACAACGGCGAAGGTCGTCGGTTTCTCTTGGAGAAACATCTACACCACCAACGACAACACGTGGTTTGCATGGCTGGACAACGGGCAAATCTGGGGCTGCGGTTATCCGTTGTCGAACACGTTCGGCCGCAACAACACAACCCAGCTGAACGTTCCGACGCGTCTGACCGAGCTTGAAACGGTCATCGAGACTGCCGTCACCGGCGACAGGGTGCGCCAAATCTGGCAGCCGTGGAGCCACAATTCTGCGCAAATCAACTGCATCACGCTCGTGCTCACCAACGCGGGCAGGCTGTACACATGCGGCCGCGGACAGAGAGGAAACCTGGGGCTCGGCGGCTCAACCGGAGCACAGACCCAGCCGGTGTTCCTCGAGGTCGTATGCCCTGACAACAGAACCTGGGCATCGATCCACGTCATGGACGGCGGGTGCTGGGTGTCGGTGTGGGGAATCACCACGGACGGGTACCTGTATGCGTGGGGCGACAACAGGAACCAACAGCTCGGTTTCTTCAACGACGCAACCCATCGTTCGACACCAATCGAGGTCACAGGATTGCCGGCGGGTTTCCAGGGCAACATGCGATACGTGTGGGGTTTCGGAAACTTCCACAGCACGACCGACGACAATTCCTCGGGGCAGTGCTACGCCTTCTTCAAGGCGACCGACCCGACGACCGGCCAGGATCGCTACGCCTCCGCCGGGTATTGGGGCGGCGGGGTTCTCTGTCAGGCGGGAGTCGACAGAAGAATCGACCAACAATGGGGTTCCAACCTCCCCGCACGAGAAATCACCTCGTACCTGCCGAACTTCGGACAGGGACTCGTCGACATTCTCTACCGACATCACACCGCATCCACGAGCGCATTTTTCACGGTGCAGTGGGTTTACAGGGACGGAAGAAGCTTCATCTCCGGTTACCAGAACAACCAATCGGATTACGGCCTCTCCACTGGGTATTCGCTGCCTCAATACCAGCATTACCCCATGGAAATGCGGTACATGTAACATCTTCGGTAAAAAACGAAACAGGAGCAGTAAATGCCGGTTCTGAATGTAGAGCTACTAAAGCCACAGTACAAGGGAGCATGGAGTTCGACGCAGGCCTACGTGGCCGGCGACGTAGTCCTGTTCCGCAAGTCCCTGTATTCGGCGAAGTCGGCGACGACCGGATTCGCGCCTCAGAGCGACACCTCGCTGACTCCGACCGATTCTCCGTGGGTGCTGATGTTCCTGGACGCCGACACGTCCGCCCTGAACAACACGTCGTCGCTCGGCGCGACGTCCCAGGGAGTTTTGTACGAGAACGACTCAGCGGCCATCAAGCTTTCCGCCGGGCTCACCCCAAAGGAACTTAGCGGAACGAAGGTCGCCGTCAACTACAAGACGACGGACACGGTAAACTTCCTTGGTGCTCCGGTCAGCGGAGCCAACATCAGACAGCAAAAGGCGATCACCGCCGGCAACGTGCGCATCCAGCAGGCTGAACCAACCACTGGTGTATCAAAGTCAATCTCCACCGGCTACTACACGTACGGCGGGCAATCACCCCTCAACTACGCATGGGAAAATTCGTCCACCGCAACCTTCGACGAAACGGACATGGAGGGCGTCTCCTTCGACCTCGTCACCTTCGAGACGGAAAGACAGCGCGCAGGCGTGCTCGGCGCGCTGGATACGACCTCGGTGTTACGCGGCTCGGGGACACCATCGCAATCCCTCTCGTACGACAACGTAATCAAGTACTCGGTCAGCGCCTCCGGTTCCAGCGCCTACACGATCAGCGGACCCGGTCTGACGGGCACGCAGAGCAACCCGACGATAACGATAAGAGTCAACGACAGGGTTCAGTTCGTCGTGGACGCAACCGGTCACCCGTTCTATATCTCGACGGTTCCGGGATCGTCGTGGACTTCGGCCAACGCGACCGCCAACACTCCGGCGGCGCCGAGCGTAGTGGCCGGGCAGGCTACACAGGCGGGAGTCGTGGAATTCTCGCCGGCATACGCCGGAACCTACTACTACGTCTGCGGCAACCACCCGTCCTCGATGGCCGGTTCGATCGTCGTGACGTCGAGATCGGACGTCCGATTTGAGCCAGCGAGCGCGAGCCGCTTCCAGACGGCGCCGATGACCAAGATCACCGATTTCAACTGGCCGGATGGAACCGCATGGACCTTGCCGAGATGGATGGACAATAATTATTCCTTCCAGGAAACGTTCCCGTACTCGCAGGGTCCCACCGCTGGGTACAACGGCAGTACTGGGATCTTCGTTGGAATCACCCCGGACAGAAAACAACTCAAGGTGGGCGGCTACAACGCGGTCTGGCACATCCCGATCAACCACTACTCGGACCAGATAACGACGGGTGGATACAACATGGACGAGGCGAACAGAAGAGTTCGCAACCTCCAGTACGCCCAATTCGAGGACCCGTTGCGCCAGGACGAGTACATCATGTACGTGCGAACCAGTTACTACTCGGTCTACGCGATAACGAACCACGGCCGCCTGTTCCAGTCGGGAACCGGCTGGGGCTATCACTGGTGGAGCGACAACTACCGCTGCTTCATGAAGGTCCACCCGTTCTTCGACGCGGAGCACGGGCGAAGCGCGTGGGATATGCAGATCTGGACTCACAGGAACAATTTCTCCACTGCCAGCCAGATGGTTCAGATGGTTCTCACCAAAGAGGGCCAACTATGGTCGTGGGGCTACAACGGGTACGGGCACCTCGGCGACGGCACGACCACCGATCGTCAGTGGCCGAAACTCGTCGGCGGCGACGGGCCGGTGACCCCAACGAACGACACGCTGCAGAGGCTGTTGAGCGGAACCGCCGGAACGACGTCCGAAGTTAGGGCGAAGGTGGTCTGGTACGCACTCGGGCCGTCCCTCAAGGACGGAACCGCGTACGCCGGAAACGACCAAGGCGAATGGTACGGATGGGGGTACAACCACCAATACACGCTCGGCGACGGAACGAACAATCAGCGTAACACCCCGGTGCGCCTGACGTCGCTGGAGTCGAACATTTCGTCGGTCGCGGCCGCGTCGAGAATCCCGATCGATTGGTCGATGCAGCACAACGGGACGACGGATGCCACATACAGGTGTCTGACCATCGCGCTCCTTCCCGACAACCACATCTACACGGCGGGCTTAACCTCGGACTTCCAGGACGGAACGAACAATGCGTCGCAGTTCGCGACCATATCCACCTGGACTCGAGCCAACCGTCCGACCGGCAAGACGTGGGTGAAGATGAAGGCCGCAGGGCATCAGCGCTCGACGATTTACGCGATGACGAACGACAGGTTCCTGTATGCCTGGGGGGCCAACCAGTACGGTCAAATCGGAGACTTCACGACAAGCGCGAGGGCCGTACCGACCCTCGTCTCCGGCTTGCCGACGGGAATACAGGGCAACATCTACGATTTCTACCCGTTCGGCGGAGGTTCCGGGACAAACACCAGTGAGACCGGGTTTTCGTCGTGCCTGCTTCGCGTGCGAACCTGGAACAACACCTTGCAGCAGTACACCGGCACTACCGACAGGTGGTTCTGGTGGGGGTTCGGCGCGAACAGCACCAGCTATTTCGGGCGGTACAGCCTGATACCCGTTTCGGGCAACACCAGATCCGGCGAGTTCGCCAATGACACGTTTACAACCCCGTTCGAGATCACTGCGCTTTTGCCGAGCAACGGCCAGGGAATAGTTGACGTAAACATCAGGACCTACTCAAGCTGGGACTCGACGATCTACATCACGTACGACAACGGGAACGTGTTCCAATGGGGTTACGAGTACACCGGTCGCGGCCAGTACCCGTCTGAGGGTGGCTGGGAAAGCAATGGACAGCTCAGCTACGACGTAACCACGCCGTCGTGGCGAGGTTACCCGAGGCTCGTGAACCAGATCAACAACTTCATCTGATAGGTTGGCGCCATGGCATACGCGGATGCGGTCTCGGTTTCTGAATTGCTCGAATGCGCCGCAGAACAGATGGCGGCCGTCGAGGCCTCCATTGCCGTCGGCGGCGCTGACGCCCTGAGTGAGTTCGTAGCGACGGGCACGATGCTGTCTCCGTTCCAAGGCAAGAACCTTGAGGTGGAGCTGTACAACCCGAGGACAAACGGATGCTCGACAGTTCGCTTCGCTGCCAGAAGCGCCGGCAGGGCAAAAATGTTCATCTCGGCCACGTTCGAGGGCGAGACCGATTTTGCCGACGTCGAGAACACCCCGACCCTTGACGCCATGCTCGGCGAATTTTTGGGACCATGGGTGGAAATAGACAACACGGTGCAACCTCTTGTCGTTGCCCAACCCGAAGAAGAGGCGACTACATCCGAGGAATGAGATTCGCCTTCTCGGAAAATTTGTAGCCGTACACCTCGAGGTGCAGTCTGTTTGATTCCTCGTAGAACTCCTCAATGTCAAACTTCGCGGCTTGGTAATACCTCTTCAGTAGGTTCAAACTCGGAGCACCCCATTCCCCGAGGTGTTGGCCGCTAAGTATCTTCTCTGCTCTGAGCTTCCCGCTTATGCGCCGCATCCTGTTGGCGTATTCGTCGACTTTTCTCCAATCACCCGCATCCAGGCGACCGTTCAGCATCGCCACCTGCCCGAGAAAATCATCGCCATCTTTCGGAATGTCGGGAAATTTCGCCCTGTGCCAGACGATCATTTCCGGTATGGCGTACATCCTGTAACCCCTGGTCCACGCCCTGAGCGCGAGGCACGGTTCGTCACCCTCGAACATGATCGCCGGATCGGGCATGATTTCCCAGAAGAACTCCGACCTCGAGAAAATGAAGTGGTTCGACAGGCAATGGTGCTCATGCCAGTCCCCCGCGACCGGTTCGCCGTAGAGGTACATCGGCATCCAGAGCATGAAGGAATCCGCCCTGCTTCCCAGCATTTGCATGCTTGGCGCTCGCGTGCTTCCCGGTTCGTCAATCACGCGTATCTCCCCGTCGTACACCCCGTATCTCGGCAGATACTGCGTGATGAGCGGCTTGGTGTCCGGGTTGGCCGCCTCGAGCGCCTTATGTTTGGCGAGCAGGACCGAGTCCCAGCCGTCGGCGAACAGGTGGTGGGCGTCCAGGCGCAACATGTATGGCTCGTCGTCATGCAGCGAACCCGCCATGATGCGCGCAAGGTCAGCACCACGTGGAGAATCACAGAATACGTTTGTGACTCTCACGTTTTTTAGGTTGCGAAAATCCTCGAATTCACCCGTCGTGGATTGCTGGCAGATGCCGAAAGATAGCCCTTCGGGATTTGCTGCTGTGGCGATTGCGCCCTCTACTGTCAGACGAAGGTGGTCCTCGTTGAAAGAAGGTATTAGAACGAAGATTCTTTCGTCATTTGACATGAAAAGACATTATCATGTTTTAGTGCTATTGTTTGCCCGTGGGAAACAAGTCGAAACACAACTATAAGCGAAAGGTAGCGACCCAAATAATGTCGGACATCAATCCGGACACCCCAACGGATATACCAAACTTTACCGCCGGCGAACTGGACATCTTCGTCGTGCTGGCCGAGTATTCGCAGGAAATAGAGCGATTGCGCGCGATGGTATTCGGCCTCGGCGGAGATCCAGATTTGCACTACACTTCAGAGGACTTGGGCGGGAGAGTCGGGGATCAACAACCCGATCCCGAACTGGCGAAAATGAACGAGGAGATGACATATGAGTGACATCCTGTCAAATGTTTCTGCCGATGTGGTCATTTCCGAGATGACTGCCCAGATCGGCAACCTGTCGAGGGAGAACGCGATACTGAAGGCGATGACACAGAAATTGCGTCAGCAACTCACTATCCTCGAGCAGGAGATGGCGGCGCTTCGTCAGGCGAAGGAATAGTCGCCCACCATTGCTACGCCTTATACGCGTAGAACCTATTCATTGAATATCTTGCTCCGGCCGTTACCTTTTCGACCCTGTGTTCAAAAAGGTAGTTTGACGGAAACACCAGTACCTGACCGGAAAATGGCCTTATTTTGAAGTCAAAATTTACGAATACAAACTCTCCTCCGTCGTAGTCATCATTGAAATAACAGGTTGCCGTGATCACCCTGTGTATGTGCGGTTGGGCGTCGGCGTGTGCCGTCATTGATTGGCCGACCCGCGTTCTGAGCAATGTTATAACTTTTTCTGAGTGAACCGGTTTTGTGTTGAATGCCAAAGAATAGTGATTCACAATCGCATCTATTCCCGGAAATAGAGACCGCGAAAGCCTTGTAATTGGATCGACATGATGACATTGTTCGTGTTTATCCAAAAGCCAAAAATTGTCCGGTCTTGTCTCTACCGAAACAAGTTTTTCATGCCCACCATATTGGGCTTTCTCCCAGCTCACAAAACACGCGTTATTTATCAACCCATACAGTTCCCGAGCGGAATCTTTTTTTATCGAATATGAATAACAACCCGGAAGCAATTCTTCCGGCCCCTCGAACGACATATCTACTGTCTCCACTATCGAATTGTTTTGCTGACTTGCGACTTCGGCTATCTCCTCATAGAAGTGCAAAACCCCCGCGTACGCCGTCAGACCTTTTGTATTTTCACATTTTGGTGAAGGTGGATCGGGCAACGGAAAATATCTTCTGTTGTTGAAATACCTTATATCTCCGTCGCGGCCATATTTTGTCATTCCACCCTGCGGGTGCGAAATGATCCAATGGTCTGGGGTTACAAACTGCATAAACAACTGGATTACATAATCGGATTCACTTACGGAAGGATAGAAGGGTCTTGCGTGTCTGTGGAATTGACCTGCGTACAGAACTGCAGAGTTTTCTTCAAGGCTGAATGTTTCGTCGTTTACCGTCAGCGCCCAATCAACAGTTTTTTCGATGGTCACGTTTACCGAAACTTGCGATGCATTTTGATCGAAGTGATCCCACAGGTTTGGAATGCATCCCTCATGTATTTGGTATTTGCCAAGATAGTTATAGGCCTTCACAAGGTCACTGTTGCCTGTGATGGCCCTTATTTTTTGTATTGCTTCATCTTGTATTTTTTCGGATATTGACAGCCCTGAGCCATATCTTCCGATCAGGTGGTCGTAATTCGTGGTGATCAAGGATTTTTCGCAGGCAGATTTGAGTTCCGTAAAACTTTCTTCTGAGAAAAAATTGCTTATAGAAAGCGGTTTGTCTATTATCTCTTTTATCGGGAAGAGAATCCGTCCGAGTGTTTTTGTTTCGGATTGCATTTATTCACCATTTACCGAGCGGGCAGGTTGCTCCTTCGAGGCGAGCTTTGAGTTTCATGAAACATCCGCACTCTTTGCATTGAAAGGTTGGGCGCATCAACCTGTCGCAGCCTGCGCATTCGGCAATTCTGTCCGCATACTTGTTGTCTTCAACTTTTGGCGTGTTCGGATTTATAACGTCCCACGGCCTGGTTGTTCCAAGTTTCTTTTTATATTCCTGCCATGCGCTCATAGTTATTCTGCGGGTTCTGTTGTTCCTGTGCCCGTATAGTAACCATTTTCTGGGGCGTTGGGGTTGGTGAATGTTCCACCTGCTCCCAGCAGGTCGCCGTTTTGCACGACATTTTTTTGTGCCGGGGTGAGTTTGATTACCTTTGGATCGGACGAAAAGACGGCTATTAGAAGTTCGGCCTGGTTGTGTACCGGGAAGATCGTGCCGACCTCGCCATCCACTACGAATGCAAAAAATTCAAAGCTTTCTGGGTGTGAAACTGGGTTTATTTGTTGTGGAGTATCTGACATGTTGTTACCTCGAATTCATCATACTTCGTTTGGAGAGTTGCGTTTTTTGTAATCTTCGTTCACGTATTTGTTGACGAAATTTGCGGTGATCTGCGTCATTTCTTGTCCAACAAATGCGATTTCTGCGTCCATATCGACACCGTTTTCATTCATAAAACGTTCCCTGATGAAATCGATCATCAATGTTCCTATACCCTTCCGCCGATGGTCCGGATGTACCATCAACCCAAACGGTTTTTGGTATCCCTCTTCGTTGATGAAACTCATGTTGAATGCCAATAGCTCTCCCGTTTCGGACCTGTAAAATGTGTATCGAACATCAACCACATTTGAGTGGCCAAAACGCTGTGCTTGTGTTTTTACCGTTGTCTCGCTAAAACCAGGATCTCCTGACGGATATCTTTCGACTACGTTATTCCAATAATCTAAATTGACCTCATCGTCCACAAGTGCCGGTGCGATGTCATTCCAGACCCACACTTTGTTTTCTTCGTTCAACCATGATTTTTCAAAGTTTTTCATTTTGGCCCCCGACGTGTTGGCGACATCTTACTTTACTCATCAATGCATCCCTCATGTATACGGAATGCACTGCCAGCTGTTTTTGATATCCAGGATGCACTGGCCGCAGCACGGCCCAAGGTTTACGCACTCTGGGCAACCCGGCGGCGTCACGGGCGGAGTTACTGGAGGTGTAACAGGCGGCGTTACGGGTGGAGTGACAGGCGGGGTTACAGGCGGGGTAACAGGTGGGGTGACAGGTGGAGTTACAGGCGGTGGACTGTCATTCAGAATGCACTGGATGTAAAGGTTGTAGTCTGAACAGTCGCACTTGCTGTACGCGTACCATATTGAACCTTGGAACTGATTGGTATCGGTACACACTCCACCCTGTGTCGGTATGTATACATTTTTCTGGACCCAGTTCCAACCGTTGCCTCCACCTGCACCCTCGCCATTGTTCACCGGAGCGCCGCAGGATGCTTCCGACACGCATGGGCCGTATGTGGGTTGACATGGGCAACCGAGTATTGTATTGAGGTAGTAAGTGACGAGTTGATTACCGGGGTTCCCACAACTGGTCGTGCATGCTTCGAAACCTACATAAAGCGGATTGCACTGGCCTCCGGCGCATGGATCCACGGGTGGGGTGACGGGTGGGGTGACGGGTGGGGTGACGGGTGGGGTGACGGGTGGGGTGACCGGTGGATTGACCGGCGGCTGCGGGCATCCAGTGCA
>Ga0194130_10002827_pt1 | contig 24427 bp, 21 predicted proteins | sample TA2KigsurfametaG_FD_160084 | JGI IMG/M metagenome (GOLD analysis project Ga0194130, IMG submission 160084) | Freshwater microbial communities from Lake Tanganyika, Tanzania - TA2015050 Kigoma 12 surface | ecosystem: Environmental > Aquatic > Freshwater > Lake | place: Tanzania: Lake Tanganyika... | reverse complement strand
TCGGGGGCAAGAGCGAGGCGATGATCGACCTGCGCGAGCTCAAGGACGACGAGGGCATCCTCCGCTTCGGCGTGGGGGACGAGATCGAGGCCTTCGTCATGGAGACGGGCGCCAAGGGCGTGCTGCTCTCGCGCTCGCTCGGCAAGGGGGCCGCGTCCATGGGCCGCCTGGCGGACGCCAAGGCCTCCGGCATCCCGGTGGAGGGGCTGGTGCTGGCCGTCAACAAGGGCGGCTTCGAGGTGGCGGTGGGCGACGTGCGCGCCTTCTGCCCCGTCAGCCAGATGGACATCCGCTTCGTGGAGAAGCCCGAGGTGTTCGTGGGCGAGCGCCACAAGTTCCGCGTGACGGAGGTCCGTGACCGGAACGTGGTGCTGTCACGCCGGTCGCTGCTGGAGGAGGAGCAGAAGCGCCTGGGCGAGGAGACCCGGAAGACGCTGGAGGTGGGGAAGGTCCTCAAGGCGCGGATCACGGGTGTGCGGGACTTCGGCGCGTTCGCGGACATCGGGGGCCTCGAGGGGATGATCCCCGTCTCTGAGCTCAGCCATGTGCGCGTGGGTCACCCGTCCGAGGTGGTCAAGGTGGGGGACGAGGTGGAGGTGGAGGTCCTCCGCATGGAGGTGGCCGAGCCCCACGCGGCGGACAAGTCCAGGCGCAAGGAGCGGATCACGCTCTCGCTGCGCGCCCGCCAGGAAGACCCCTGGAAGGCCGCGGTGGCAGAGATCAAGGAGGGCAGCACGCTGAAGGGCCGCGTGGTGCGGCTGCAGCAGTTCGGCGCGTTCGTGGAGCTGCGCCCTGGCGTGGACGGGCTCATCCACGTCTCTGCCATGTCCGAGCGCCGCATCGCCCATCCGCGTGACGCCGTGCGCGTGGGGGACGAGGTGGAGGTGCAGGTGGAGAAGGTGGACGGGGCGGAGAAGCGCATTGCCCTGCGGCTCATCAAGGACGGCAAGATCATGGGCGAGGGTGTTGCCTCGCCGCCGCCGCCCGCGGAGGAGGGGCAGGGGCAGCCGGCCGCTGCGGCGCAGCCCGCCGGTCCCCGTCCGAAGGTGGGCATGGTGGTGGTGGGCAAGGTGGACCGGATCGAGTCCTATGGCGTGTTCGTGGCCTTCCCGGGCGGCAAGGGGCTCATCCCCGCCTCCGAGACGGGCACGGATCGCGGCACGGATCTCAAGCGGGCCTTCACTGCTGGCCAGGAGCTCAAGGCGGCCATCATCTCCATCGAGGACGGGAAGGTTCGCCTGTCCCTCACGGAGGCCGAGCGAGCCGAGGAGCGCGCGGCCGTGGCCGAGTGGCAGAAGTCCCAGAAGCAGGCCGGCGGTGGCGGCAAGGGCTTCGGGACGCTGGCGGACAAGCTGAAGGGCTTCAAACTGTAGCCCTGCCGCATCACCGCGCAGCATGCACCGCCCGGGGGCCGCTGAGGCCTGCCGGGCGGTGTCGTTCTGGGACCTGGCCGGCTTGGGGGGCCTGCGCTCAGGCGTGCAGGCCCGGGGCCTCCTTGCCGGTGCTGGCCACGTACTCGGTGTAGCCGCCGCCGTAGAGGTGCGGCCCCTCCGGGGTGAGCTCGAGGACGCGGTTGGTGAGGACGGAGAGGAAGTGCCGGTCATGGCTGACGACCAGGAGCGTCCCCTCGAAGTCCTTCAGCGCGTCAATGAGCATCTCCTTCGTGGCGAGGTCCAGGTGGTTGGTGGGCTCGTCCAGCACGAGGAAGTTCGGCGGATCGAAGAGCATCACCGCCAGCACCAGCCGCGCCTTCTCTCCGCCGGAGAGGACCTTCACGGACTTCTCCGCCTCGTCGCCGGGAAAGCCAAAGCAGCCGGCGAGCGTGCGGAGGGTCCCCTCCGTGCTCCGCGGGAAGGCGTCCACGAGCGTCTGCCAGACGGTCTTGTTGGCATCCAGCAGGTCCATGGCGTGCTGGGCGAAGTAGCCGAGCCTGATGCTCTGTCCCACAACCACGCTGCCGGTGTCTGCCGTGGCGGATCCGGCGATCAGCTTGAGCAGGGTGGATTTGCCGGCGCCGTTGACGCCGAGCACGCACCACCGCTCGCGGCGGCGCACGAGGAAGTCGAAGTCCCTGTAGATGGTGAGATCTCCCCAGGACTTGTGGACGCCCGCGAGCTTGGCCACGTCCTCGCCCGAGCGGGGCGGCGGCTTGAAGTCGAACTTCACCTTCACGTTGCGCCGGGGCGGCTCCACGCGCTCGATCTTCTCCAGCTTCTTCACGCGGGACTGGACCTGCGCAGCGTGGCTGGCGCGGGCCTTGAAACGCTCGATGAAGGCCAGCTCCTTCTTCAGCATGGCCTGCTGGCGCTCATAGGTGGCCTGGGCCTGCGTGTCCGCGATGGCGCGCTGCTGCTCGTAGAAGTCGTAGTTGCCGCTGTAGCTGTTGACCTCGCCGCCGTCGATTTCCAGGGTCCGGCTGCACACCCGGTTCATGAACTCCCGGTCGTGGCACGTCATCAGAAGTGCCCCCTCGTACTGCTTGAGGAAGCCCTCCAGCCAGATGAGGGACTCCAGGTCCAGGTGGTTGGTGGGCTCGTCCAGGAGCATGCCGTCCGGGCGCATCAGCAGGATGCGGGCCAGTGCCACGCGCATCTTCCAGCCGCCGGACAGGGCGGAGATGGGGCCGTCCACCACCGAGTCCCGGAAGCCGAGGCCGGCGAGCACCTCGCGGGCGCGGGTCTCCAGCGTGTAGCCGCCCAGCTCGTCGAAGCGGGACTGCACCTCGCCGAAGCGCTCCACCAGCTTGTCCAGCTGGTCCGCGAACTCCGGATCCCCGAGCTTGCGCTCCAGCTCCTTGAGCTCATGGGCCACCTCGGCCACGGGGCCGGCGCCGGCCATGGCCTGCTCGAGCACCGAGCCGTCGTTCATCTCGCCCACGTCCTGGCGGAAGTAGCCGAGCGTGACGCCGCGGTCCACGGAGACGTTGCCCTCGTCCGGCTGCTCCTCCTTCATGATGTAGCGGAAGAGGGTGGACTTGCCGGAGCCGTTGGGCCCCACGAGGCCGGCCTTCTCCCCCTTGTGGAGGGCGAAGGAGGCGCCCACGAAGAGGATCTGCTGGCCGTGCTGGGAACCGATGTTGTCGAGGCGGATCACGCCCGGGCTGATCGCACACCTGCCGGCGTGGCGTCTACCCGCCCGTGGCGATCCGCAGCGCGGCGGCCGGCCCGGTGGCCCGCAGTTGCTCGCGCTGGGCCTCCGTCTTCACGAAGAAGGAACCGGCGAAGGCGAGCGCGTTGAGGGAGACGTCCCCCACGGACTCGCGGGCGCGCGGAACCAGCAGCATCCACTCTCGCGTGCACAGCAGGTTGTAGCCCGCCCCGTCGTGGTCCCGCCCCAACCGGGCGAGCCCCTCGCGGTAGGCGCCCAGGGAGCCCTCCGGGGTTGCGGGCAGGGGGAGGAGATCCGCGCGGCAGGGCAGCTGGACGGTGCCGGGGAGCAACGGGACGGGCAGGGGAATGATCTGCAAGTGGCGATGGGGCTGGCTCGCGCCCGCGACGGCGGTGGCGTTGTAGAAGGCGAGGCCCTCCACCCCGTCCAGGCAGCGGTGGAGCGCGTCGAAGTCCGGGAGGCCCAGCCGCCTGGATTGAGGCTCGAAGTCGTGGCTCACCACGAGGGCGTGGTGTGGGAAGACGTTGAACTTGTTGAGCAGCACCCGGTGGGTGGGGGTGAGTTCCTGCACGAACAGCCCCGGCTCGAACGGGGGCAGGAACGGGTTGCCCGCGAGGGCCGCGGCGTTGGCGGGATCGGGGCGCGGCTTGCGGCCGAGCCCCCGTGCCACGCGAACCACGAAGGGGAGCCCCTCGTCCGGCAGCGGGTATTGGTCACTCTGGATGGGCAGCTGGGTGCCGAGGGACTGGGCCTCCGCGGAGCGGGTGACGACGAGGGACCAGTCGAGGCGTGCAGCCATGGTGGATGCGAGTGTAGGCGCTTATGCGGGGCCCCGTAATTCCTCCCATTGAATACGGCGCCAGCGGGTGCTTCAGGCCACCGCCATGTCGGCACCCTCCATGAAAATCCGGCCCCGGCTGCGGCGCGCTGCCACGTGGCTCGGCGGGGCCTCGCTGGCTTGAGATCACCGCCGCGCCGGGCGCCAAGTGTCGGACGAGGCGTAGCGGCTGCTGGCGAAGGCGCGGGCGCAGGCGGCCAAAGCGTGGCTCGCCGGGCCCGGGGGCGTGGCAGCGGGGCAGTTCTTCATCGTGGCGCTGAAGCTGACGCCGGATGGGTGGCCGAACCGGGCGGAGTTCGCCCTGAAGTAAAGAAGGGGCTTGACGGCAGGGACGTCCATCTGTATACCGCGGCGCGCATCAACTTGTCGCGGGGTGGAGCAGCCTGGTAGCTCGTCGGGCTCATAACCCGAAGGTCGCAGGTTCAAATCCTGCCCCCGCAACTGAAAAACCTGAAGCCCTCTCGGTAGTTGCCGGGGGGGCTTCAGACTTTCTGCTCCTCCCATTCTCCCGCAGTGTCCAAAACGTGACCAAGTTCGAGGGAGATTCCGGCCTCGATTCGTTTCACGGCTGCCCGCAGGTCCACCTCTTCGATGATGTTGTAGCCACTCCCGCCGCCTCCCGAGCAGGCGGGGAGCATCGCGAGCGCGGCGATGACGCCGATTGCGAACGAGCGAATCCTGGCGCGCCTGCATCGGAACCTCGCGCGGAGAGGCGCACCGCACCGCCGCGCGCCGCATTTCACTGCGTCGGTGTCCGTCCGCCCGACCGCGGTCGCGCGGCGGTTGACGCGAGGCCGGGCTGCAATCAGGCGGGAGTCGGACGTGCCTGCTTCCAGGCGGCGGGCATGAGCGCGGGGACGTCCGCGAGGCGGAGCCGGCGCGACAGCTTTGGCAGGACGTCGGCGAGGTACTCGACGGGGTTGACGTCTTCGAGGGCGCAGCACCCCAGCACCGTGTAGGCGATGGCCGCGCGCTCTCCGCCGGCGTCGCTGCCGGCGAAGAGGAAATTCTTCCGCGTCATGGCGGTGCGGACGTGCAGCCGTTCCACCGCGCCGTTGTCGATGGGGATGCGGCCGTCTTCGAGGAAGCGCGTCAGGGCCACCTGGTGGTTGAGGAGGTACTGGAGCGCCTTGCCCATCATCGACGACGGAGGCTCGTGCGGTTGGTGGACGCGCGCCCACGCGAGGAGCTCCTCGTAGACGGGGCGACTCCTCTGCTGGCGGGCCTCGAGGACGGCGGCTGCCTCCCGGCCGCGCACCTCCGCCTCCACCTCGTACAGGCGCTTCCACGCCGCCAGGGGCAGTGCGGCCCGGGCGTCCCCCGCGTCCAGCGCCCTGGTGAAGTACCGCCGGCCGTGCATGTTGCAGCCGCACTCGGTGATGCCGGGCCGCTTGAAGCCCGCGTCGAAGAGGCTGGAGGCGTCCGCCACGGTGAAGCCCTCGCGCAGCGCCAGCATGTCCTCGGGGCCCATCTCCTCGGGCCGCTGCCCCTTCGCCTTCCCCGTCGAGCAGTAGAGGTACAGCGCCGTGGACTCCTCCCCGTCCACGCCCACGTAGCCCCACAGGCTGCCCAGCTTGATGTTGCCCGCGGCCTTGTCGTCCAGCACCGGCAGCGTCGTGCCGTCCAGGTGCATCACCCCCGCGCGCAGCACCGTCGACATGGCGCAGCGCCACAGCGGCCGCATGCAGTCCGTGGCCCACGTCACCTGGTCCGCCAGCGTCGAGTTGGACACCGGCAGCCCCAGTCTCTCGAAGCGCTCCCGCTGCCGGTTGAGGGGCAGCCCGTCCCGGTACTTCTCCGCCACCAGCGTGGCCACCAGCATCGTCCCAAAGCGCCCGGCCGGCACCACCTTGTCCCCGGCCGGCGCGCGCACGTGCTGGCCGTCACATGCCGCGCACGCCAGCTTCTCCCGGCTGTCCACCCGCACCACCACCTCGGCGGGGATGAGTTCCACCACCTCCGTCACGTCGTGGCCAATGCACGCCCTGTCCGCGCCGCACTGCGGGCAGGGGCGTTCCGCCGCGGGCACCTGCAGCACGTTGGGTATGCGCCGCAGCCGCGGCGGCGCGCGCTTGCGCAGCGGGGGCCGCCGCGGGGGCTCCTCCGTCTCGAGGCCCTCCGCCCCCGCCCCGTCGATGCCGGACTGCGCGCGCAGCTTCTCGTCCGCCTGCTGCCGCGCAGCGTCCGCCCCGGCCTGCACCTCGTCCAACAGCATCCGCAGCTGCGCGCTGCTGACGCCCTCGTTGGCCTTCATCCGCCCGCCCAGCCGCCTCTCCAACTCCTCGTTGCGGGCCAGCAGCTGCCTCACCAGCGCCAGCACCTCCTCGTCCTGGCCGGACTCCAGCAGCTGCCGCAGCATGGCCAGCACCGGCCCTCGCTGCTGTCCCTTGCTGGAAGCTGTCGCACTCACCGGTGGCACGCGCCGCATTGTCGTCGCGGCCACCTCCGCGGGTGCGTGTCTTCTTCAAAAAACCGCAGGCCACGTCCCGCCGCGCTGGTGCGCCGGGGGCTCCCACCGCCGACTCGTCCGCGCCGCCCCCACGTCGATGCCCTCCAGCAGCATGGACAACTCGTGCACGTCCACCTCCACGCTGCGCGCCCCCTCCGCCACCCGCGCCGGGAAGGTGAAGGTACCCCTCTCCAGCCGCTTCGCCACGATGGTGAAGCCGCCCCGCGTCCACAGCAGCAGCTTCACCTGCGTCTTGCGCCGGTTGAGGAAGACGAAGACGTGCCCACTCAATGGGTCCTTCACCAGCGCCTGCCTCACCTCGTTCGCCAGCCCCTCGAAGGACTTCCTCAGGTTGCACGGCGCCGTCGCCACGTACACCCGCACTGCCCGCGACAGCAGCAGCACTACCGCCCCCTCGCCACGTCCCACGCCAACTGCGCCACCCACCCCGGCGCCACCGTGCGCGTGTCCAACTCCACCACCACCCCGCCCGGCAGGTGCACCACCGCGCTCGCCACTGACTCCGCCTCCGTCACCGACGACGCCGCCGGCGCGGTGACGGGCACCAGCTGCAGCGCCTCCACCACTTCACCAGCCGGGCCGGCCCACTCTCCCAACCGCCGCTGCCACCACCGCAGCCGCTGCGCTGTCGTCCCGAGTTGACGCGCGTACCCCTCCAGCGTCTCCCCGCTGGCGCGCCAACCCGCCAGCGCCTCCCGCGCCTGCTCCGCTGTCCACTGCCTCCACCCGCGCTTCCGTCCTGGTGCTCGCTTCGTCATCCCTCACGCTTGCCACGGGGCCTCCTCCCGCGGGGTGGGAACTCGGGCGCGGTCGGGCGGACGGACACGCACAGTGCGCCCACGGACTCGCCCCCGGTGCGGACGGAGTTGCCGCCTGGCCGGTGCTCCAGGCCGAGCGGCAGCGGCCGGGGGACGCGGCGTGGCTGCCGGCCGCGTTGCTGCGCGGTCCCGGGGGTGCGGCCCCGCCAGGGGCTGGGGGTGGACCTCTCCCCGCCCGGCAGCCGAGGAGCGGGGCGCTGTGCAGAGCTTTCGGCCGGTTCAACTGGCAGAGAATACTGCACGGTGCGCCCACGGACCCGCCCCCAGGCGGAGACGGAGTTGCCGCTTGGCCGGAGTTGCGGGCCGAGCAGCGGTTGCGGTGGGCGAGGACGTCGGTGTGGCCGTCCGCACGTCGGCGGCACGGTGGGCTGAACAGTCCCGGCGGCGGGCACATGGCGGGCCGGGGCCGGCGTGGGCTATGCCGAAGAGGCCTCCGCCCGCATGACGCCCCGCCACTTCGCCTACCACCCGCTGCGCTTCCGGCTGGCGTTCCTGGCCGCGGCGGTGGCGTGCGCGGCGCTGTCGGCGGCGGCGCTCGCCACGGGGCGCGCGCAGGGGGACGTCCAAGCGCTGGCGCGGGCGGGAGTAGCGGCCGGGCTGATGGCGGCGTGCTTCTACGTCTTCGTGCGGCTGCGGCCGCGGGCCGGCTGGGGCGTCACGGTGGAGCCGCTGCGGCTGGTGATGGCGCGGCCGTTCCGGGGGGAGCCTTTGGAGCTGCCCTGGAGCGCGGTGCGGATGGTGGCGCGCACGGGGCGGCGGCGGGACGGGGCGCTGGCGCTGTTCCTGGAGGAGGGCGGGCGGCTGCTCGTTCCGGCCCACCTGTTCCGCCGCAAGGTTGAGTTCCTGGCCTTATGCGAGGCGTGCGAGGAGAAGGTCCCGCCGCCCCGCTTCGACGCCTGAAACGGGGCGCGCCGGGGCCCCCCGGAATGGCCCCGGCGGGAGGGCTGTTTTGGTCCTGAATTCGGGCCGTTGACGCCCCCTGACGCCGCTTGGGGCCCGGGGGCGTGCGTGCTACATCCCGCCACCATGGAAAACACCGTTCCTGCAGTCTCCGAGCGCCCCCCCGCAGCCGACTACGGCGCCGCCAGCATCACGGTGCTGGAGGGGCTGGAGGCGGTGCGCAAGCGGCCGGGCATGTACATCGGGGACACGGCCGCCTACGGCCTGCACCACCTGGTCTACGAGGTGGTGGACAACAGCGTGGACGAGGCGCTGGCCGGCGTCTGCACCGACATTGAAGTCGTCATCCACGTCGACAACTCCATCTCGGTGAAGGACAACGGCCGCGGCATCCCGGTGGGGCCGCACCCGACGGTGGTGGGCATGGACACCGTGGACGTGGTGATGACGAAGCTGCACGCGGGGGGCAAGTTCGAGAACTCCGCGTACAAGGTGTCCGGCGGTCTGCACGGCGTGGGCGTCTCCTGCGTCAACGCGCTCTCCGAGTGGCTGACGCTGGACATCCAGCGGGACGGCAAGGTGCACCAGCAGCGCTACGCGCGCGGCATCCCGCAGCAGCAGGTGGCCACGGTGGGCCAGACGGACAAGCGCGGCACCACGGTGCACTTCAAGCCGGACACCTCCATCTTCGAGGTGACCGAGTACAACTTCGACACGCTGTCGCAGCGGCTGCGCGAGCTGGCGTTCCTCAACGCGGGGCTCCACATCGTCATCAAAGACGAGCGGAGCGGGAAGTTCCACGACTTCCAGTTCGCCGGCGGTATCCGCTCGTTCGTGGAGTACCTCAACAAGTCCAAGCAGGCGCTCTCCCCGCAGGTCGTCTACTTCAAGGCGGAGAAGGAGCTGGTCGCCCTCGAAATCGCCATGCAGTGGAACGACGGGTACGACGAGCGCATCTTCACCTTTGCCAACAACATCAACACGCACGAGGGCGGCAGCCACCTGTCTGGCTTCAAGGCGGCGCTCACCCGCACCATCAACGGCTACGCCGAGCGCGGCGGGCTGTGGAAGGACCTGAAGGAGAGCCCCACCGGCGAGGACGCGCGGGAAGGGCTGGCCGCCGTCATCTCCGTGAAGTTGCCGAACCCTCAGTTCGAGGGGCAGACCAAGACGAAGCTGGGCAACAGCGAGATCAAGGGGCTCGTGGAGCAGATGGTCAACGAGCAGCTGGCCACCTGGCTGGACGAGAACCCTCAGGTGGCGAAGACGGTGGTGTCCAAAATAGGGGACGCCACGCGGGCGCGCATTGCGGCGCGCAAGGCGCGCGAGACGGTGCGGCGCAAGGGCATCCTGGACTCGGCCTCCCTTCCCGGGAAGCTGGCAGACTGCCAGAGCAAGGACCCGTCCGAGTCCGAGCTCTACATCGTGGAGGGTGACTCGGCAGGTGGCTCCGCCAAGCAGGGCCGGGACCGGCGCAACCAGGCCATCCTTCCGCTGCGCGGGAAGATCCTGAACGTGGAGAAGGCCCGCTTCGAGAAGATGCTGACGTCGGCTGAAATCGTCACGCTCATCACCGCGCTCGGCACCGGGATTGGCAAGGAGGAGTACGACCCGGAGAAGGCGCGCTACCACCGCATCATCCTGATGACGGACGCGGACGTAGACGGCAGCCACATCCGCACGCTGCTGCTCACCTTCTTCTACCGGCAGATGCCGGAGCTGCTGGGCAAGGGGTTCCTCTACATTGCCCAGCCGCCGCTCTACAAAGTCACGCGCGGCAAGAAGGAGCTGTTCCTCAAGAACGAGGCGGCCTTCGCGGACTACCTGATGGGCATTGCCGCCGAGCACACGAAGGTGCGCACGCCGGGCGGGGAGCTGTCCGGGGAGGGGCTGAAGGAGGCGCTCGCCGCGGTGGAGCGCTACCAGGCGCGGCTGGAGCGGATGGCGCGTCGCAAGGACTGGCGGGTACTGGACGCGCTGTTGCAGGCGTGCAGCATCGACGCGGCCGCGCTGTCGGACCGCGAGCGGATCAACGAGGAGTTGGAGAAGCTGCAGGCCCACTGCGAGGCGCTCTACCCGGGGGACATGCAGCAGCTGGCCGCGGCGCTCTCCCAGGACACCGAGCACGCGGGAAGCTTCCGCGTCACGCTGAAGAGCGAGGTGAACGGCAGCCCGCGGGACACGGCGGTGGACCAGGCCTTCCTGGCCAGCCCGGAATACAGGGAACTGCTCCGGCTGCGGGACGGACTCAAGGTGTTCGGCCAGGCCCCCTTCACCATCCTGTTCGACGGCGGCGAGGTGACGGTCCGCACCGTGCAGGAGCTGATGCGGGCCATCAAGGAGGAGGCGCAGAAGGGGCTGGGCATCCAGCGCTTCAAGGGCCTGGGGGAGATGAACCCCGAGCAGCTGTGGGAGACCACCATGAACCCGGCCACCCGGACGCTGCTCCAGGTGAAGGTGGAGGACACGGTGGAGTCGGACGAGATGTTCTCCCTGCTGATGGGCGAGCAGGTGGAGCCGCGGCGCGAGTTCATCGAGCGCAACGCGCTCGAGGTGCAGAACCTGGACATCTGACGCCATGACCACCCGCACCGCGCAGCTGCCCGGCTCCAACGACGCCTGCTGGTGCGGGTCCGGCCAGAAGTACAAGAAGTGCCACCGCGGCGCGGACGCCGCGGCGGGCCGCTCCGCCAGCGCGCCGGCGGGCAAGCGGGTGCAGCCGGGGGACATCTCCCCGCGCCGCCCCGTCCCGGCGCACATCCCGCCCACGGACTACGCCGAGTCCGGCATCCCGGGGCCCGGCGTGCCCGGGGCCCCGGCCACGCGCCTGCTGCGGCTGCGCAGGGCCTGCAAGGCGGCGGCGGAGGTGCTGCTGGAGTCCGCCGCGGCGCTGGCCCCCGGCGTCACCACGGACTTCATCGACGGGGTGTGCCACGCGGGCTACCTGAGGCGCGGCGGCTTCCCGTCCACGCTCAACTACCACGGCTTCCCCAAGTCCCTCTGCACGTCCGTGAACGAGGTCATCCTCCACGGCATCCCGGACAGCCGGCCGCTGGAGGACGGGGACATCGTCAACCTTGACATCACCATCTACCTAGAGGGCATGCACGGGGACTGCTCCGCCACCTTCGCGGTGGGGAAGACGGACCCGGACTCCGAGCGGCTCATGCGCGTCACCCACGAGGCGATGATGCTGGGCATCGAGGCGGTGCGGCCCGGGGCGCGCGTGTATGACATTGGCCGGGCCATCCAGGCGTACGCTGAGAGACACGGCTTCGGCGTGGTGCGCGAGTACTGCGGCCACGGGATTGGCGCCGTGTTCCACCAGGACCCCACCATCCCCCACTACTTCGACAAGAAGTTCAACACGGTGCTGGAGGAGGGGATGGTCTTCACCGTGGAGCCCATGCTGACCATGGGCTCACCGCGCATCCGCTCCTGGGACGACGACTGGACGGTGGTGACGGCAGACGGCCAGCGGGCCGCCCAGTTCGAGCACACGGTGCGGGTGACGCGGGACGGGGTGGACATCCTCACCCGCGCAGACGCCACCGTGGCCTGACGCCCTGCCCGGGGGGCGCTTGCTGCCGGGGGCGCCGCCGTGCTGCAACGCCCAACCCATGACGTGCCTCCGCGCCGCCGCTGCCGCCGCCGTCCTGTCCCTGGCCCTGACTGACCCCGCCTCCGCGCAGGACATGGGCGACGTGGCGGTGCTGCAGGACACCACGGGGACCATCCACACCCCCGCGGGCTTCGAGGCGCTGCAGAGTTGGTTCTGCAAGGCCGCTGCAAGGAGGTTCTACGAGTCCCACGCGGACCACTACGACGGGGTGGTGGCCTTCACCACGCGGCAACTCAACGACATTGAAAACGTGCAGCAGGGAACGCCGGTGCGCGGCACCGCGCAGGGCATTGGCCGGGGCGGGTGGCAGTACCTCGGCGGGCCGGCCAACTACGGCAGCGCGGGGCGGTTGTCCCAGTGCGTCTTCATGGGGGCGCTGGGGAAGTTGCCGGACAGCCCGGACGGGCCGGCCACCGCGCTCTTCGGCCTGCCGCTGGGGCTCACCGGGATGGAGTTGCTCGGCCACGAGTACGGCCACCATTGGCTGTTCTCCGTTAACTACGACAAGGCAGACGGGCAGGGGCCGAGGGACCTGCTGCGCGGCTATGCCGAGAACGCCGAGGACCCGGCCGCCTCGTACCCGAACAACCACTACAACGCCTACAGCGACAGCCATTCGGTGATGTACGGCAGCTTCCTGCAAGGAGGGCCGCCGCCCGGCAGCAGCGGGACGTACACCTTCACCGGCGGGGTGCGCGGCTACGGGCCGCTGGACCAGTACCTCATGGGGTTGCGCTCGGCGTGCGAGGTGCCGCCGCTGCTGGCGGTGGACGACGGCAGCGGCCACGGCAGTGACGCCGTCTCCACCCCGCGGGGGCAGTCCATCTCTGTGGCCGGCACGGGGGTGGAGGTGGCCATCGAGGACATCGTCCGCGCCAACGGGCCGCGGGTGCCGGACGCGCTCCAGTCCCAGAAGTGCTGGCGGGTGGCCTTCGTGCTGGTGGCAGACGGCAGCACCCCGCCCACCTCTGCGCAGGTGGCCAAGGTGGACGCCTACCGGGCGCAGTTCCGCACCTGGTTTGCGCAGGCCACGGAGGGGCGCGGCAGCATGGACACGCGCCTGTCCGGCCCCGGGTGTGACGCCGTGCCCAGCCCGGTGCTGCCGCGGGACTGCAGCGCGCCGCTGGATGCGGGCACCCCTCCGCCGCCCCCGCCCGCGGACGCGGGGGTGGAGCCGCTGCCGGGGGACGCCGGCACGGCGGAGGGCGAGGACGCGGGCTCTGCGGGGCCGGGGTTCAACAAGGACAACATCGGGCGGGTGCGGCCCGGGTGCGGCTGCTCCGGTGGGTTGGACGTCCCTGCGCTGGGGGCGCTCGCCTCGGTGCTGCTGCACGCTTCCGGACGCCGCCGGAGACAGAAATGACAATTGTGATGAAAAGGAGCAAGGGAAGTGTTTAACTTGGGAAAAGAGGTTGGGCCGTTTACGGGCTGGCCCTGCCAAGGCGCGCCGCAAGGCCCCGCACTTCCACCTGCAGCGGAGATCTCCCAACATGTCCCTTGAGAACCAGTTCCGCGCCCTCATCCGCAAGGAGGTGGAGGTGGAACTCGCCCCCATCCGCGCGCTCGTGGCGCAGCTGCAGGCCAACACTGCGCAGCTGGACGTGCTGACGCAGCTGGCCGAGCGGCTCGGCCCCGTGATGGGGCTGTCCGCGGCTGCCGCCCCGCGCCGCCGCCCGGGCCGCCCGCCGCGCGCCGCCCCGGCCGCCGCCGCAGCCGGCCGCAAGCGCCGAGGCCCGACGGCCACCAACAACCGGCCGTGCGCCATCATCGGCTGCAAGCGCCCCTCGCGCACCAAGGGGTACTGCGCTGCGCACTACCAGAAGCTGCGGATGCTGTACCGCACCCACCGCCTGCCCTCCACCTGGACGGACTTCGCCGCCCCCAACTCGGTGGAGGACGTGGTGCTGCCGCGCGGCCGGGCCGGCAGCAAGGCGCTGAAGGAGGCCAAGGCCGCCCGCGAGGTGCGCGCCCCGAAGGCGGGCCGGAAGGCGGGCCGTCCCGGCCGCAAGCCGGGCCGCAAGCCCGCCGAGGAGAAGAAGGAAGAGACCGCCGCGGCCGCCGCCGAGGGCTGAGTCTCTCCGCGGCACCCGCTGAAACCGGAGGGCAGCTCCTGCCGCGGCACGGCGGGGCTGCCTCCTGTGCGTTCAGGGCAGCTCGGCCAGCCCCGGTTGTACTTCCAGCGTCCGCCGCCGCAGTCCGGGCAGGGCCGCGTGGAAGGCGGCGCTGGACAGGAGCGCCACCGTGGCCCCTGTGGCGAGCACCCCCTGCACCGGCCAGCGCTCCACCGCCGTCCCCATCAGCAGCGCGCCAAACGGGGTGACGCCGGCAAACAGCATGGTGAACAGGCCAATGACGCGCCCCCGGTACCCGGGGGCAACCAGCCCCTGCAGGGCCGTCACGGTGCCGGCCATGGCGGTGATGAAGCCGAAGCCCACAAGGAAGAGCGCCCCCTGCGTGAGCTCCACCTGCCGGGAGGCGGCCGCACCGAGCAACCCCACCGACAGCACGGTCACCCCCAGTCCCACGCGCCGGGCCATGCCCGTCACGCGGCTGCGCAGCAGCAGCAGGGCGGCCAGGAGCGACCCCGCCCCCGCGGTGGCGAGCAGCCGTCCCAGGAGCGTGGCGTCCCCGCCCATCACGTCCCGCACCAGCACCGGCATGAGCGCGGCGTAGGGCAGGGCGAAGAAGGAGGTGGCCGTCACCAGCCACAGCATGGCGCGGATGAGCGGGTGGCCGAAGGCGTGGCGCACCCCGTCCCGGAGGTGGCCGAGCCCACCCTGCGGGGGGGCCACCGGGCGCGGCGGCGCCCGCAGGTGGAACAGCGCCCACAGCACAGCCGCGTAGGACAGCGCGTTGAGAGCGAAGCACCAGCGCTCGCCGGCCAGCGCCACCACGTAGGCGCCCAGCGAGGGGCCCACCACGCGGGCGCCGTTCACCACGCTGGAGTTGATGGCCACGGCGTTGGGGGTGTCTGCCCCGGCAATGTCAGACAACAGGGCGTGGCGGGCTGGAATTTCAAACGCGTTGGCCAGCCCCAGCACCAACGCCAGGCCGAGCAAGAGCCCCGGCGTCACCGCGTCCGCGAAGGTGGCGGCGGCCAGCCCCACCGCCTGCAGGCAGGATACCCACTGGGTGAGCAGCAGCATGCGGCGCCGGTCCACCCGGTCTGCCAAGCTGCCGCCCCACGCGCCGAGGAAGAAGGCGGGGGCCTGGGAGAGGAAGGCCGCGGTGCCCAGCAGCCGGGCGCTGCCCGTCACCCGGTACACGAGCCACCCCATGGCGAGCGACTGCATCCAGGTTCCCGTCACGGACACGGCCTGCCCGGCGAAGAACCAGCGGAGGGGCGCGTGGTTGAGCGCGCGGAGCCAGGAGGGGAACGTCACGGTGGGAGGAGGCTTCCCTACGGCGGGGAGGGGCGGCCCGCAATGGGCAAGTGGTGGACGGGGGCCGCCCTGCCGGCCCTGACGCGCCCGCGCGTGAACGGGTAGGGTGCACGGCCCGGGAGCTGCCCATGAACAAGCGCGAATTCGAGTCCTCCATCCATGTGGACCTGGCCGGCCAGGAGACGTACGGGGCCTACCTGCAGCTGGACAAGGTGCTGGACGCGCAGTCCCCGCGCAGCAACCCGCCCAACCACGACGAGCTGTTGTTCATCATCCAGCACCAGGCGAGCGAGCTGTGGATGAAACTGCTCGTGCACGAACTGCAGGCCATCCGGCGCTTCGTCCAGGCAGACCAGCTGAAGCCCTCCTTCAAGTGCTTTGCGCGCGTGGCCCACATCCAGACGGTGCTGTTCGACCAGTGGGCGGTGCTGGAGACCATGACGCCGTCCGAGTACCTGCAGTTCCGCGCGGCGCTGGGGCGCAGCTCCGGCTTCCAGTCCTTCCAGTACCGGGCCATCGAGTTCCTGTTGGGGAACAAGGACGCCGCGGCGCTGTTGCCCCACCGGGCCACCCCCACCATCCACGGGTGGCTGGAGGGGCTTCTCGGGGCCACGTCCCTGTACGACGAGTTCGTGCGGTACCTAGCCCGACACGGCCACGCGGTACCGCCGGAGCTCCTGGACCGGGACGTGACGAAGGCTTGGGAGAAGTCGGACGGGCTGATGGCGGTGTTCCGGCGCATCTACGAGGCGCCCGAGTCCAACTGGGACGCCTACGAGATGTGCGAGAAGCTGGTGGACGTGGAGCAGCGGTTCCTCCTGTGGCGTTTCCGCCACATGAAGACGGTGCACCGCATCATCGGCGAGCGGCAGGGGACGGGGGGCAGCTCCGGGGTGTCCTTCCTGCGCAAGGCGCTGGACCTGCAGTTCTTCCCGGAGCTGTGGAGCGTGCGGACGGAGCTGCAGGTGCCCAGCCCCCCTTCGGGCGCCCCGTGAGGCCGGAGGCCATCCCGGCGTTGGAGGTGGCGGAGCTGCTCTGCTACCGCATCTTCGACATTGCCAACGAGATTGACCTGGCTGCGGTGCAGCGGTTGCTGCAGGCGGTCTACGCGGCCGCGGACGCGCCGGAATCGGCGCTCCCCGGCTTCTGGGAGCGGCTGCTCGGGCGGGCGGAGGAGGTCGCGGTGGAGGAGGGGCGCGCCGTCATCCTGCTCGACGAGGCCCACCTGCTCGACGGCTGGGCCGCGCGCCTCAAAGGTGCCTGGGACGGGTTCAGGCGGGGAAAGGTCCCGGTCCTCATCGTGGCCACCGGTTCGTCCGCTTTGCACCTCGCGGCCGGCTCGCGCGAGAGCGTGGCAGGCCGTTACGAGCGGCTCACGCTGGTCCACTGGTCTGCCGAAGCGGTCTCGCGGGCATTCAAGCTGCCGCCCAACGAGGCTGCCGGCCTGGTCGTCCGGATGGGGTCCTATCCGGGCGCGCTTCCCCTCGGGAAGGACGTGCCCCGGTGGACTGCCTGTGTGAGGGACTCCATCCTCGAGCCGGCCATTGGCCGGGACCTCGTGGCGTTGGCGGCGGTGCGGCGCCCGGCGCTGCTCCGGCAGCTGTTTGCCGTGGCGGCGGCTTCCCCTGCACAGGTGGTCTCCCTGCAACAACCCAGGGACAGCTGCAGGACCCGGGGGCGCTGGAGACCGTGGCGCACTGCCTCGCCCTGCTGGAGGAGGCGTTCCTCGTCGCTGCGCTGCCCAAGTACTCCCCCAACGCCGTCCGGCGCCGCGCCGCGCCTCCCAAGTTGGTCACGCTGAACAACCCGCTCGTCGCGGTGGTGGACCCGAACGGGCTGGTTTCTCCCGAGGTGGACCCGAAGCGGTGGGGGGCGTGGGTGGAGAACGCCTGCCTGGCCCACGCGTGGAACAGCGGGCAGAAGGTCTCCTACTGGCGGGAGGAGCCCCTGGAGGTGGACGGCATCTTCGAGGGGAGCTGGGGCCAGTGGGCAGTGGAGATAAAGACGGGCCGGTTCCAACCGAGCGACCTCAAGGGGTTGGTCGAGCTCGTCTGCCGCCACCCGGCGCTCCGGCCGCTCGTCCTGTGCGATGACGCCTGGGTGCCCGTGGCTGGGCGGGCCGGTGTCCAGGGCATGAGCTGGCAGCAGTTCCTGCTGTCTGGGCCGCCCGCGCGGCGCTGAACCCCGCTGCTGATCACGGACAGCTGGCCGGCCGGTCCGAGCAGATGCTCCCGTTGCAACTCTGGTTGGCGCCGCAGGTGTAGGGCAGCTCCGTGCACGGGCTGCGGCACTCGTAGGCGCAGGTGCCGGCCTGGCACGTCCACTCGCCGGGGCACTTCACCGGGGCGGTCTTCTCCGTGCAGTCGCACGGGGTGCTGCAGCGCACGGCGGACTCGCACCCGGAGAGCGCGGACAGCAGCAGAAGGACAGCGGCGAGCGGCTTCATGGGAGGGGGGCCTCTTGGGGTGGCGGACGGCGGCATCGTACCCGGGGTGGCCGTGGCGGGGCAGGCGGCCCGTGCGCACCGTTCAGCGCCTGCATGAAGCCCACTGCCAAGCCGCTGTCCCCGCGGATGTTCGACCGCCCGCTGCTGGAGTGGGGCTCCCGCGTCCACCCGGCCGCGCCGTTCCTCTTCTACGTGCCGGCGCTCTCCGCCCTGCTCGCGTGGGCCTGGGGGAAGGGGCGCACGGACGGCCGCCAAGCGGCGCTGTGGCTGCCCGTGGGCTTTGTGGCGTGGCAGCTCTCCGAGTACCTGCTCCACCGCAACCTCTTCAACTGGGAAGGGGTAGGGCCGCTCTCGCGCCGCTTCCACGCCATCCTTCACGGCCACCACCCCGACTACCCGGGGGACTTCGCCCGCCTGGTGATGCCGCTCGGGGCCTCGCTGCCCGCGGCAGCCGCCATCTTCGGGCCGCTGTGGGCGTTGGACGTTCCTGCGGCCACGGTGCCGGCCTACGTAGGCTTCATGGCCGGGTACCTCTGGTACGACCTGCTGCACTGGGCCACCCACGCGCACAGGCCGCGGACGGCCTGGGGCTAGCGGCTGCGGGCGCACCACATGGCGCGCCACTTCGCTGCGCCGGACCGGAACTTCGGCATCAGCCACCTGAGGGTGGACCGGCTCTTCGGCGCGCTGCGGAAACACGAAGGCCCCGGCCGTCCGTGAGGACGTGAGAGCCGGGGCCCGCGGGGTGCTGCCGGGAAGCGCGCTTACGCGGTCTTCTGGAACACGTCGTTGAACTCGGCCAGGGCCTTGTTCAGCGTGGCCTTGATGTCCGCGGTGAGCTCCTTCTTCTCCGCGATGTCCGTGGCCAGCTGGGGGAACTTGGCGTCCGAGAACTCCATGAACTCCTTCGCCCAGCGGACCACTTCCTTCGCGGGCACGTCGCGGATCCAGCCGCGCTTCTGCGCGTCGTCGCGGTTGGTGGCGGCGTAGATCTGCATCACCTGCTTGGCCACCGGCATCGGCTCGTACTGGTTCTGCTTGAGCAGCTCGGTGAGGCGCTCGCCGCGGGCGAGCGTCTCCTGCGTGGCCTTGTCCAGGTCAGAGCCGAACTGGGCGAAGGCGGCAAGCTCGCGGTACTGCGCGAGCTCCAGCTTCAGCGAGCCGGCCACCTGCTTCATGGCCTTGATTTGGGCTGCCGAGCCCACGCGGGACACGGAGAGGCCCACGTTGATGGCCGGGCGGACGCCTGCGTAGAACAGGTTGGTCTCCAGGAAGATCTGCCCGTCCGTGATGGAGATGACGTTGGTGGGGATGTACGCGGATACGTCGCCGGCCTGCGTTTCAATGATGGGCAGCGCGGTGAGCGAGCCGGCGCCCTCGGCGTCGGACAGCTTGGCGGCGCGCTCGAGCAGGCGGGAGTGGATGTAGAACACGTCGCCCGGGTAGGCCTCGCGCCCCGGGGGGCGGCGCAGCAGCAGCGACAGCTGGCGGTACGCCACGGCCTGCTTGGACAGGTCGTCGTACACGATGAGGGCGTGCTGCTTGTTGTCCCGGAAGAACTCGCCCATGGTGCAGCCGGTGTACGGCGCGTAGAACTGCATGGGGGCCGGGTCCGAGGCGTTGGCCGCCACGACGATGGTGTAGTCCATGGCGCCGTGCGCCTGGAGCTTGGCCACCACCTGCGCCACCGTGGACTGCTTCTGGCCAATGGCCACGTACACGCAGAAGACGTTCTGGCCCTTCTGGTTGATGATGGCGTCGATGGCCACGGCGGTCTTGCCCGTCTGGCGGTCACCGATGATGAGCTCGCGCTGGCCGCGGCCCACCGGCACCAGCGCGTCCAGCGCCTTGATGCCGGTCTGCATGGGCTCGTGCACGCTCTTGCGCTTCACGATGCCGGGGGCCTTGATTTCAAGCTTCCGGGACTCGGTGGAGGCGATGGGGCCCTTGCCGTCCAGCGGCTGGCCGAGCGCGTTCACCACCCGGCCGAGCAGCGCCGGGCCCACCGGCACGGAGGCAATCTGCCCGGTGCGCTTGCAGGTGTCGCCCTCGCGGATGCCCATGAAGTCGCCCATGATCGCGACGCCCACGTTGTCCTCTTCCAGGTTGAGCACCAGCCCCTGCACGCCGTTGGTGAACTCCACCAGCTCGCCGGAGAGGGACCCTTCCAGCCCGTAGACGCGGGCAATGCCGTCGCCCACGGAGAGGACCGTGCCGGTCTCGGCCACGGTGACCTTCTTGCCGAAGTCCTTGATCTGTTCGCGGAGGATGCTGCTGATTTCGTCAGCCCGGATTTGCATGGTGTTTCAAGCCCTTGGGTGGGGGGGAACTGCGGAAAGTGGGAGGCGCCTTAGCACGGGGGTCGTGCGGGGCAAACGGGTCCGTTACGGGGTGCCGCGGAGCTCGCGGCGCAGCTGCTCCAGCTGCGTCTTGACCGAGCCGTCCAGCATGAGCGACCCCACCGTGGCGGTGACGCCGCCGAGCAGCGAGGGGTCTACCTTGGTGTCCAGCACCACGGCGCGGGAGGTGACCTTCTGCAGGGAGGCCTCGATGGCCTTCACCGTCTCCGGGGCCAGGGGCACGGCGGAGGACACGGTGCCGCGCACGCGGCCGGACTGGGCGTCTGCCAGGTCCGCGTACAGGCGCTGGATGTCCGGGAGGAAGCCCACCCGGTTGCGCTCCACCAGCAGCATCAGGAGGTTGGTGGTGGCCGCGGAGAGCTTGAAGGTGGAGACCAGCTTCTCCACCACCGCCAGGCGGTCCGAGACCGGGTAGGCGGGGTTGACCATCACGTCGGACAGCTCGCGGCTGCCCTGGAAGGCGCCTGCGAGCGCGGCGAGCTCGGTGCCCACGGCGTCCAGGGTGCTGCTGCTGGAGGCGACGTCGATGAGGGCGCGGGCGTAGCGGCGGGCGATGGAGACGTTGGCGGCCATAAGTGGGTCGGCGCTCTAGCAGAGCCCCCGGCCTGTCTCAAGGCGGACGCCGGGCGGGTCCCCCGGTGCGGGTTCAGCCGCGGGAGAGCCGCTCGAGCGCCTCGGCGTCCGCCATGTCCTGCAGCCGCCCCGTGGCGCGCTTGTTCCGGAGCAGATCCTCCACGGAGAGCACGGGAACCTCGAGCCCGCCCGCTGCGCGGACCCTGCGCCTGGCCCAGGCCTCCTCGAACGTGACCCCATCAATCTCCGTCAACAGGTCGATTCGCACGAGCGAAACGCCCACCTGGAACACGAAGCCGGGGGCGCCCAGGTCGCCCTCGTCCAGCTCCACCGTGGGCGCTCCGAACTGGCGCAACGCGCGGAGGACCCTCGGGGCATTCTCGGCGGAAGCGCGGATCCAGATGTCCAGGTCCTTCGTGGCACGGACGTGTCCGTGTGCCGCGAGCGCGTGTGCCCACACCAGGAGGTACTCAACGCCGGCCGCGGACAACTCGGACAACATCTCTTTGAAGTCGCGGTTCATGCTCCCCCGGCATCCACGCCATGCACTCGAGCGCCAGCTGCCACACCGCCTCGATGCGGGCCTCGGGCGTCTGTTCCAGCCAGGACCTGTCCACCGGCTCCTCGCTGGACTTGACGCGCGTGACCGTCACGGTGCGGCGGGGTTCGCACACGAGAAGGGGATTATGGACCCGGCGCAGACGGGCCACCTGCGCATGCGCCCTGGCAGCCCACGGCCTGCCCTCGAGGCAGACGCACGAAGGCCCCGGACGGGGCAGCCAGTTGCTCCGTCCCGGCCAGGGCCTCGTGGGTGTTCAGCGCTGCGAGGCGCCGGGATCTATCCCGGAGGGGGCGTGGGCGCGTAGCAGAGGAGGCTCGTCGTTTGGTCCCAGCTCACCCCCGCGCCATGGACGCCGTTTGAAGATAAGGCGACGGCCGCGGGACAGAGACCCACGCCGGTCACGGGCGTCCACAGGGTCGATGAGGCCGTGTCGATGACCTTGACGTTGCCGTCCATGGGGGTCGCCACCCACACCTGGCTGCCATTCGGCGTGAGGGTCACGCCAAACGGTTGGGAGCCAACGTTCAGCGTGGCGATGAGGGTGTTGTAGGTCGCAGACATCGGGTCCACGTCCACGACTGACAGCGTGTTCGTGTTCTGGTTGCCCGCGTAGAGACGTGTCGCAGAGGCCGCAATGCCGTAAGGAGCGGCGAAACCGGTCAGGGTGTCGACAACCGTTTCCCAGGCCGTGTCAATCACCGAGACCGAGTTACTCCCGGCCCCGCTGTTGGTGTTGGTGACGTAGAGCTTCGTCCCGTCGGGAGAGAGCGCCAGCTGCTTGGGCATGGGACCGACGGAAATGTTGCCGGTGACAGTGTTAGTCGCCGTGTCGATGACCGTGACGCTGCCGGCTTGGAAATTAGAGTTGGCGACATAGACCGTCGAACCCGTCTTGCTGGCGACAATTCCGTAGGGACTGGACACACCGAAGATCTCGGTCAGGACGGTGTTCGTCGCGGTGTCGATGACGGCGAACTTGTTGTCCTGGGATTTCAAAACGTAGCCGCGGGTTCCATCCGGGCTGAGCGCGAAGCCGTAGATGGCGCCGAAGTTGGGCAGGCTTGTCGTGGCGAGCGTCGCCGTTGCGGTGTCGATGATGTCCAGAGTGCCGGACATGTTCCCGGCGTAGACGCGGCTGCCGTCCGGGCTGACCGCCACGCCGCAGGCAAAGCCGGGACCTGCCACGACACCCGCGTTGCAGGCGGGGCCACCCTAACCGCCGGAACCGCTCGACACGTTCGCGGTGCAGACCACCTTCACGCTGTTCGCCTGGCCCACGGACGCCCGGCTCCCGTCCGGCCGCATCACGAGCGGCTTGGGCGCCGAAAGTCCCGACACGGTGTTCACGACCGTGTTGTTGGCCGGGTCAATCACCTTGATGGCCGAGTCCGACGAGGAGACGACCCAGAGCGAATTGCTGTCCGCGGTGAACTCGAGGTCGGTGGGCGCGTTCACACCCGAGATGGTGGCCACGGTGGTCATGCTCGCCGTGCTCACCACCGACACGCTGTTCGCGCCGAAGTTGCCCACGTACAGCTTGCTGCCGCTCGCGTTGAGCTTCAGGGCGAGGGGCTGGTTGAAGGTCGTGAGGGTCGCGGTGGCGTAGGCGTTGGCCGGGTCCACCACCGTCACGGTGTTGCCCGAGAAGTCGGTGACGTAGACCTTCCCGTGCGGGTCCACCACCGAGTGCTTGGGCTCCATTCCCGTGGAGGCGTTGGTGTCCTCGGCGAGCGTGGACCGGTTGAGCACCCGCACCTTGGCCGCGGTGATGTCCTTCACGTACAGCTTCGCCCCGTCCGCGCTGGCCGAAATGCCCCCGAGGATGTTGGGGGCGAACGACGTGGTGGCAAGCACGGTGTTGGTGGCCGTCTCGATGTCCAGCACCTCGCCCGTGATGTACCTGGTTGCGTACAGGCGCGTCCCATCCGCGCTCAGCGCGAGCCCAAACGTGAAGCCCGTCCCGGGGATGGTCGCGACCACCGAGTTGTTGACGGTGTTGATGACCGCAATCTCACCCGAGTACAGGCCGGCGTAGGCGCGGCTGCCATCCGGCGAGACGACCACCTTCTCCACCAGGCTACTCACCGGGATGGTGGCGTCCGCGCAGGGGGGAATGACGACGTTTAGGGTGACGGTGCCCTCGCCGCTGGTGGCGAAGCCGTCACTCACGGTGAACAGGAAGCTGTCGGCGCCGGTGTAGCCGGGCGCGGAGGTGTAGGTGAGGTTGGGCGGGGTGCCGGTCAGGGTGCCGTGCTGCGGCGGCACGGTGACGGTGAAGGCGCCCACGGAATCCCCATCCGGGTCACCGCCGGTGAGGGTGAGGGAGGTCCCGCTCTTCGCGTTCGCAGAGACTGACGCGTCGTCCGCGATGGGGGGCGTGTTGGCCTGCGCAACGCAGCCGGTGATGCACCCGTCCGAGTTGACGGTGTTCTGGTCATCACACGTCTCGTTCGCGTCGGCGTTCACCAGGCCGTCGCCGCAGATGGCCTCGGTGCAGTCCGAGTCGCACGTTGCGGGGGAGGTGGCCGTCGGGTCGCATTCCTCCACGCCCACGTGGACGACGCCGTCGCCGCAGCGGGCGGCCTCGCAGCTGTTGAGGCAGTCGTCGCAGTCGCTGCCGTTCAGGTCGTCGCACTCCTCGGCGCCGGCTTGGATGATGCCGTCGCCGCAGCGGGCAGGGATGCAGCCCGCGAGGCAGGCGTCGGTGTCCCCGGTGTTGCCGTCGTCGCAGAGCTCCACGCCGGTCTCGACGAAGCCGTCGCCGCAGCGGGAGAAGAAGCAGGCGGTGGTGCACGCGTCGTTGGCGTTGGTGTTGCCGTCGTCGCAGGCCTCGCCCACCTGGAGGATGCCGTCGCCGCAGGTGCCGGGGAACACCCCCCGAGAGTGATGGATGACCGAAGGCGGAGTTATGGGGCCTCAGCGTAGGTCTACAAGCGACGCATATGCGCTGTCGGGACCCTCAGGGCAGTTCCGCGAACGGCAGCGCGTCCCCCATCTCCCCGGGCTCGTTGCCGCGGGCTTTGAAGTCCTCGATGCCCAGCTCCCCGATGCCGCCGTTGCCCCAGCACTTCACCTGTCCGGTGGAGAACAGGGCGCAGCTGGACAGCAGCGAGGTGGCCAGCGTGGTGGGGATGAGCCCGGCGCCCAGGGAGAGGGGGGCGAGCGCATTCCCGGCGTTGGCGGAGGCGTCCCCTCGAGGCGTGGTGTCCCCCTGCCCCAGCTGGCCCGAGGTGTTGGCTCCCCAGCACTTGACGGTGGCGTCGTCCAGCAGAGCGCAGGCGTGGCCGGCCCCCAGGGCGACCACGGCAGCGGTACGGCCGGTCCCCAGCAGCGCGGGGGACAGGGAC
>Ga0194130_10002813_pt1 | contig 24513 bp, 19 predicted proteins | sample TA2KigsurfametaG_FD_160084 | JGI IMG/M metagenome (GOLD analysis project Ga0194130, IMG submission 160084) | Freshwater microbial communities from Lake Tanganyika, Tanzania - TA2015050 Kigoma 12 surface | ecosystem: Environmental > Aquatic > Freshwater > Lake | place: Tanzania: Lake Tanganyika... | reverse complement strand
TGGATAGCTGTTAACTCGCATCCTTAATAACCTTAAGGAAGCGCTCTCTCCTACCGACTGAAAAGTCGAGTTTGGAGCCTTCCGATGCGGACACCAATGGGGATATAGAAAGCGAAAGAAGAAAGAAAAGAAGAGAAGAAAAGGTGTGCCGATCGTCATCACGAGCGACCGTAGGGAGCGTGGTGATCCATGTATTTTATTTTGAATACATGGACTGCTACATTGCACTCGCAGTGACGATGGAAGGAGTCATCACGAGCGACCGTAGGGAGCGTGGAAATCCTTGTACTAAAGAATATTCAAGAATTCTTCAATGTTGAATCAAGATTTTCTAAGCATTGAGTCCAGCCCTCAAAATGATCTTTTCTCGTTTCTTCATCCGTGAATAAATCATGGCTCAAGGTGAGTTCTGTTTGACCATCTCTGTCTTCAAATTCTACAGTGACGAGAGTGTCCTTTGCATAATCAGAATTCCAGGTAAAAATGAGCTTTCGATTGGGGTTAACTTCTTTATATTCCCCTTCATGCATGTAAGATTTTCCATCGCTTGTCACCATCGTATGATGAAACTTGCCACCTACAGCCAGGGTATTTTTTGAAAGTGCACTCCATTGAGCATTAGGCTTAAGCCAATGTTTCATAATATCTGGTTGGCTCCATGCGGCAAAAAGCTTTTCCCGCGGAGCTGAAAATTTTTTCTTGATAACAAGTCGCTGTACGCCCATTTTCCTTCCCCCATCAATTTTAACTAGGATGTCACTATTACGCTCTCGTTTGACCTTGTCAATCTGGGAAAGAAAGACTATTTAGCGCACTTAATTGTTTTTCAGCATCATGATAGGTAGTCTCGCTAAACTTTTTTCCTTGTTAATTCAAATTGCTTTGCAAAAAAAAGAGAAGAGAGTAATATTTGTCTTGAATAATATTGCCAATTTTACTAAATTTATTGACAAGACAAGCATAATAAATTATTTAAAGCTTGAATAAATTAATTAATATCGGCTTCTGGCCATAAGGATTTAGAATACTAAATCTTTTAATATATTAAAAAAGTATTTAGCAACGAGAAAGTCGGGAGGTGGGTACCATGTCCTCAGAAGCCGTACTGAAGAAAATCCAAGCCCCGGTTTATCCCCTTACCTTTAATAAGATCATTGATAAAAGAGCCCCGCTGTTTCTCGTCGCACTTTTTGGAACAACACTCGCGTACTTTGAATTTGCCATTTATGGGTTTCTCACCCCCATCCTTGCCCATCATTTTTTCCCAACAGATGATCCAACCGTCTCTCTTCTTAAAGCGTTTGGCGTTTTTGCGGTAGGATCACTGGCAAAGCCTATAGGGGCCCTCATTTTTGGTTACTTGGGAGATACGCAAGGAAGAAGCATTACCTTACGCTATACGATGATTGGTGTTGCTATCCCTACTTTTATTGTGGGTATTTTACCTGGTTATTACAGTTGGGGATGGGTAGCTGTGGCCATTTTAATACTTTGCCGCATGTTTCAAGGTATCTTTATGGCTGGTGAATCTGACGGTGTTCGCATTTATATATTTGAACATTTTGGTCATAAGCGTCCTTGTTTAATCAGCGCTTGTATTAGCTGTAGTGCTTATACAGGGATTGCTTTGGCGACTTTTGTGGCAATGCAGATTCCAACAGAAGGAGACGTCTGGCGGTGGGTATTTTTTGCAAGCAGTGCGTGCGGCATTTTGATTTACACATTACGACGTCACCTTATTGAAACTCCGCCTTTTTTACGCTTACAGCAAAATCCACAACCGCCTATCCCTCTCAAAAATATCGTGCGTTCACGGTGGCCGTCATTACTGAGAACAATCATGATCTGTGGCACGGTGGGAGGTGTTAACCATTTCTATTTTTTCTTCCAAGGAACCTATCTTTCTAAGGTTTTAAATTTGCTTACTCTTGAATCTGCCCTGCAATATAGCATGTACCTCATTACTTTATACGTTTTGACTTTTCCCATTGCCGGCTGGGTTGCGGACAAATGGGGATATGCCAAGGTTGGAAAAATAGGAGGTATTATTACCTTGAGCCTTGCAATTATTAATCTTCTCATTATTAAAGATGAGTTTGTGTCACTTCCCATAATGGTTTTGACAACCATAAGCATGGCGTTCTTTGTGGTTCCCGCTTATCTTTTTTTAACACAACAATACGATGTGAATATACGATTTCGCTCATTTAGCTTAGGCCACGCTATTGGATCTACACTTTTTTCAGGAACGGGCCCCGTCATTTGCCTCTTTCTCTGGCAGATTACCGGTCTCTCTTATGTTCCCTTCATATATTTCTCATTGCTTATTACAATGGGCGTCTCTGCCTTTATTTGGCGCGCGCGCAGCAATGCATATAATGCTTGGTTCCTGTAGGGAAATAATAAAATAATATATGTTATAATATTAAGGCCTGGAATCTTCTTAAGATAAGAGATCCAGATCACATTCCTGGCTTTTGAGGGTTTCCTTATGCAAGCGCGTTGCAAGGACATGTTTTAAAAGAAAAGATAGCAAGTCTGGAATGCCCTGCTTGGTGGCACCACTCATAACAAAAATTTCGGAGTTACATACTTTTTTGAGTGAATCAATCTTTTCTTGGATTTCTTCGGAACTTAAAAGATCACATTTATTTAATCCAATGACTTCCACTTTCTCGTCCAACCCTGCGCCATATTCTTTTAATTCATGGCGAATGGTTGCATATGAAGCAGCGATATCTTCTGCGCTTCCATCAATAAGATGTAAAATAACACTACATCTTTCCACATGACCTAAAAATCTATCACCCAAACCCGTACCTGTGTGCGCACCCTCGATGAGCCCTGGTAAATCAGCCAGAACAAATTCCTTATCATGGATATAAACTACACCCAATTGAGGGGCCAATGTTGTAAAGGGATAATCTGCTATCTTCGGCTTGGCACGTGTAACAACAGATAAGAAAGTTGATTTTCCAGCATTAGGGAGGCCAACAAGTCCTACATCTGCAATCAACTTGAGTTGCATCCATATCCATCGCTCTTCACCGAGCCATCCTGGTGTTGTTTTTCGAGGTGCTCTATTGGTTGAAGATTTATAATGTGCATTGCCAAACCCGCCGTCTCCCCCCCGTGCCAAAAGAGTCGTCTGGTCTTTCTCCACCATATCAGCTAAAAGAGTTTCTTTATCATCATCAAAAATCTGTGTCCCTACTGGCACTTTTAAAATAATAGGGGCGCCGTCTTTGCCAGTGCGGTTGCGTCCCATCCCATGATGCCCTTTTTCTGCACGGAAATGTTGTTGGTACCGATAATCAATAAGGGTATTTAATTCCTCAACTGCCAAAACGATGATGTCTCCCCCACGTCCCCCGTTGCCTCCGTCAGGCCCACCAAATTCTATAAATTTCTCACGGCGAAAGCTACAAGCCCCTGCTCCACCGTCGCCTGATTTAATGTAAATTTTTACTTGATCCAAAAATTTCATGGAGTGTCACACGCTGTATTTCATTAATAGATTATTTTACCCTGGCAGTATCATTACGTGAAATTTCATTAAAAATCAAAGATAAAACAAACACTAATCTTCACAAAATATAAAAACAACTTATCAGGAAGGTATTTTTACAATACCTGATTCCTATATAAGTTGTTCTTTAGGAGATACTTTTTGAGGAGGAAAACCTTAATCAGCGGGTCCTAATTTTGAATTCCTCCCCCTGTAGATAATATTTATTTGGAGCGACCCCTGTGAGGCGCACTGCCCCCTTTTTGACCTAAATCAACATAGCCTTCGTGACCGAGTTGTTGGGCCCTTGTTTCTCCTCCTTTATGACCGCGCGCAGACATCCCCTCATGTCCAGCTTTTTCAGCACTTGCATGGCCGCCTTTGCGTGCAATTTCTTGAACTTTTTCTGTAGGCATTGCCGCAAAACCTCTTCCTGAGGAAGCTGGTCTTGCTTTATTCTTGGATCGATTCATAATACTGCCCTCCTTTTTGAGATAATATTGTATGTGCACTTTAGTCTCATTTCGTTTTTGATTTTCTTCTAAAGTGTACAGCCGTTTATATTACTACTGCCTTTTTACCCATCTCATCCTTTCGAATGATTACCCTTAACATAAGGAATTGAGCTCTTAAAAAGGTAGTTAAAATATAATTTTTTTTAACCTTGATCAGAAGGAATTTGCTTTTTACCTTATTGGATAGAAAGTTTCATTTTTATTTCTGTAATCGAGCAGGAAGACCACAACAAAGAGATAAGCTAAAAAACAAAAGCAAGTTATCATGCAAATCACCCGACTTTTGCGCATTTACTAAACTGAAGATTAGTAAGAGTAAAACTGTAATTCCAGAATATCTCGCAGAAATTTCGGTCAATTTTAGTGGGCGTAATGTAATTGTGAGCAGCCCTAAAAACAAGGTGAGTCCAATGATCCCTGTTTCGCTCAAGATTTCTAAAAAGATATTATGAGGATGAATATTGACATCTCCCAAACCTTCGGTGACTGCCCATCCGCCCAGTCCCGTGCCTATAATTGGATGATTTAAAAATATACGGAGTGCAGAATGATAATATGAAAAGCGTTCATTCAAGGATTCATCAATTCGTCCTTCAAGAAGGGGAGCAATCCTATGAGCAAAATGAGAGCTTTCATGACCAAGAAAATTATTAAGCAACAAGAAGCAAGTGCCTGATAGAAAAATAAGTACGCAAAAATGAATAACGCTTTTCGAAATAGAGAACTGTAGAGCATAGATACTATAGAAAAATCCAAGGCAAATTACGCTTGCTATAACTGGCCCTCTTCCTCCTAAATTGAATAAAACATACAAATATAGGCAACTTAAAAAGAGAGTCATAAGGCATGCTGTATAATGCAGTGCACTTGGTTTGTTATTGCGATGAGGAGCATTGAATGCAAACAAAACTGGAAAGGATTCTTGATCACTCTTTAGGAACTGGAAAAAAGACCAAGGAATAATCAGTAAGAGACCCACCCCTAGTGTTTGCCCTGTAACCAAATAATTTGTATTAAAAATATCCAACATATGATTCATGCCTTTTAAAAAAAAGGCATTATAACATCCAATCAAGGTAGCAGCAGAAAAAACAACAAAAGAGAGGAGTAATCTTCTAACACGCTCTTCATGCCAGGACATTATCAAGTGACCAGCTAAAAATGCTGGCACGGTATAAACCAGGTAACAAAGTGTTTTTTGGAGCTTATAAGTTTGGGAAGGTGACCAAAAACTTGTCACAATGAGCCAAAGGCTCAACCCTAGAAACCACATCACATACTTATTCCAAAACCGAATATGGGCGCCGTTTCTTTGCTTGAAAAATAAACAAATTCCCCAGGGGATAAGGACGGCTGTTAAAAGCAACGTGCTATCTACAATATTGAAAAGTAGAGGAACATTCTTATATTGATAGGAAAACAGCCATAGAACAAACACAAATTCGAAAGAGTAGAGAAGTTTAATAAGTCTCACGTACCTTATCCATATTAAGTTTTCATGAGTGGATTGTAACCCAATCATAAAAAAACGGAAGGGCAAACAACCCTCCCGTTTGAGATTTATGTTTTCTTAAACGTATTAACTCATACGTCCATCTTTTTTTAGACTATCGGTTATATCATTCAGCCAAGCTACTGTTTGCTTCAAAACACCAGCAAATGGCTTAACAAGGTGATGCCTGTCAACTTCAGCCCTGTGCGCTTCTAGGCGCTCATTAACAATGGGAGTAAGTTCACCTTTATCCATAGCTTGCTCTGCTTTGGTTGTACGTGTAAGAGCCAGTGTGTACGGCCCTTCAGTTACGCCAGAAAACTTCACCTTAGCGTCTGTAGAGCTTAATTGTCTCATAACGTATTCAGCCTGCTTACTAAATGTTTCTAAAGCTTCAGCATTTCTTTTCCAAGCACGTTTCTCGAACATACTAAGTTTATGTAAAATACGGAACCATTTGGTTAGGCGCATCCCAAGAGTTTGAGCATCATTTTCAAAAGTATAAGCTTGTTTACCATTAATGTAGAACAGCCTATTAAGTGTACTCCAAACAACCTCATTAATTCTTGGACCATAACGATCTGGAGCACCATGCATAGAAGGTTGCTCCAATATAAATTTCATAATTTTTCTAAGTTGCTCTAAGTTAATGATGATCTCACCCTTTGCAAACCCGCCACACACATAAAGCAAACAGGGGTTTTTTACACCTTCGTTCTGAGGATGAAAACCAGGAAAAGGAGCCTGTAACATCTGCATGTTTAACCTACTTAGCCTCTGTTGAATTTGCCATTGGTCCTCATGTTGAAATATTCCAAACATATCATAAGTAAATGTTGGCGAAGTTCCCAGCAACCTTGCTGCAATGATAAGTAAAGTTGGATCGCTCATTGTCTGCGTTAAGTCATCCTCGCCTACCTCTAATAAAAATCGAAGAACTTCCCTATTTTCGGCATCTTCAAGGTCAAGCTGTGCCTTCTTCATTTTTACTGTACAGAACTCTCTATATTGAGGAATCAAAACGCTATTAATCATTTTAAAAAGCTCTGAAAGTTTAAAGGGGGGTGTATGTCCAACCAGGTTGTAATGTGAAACAATGCTATCCATTTCCTCAAATACGGAAAATTGTCTAGCACCTGCTATCTCTAACCCAGCAGCCAGAAAGCTCAATGGTCCACTTGGGACAAAGGGCAAAACACTAGCTGTTTTGCATTGAGCGCAATATCGTTTATAATGCTCTTTCATTTGAGTTTCTAAAACTAAATCTGCAGGACTGAGTGGGTCTAATGTCTTATATTTTTCATGCATAGCTTGAAATTCCACGTTTTTCATCACGCTATCAACAAATAATGTTTTCGCATAGGCAACGTTTTGCAAAGCGACCAACCTTGATCTGTCTGACTCGCTTTCTACCCTGTCTTGGGCTTCAGCAGCATTTGAAGAATGGGCAAGCAGTAGATAACCCATGGCGCCAACATATGTGATTTTTTTAATCCAACTAAGCATGTGTTCTCCTTAAGTAGTTGTTTGATGATTTCAATAATATTTAAATTAAATATTTAGTTACATATAATAACTGATTGAACAGATTACAAATTCTAATTTTGATATATAATGTGTGCTTTATTTTACTGGGTTCTTTATAGCCTCATTGGGCATGTCCCTATCAATTAAGAACACTCGCAAGAATAATCTCAAATTGCAAATCAGAAAAGAGGGTTTTTGAATTTCGTACATTTCTACTTTCTGGAAGTGTCTTGATCAAAGCCCACCTTTAATCTAATAATTAATTAAGTCATAGATATCATTTTTGAAGGCCAAACATGTCGGACGATAAAATATCAAATCTCTCATCTCTTGACATAAAACCTACACGTCGAGAGTTCATTCACTTAACTGCTGGAGCTATGGGAGTTGTTGGTCTTGGAGCAGCAGCATGGCCATTTATCAATAGCATGAATCCTTCAGCAGATGTTATGGCCCTCTCTTCGATTGAAATTGATATTTCAGCGATTCCAAAAGGAGAAACACACACGGTGATGTGGCGCGGAATGCCTGTTTTTGTGCGCCATCGCACTGAAGAAGAAATCAAAGAAATGCGTGCCACATCTCTTAAGACTTTGCCAGATCCCCAAACAGATGAACAACGGACAAAAGATCCAAATTGGCTTGTTGTGGTTGGTGTATGCACACATTTAGGATGTATTCCAACGCAACGAAAAGGGATGAAGCCATCAGAAAATCCAGATATCGGATGGGTTTGCGCTTGTCACGGCTCAAAATACGATTATTCTGGCCGCATCATCAGTGGTCCTGCCCCAAAAAATCTTGAAGTCCCGGCTTATGAATTTATCAACCCCAATACCGTTCTGCGGATCGGTTAAAGAGTCAGTGAACATAAAGCAATGAGCATTTTAAAATGGATTGATCGACGCCTGCCTTTTATCAGCTTCATTAATCATGAACTGCGAGATTATCCAACCCCGAAAAATCTATCTTACATGTGGAACTTTGGGTCGCTCTCAGGGATTATCCTTCTTATTATGATTGCGTCTGGCATTTTTTTAAGTATGCATTATGTGCCCCATGTGGATCATGCTTTTGACAGTGTTGAACATATTATGCGGGACGTAAATGCAGGCTGGCTCATGCGGTACATTCACATGAATGGCGCAAGTATGTTTTTTATTATTGTTTATGCTCATATTTTCCGTGGACTTTATTATGGATCTTATAAACCCCCGCGTGAACTTTTATGGATGTTGGGTGTTGTCATTTTACTCCTCATGATGGCAACAGCATTTATGGGATATGTTCTTCCTTGGGGTCAAATGAGCTTTTGGGGAGCTACAGTGATCACCAACCTTTTCTCTGCATTTCCATTTGGAGAAAGTATTGTGCACTGGTTGTGGGGCGGCTTTGCTGTTGACAATCCAACTCTCAATCGATTCTTTTCACTCCATTACCTATTTCCTTTCCTCATTGTTGCAGTGAGCATGCTTCATCTCCTGGCACTTCATCAATTTGGATCCGGCAACCCATTGGGCATTGAGCGAAAAGGACCGGAAGACAGTATTCCCTTTCATCCATATTATACGATCAAAGATTTATTTGGATTAGGCGTCTTTTTGCTCATTTATTGTGGGTTTATTTTCTTTGCTCCCAATTTTTTTGGTGAACCAGATAATTACATACCCGCCAACCCTCTTGTCACTCCTCCCCATATTGTTCCTGAATGGTATTTTCTTCCTTTTTATGCCATCTTAAGGTCGATTCCCAATAAGCTCATGGGCGTATTGGCCATGTTTGGATCTGTTTTTGTTTTGTTTATCATTCCTTGGCTCGACACGCATCCTGTGCGCAGCAGTCGATTCCGACCTTATTATCGCTGGTTTTTTTGGCTTTTTAGCATAGATTGTATTGTCCTTGGCTGGGTTGGCGCAAATCCTCCTGAAGGGATGTTTATTCTGATAGGAAGAACTGCAACTCTATATTATTTTGCGCACTTCTTTGTTTTCTTACCACTTTTAAGTCGACTCGAACCTATTATACCCCTACCTCTGAGTATTAGCCGCCCTGTTTTAGAAGAGACGCTCTAGAAAATGAAATTTATAAGATTCCTTTTTGTCTGTGCCGTCCTTCTCTCCTCCTGCAGTGCTGAGGGTGATACTTTGCCCATTCCTAAACACAAATGGAACTTTGAGGGGCCCACCGGAACCTACAAACAGGATGCTTTACAGCGCGGATATCAAGTTTTTAAGGAAGTTTGTTCCGCTTGCCATGGAATTAAGCACATTAGTTATGAGAAACTCATGAAAATTGGCCTTTCTAAAAACGTTGTTAAAGCGCTTGCTGCCGAACATGAGTATCCAGACCTCAATGATGAGGGAGAGGCGATACATCGCAAAGGGATTATGTCAGACAAAATTAAGTCACCTTATGCCAATGAGAAAGCTGCACGCGCAGCAAACAATGGTGCTCTTCCTCCTGATCTTTCCCTTATGACAAAAGCACGAGCAGGTGGCCCAAATTATATTTATGCACTTCTGACAGGATACTGTTCAGCCCCCACAGAAACGACCGTTACAGATGGAATGCATTATAACCCTTATTTCTCTGGCCGCCAGATTGCCATGGCTGCTCCCCTTTCAGAAGGACAAGTCACTTATGCTGATGGGACAAAGGCCACTGTTGATCAAATGGCAAAAGATGTTGTGACTTTTTTATCGTGGACTGCTGAACCTGAAATGGAAGAACGCAAGCAAATGGGCATCAAGGTTCTTTTTTATCTTCTCATTCTCACACTCGTTTTTTATCTTTCAAAACGCAAAATATGGAAGAATGTAAAGTGAAAACGACGCGAGCGTTATAATCTACGCCTAAGCAAACAAAACTAAATGCCACCCCCAATTCCCTTTGACATAAGCACAAGAGAAACGCTATATTGGCGTTGGTTTGGCGGGGTAGCTCAGCTGGTTAGAGCGGCGGAATCATAATCCGTGTGTCGGGGGTTCAAATCCCTCCCTCGCTACCAACCATACTGAAAACCAATAATTCATTACCTTATAACGCAGCGTTCTCATCGACGAGTTTAATCTCAATTCTTTCTTTTGAACCGCCAATATTGATTCTCTTTAAGATGATGCGCCCTACTTCTCCCGTGGACTTCACGTGTGTTCCACCGCAGGGTACCTCAGAAAAGCCCTCAATTTCCCAGTATCTTCTTTGATTCTCAACATCGAAATAGTCTGTTTTAATGGGAGCATCTTTAGCAATAATGTCGTTATACTCTACAAGTATATCTTCAAAAATTGTGGAGATGTGCTGATCAAAAATAAAGTCTATTCGTGCTTTTGTTTCAGCGATGTGTGCCCCAATCTTCTCAACACTCAGTTTGCGGGTGACAAGCTCTAAAATTAATTCGGCAGCAAAATGCAAACGCATGAGTTTATATCTGCGGGGCCCACAAGGAAGATTTTTTCCCTAAACCTCAAGTGGTTTCTTTAAAAGAAATGCTAGACACCTTTCAACCTTTAAAGTAAGTTCCCCCACTTGCAAATGCAATTTATGAATGCTAAATTTTAAGATAAATTATTTATATTAAATAGATTAGAAATGAAATCTGTTAAAGCCTTACTCATGTTTCTTTGGTGTTATATGAAAATTATTTTCCCTACACTCGCTACTGCCACAGAAGCTGAAGATAAATTTTGGTGTGAGAGCTCAACAGGAGCAATGGCTGCAATACAAGCTCAATTCCCTGCTGGTAGCTTAGATGGAACTGTGGCTGAAATTAGTGATTTTGATCAAGCATTACTCGACAAGATCGATGTACCAGGACTTCCTAGTGGACCTGTTTCTACGGGAGCTCCTCTCACTGACCTTCAGATTATTGTAACAGCTATTGATCCCACACCTCCTTTAACACTCGGGTCAGCTGTCAGTCGGGCAATAGCTAAAATTACGAACAGTGGCCCTCAAACATCTATACCAGCTGCCATTACGGCTGAAATTACCAAACTTGGAGTTGGTGATCTTACATCCTACCCAGCAGGAACTAATACATCAACAGACACAATTGATGGAGATATTGACATCCTTATCGCAGGCATAGATCCCGCAGGAGGTTCTATTGGTGTATCAACCAATAATGTTTACAATGCCCTCGGGGGTAATGCTGCTGATACAGATTTAATGCAGCGCATCACATTTATTCGAACTAATCAACTTGGGGGAGCAGGCGCGAGCGCATTTGACCAATTGGGAGATCCTGCTACTGCGGGTACGCTCTTAGGACGCATGCAAGCTGCAATCGCTGGCGGTATAGCTTATGCTGCTTCTGCTAATGTTATTACAACCGTCGACAGTTTTTTAACCGAGATAGGATATTAATAAAGGATTATTCATGAAATCGCATCTTTTCCTGTTCCCAGTATTTCTCAGTTTTCTTGGGATTCAACACTCTACAAAGGCTAATTCTCACTTCACTGGCTTTCGGATGGGCCTCCAAGGAGCTTTTGCTATCAGTGGATCAAAAATTTCTATTGGACGCGCCAATTGTAATAATTGCGGAGATCGCTCTGATGTATTTGGTCGAGGAGTCATAGGCGGACTCACCATTGACTATAATAAAATTATGCCCGGAACAGGAACGTTGACAGGACTCGAGCTCAGCGCCAATCTGGGTAAATTTAGCGGCAAAAGAAGCATTCAGGGAACGTTGTTTGGCAGCTCACAAAGCAATCTCCACACAACCATTAGCTTTCAACAAGCCTATGATCTGTGTGCAAAACTTGGTCACCTGGTCGGAGATTATGTGCTTCCCTATGTAAAGGGTGGTGGTTCATGGGCGCGGTGGAATATTCGCTCTCAAAGTGATCAATTGGGTTTTGGCAGATCAACAACGGGGAAATTAGGCGTTGCTGTGGGTGCGGGTATTGAATTTTCGCTTGAAGAACATGCTCCTCTTGGTATTGATACACTTTCACTGGCCATTGAATATACCTATCGCCAATACGCACATACAAACCACAATATTGTTAATAATCAAGACCAAGTGCTCAGGATGGCTAAAGTGGTTCCCAGTCTTAATACCTTCATGATTCGCTTCAGCTTTAAGATTGCTGAATAAGCACTCTCCTGTAGTTACGCAGTGTAAGGGCGTATATTAACGCATATTTAGTAAATATTTAATACAATTATGAAAGAGATGTGGAAGATATATTTGCCTGAATAAAGCCTATGACAAATACGAAGCATGAAAAGGACACCCCCCCTCTCTTTCGTGATGAGGCCCTAGAATACATATCTACACCCAATGACGTCAATAAAATTATTTCAGTTGTGGGCAACGAAAGTTGGATCCTTGTTAGCGTCTTTATTGCAATTACTGTGTTAGGACTTGTATGGCTTTTTTACGGTAGCATTCCCATTACCGTGCCCACGCAGGGTATCCTAATTCCCAAAAGTGGCATATTTAGAACCATAACTTCTCCAGATGGATTAAACATAATCAAAGAGATGGCCGTTAAAAAAGGCCAGAGTATAAAAAAAGATCAAGTTATTGCCATTTTAGAAAATACTGAACTTACCAAAGCAATTGCCTTACGTAAAAACTATATTAGGGATTTGAAAGCTAAACGTAGTCAGCTCATTTCTGAAGCACTACATGACCTTCGAATAAAGCAAAAACACAGTAATGAAAAAAAAACAATTCTTCAGGAAAGCTTATCGAGGAAGGCAGGCTATAAAGAATACCTCCTTGAATTAATATGGAAGGAACATTTGCTCCTTCGAGAAGGTTATACAAAAGAACAAAATATTATAAATTTAGAGAAAGAGCTGAACATCCTCGAAGAAGAAGAAACCCAAACTAAAGATCACTTAATAAAAATTGAAAAAGATCTTCTAACTGATCAGGAAAATTGGAGGCAAAAGGAACGAGACATATCTCTTAAATTAAGCGACGAGTTACGTGATCTCAATAATTTAAAAACAAGAAACGAAGCGGCTAGCACTATACGAAGTCCTATTCATGGACAAGTAATTAGCTTGCAATATGAAATGGGGGATCAAGTTGCACCAAATACCCCTATTGCTGTTGTGAGCCAAGGGGATAATAGCCAATTAGAAGCTCTGATTTATTTAAATTCACTTGAAGGTAAAAAGGTTCAAGTTGGTATGGATGTATATATGATTCCTACCCACCTTCAAAGAGAGCAGATTGGTTATATACATGGTAAAGTTATTGAGGTTTCATCCTATCCGGAGACTATTCGAAGTCTCATGGCTCGATTACAAAATGAAGAATTGGCTAAAAAGTTTACAGAATCAAACCCTCCTATTAGTGCACGCATCTCCATTAATACTCAAGGTATGCATTCTCCTCTCAACCATTTAAATTTAACTCCTGGAACCTTAATATATGGACGTGTTGTCATAGAGCGTCGCTCTCCTTTTGCGATTCTCATTCCTGAAATTGTAACATTAGTTGGTGCAATGCCATGAAGTTTCACATCATTTCTATAATAAAAAGATTGTCTTTTTTAGGCGTCAAATCTATTAAATCTAAGATAAAACAAACAAAAAGGGCTTATAGGGCATCAATTAAATTTTTTACAAAACCAAAAAACAAAACTCAGAAAAAGAAAGAAAATATCACTTCTTTTGAATTGAACCAAAAAATTAAAAATTTATATCATACATTCCAGCGTCGATTTATATGGAAAAAAATTCAACGCACTCCAACCATATTACAAATGGAAGCAACTGAGTGCGGATCCATCTGTTTTTCAATCATCCTTGAGTATTATGGACACGAGCTAACACCAGAAGAAGCTCGAAATGCCTGCGGTGTTTCAAGAGACGGAAGTAAAGCCAGTCACATTATGCGTGCAGCACGCCTCTATAATATGTCCGCCAAAGCCTATAGCGTAAAAAATATTAGTTTGCTGGAAACATTCGATCGACCCTTTATTATTCATTGGAATTTTGATCATTTTGTCGTTTTTGAAGGTCGGAAAGGTAAATACTACTATATCAATGATCCCGCCTTAGGACGGAGGCGCGTTGATTTTAGTGAATTTAATAATATGTTTACTGGGGTTATTTTAGTTCTCAAACCTGAGCAGAATTTTGCACGGAAAAAATTACCAGATATCCTCCTAAATTTTCTCACCTTCTCCTTGAAAAATGAAAAAAGCAGTATTCTTTTTGCTTTTCTTCTAAGCATTTTACAAGTCTTCCCCACCCTACTTATTGGTTTTTCTGGCAAAATCTTTGTTGATTATGTTTTGATTAAAAGCATGTCTTATTGGCTTATTCCTTTAACATTAATATTGTTGGGAGTTATTGTATTTCAATCTATCGCGCTTACACTTCACCAACGCCTTCTCGTGCGATTGGGTATGCACTTTAAATTAGCACTCGAAAGCCTCCTTGTTCATAAATTGTTTTATTTACCCCTTCGTTTCTTTGATCAAAGATATAGTGGAGATATCTTATCCCGTCTCGCTGCAACTGATGAGCTATCCAACCTTTTATCACTCGAAATAATGGGTGCATTGTCTAATATATTTGGACTTATTCTCTTTGCAATTGTCTTGAGCATGCTCTCAATGCAAATATTTCTCGTTGTTCTTATCTTTGTCCTCTTCCGCATCGCAGTCTTCTATGTTTTTCGCAAACCAATTAGAGAAGCAAATATCCAATTTCAGCAAGAAAATGGCAAGGTAGCTGGTATTGAAATGAATGGTTTACAGCTCATAGATACATTGAAAGCTAATAATCTAGAACACAATTTTTTTAAGACTTGGGCAGCTCATCATGATGTTTTATTAAATAAGCAACAAGCGGTGGGGACTATTGAGCAATATACGAACGTTTGTTTAACAGGTTTAGCAACTCTTATGGTGGTTGCACTGTTGTATCGAGGATCATATCTAGTAATGGGAGAAGATATTACAATCGGCACTCTTGTTGCTTTCTTGGTTCTTGTAAATTACCTCGATACCCCCTTAATGACCCTTCTCGATTTTTCTACCAAGCTAGAAAAAGTAAAAGCATCTATCACACGCTTTAACGATATTCTTCTTCAGAAAACTTTACATGAAATCAAGAGTGACTCATCAAGTAAATCAAAAACTCCAAGCTTACCCCCCCTCAAAGAGAAAATTACCTTAGAGAATATAACTTTTAGTTATGCACCTTTTGACCCTCCTCTCTTTAAAGATTTAAATCTTGTCATTCCAAAAGGAAAAAGAATCGCAATTGCCGGCATAAGTGGTTCGGGAAAATCATCAATTTCAAAAATTATTTGCGGGCTATATCCCATCCTTTCAGGAAAAATATTGTGGGATTCTAAACCTATACAAGATATGCACTCTGCCTTGCGAAGCAGCCGTATTTCTCTTGTGGATCAAGATATTTACCTATTTGAAGGAACCATTCGTGAGAATCTCACCACATGGGATAAAAACATTAGTGATAAAACACTCATCGATGCTTTAAAACTCTCTGGCTTGTATGAGGAACTATCCCCTCGCGGTCTCCTTAACTGCATTGTAAGAGAAAATGGTGCTAATCTTAGCGGAGGTCAACGCCAACGTCTTGAAATTGCGCGTGCATTGATACGAAACACTGACGTATTAATTCTGGATGAAGCAACCAGTGCTTTAGATGTGCAAAATGAGACGGCCTTATTCAAAGCACTCAGCAAGCTTAAAATTACAATCATCATCATTGCCCATAGGCTCGCAACAATACAAAACGCAGACAAAATCTTTGTTATAGATCAAGGAAAGGTTATTCAGTCAGGTAAGCATGATAAACTTATAGTGAAAACCGGCACATACAAAAATCTTGTAGAGTTAGAATGGCAAGATTCTTTAGATATAAAAAAATATTCAAAAGGCGATGAGGTGATGGAATGAAAAACGACCAACCATTTCCTCTTGATGATCCCTTTTTCAAAGCGACCCCACTTCTTAAGAAGGCAGTGTTCTCTACTGTTAAATCATCGAACCCCGAAGAGCATTTAAAAGCCTGTTTTGAAGTTGTCGCGTATATGAGTAATATCTCTGAGAAACCTGTCATAGATTCATTAGCTCAAACTCCTGCTGAGAAAATTTATCGTATGGCTGAAAGTTGTAAAATTATTGCCCGAGAAGTTAATCTTAATCAGCTTAAACTTGAAAAGGAATCAAATCCACTCATCGTTTTTGATTCTACTTCTTCCGTACCCTGTTTGATTTATTTTAAGGGGGGGAAATATCATCTCTACTCCCCCTCAAAAGGAACTAATTCGTTATTTGATTCTTCCTCTATCTCTCGTTATCAAACAATAGGCTATTCTTTATACAAGGAATTGCCAAGCAAATGTAAGAATCTATATCAATTAGCTAAACATTATTTTAAAGAAACAAGCAAAGAATTGTGGATGTTTTTTATCCTGCAAAGTCTTATAGCCCTTATCATGCTCTTGGAGCCCTTTCTCATTGGAATAATTTTTGATAAAGCCATTATCCTTCGCCAGTATAGCCTTATTGACCAAGTATTTATTGGCCTTATTGCCGTTAGCCTTGGCGGAATAGGTTTCGAGATCGTTCGAAATTATGCTGCAGTTCGCTTTCAAACTAAAAGCTGTCTTTTGATCGGATCCGCACTTTGGCATCGTATCCTTTCATTCCATTCTAAATTTTTCAAATTTATTCGGCTCGGGGATCTCCATGAGCGCCTTATTTCTATTGAAAACTTACAGAGGGATCTTACAGCATCTGTTCTCACCAATTTATTCCAGATATTTATATCACTCTTTTTTCTTTTATTCATAACTTTTTATTTGCCCATGTTAGGGTTATTTATTTTAATTGGGACTGTCTTATTTGGCTTTGCAAGCTTATCATTTATTAAACATATGGTGCGCTATCATCGCTCAGCAGCACAAACTAATGCCCAACTCTTAAGTTTTCTTTTTGAAACAATTCGGAGCGTTATAAAAGTCATTACCTCGAACGCACAAACGCAAATTTTTCATAGATGGTTGAATATGGAGCTCAGTAAGATGAGTCGTCTTATGAGAGCTCAGTACTTATTAGTTTATTACCGGGTTCTGGAATTTATTTTCCCTATAATAACTGTTATTTCACTCTATTTTTTGATGGTAGATTATAATCTTTGGGAACCCACTCATCCAAAACTTTCAATTGGAAATTTTATTAGTATACAAATGGCAATGACCCAGTATTTTATGTCTCTCTCTAAAATTGTTGAGGTCATCGATAAACTCTTGCGTCATATTCCAAAAATTGAACGATCTCAAATCCTTTTAAGCGAACAAGGAGAAAAGGATGAGCCAGAGAAAATTAAAACAGTATTGAAAGGAAAAATTGAATTTCAAAATGTTAGTTTTCGTTACCAAAAAGATAATCCTTATATATTAAAAAATGTAAGTTTTACTATTAATCCACAAGAATGGGTTGCTGTTGTTGGACCCTCAGGTGCGGGAAAATCAACGCTAATTCGATTAATACTTGGCCTTGAAGTATGTGATGAAGGAACTATTTTGTTGGACGATATTCCCATTCAACAGCTCGATATGCCAACAGTAAGGTATCACACAGCCACGCTTCTTCAAAACCCTCAGCTCTTAACCGGTAACATACTCGAGAATCTACGCGCATCCAATCCTTATTTAACAGAAAATGAAATGAAATCTCTTCTTAAACGTGTAGCTCTTTTAGATGAGATAATGAACATGCCTATGCAGCAATATACGATTATTGCCGGAGATGGCCGCTCAATCTCTATGGGGCAGCGTCAAAGACTGGTATTGGCACGGTGCTTAGCAAAACCTTGTTCCTTAATCCTCCTAGACGAAGCGACAAGCTCTTTGGATAATTTTAGCCAAGAAGTCATTTTAAATACCTTGAAGCAAATTCCTGTTACAAGAGTCTCAGTAGCTCATCGACTATCCACCATTCAAAAAGCAGATAAAGTCATTTTAATGGACAAAGGTAAGATCATTTCTCAAAAGACTCAACGGTGAATAAAAAAATTAAAGTATAATTTTCATCTGCCAATAAAAAATTAACTTTTTGTTAATAAATTGTTGAATTAAGACCCACAAAAACTATCTTTTATAGTGCAGGCTTAATAATACAAGCAAAAATTTTATTTGCCTGCAAAGGGGGTAAGTGTAATGGAACGATTTATTATTGAACTTGATGTTAAGACTCTTGAAACAGTTGTTGGCGGTGGCATAAAAGGCTTCTGAGGATACTGTGCGAAAAGTTTTCACCAAGCAGCGATTATTTATATCGCATGGATTACCATTTGGAACCTTCCAGGCACACTTAAGGGTGTGCCTGGAAAACATATGGAAAATATCTTTCTAAATCCTTCTATCTTACACGTTTATAAATAATTAGTTTTTATTAACAAATTATTGATTTTCCCGCCATAAATACTAAATTATCTAACGTAGGAATTGATAAAAATAGTTTTTATTTACCTACAAACTTAGATATTGGAGGATATTATGACCGATCAAGTCATTATCGAACTAAATACTGAGAATCTAGAAATGGTTGTCGGCGGCGGCTTAAAGGGCTGGTGACGATACTGAGGAAAAGATTCCATCAAGCAGCGATTATTATCATCGCATAAAGTTCCTTTGGGAATATCCAGGCACACGACAATGTGTGCCTGGGAAAAACCTTCAATCACCCAAATGTATCAAGACTTGATTGCGCGTCACACTCTCCCCTGTACCCACTAAAATTTCAACAACTGTACCATCGATGGGTGATTTAACTGCATTTTCCATTTTCATAGCTTCAATAACCATTAGAATCTGTCCCTGGCGCACTTGGTCTCCGGGAGAAATAGGTAAGGAAATTAAGACACCTGGCATGGGTGCTTTTATTACTTTTGCATCCAACGAAGAATTGGATGAAATTAAATAAGATGAGAGTTCCCAAGCCTTTAAAGACTTGACCTGAAATGTATGGGTTATACCAAAAAGGGTTACCACCACATTTCGAGAATCAAGAGTCACCTGGCCATAGCAGGATAACCCGTCCATAATCGCCTCAAACTTTCTTTGCCGTGGCTGCCAACGCAGGTCAATTTCAAACGTCTCATTATCAAGTGTAACACTGTTCTTTTGAATTTTGACCTCAAGACCGTTTTTCTGTTCAACCACCACCCACGTTTTGCTCAAAGTCTTTTCATTTTCCAAAATAAAAGTTTGATGATAAAGAAGGGCAGCTATCGCTTTAGTCAACCGCTTTTGTTCAGGTGTTCCTTCAAAAGACAGCTCCTTCTCTATGAAAGGTGTTGTATAATCGCCTGCCTTAATTTTAGGGTGATGCAACAAAAACTCCAGAAAGCCAACATTATGAGTTGGCCCCTCAATGATAAATTGAGCCAGGGATTTTTGCATACAGTGTAACGCTTCTGCGCGTGTGGGAGCCCAAGATATCAATTTGGCAAACATCGGGTCATAATAAACACTCACCTCACTTCCCGCTTCAACACCTGAATCTAAGCGAAGACCCTCTGTCATGGGAGGTGTTTCAAAACTGGTAATCCGCCCACTGGATGGCATAAAATTATGGTTAGCATCTTCTGCATAGAGGCGCGCTTCAATTGCATGGCCTGAAAAGGTAAGCTGGTCTTGTTTAAAAGGTAAAGGTTCTCCAGCAGCAATGCGAATCATGTGTTCCACCAAATCAAGGTTGGTCACCATTTCTGTGATGGCATGTTCCACTTGAAGACGCGTATTCATTTCTAGAAAATAAAACTGCCCAGAAGCCTCTACCATAAATTCCACAGTACCCGCAGAGAAATACCCAACATGATGGGCCAAGGCCAATGCTTGGTCAACCATGGCCTGCCGCAATTCGAGCGTCATAAAAGGGCTAGGACATTCTTCTATGATCTTTTGATGACGCCTTTGGAGAGAACAATCTCGCTCACCTAAGTGCACGATAGAGCCATGCTTATCTCCTAAAACTTGAATTTCAATATGTCGAGGGGATTCTAGATACCTTTCAACAAAAATGCGTCCATCTTTAAAACTTGAGTTTGCTTCACTGATTGTTCTTTCTAAATTTTCATCTATCTGATCTTCATTCCAGACAACACGCATGCCCTTGCCTCCCCCTCCGGCTGCTGCCTTAAGCAGAAGTGGATAACCGAGGTGTTCAGCAAGAGCTTTCACTTCCTTTTTGGTGGAAAGAGCCCCTTCACTTCCTGGTAAAAGAGGTAACTTAGCTTGCCGCGCTGCGGCTTTGGCTTGAAGCTTATCGCCCATGAGCCGAATAAGATGGGAAGAAGGGCCAATGAAAGTAATATCGGCTGCTTCTGCAGCAGCAGCAAAGTCAGCATTTTCTGATAAAAATCCATATCCCGGATGAAGGGCATCTGCATCGGCCAACTTTGCAACTTCGAGAAGGATATTGGCGTTAAGATAACTCTCTTTGGCGAAGGATGAGCCGATAGAGTACGCCTCATCAGCTGCCGTTACATGAGGTGCGTATGAATCTGCTTCAGAATAAACAGCAACTGTGCGAATTCCCATTTTTTTGCACGTTCGGATGATGCGACAAGCTATCTCACCTCGATTTGCAATGAGAATTTTTCTAAACAAAGGGTTTAGTCATTCTCGTCTATTTTGGACCGCATGCTCAGTTTGTCTTTGGTCTTTCTATCTTCCTTTGAAGATTTTAAAAGAGCCTTAACTTGGCTGTCTTCCCACTCTGGACTAAGGAAGGGAAACCAATCTTCCAAAGATTTTAACTGCCCCAGGCGCACACCTTGTAAGGATGCTGCAATTCCAAAGGCCATCATTGGCCATATGGGCCAAAAAGCCCCTGCTCCATTGAGCAACCAAATGACGACACATCCGAGGGATACACCCGCGTAGACCACCAAGTTTGTATAATAAATGCGCAACTCACGCACACGTTCCCGAACTTCTGATTCTCTCTCCATAAATCCTTCTCCTCAACAGTTATATGAACTTAACTTTTTACGATGTTAAAATATCAACCCTTATAATGGAATATTGTCGTGTTTCTTAAAAGGATTGACAAGAGTTTTATTTGCTAACATCTCTAAAGAGCGACAAAGACGCAGGCGCGTCGTTTGGGGTTGTATGATATCATCAACAAATCCACGCCCAGCAGCCACAAAGGGGTGTGCAAATTTGCTGCGATATTCCTCAACGCGCATGGCCATCTTTTCTGAAGAATCCATGTCTTCTCTAAATATAATTTCCACTGCTCCCTTGGGCCCCATGACAGCAATTTCAGCTGTCGGCCAAGCAAAGTTGACATCCCCACGTATATGTTTTGAACTCATAACGTCATAAGCGCCTCCGTACGCTTTGCGCGTAATCACAGTCACTTTTGGAACTGTCGCTTCAGCAAAAGCAAACAATAATTTTGCTCCATGCTTTATTATCCCTCCTTGCTCTTGCTCTACACCTGGGAGAAATCCAGGGACATCCACAAAAGTAACGAGGGGAATATTAAAGCAATCACAAAAGCGCACAAAGCGTGCAGCTTTTCGCGAGGCATTTATATCCAAACATCCTGCAAGCACCATGGGTTGGTTAGCAACTATTCCAACCGTCCGTCCATCAAGACGGCCAAGCCCAATAAGAATATTAGGCGCATAGTCTGGTTGTATTTCCAAAAAATCCTTTTCATCAACGACGCTTAAAATTAGCTCCTTCATGTCATAGGGGAGATTGGAGTTGCTTGGCACTAACGTGTCTAACGCCGCATCAAGACGGGTCGGAGTATCCGACGTTTTGCGCATGGGAGGTTGTTCACGATTGGATAAGGGCAAAAAGTCTATAAGGCGTCGCGCCTGCAAGAGGGCTTCAATATCATCCGCCAAGGCAAGGTCAGCAACACCTGATTGAGATGTGTGGACGCTTGCTCCTCCTAAATTTTCTGCATTTACTTCTTCATTTGTCACTGTCTTAACGACATCAGGACCCGTTACAAACATATAGGAAGTTTGCTTAACCATGAAAATAAAGTCAGTCATCGCTGGCGAGTAAACAGCCCCCCCCGCACAGGGGCCCATAATAAGGGAAAGCTGAGGAACAACACCAGAGGCGAGCACATTACGCTGAAAAACTTCAGCATATCCTGCTAAGGAGGCAACCCCTTCTTGAATACGGGCTCCCCCTGAGTCATTTAATCCAATAATGGGAGCCCCAACTTGCATGGCCTTATCCATAATCTTTGAGATCTTTTCAGCATGGGATTCACTTAAAGAGCCGCCAAAAACCGTAAAGTCTTGAGAAAACACAAAAACCAAACGACCATTGATTGTTCCATATCCTGTGACCACGCCATCTCCCGGGATTGTTTGTTCCTTTAAGCCAAAATCCATTGAACGATGTTCGACAAATTGGCCCCATTCTTCGAAGGACCCCTCATCCAACAAAATATCTAAACGCTCTCGGGCGGTTAATTTACCTTTTGCATGCTGACGATCGATGCGTTCCTGTCCGCCGCCCAGATAACTTTCTTTCCTCTTTTCTTCAAGCTGCTTTAGGATTTTATGCATCTCACACTCTTGTCCCATCGGTGGGTCTTGTCTCCTCGTATACTAAAAATATAATCCCTTACTTTTTTACGAGAAGTTAAAACGGCTTGTTTTTTTAAGAGAAAGCAGAATGACTTTCAAAAATTTTTAGCTAAATTAACGAACAATCAATACTTTTCTTTTAATCTAACTATGAGGAATTAACTATTGTGCAGAGGAACGACCATGACCAAAGGACATCATTTTTCAAAATTAAAATTGCTACCATTAATGGCAAGCGCTGGAATTATTTTAGGAGCAACCCTTTCAAGTGCTACACAAGCTAGCGAAGCAGACTTTCTTCCTATCATTAAAGGCCAGCTTGAAAAATTAGCAAAGGAAGAACCAACTGACAGAACTTGTCACGAAATAAATTCAAAAGTAGATAAGTACAATGATATTGCTAAGAAGGTAAGGAAAGCAGAGCTTTCTAAAAATGAGATTACAATTTACCGTAAAGGGTGTGAAAGAGTTTCATTATCTGAAATAGAAAGTAAACTTAATATCCTTTCCGGAAAACCCGACTACGAAAAAGATTGTACATCTATAGATGACCTTGTGAAACAGTACAATCAACAAGCGGCTAAGGAAAACAAGAGACCTCTCTCACAAGATAAATTAAGTAAGACATTTAAAAAATGTACAAAGGGAGGTTCACCGGCAACTGCAGAACCTGCGGCTCCGGCGCCAGGAGCTCATCCAGGGCAACCAGCTGGACAATCTTCAGTTTCGAAGACCGTAGCTAAAGCACATCAACCCCTCATAGGAACTGGAAGAGTTTCTCCACCACCTCCGTCTGACGCGCCACCGGCATTACCGCCACCCGGAACTACTCCAAAAGCAGGAGCAACAGCACCCCATCTTCCTGCGCGACCAAGAGCTGACGCAAGAGGAGCGACTGGAAGTCCACCACGTCCTACCCATCAGGCATTGGATTCAAAAGCTGATGCAGGAGCACCGCCTCCGCGACCAACTAGAGCGCTTCCCTCACAGCCAGGTGCTCCAAAAGCTGATGCAGGAGCGCCGCCACCGCCACCTCCAGCTGCAGCACCTCCTCCGCCTCCCGGAGCAGGAGCACCTCCCCCACCGCCTCCGCCTCCAGGTTCCGGAGGAACACCAAAGCCTGGTAAGGGAGCGCCAAAACCAGGTGCTGGAACACCAAAAAAAGGTGCAGGAGTACCCCCCGCACCTGAACATACAGCACCGGAAGGACACTTAGATGCTATTCATAAGGGGATGAAATTAAAGAGGGTTGAACCAAACACCAATCCTCCTCCGGCTGCTGCTCAGGATGATGGCACCCTGGCAAGCGTGTTAAAAAGAGCATTGGTTGAAAGACGGCTAAATATGAAAGAAAGTCAGGAAGAAATACCCGTCCCTGGTTCTCACGCAGGCAAAGAGGAGTGGGAGGATTAAATCGCCCGTCCCTTTTTATAAGAAACCCTTTTTCAAAAAAGAAGAAGGGTTTTTTATTTCTATGCATTTTAGCGTTGGGTTACCGTTTTTATGGGAATGACAATACATATTTAGTCATCACGAAATTCCATAGTAATCGTGGTGATCCATGTATTTATCGCTAAAAATTGTATGAATACACTCAATACCTCCGCCAGAGGTGGGGGTATTGAGTGTATTAAGGATAAAAAATACATTAATTGCTTCGTCGCTTACGCTCTTCGCAATGACGTGAAGTAGACTCCTCGCCTTCTTTCTTTTCTTCTTTTCTTTCTTCTTTTGCTTTCTGTATCCCCATTTGTGTCCGCACCGGAAGGCTCCAAACTCGACTTTTCAGTCGGTAGGAGAGAGCGCTTCCTTAAGGTTATTAAGGATGCGAGTTAACAGCTATCCTTGCGGATAGATAGGCGTGATCTTGCTATAAAACTTGGGCTCTC
>Ga0194130_10002811_pt1 | contig 24538 bp, 21 predicted proteins | sample TA2KigsurfametaG_FD_160084 | JGI IMG/M metagenome (GOLD analysis project Ga0194130, IMG submission 160084) | Freshwater microbial communities from Lake Tanganyika, Tanzania - TA2015050 Kigoma 12 surface | ecosystem: Environmental > Aquatic > Freshwater > Lake | place: Tanzania: Lake Tanganyika... | reverse complement strand
GGAGCTGCCGGCGGAGGAAAACTTCCGCTTGATCAGCATCGATTTCAAGGGCGATGAGGGCTGGATCGTGGGCCAACCCGGTTTGCTGCTGCACAGCAGCGACGCGGGCCAGAGCTGGAGCCGCCTGTTTCTCGACACCAAGCTGCCCGGCGAGCCTTACTTGATCACCGCCCTGGGCAGCCGCCAGGCGGAGCTGGCCACCAATGTGGGGGCCGTGTACCGCACCAACGACGCCGGCAACTCCTGGCAGGCGGAAGTGGAAGACGCCGCCGGTGCAGTGCGCGATCTGCGGCGGGGGCCTGAGGGCCAGTACGTGAGCGTGAGCAGCCTGGGCAATTTCTTTGCCACCTGGAACCCCGGTGATGGGGTGTGGACGCCCCACCAGCGGGTGAGCAGCCAGCGGCTGCAGGCCATGGGCTTCCAGCCCAACGGCAGCCTCTGGATGCTGGCCCGCGGCGCCCAGCTGCGCTTCAACCCCGATGCGACCACCCCTGAGGAATGGAGCAAGCCGGTGGTGCCGATTACCAACGGCTATGGCTATCTGGATATGGCCTGGGATCCCGATGGCGTCATCTGGACCGGTGGCGGCAGCGGCACCCTGCTCACCAGCAACGATGGCGGCAAAACCTGGCAACGCGACCCGGTGGGGGCCCAACAACCAACCAACTTCAGCCGCATCGCCTTCTTGGCAGACGGCAAGGGCTTTGTACTGGGGGAACGGGGCTCGCTGCTGCGCTGGGTGGGCTGACAACGCTGTGTAACCAAGGAGCGCGGCCGATCCCGGACAACGCCACCTCAGCCCTAGGATCACGCTGCTGAACGCTCGCTGCTCATGGCCGCCGGCTCAACGGGTGAACGCCCGTTCTTCGAAATCATCACGAGCATCCGCTATTGGGTGATCCACGCCGTAACCCTGCCGGCTCTGTTCCTGGCGGGTTTCCTGTTCGTGTCCACGGGCCTGGCCTACGACGCCTTCGGTACCCCCCGGCCGGATGCCTATTTCCAGACGAACGACTCGAAGGCTCCCGTGGTGAGCCAGCGGTATGACGCCAAGGCCTCCCTCGACCAGCGCCTGCAATAAGCGATGACCCAAGCTTCCGCCAGCTCCACGCCCCGCAACTACCCGATCTTCACGGTTCGGTGGTTAGCGGTTCATGCCCTCGGCATCCCCACGGTGTTCTTCCTTGGTGCCCTGGCCGCCATGCAGTTCATCCGCCGCTGAGCTCCTCCGCCATGCAACGCAATCCCAACCCAAACAACCTGCCGGTTGAGCTCAACCGCACGAGCCTGTACCTAGGGCTGCTGTTCGTGTTCACCTGTGGTGTGCTTTTTTCCAGCTATTTCTTCAACTGATCGGGAGGATCTCCAATGAGCGGCAAGAAATCCAACCTGCCTGACGGCCGGATCCCCGATCGCCTGCCTGACGGTCGCCCTGCTGTGGCCTGGCGCTCCCGCTGGACAGAGGGTGTACTCCCTTTATGGTTAGTTGCCACTGCAGGTGGCATGGCGGTCATCTTTGTGGTAGGCCTGTTCTTCTACGGATCATATGTTGGCGTTGGCTCAGCCTAGGGAATCCGAAAAGATTTGTTATTAGCACAACAATATATGCTAGGAGTTACAACAAATGGAGATCCGCTAAATCAGCTTTTTCATGGTGGACTTCCTTGGAGCTTTTGCGAAGCTCTTAATGAAAGCGGGTTAGAATTTAAAAGCATAGATTGCACACCATATTCGACACCAAAAGAATCCATGCTCATGAGAGCAAAGTATTTGCTCAATGAGAGGCACTCGAGAGGGATGCAATATAGCAAGACATATCAAGAAGTAATTCAAAAAAAGTTAATTCACCAATTGAAATATCATAGTATAAAGAATGTGATTTCTTTTTACCCTCTCTTAAGTCCACTAGCTCAAGAAAATATAAGTAATATCGATTCTTATTTTTATATAGATGCGACAGCAGACCAGATAATCGACAACTACGGAGGACCAAAGATAAAGGGCGCCCAACGAGATGAAATAATACAGAGGCAAAGGACTTGCCTTGAAAGAGCAACTAAAATCTTTTGTAGAAATAACTGGGTGTATGGACATATAAAAGAACTGTTCATGATTGAGCCCGAGAAATTAATTATGCTACCAGGATCAGGAAATATGCACATAATCAACGCCGCTTGTCGACTGGGCGAAAACCGATTCTCAGTAAGCTGTGGGGAGGAAATAAGACTCTTGTTTATAGGAAAAGATCGTAAGCGCAAGAATCTTGATGAGGTCATAAGTATAGGACAAGCTCTAAATAAGATGGGAAAGAAATGTACGATTGAGATAATCGGCTCTGACAAAGAAGTAAGCAGTAATAACTGCGAACTGGAAATAAAGAACCATGGCTACTTGAACCCCGGTTCGAATGCAGAAAGAATAACCAAAATAATATCTAGGTGTCATTTCACCTGCTTGTTCTCGAGAGCCGAAGGAGGACCCAGGTCAAATATTGAGTCATATTATTGTGGCACACCTGTATTGACGCACAACATTGGTGGAATAGAATCTACCTTTATAGAAGGCTCAGGCCACTTATTTGACTATAATTCCACGACGGAAGAAAAAGCCATTAAGATACTAGAGATCACCATGGATGGCAAGAAATACGAACAACACAGGAGAAATGCAGTAGATGCCAGCAAGAGGAGGTATAGCTGGAGATCTACAGTAGATATAATAGCGAATGAATTTAGATAAATCGAGGGACATGGCAAAAGGGGCACATAATAACAGATAGTAGGCTAGCCATTATGAGCATCAATAGCAGTATTTTACTGGTGGGGCACTAAGATGCTTCATGAGAGAACAGAACTTTTGAATAAGATTCAAAGATTTTGTCACGATTACAGAAAGCATGGTGAAACGTTAAACAGTTCTTAGAGTATTGTTGAAGCAAGTTAGTGTTACGGTAAAGATCAAAAAGAGCTTGCACAAATCGATCTACGTCTCCTGGAGGAACCCAGACACCGAGCTCGTGTCGCTCAAGAAGGTCACGAAGGTATGAATCTTTGGGTGCTACCAAGAGGATAGGAGTGCCAAGCGCAATGTGGCCATAAAATTTTGATGGGGCTACAGTGCAACTACATGCAGTATGCTGGGTTACTAATGCAATGCTAAACGAAGAGAGCATAGAAGAAAGGGACTCAAGTGGAACATAGCCTTGCAGAGTAAGGTTAAAATCAGGATTTAGTTCTTTGAGTCTAACTAACCGGCCGAAATGAATGCCCGAACCTTGGAAAAAGAACTTAATGGGTAGTTGTTCAGTATGAATGCGAGGAATTGCGGCAAGGACCGTTGCAAAGTCATGGCAACGTCCAAAATTTCCTGAATAACCAACTTTCAGGACAGAAGGAGAAACTGGATTTGATGAACTTTCGGTAGCGGAAGGATGCGAATATGTAGGGATTATCGACCAACTTGGAATAACAGTAACAAATTCATTAGGGAGGTTAAACTGTGAAAGGAAGTAATCCTTCATAGGCTGGGATAGAACAATAAGATGAGAGGAGAGCTTGAGAGATATATTAAGCAGGTAAAGCCATACCTTAATTATGATGGAACCAGGACCTTTGAGACCAAGGTCGACTAGAATCTGTGGATAAGTATCGTAAGATAGAATAACAACTCTTGGGGAGCCAAGCAGACGTAGGAAAGGGGCAAATAATGGCAAGAAAGGAGGTTCAGTGGTCAATAAGACGACGTCGCCACGACGTGAACGACGTACCAGGCTAAAAAATACGCGTATGACATAAAGGAGACCTTTAAGACTCTTGCCCAAAATAGAAAATGGAAAGAAGTTAGTGGTGCGTGAACGACTAACCCTTAGATTTGATGAATAAAACTGGGTAGTAGGTGGTGTTTCCTGACACGGGTCGTAGGCGTAAGAGGGTAGGCTAGTGTGGACATATACAGAATAAGATTGAGATGAGAGGTATGTGGAAAGATCATGAAGTAGCTGGCCTGTTGCTGCAAAATCTGGTGGATAAAACTGTGAGACGATTGACAATTGGCGACGGACTTGTGAACGGAAGCGCCAATGAAATCGATGAACGAAAATATTGAGGTTAAGCATTAGAAGATAGCGGCGTAAAGAGATCTTAAGGAACTTAAGTTATCTTGGTCTAACTTGTCTCGATAGACCTGTGCAGCTTTGACGATACTTTTGTAGAGTAGTGAAGTTGGCAATAAGGAGATAAGAGTTTGGGCAATAGATTGAGGATTTGACAGGGATTTGATGAAAGCGGACGGGTGAATAGATGATATATGCTCAATAGTATCTGTGATAAGGACAGGAATGCCCAATGAAAGAGCGTCAATTACAGCCATTGGTGCTGCCTCAGTGTATGAAGTAAGGAGTAGAAGATCAAATTTGTCAAGCACAGCCGGGAGATTAGCATAAGGGATAAGACCCTCGAAAAACACATGTTCTTGAATCTTTAGTTTTGACACCAAGGCAATAAGCTTGTCTAACTCACCATCGTCTGGTCCAATCACTGTGAGAGTAACTGACAAGCCTTGTCGTACCATAGATGCAACAGCCATGATTTGAAGATCGATACGTTTAATGCGGTGTAGACGGCCGAGAAAAACACATTTGAAGGGTGACTGTCTAGGACTGGAATCCGATAAACTACCATGACTATTATAATTGCTAGGAGAGAGAAGCTTGCCGTCTCGGTGATATATATTTGGCATAATAATATAAGAAAGGCCCTGAAGTGACGAGGACTTAAATTCTGAGAAGTTGAGGTATCGAACTTTAATTTTTGAGGATAATAGGGAAAGGAAAAGCAAAAAAAGTATCTTGGGAATATGCCAAAACTGATTATGGGCTTTATTCAACATGCCGTGAGGGTGAATGACTATATGTTTGTTGAGCAAAGTGGAAAATAAAATGGCCGTGAAAGAAAGACCATTGTGGAGACTGTGAACATGTATAATATCAGAATGGGAAATAGATCGGTACAATGCAAGGGAAAGTGAAGGGGAGGGGAGGCAATACTGTTGTGTTAAAAGTGGACGAACAAAAACGTTAATCCGGCTTGAAGGGATAGATAGGTTTACTACGGATGAAATCAAGGAAATATTAAAACTGGGCAGCAAGGAATCCTCACATAATATTTGGTTGTATACACTTGTGGTTACTCCACCCTTTTTAGGGCATAGGTGGGGGATAACATGTAGTATGTGCATTGGGTAATTGATAAACCAGGGTGATGCAAAAGCTGTGGGTATAGCAGGGTGGCTGGACGTGAATTAAAGAGAGCTATGGAATAAAAAGCAGGTGCAAAGGCTACACCTAGGAAGTGTAACCCACAATACTGTAGCTTCTGTAGTATTGATGGATCCCTAGTCGCACAATGATGGGTATGAAAAACTAAAATCGGATATATATGCATGTGGCCAATTGGCGCAGGAGGAGCCGGCGAATCAAAATGCCTTATCGTTGAAGGGTACAGATAAGATATCGTGCGTTTGGAGTTGGAAAAAAATTCTGCTTCTAAGCCTTGATGTATTTTCTCACCAGGTCATTGAGTAACTCGCAGCAGAGCGAGCTGTTGATGAGGAGTACGGCCCACCAATGCCATATAGCAGCTGGGGCGGTTATAGATCGCCAGGTAGCGTCCCAGCAAGTGGTAGCGCTCTGCTTGTACTCTGGAAGCTCATATTATGGACCCGTTCGCACTGGAGTTTCTTGATGAATCATTCTGCATTGACGTTGGATCTGGAGGTGTAGGGCCTGGTGCGTTTGGGTGTCAGCCCCAATACCTAACAAGCCAGCCGCGAGGGCTTAGAGCGGTACGCACTGCCGTTATCCGAGAGTAGCCTCTGGGAGGTGATACGTTGGCTTCTAAACTTGGCCACAGCCGTGATCAATAACCCGACAGGGGTGGCCTGCTTCTCGTAGGGCATTGTCTCGGCGTAGGCAAGCCATGTCGAATTGTCGATGGCGAGATGCGCTTTTTCGAAACCCGCTCCACTGGAGCGGCCAAGCAGCCGATCTGCCGTGATCCGGTGGCCGACGCGGTCAAACCGAGCTAACTGTTTGATGTCGACATGGATCATGTCGTCGGGTAGGTCCCACTGGTATCGGTGTACCGGCACAGGCGGCTGTAGATCTTTAAGACGTCCCAGGCCCATGGCCTTAAGGGTTCGCCCGACTGTGGAGAGCGTTGCTGCCAGCACCCTGGCAATGTGTCTAAAGGTGCAGAACTGATGACGCAGATCCACGGCTTGCTGCTGGTGGGGGGATCGAGCGTGCGCCGCTGGCTGCTGCGGCAGCTGCGTCGGTCCGCCAAGGCGGCGCGGCCGCCATGGCAATAACGAGCCAGCCACTTGTACGCGGTGCGAAGGCTGATGCCACCCTGTGCCGGTAGATCAGCCAGGGGATCAGAGACTTGAATGTGTCGACGAACAAGGCGTGCCCTACTGACACCTGTCAGTAGGGCGTTGGGGTGGGTATGCATGGGCTGTGAGATCAGTGCGTCGGGGGGGACACCCGGAGCATGACGACCTCACAGCCCCCTGTCAGCTGAACAAGCTGCTGAGACTAAACACCTAGGTAACTTTCAGATAATACAGAGAGATAAAAGGAGATGAAGGAGAAGACATATCGAAGATGAGGGGGATAAATCCAGGGTAAGACACCAGCTCTAAAAAAGGCAAGGCTTGATGAAAGCGTGAAAGTAGCATGGCACTAGAGATGGCATTGAATCGTAAACTGGGATGGGCATAAACGTAGAATACTGAGGAAAGAAAGGAGATAAGGGCCAAGACACAAAGCCTTGTAATATGTATTTCAGAAGAAAGGACAAGTGGCATGTGCTAACAAAAGGGAAGGAGGGATACAGGGAGCGGAGTTATAGGCAGGTAACCATAATAAATATAGAAAATAAGTAATAACGGCTGTTTGTTGAGGAGCAAGGAAGTATAGACAATTGAGAATCAAGAAAATTGAGAGCACAAAGACGTAGGGGTCACAGAGGACAAGAATAATGAAAAACGAACAGCAATACCGTAAGGCAGGTATTAGATGCGAATAAATAGATTAATAAAAATTTTGAGCTTAAGAAGCCAAGGCTGTGGCGAAAGATGTCAGGAAATAAAGGAGAAAAGATATACACAATCATAATAATAAAAAAATGCGCAGAGTACAAAAGCGCAAAAGAAAAGCAAAAGAAAATTAAAGAAATAGAATTATGGGAAGATAAGAGATAATCAATGCACGATCAAGAAAAGCGGAGGAAGAGATAGGGAGATAAACTAAAATCTAAGGACTCTTGCAGAAATAATCATAAGTAGTACATAGGAAATTGGTCTCGTAGCTGCTGCAAGGTTGGCTACAGTCCCTAACGCAAAGAAACCAACCCTGCCCAAGAAAAGTAAAGATGTACAGATAGGTGCGCGGTGAGAAGTAGAGCATTCCAAGATAAGTGTATCAATAATACGAAAATAAAAACCTAAGCAAATCCAAACCACCAAACTTCCAAGAATACCGAACATGAGTACGGGCTCGCTTAAAATGTCGGTATTTATCCCTACCCCGAGGTTATTTGGCATATGAAAGCTTAAAGAATCAAGTCTTGTTTTGATGGGAATAAAAGATAAAGGAAAAGGTTGAAAAATCTGAAAGAGGCGAATCGGTGCCAATAAAGCATCCTGTAGGCCTAGGCGTAACTCAAGGGAAGAGGCGACAGATATGGAGGAAGCAAGATCGACGCCAATGATATTTGGAATGTCTAAAAAGAAGGATAAGAACTGTTGCGAGGAGAAAGGAGCATAAAAATCTATGCTATCAAAAGCATTGGAGCGCAAGAAAATAACAAATGAATAGACTGGAATAGATAAAAGAAGGAATAAAGTGCCTTCTAGAAGAAGAGTACGAGAGTAATAAGAAGTGGCTATAAGTACACAAGACAAAGCACCGCTACGGGATAAGCTAGAAGCTGCTGGAGCTATAGTAGTTAGAGCAAATAAGAAGGCAATAAAACGGTTTTTAGAGAGGACACAAGGCATAAGCAAAGATGAAAGCAGAATTGAGCCGGTACTCAAGGATGGGTAAGAAAAAACATCAAAACGGTCTACAGCAATTTGATCAAAAGAGAAACCAGTGTTAGCATATATCTGAAAAAGTGAAAAAGAGTTGACGCAGAAGAGAATAACTAAGACGATAATTATATACTTTGAGCGCAACTTTTGCTCAAGAATCAAGGCAGAGTCTGCAAGCCATGTCTCAAACCTAAACTTGGAAGAATTAAGAAGGTATCCAATGCAAAAACCAATTATTGACAAGGTAGCGACAGATATAACAGCATGATGATTTAATGGTATATTGAATATACCCTGAGAAAAGTAATAAGAAGAATATCCCATGAGGGATGGAAATATGCCGACAAAGGTTACACACAGTAAAGCGTAGAAGGAAAAACTCTTGAATAATTGTTTCATTAGCAATAACTAAAAGGCAAGTGATAGAATACTGTACTACGAGCCACAAGATCAGCACATGACTGAATCATATAAACATAGTACGCTAGAGGCTTCAAAGCTCACCAAAAAGGTATTGCCACGAATAATGAGTATATTAGAGAAGATGTCGGCAGATAAGTCTGAGCCTCTTCAGGTATTAGAAGTAGGGGCAGGCAATGGGTTTGTTTCAAACATACTAAAAAGAGAAGGCTATGAAGTCACTGCATTAGAACCATCAGATGATGGCGCTTACCTGATTGCAACAGCATACCCAGATATAAAGTTGATCAAATCACAAATTGAAACAATAGAACCTGCGCTAAATTCGCAATATGATGTAGTAGTCTGTTTAGAGGTAGTAGAACATGTGTACAATCCCAAGGAATTTATTAGGAGTATATACAAGGCTTTAAAGCAAGACGGGAGGTTAATCATTACAACACCTTACCACGGTTACATAAAAAATATATTAATCGCTTTACTAGGCCTCTCGGATAAACATTATACAGTATTATGGGAGAATGGCCATATAAAGTTTTTTTCAATAAAAACACTTACTGAATTGCTGGCATTAAATGGTTTTGTGTGTCTAAATACTTGTAGATTTGGAAGGGTTTTGCCTCAGTTTGCAGAATCTATGCTGGCAGTTGCAGAGAAAAAATGAGATTGGCAGGTTTGATTTTATGTTTAAACGAGGAGATTCACCTAAACAGGTGCTTAAGTAATTGGAGTAAGCTCCTTGATGCGATATACTTTGTAGATAGCTTTTCGAAAGATAGCAGCATACGAATAGCGCAGCGTTATAACTGTATTATACTGGAACACAAGTTTAAGTCTTATTCTAAACAGTTCAATTGGGCACTTTCGAAAATCAAGGAGCAGGATAGAGATTGGGTTATAAAAATAGACTGCGATGAAATACCTGATTCATACACAATGGAGAACCTCCGGATGTTCTTGGCTAACGCGAACGAGAGCATCAAGGGAATAGAATTAAATAGATCAATATACTTTCTAAACTCTCGGATATCACATGGTGGGCTCTTTCCACAAAAGAACTTGAGGATATTTAAATATGGCTATGCATACGCTGAAGATAAGTATATGGATGAACACATACTTGTTGAAGGAAACACAACAACATTTCCGGGTCATATATATGATATCTGTCAAAAGGGTTTGGATTTTTGGTTAGAAAAACATCTGATATATGCGCAAAGAAAAGCTGCGGATATCTGCAACAGGAGATTTAATAGAAGGGATGCTACTAGTAGACTGAATCTAAAGGTTTATATGGAGACCAAAATATATAATAATATTCCAAGTATTTGGTTGGGTCCCGCATTATATTTTGTGTATCGATATTTCCTGAGACTTGGCTTTCTAGACGGTGAGGTAGGATTTTTATACCATTTTTTACATGCACTATGGTATAGGCTACTTGTTAATTTCTATGTCAAGCATCCTGAAATGAATAAGATGATGGAAGGTTCAGTGGAGATAATAGGTTGAAAACGACAATGTAGAAGGTTGGCAACTTAAAAACTCTACATCATTAAAAGATTAAATCATGGATCACAAATTACTGCAAAAATTCTTGGCTAATGACGTAGTAATAAAGATTGTGGATCGAAATCTTGAGGTGAGGTGTATAACCAAAGAAAAGCTGATCGATCATATAAATAGGCTAGCAGGTTACCTATTAAAAACTGTAAGCAAATCTCAAAGTCATCAGTTAAGAATACTGATAGTTGCATCCAGTTCCTATGAAACTACTATAACAATACTGGCATCATTCTTGCTTGATGCTCACCACGCTGTTGTATTCTGCGGTTTGTCAGATGAAGCCTTAGGGAGCAGAATTAGTGCTTTCAGGCCAGATATAATATTGGCAATGGCATCGGAATACGAAAAGATAGTTAACAGTCAACGCATCCATAATGTAATTACAAATAAGCCAACTTTAAACTTGACAAAGTTGGTATCGGAGTTGGAAAATCATGAAGCGTACGAAATAACAAGATCTCCCGGGTACAAAGAAGGAGAATTGATGTTCACCCTTTTTTCGTCGGGATCAACTGGAAAACCAAAATTAATAAATCATGGTGCAGAATACTATCTTGAATATGCCGAATGGACATCGCGGTACTTTTTTGATTTGAAGTATGGAAGTACAATTTTTACAGCTACAGATGCAGCATGGATCAACGGACATACATATGCTATTTATGGTCCAATGCTGTGCGGTGCGCAGACTGTAATATGTGAGGATCTGACTGCAATAGCAGATCCCTATACCCTGCAGAAAATATTCGACCAAGTAAAGCCGACCTGTTTTTATACATCAGTTACTTTATTGCGTCTGCTTCGTTCTGGGTCAGAAAAAAGGGAGATTACCATGAATTATTCAGACTTCAGACTTGACAGGATTGGATCTTGTGGAGAACCATTGGCTGATGATGTTGGGAGATGGGCTCTGAAATATTTTAATCCAAAGCGTAAGAGCATCGTGAATACATATTTCCAAACAGAAACAGGTGGAATACTTACGGCTCCAAGAGATGAAGATGGTACGCCTCCAAACTACAGCTCTGTAGGGAAACCTCGTTGCGAATTAGGCTTACGTATTGCAAGTGAAGTTTATACAGATGAAGAACTTCGAGAAAATAATCTAAAAGTTAATGATCTTGTAATTACATCACCACTGAAGTCATTCTGTGTTTCGGTTGAAGCGGACACAAGCTTAGACTACTACACAAATGAAGGTTTTTTTAAACTACATGATACTGGCTATTTTGATGAAGAGGGATACTTGTATATAGGCGGCAGGACTGATGACGAAATAAATGTTTCTGGCCATCGTATATCAACATCAGAAATAGAAGGTTGTGCATTGAGTTACAAAGATGTTCAAGAAGCATGTGTTGTTCCAGTAGCGGATGATGTGCACGGCATGCAACCGATTCTGTTTGTCACAAGAAACAAAGGATATGAATACGACGAGTTCTTTGAGGATTCCCTCAGCAGTCACATAGCAGATTGCTTGACTCAATGGCATAGACCAAAAGGGATATACATTTTTCAGAGTTTACCCAAAACAAAAAGTGGGAAAATCCTACGTAGATTGATGCGTCAAATAGCAGATACAAATGATTTCAATGAAGGCGATGACTTGAGTACGCTTGATAATAGACAAGTTTTTTTAGACGCATTAACAAAATATATTGACAACGTCCATGAATGTATTGCATTAAATCAGAGTCATTTCAAAACATTATGGAGCAGTTGCGACAAAACATACAGCAAATACAAACTCGCCGAAGTTGGAATTATCAAGACTGCCTTAATTGTGCTAGAGTACATTTATCAAAGAGAAGCTGTTACAAAGGAAGATGGCGTTAAAATGAAGATGTCAATATATTGTGAGCCAGAAGATGTCAAAACCATTGAAATATCAGGATCATTCAACAAACTAAAAAAGTTGATCCGGAGAAGCTTGGAATCAAGTAAGCCTGAGAGAAGGTTTAGACTTACAATTGCCTACGAATCGAGAGTCTTCAATAAAAATATATATCTTGCATACATACAGAACCCTAAAGATAGATGTCACATATCCATTTTCACATTGGCAACCCAATGTAAAGATCTAGAAGGCCTGGCAGATGAGTTGGAATATTTACAGCCAAACAAAGTCTCGACTAAGGAGAGTGATGTGTCTTCCAGACGAGAAGTGTCTTTGGAATCTCATGGGAGACCTTGCATGTCGTGTAGTATATGCGGGATAGGAAGTGAGGATCGGCACTTGACAGAGAATATTGAACGGCGATTCATATCAACGCTGAACCAGGATGGAAGCAGCGAGTTAATATGTAATATATGTCTTCTGACAGGTTATTAATAAGAGGAAGTATGGCGGGTCAATCTATGCAAATTCATGCGCTGTTTGGTTCAATACCTATAAGGAAAGATATTGTCATATTGCCTTCACATACATTAAAAAGTGTACTGAGATATCCATCTTCAATCACACTTCACCAACTTAGGGTGCATATACAGTATATAACCGGCATGGATCATCTGCCAGTAAGCATAACATATGATACTACAGTGCAGGAGATATCAAATATCTCGGACGCTGATATAGAAGTGAGCCCGGGAAAGAAGCAAACACATAATAAGGAGAAAGAAATTAGTCGAATAACTAATAGTGGTTTATCCGGGGTAGGCATTGATATAGAAGAAGCGGGGGCACTGCCAGAAGAAATATTCACCAATAGTTATCAATTTTTTAGATGCCAAACATTTCACCCAACTGAAGTGGCTCATGCTCTGTGCAGTCCAAACCCGCTGCTCTCTCTATTAGGAATATTTGCTGCAAAAGAAGCTTTAATAAAAGCATTCAGTGGGAACGCGTTACTTGTGCTATCTCCTCGAGATGTTCGTGTTGTACACTCAGATTCAGGTAAACCGATGATAATGGCACCGAAAGTATCCCCAACAATAATGAATGGACTCTCTATCTCACATTCACAAAATGCAGTTGTGGCAATTTTTCTAGTATGATTGATAGGTTGGGCACTGAACAAGTCGAGATGAAGCAGATGGGCACTTACATTGGGGAGACCCGAAATGGCATTGAGGTTAAACTCTACGCAACTCCTGAATATGATCCGACGCCAAGGTTTACTCGGTCTAGTCGTTATTCTGATATTCTAGAGTTTTATTGTGAAAATGGGTACGCTATAATATCAAATGTCTACAGTTCCGAACAGTGTAAATCAGTTCGAAAATCTTGGCAAGAAGTAAAAAGGTCAGAAAGGCATTTATATCGTCAGGCCTCTGGCTTTCTGGAGAAGAATTACAGCGAATATGGTGGTTACATAACAAATCCCATTCTTAATCTTCAAAGCTTGGATCCAAGATTTTTTGATGGATTACGAAACAATTTCGAGGATATTATACTGGGAAGTAAGCTTATAGCCGCCTTAGCATCAGGCGCTGTGGAAGACGACCCTCTTGTTGTACAATCAATGTATTTTGAAGGGAATTCTGTGACGTGGGAACATCAAGACAGTTATTACCTTGACGATGAACGCATAGGCAAAATGGTAGGAGTTTGGATTGCTCTTGAAGATATTAAAGCTGATGCAGGTCGCTTTTTTGTGATACCAAAGAGCCATAAGTCCGATCTATCTGCAATGACCCTTGAGAACTCACATACCTTTAATCATGTAAAATATATCAATTCAATCGTCTCAAGATGCAAGTCTGATGGCTCGGTAGCAATAGCACCAGCACTTCAAGAAGGGGACGTACTACTCTGGAATTCACTAACAATCCATGGGTCACTTCAGCATACAAGTCATATTTCATCACGATCCTCGATTACAATGCATATAATAGGTAATAATAGTAAGTTATTATCTCATAGATCATTTGCAGCGAATCCACATCCCAAGTTTAAAGTTTTGAATAACTTTTACTTGTATAGGCCTAAAGATCAATCTGTCTTAAGAATGCGCATAATTTATAGACTAGAAATACTGTTTGGAAGTTACTTTCGGAAACTTAAGAAAGTATTTAATTATTTGTTAATTGCAATGGCAACACTGGCGCTAGAGCAGAAGATCTTTGGCAAATAGATTAATTGTTCTATACCCGCTTCTATCAATACTGCCTTATGATATATCCAGACTTAATAGTGCTAACGCTATTGGATCACTTAATGTTGTTCCGATACCGCTACTTTTGTCAACTAAAAGGTATGGTATACAGCAGGATCTCTGCGAAACATATAGCTGGTATGGCCCTAAACCATTATATTGGAAATATGGAAGTCCATCATATACTGAGTGGTTGTATATCTGGATGAGATACATTAAGATATTAATGACCTGCAGATGCCATGTAATTATAGTACCTGGTTGGTCGAGCATTCAAGCATATCTAGCTTTTTTGATTTGCAAAGTGCGAATGAAGCCCTATGTTCTAATCTCCGACTCGCAGTTGTGTGACAATAAACCAACTTTTTGGAAAGAGATTATTAAACGTTTCATTGTCAAGCGGGCATCCTCCTTCTTCGTTGCAGGTAAGAGAGCAAAAGAATATCTCATTTACCTTGGTGCATCAGACAAAGATATAGTATGCGGCCTAAATGTTGTTGACAACACAAGATTTTCAACCGCATTAAGTTTCTCCAGTAAATTCCATAATCTAGAGTCGAAAACGATAAACATACTTACTATAGCTCATCTGCGTCCTGAAAAAAACCTTGAGCGATCACTATTAGCTTTGGATTGTTTCATTAAGTACAGTAAAAAAGCAGTCACATGGCATGTTGTGGGATTTGGTCCACTTCGTAAAAGGTTGCAAAGTCTAATAGACAGGATGGAACTACCTGTATTCCTTACAGGTCACCTTCAACAAGAAGAAATTATCAGTTTGATGAAAGACACGCACCTCTATTGGCATCCGAGCATATCAGAACCTTGGGGACTAGCAGTTAATGAGGCTGTTGCATCTGGGTTACCATGTTTAGTTAGCAGTCAATCCGGTAGCTCGCCTGATCTTGTCAATACGAATGGTTGGACATATGATGCTTCATCAATAGATGCAGCTATTGAAAGTCTAAAACTAGTCTTTTCAAATCTTAGTACCTTCTCAAAAAAATCGAAGGAAGGAGTCCTTCTTGTATCACGATACACTCCTCAAAGTTACGCAAATAGTCTTTCCATAGCAGTAACAATGGCGTACTGCAAGAATAATTAATAGTGAGTAAAGCCAATCAATCACGGGTGTTCCAGAGTAAGTTTGATTATTTGCCTGTCAACAATAAAAATGTTCAGGGATAGCTTATAGGTTAGCTAAGCAAGATGGACTGAGAGCATGGTCTTCGTTGATAAAAAAAAGAACAACACAAAAGAAAGTAAAAGGTCAGAAATATAACAAAAGAGGCGGCATTTGTCATGCATTCAGTAAGAATAGGCGGTGACGAAGTTAACCAGTATTGCTAAAGCAAATGAGTTTGGAGCTACTTGCATACATAAAGAATCGTGGAAAAAAGAATTAATTTTGCGTGGATTAAGAATAATTAGTGTACAAATGTAAAAATACAACGCAATAGTTGCTATGATGTCAGTGAGCGTGTAGAGAGTCAGATTAGAAGTTAGGCATTAATATAGCTCAAAGGTAACATTGGAGGATCAGACTAGGCGAAATGTCTTTATGACATAGTCAAAAAATCTGGATTTGTATTTAAGCAAATAAAATTCATGGATCTTTTACTTAATCCAATAAGGGCGCTAGATGTTCTGTGTCAGCTGACAAGGGGTTGTGAGGCCGCTTCGGGGTTGAGGTGCGACCCATCCACCCAGGCCTCACACACACATGCATGGCCATCCCAATGCAAGTCTGGCGCAGAAGGGACGTCTCCGGTTCGTGACCCAGCTCCTGAAGCACGGACGAAGCCTCAAGAAACTGGCCGACGAGAACGGCATCAGTCTGCGCTGCGCCTACCGCTAGCTGGCTCGTTACCGCTCAGGCGGTCCATCCTCTCTGGTGGATCGTCGGAGTGTTCGCCGCACCCAGCGGGTGAAACTCGATCCACAGCGTCTCCAGCACGCCGTGAATCTCCGCCACCAGCAGATACACCACCGCCACATTGCCCTGCTGTTGCAGGTGCCCTTCTCCACCGTCGCCAAGGCTCTAAGTCGTCTGGGGCTGGGGCGTCTGAGAAACCTGGAACCCAAGGTTCCAGTGCAGCGCTATGAGTGGGCCAGGCCAGACGATCTCTTCCACATCGACATCAAGTCGCTGGAAAGATTCCGTAAGGTGGGGGACCGCATCACAGGAGACCGGCAGCAGGGACACTCCTACGGCGTCGGCTACGACAAGGTCCACGTCGCCTTAGATGACGCCACAAAGCTTGCCTATGTCGAGGTGCTGGCAGATAAGCAGAAGGCGACAGTGACCGGCTTTCTTAGCCGTGCTGTCGCCTGGTTAAACGGCTAGGGGATCGAGTGCCGCAGGGTGATGAGCGACAACGGCCCCGGCCTACGTCTACAAAGCGTTTGCAAAGTCCTGCTACACCCTGGGGATGCGGTACATTGCCACGGGACCCTACACACCCAGAACCAACGGTAAAGCAGAGAAATTCATAAAGACCCTCTGCCGGGAGTGGACCTACGCGATGGCCTTCCCAAACTCCGAGGTGATCAACCGTTGGCTGCCCCGCTACCTGTCGATCTATAACCGCCTCAAGAAGCAGTCGACTCTGGGCTGGCACTCAACCGAGGAGCAACTCGTTGAGTTGCTCCGATGACGAACCTGGTGAGACGCAACATCTAGATAAGACGACATGGAAGTTTCTAAATGCTGTTAAGCTGACTCGAGCTGGCAATGTCAACATAAAATGTGATTCGCAAACTCATGCTAATCTTTATTAGCTACAGAATCTAAGCAAAGATGAGTAAGCTAGACCAAGCTTAGAAAACTATCGACTCGAGGAAGGCCCATCCCCATCAGTCAGAAGGAAAGTTAAGATATTAAGATAAATAGGTATAATAAGTAGATAGAATTATTGATCAAAGGGAACACTAGTATAGGGTTAACGAAGAGAGGGCAGGGATTGGGTTGTATAGAATAAGCAAATAACTTAAACAAGGAGTTTAAGAATGAAAGACTTATATAAATATTATCGCAAGACATAATCACTCAGCTGTTGCGGCAGACATTTAGTTTAGCAGATTAGCGGAAATCACTTTTTTATAACAATGATGGAGCGATCGGAGAAGACTCTTAACAAAGGCTTTGAGGATTGTTGTGATTATATGGATGTACCAAATAGACCGAGATTTTTTAAAGGAAGGTGGCGGATAAAACAACATAACGAATAGAAAATAATATGGGGATTTAAGTGGGATGTCGTTTTCACATATTTGAGAGTGAGAACCTGCAAGGAAAGTAGACATACCATCAGTTATATTAGTTCGTGTTGAATCGGATTTAAGTATCATAGATACTAAGAGAATAAATTGATCATCGCTATTCGTAAATATTGAATATTTTGGCAAAGCCAGATCCTTGTGAAACCCTTGGCAGGAGACGATCACAGGTATGTTGAGGGAGCAGCTATCGACAATACTGAAAGCGCCCTCATCCCAAAATGGGTAAAGTATATAGTCACATGAACGAAGGTACTTCGAGTAAGAAGCCAGCGAAAACGACTCGTCAATAAGAAGTATGTTAGTGGTATCATGACTTTTTATATGGTCAGCATATCCACTGCCGTAAATAATAAGCAAAGAACTGGAAGAAGCAAAAAGTGCTAAAAGCTCTGAAATAAGCCTGGAGGACTTGCGATTATCAGGATATAGTCTGCAGAATAAACCAAAACGAAGTCCAGGACGATAATTTTTAGAGGGTTCAGCAGAAATGAAGGATTCGTGGAGAGTTGAAGGTATCCATGTCCTAATGGCTGAAGACTTTATGAAGTATGAGAGATAATTCGAAGCTTCGGATGATAGGGTGATAAACTGTGAATTTGGTACGCAAGCGAGTTTACAAAGACATAAAAGCTTGCTGAAGCTGTCAATGTGGGTGACAAGGTATATATTAGGCTTGCCATTAACTGGTTCTGCAGGGTGGAAATGAAAATGAAAGATTTGTGAGTATTCAGCAAAGTTAGGAGGCTCCTTTTTAGATTTATGATAAACATGATATATATAACCATGGCCCGACATAAATTCAACAAGCTTTTGAGCAATGGAGTCAAGAATCCATCCATTATCATAAACAATAACTAGCACCTTCTTCATATATTTAAGATGGATACGCTAGGTGGTGTTTGGTAAGAAATGAAGATTTTTCGACTCAAGAAGGCAAACCTTGAATCAGATCTATGATTAGTAGCATACAGATAGGCTCAGCATTGGGCAATGGTTTGCAGTGATTCCGAAATATCGGGATAGTAGGATTATAGGGGTGCTAAAAAAGGCCATCGGCGAGAGGCTAGATTCTTAATCATGTTTTTGAAACAAGAAATTAGAAGGGGCAACATGTAATAATGGCGTTGGCTGAAGAATGGGTTCTGATTGCGGTTGAGCCTAGAAAAGAAGGGCTAGCATGGACAAGAGATTTAATGATTAATAGGTGGCATTGTGAGGTTTAAGATTTTTTGAGGTGCATTGGCTGATCTGTTCATAGATAATCGTTAAGCTCTGAGGTGGGGTTTCGCAACCGGAATAGGCTCAAAAGCTGAGCAAAAGCAGGGCACTCAGCAGCGAGTGAAATGCCAGGGTCGCTATGCAGGCAATCAGTGGCCGCAGGTCGTTCCAAGAGTTTGCAACTGCAAGGAGATTCACCCGATCTAAATTAGTCTGTGGAAGCGACAGCTCCTGGACATCACCAATGAGCTTTTCACTGAGCGAAAGGAGACAAGACAAGCAAGAAGCCGAATGCAAAGGGACCGAGCAATTCCAGAAGGTTAGTCGTCAACCACTCTCCCTTAGAAGTTGGCGACTCGTCGTTTCGTCCACTTTTACATCTAGATGCTTGATAGAGCAAAGCCATGCATCGCTACAGAGAAGCCATTGAAACTGACGTGAGAAATGTTACGAATCTGCCAAAATGGTGTTCTTTCTCAGCAGGTGGTTCAGCTGACAAGGGGGTGTGAGGCCGCTTCGGGGTTGAGGTGCGACCCATCCACCCAGGCCTCACACACACATGCATGGCCATCCCAATGCAAGTCTGGCGCAGAAGGGACGTCTCCGGTTCGTGACCCAGCTCCTGAAGCACGGACGAAGCCTCAAGAAACTGGCCGACGAGAACGGCATCAGTCTGCGCTGCGCCTACCGCTAGCTGGCTCGTTACCGCTCAGGCGGTCCATCCTCTCTGGTGGATCGTCGGAGTGTTCGCCGCACCCAGCGGGTGAAACTCGATCCACAGCGTCTCCAGCACGCCGTGAATCTCCGCCACCAGCAGATACACCACCGCCACATTGCCCTGCTGTTGCAGGTGCCCTTCTCCACCGTCGCCAAGGCTCTAAGTCGTCTGGGGCTGGGGCGTCTGAGAAACCTGGAACCCAAGGTTCCAGTGCAGCGCTATGAGTGGGCCAGGCCAGACGATCTCTTCCACATCGACATCAAGTCGCTGGAAAGATTCCGTAAGGTGGGGGACCGCATCACAGGAGACCGGCAGCAGGGACACTCCTACGGCGTCGGCTACGACAAGGTCCACGTCGCCTTAGATGACGCCACAAAGCTTGCCTATGTCGAGGTGCTGGCAGATAAGCAGAAGGCGACAGTGACCGGCTTTCTTAGCCGTGCTGTCGCCTGGTTAAACGGCTAGGGGATCGAGTGCCGCAGGGTGATGAGCGACAACGGCCCCGGCCTACGTCTACAAAGCGTTTGCAAAGTCCTGCTACACCCTGGGGATGCGGTACATTGCCACGGGACCCTACACACCCAGAACCAACGGTAAAGCAGAGAAATTCATAAAGACCCTCTGCCGGGAGTGGACCTACGCGATGGCCTTCCCAAACTCCGAGGTGATCAACCGTTGGCTGCCCCGCTACCTGTCGATCTATAACCGCCTCAAGAAGCAGTCGACTCTGGGCTGGCACTCAACCGAGGAGCAACTCGTTGAGTTGCTCCGATGACGAACCTGGTGAGACGCAACAGCTAGAAATACATAGGCCTGTAACTATGAAATAATAGCAAACAAGACAAACCGGGTGACAATATATAAGCAACCGACAAGTGCTTTAACATATTACCTGGTGCAACAAGATTGCTTGCAAGAAGCGCTGACTGACAAGGCTAGGAATCGAGCCAATGAGAGTCGTAACAAGAGAACGTCAATAGCCAAACTCTAGAAATGTATTGCGATGAAGCATTGAGCAGGACAAATAATCCTGTGATTCATGAAACAGGCAGATGGCATGATCCTAAAAGCAGAAGAATAATGACGGGATACACACTTGAGCAGGAGCAACAACATCATTAAGGAAAAAGAACAAATAGACTTACACAAATGGTGCATAAATTAATCACATCAGGAAGAAAGAGTTAAATACATTAGGAAATTGCGCGAAGAGAAACTTTAACAACTCTAACAGACATAGGTGGAATACCGAATAGTAATCTCGGAAATAGATTGAGCTATATCGCAAGGTAATGATATGACTATGGTTTACTTAGATTTTTTGAGACGTATAAGGTGCTCAAATAAGAGGCCAAAGTCAGAAAAGGTAAGACAGACCACCCGAGAGATGTACCAAGCCAGAGCTTAAGAGTCCATACAATTAAAGATATAAGGCCGTTATACATAGCTAAAATATTACTTTTATTTTGGGAGTGGCAAAGGCCTGAGTACATTTCAGAATAGGATCCAACTACAGAGCCGATACATAAGACAGTTGTGGCGAAGAAAAAACCGGATGGCCCGAAGCCTGAGAAAAATAAACTAACGAAGCCCTTGAAATTAGAAATGCGTAAGAGCAAGACAAAAATGATGACAATCAAAGAAAGGAAAAATGCGCAGGTAAGCAGTATTTTTGTCCTCCTTAACGCAAATGTATACAGTCTAGAGTCCCCGGATTTGCTTAATAAATCTGGGAGAAGACGCATTACGACAAGCTTTACACTAACAGAACTGAGCAATGATGCACATTGCTGAGAAACAAAATAGCCAGTAAGGATATTATTGGGCTCCCTTACCAGGACAGCACGCTCGGCTATCTGATCGAAACGGCCAGCGAAACTAAAGATTGATGCCCACTCTGCGCCATCAAGCAACTCCCTTAATATGACAAGGTCGAAGCCAAACTGAATTCGCCTGACAACAAAAGACATTAGAATTAGTTGAATGGGATATCTAATGGCGTAGATGGCAGCTGCAATGATTGGCGTGAGCTTATCAAGTAAAGATACAGATAGAATGCATAAAGCTCCAGCCAAGAATGCAACAGTTTCGACCTCAAGTAACTTTCTTTCAGCAATTGCCTGAGCCCAAAGAACAGATACAGCTATGTTGAATGGAATAGCTGATACAAGAATAAGGATAACATAGAATATGGCTGATTGGTTAGTACTGATCATAAAATCGCCGAAGTAGAGAGGGGCCCAAAGATGGAACGAAAGAGGGGCCAAAAAAGCGACGAAAGAAAATAAGATAAATAGAGTAAATGCAACCCGCCAGGTAATGTGTTGTAGATTACATGAAGAGAATTTTGAGACTAGTATATTTTGATATGGTCCATAAATCACTGCTGTAGCAAATACGGGTATAGCTAGACAGCTAAGAAATATCTTTTCATCGTCTGGGGTTGCAAGTCCGTGAAGGAGTATAAGTTGGAGATAAATATTTGATGCAACACCAACGGTAGAAATGACAAGAAGGAGAAGATTTTTTTTAAGATTCATAATATACAGGAACAGTCGAACCATGTAGTACAACAAAAGAGTTCTCAACACAAAGTATATTCATTTGTGGTCCAATACACAAAAACGGTGGATGCAGTATACTGCTGAATGCATGGATTACTGTGTTAATAGAAAGGATGGATAAAGTGAAGTACGGAGTGGACTCAATGTAAGGTAGGAAGAAAAGGAAAGAAGAAAAAGGTGGAACAAATACAGAAAGCCAGAAGGATGTACACATAGCGAGAGCGCACTAATTAAGGCAGGCGCTATATTGATGTGGTAGATGAATTAACAATGAAGGTGGGTTCAGTAATTTGCGGAAGAAGTACAACATCCAAGCAAGGGTAAAATGAAAAATAAGGAAACCTCGAAGATATAATCTAATAGTCTGAAGGAAGCCAAAGGGTTGGTAAACAGTTGAGGATGTGCAGGAAGAATATAAGTATATGTTAAGCCGAGAACAGCATAAAATATAGTGGGGAGCGGTGGATCAGTTCTCCCCAAGAATGATACGGATAGATTCTATTACAGATTCGATTTGTTCATTAGTAAGTGCTAAGCCGCTAGGAATATAAAACCCTGTGCGGTATAAACGTTCGGAAACAGGGTGATGAGCACCATCAAATAGTCCCATGTCTTTAAAAATAGGCTGTAAATGTAGAGGGTAGAAGAAAGGTCGACATCCAACACCAAGACGGGCCATCATTTGAATAGCCGAATGGGCATCGAAAGAAACGTCTGCTTGGAGCAATATACCAAAAACCCAATACAGGTTTGTGGCGTAGTCTGTATGAGTCAAAGGTAGTGTTAAGTGCTCAAGATGTTGGAAGGCAGAATTATATTTGTGACCAATCCTGCGCTTTATTTTGAGAAAATGATCGAGTTGCTCTAGTTGAGCTAATCCTAAGGCTGCCTGCAGACTGGTCATACGGTAATTCCAGCCTAGTTCGCTGTGAACAAATCTACGATCAGGGTTGAAGCATAAATTACGAAGAGATCGGCATCGATCTGCAAGTGACGAATCATTTGTAACAACCATACCACCTTCACCAGTAGTAATGTGTTTGTTGGGATAAAAGCTGAAAGTACTAATCGTTCCAAAAGAGCCGCAGGGCTTACCTTTATATGTACCTCCAATGAGTTCAGCAGCATCTTCGATCAATGCAAGTCCATACCGATCAGCCAAATTGATGATTGGATCCATATCTACAGGTAGTCCATAAATGTGGACTACCATTATGGCTGCTGTCCGGGGTGTGATTGCTGCTGCAACCAAATCTGGATCCATATTCCAACTATCCGGATTCACATCGACTACGACAGGTGTAGCACCAGAACGAACAATGGCAGCAGCACAAGATATGATCGTGAATGTAGGAAGAATGACCTCGTCACCTACCCCAAGATTAAGTGCAGCGACGGCAATTTCAAGAGCGGCTGTTCCATTGGCACATGCGATACCATACCGACGTCCAACTACTCGACTAAAGCTATCCTCAAATCTGGATACATAAGGACCCTCAGATGAGATCCAACCGCTATTTAAACAATCTAAAACAAGCTCTTTCTCTCGCTCGCCCACGATGGGCTCATTTACGGGTATGAAATTAGTCATTTCTTGCTCAGCATAATGCAAAGACCCCAAGTGTCTTCGGAAGGTTGATTACCGGTCAACCATTCCTCAGCAGCTAATCTCTCGAAACCAGCAACTTCAGCAATGAGATCGATCTCAGGAAGGGAAAAATGCCGCATTGGATGAGTTTCCTTGAATGAGCTGAACGCACCGGTTGAGAGGTCATGGCAAAGTAGAGTATAATTAACATCTACGCGATTAGCGTTAGGATAGGTTATTGGCTCAGCGATTCTCGTAATGGCCAAATCTGTAGTTTCAATACGTTTTACGCGTACTTGAGGACGCTGGACAGCAACAGCTGGTGAGTACCAAACATCGAACAGGAACAAACCTCCTCTTTGAAGATGGCAAGAAGCGTTGGCGAATACAGCCTGAACGTCGTTATTGGTTATTTGATAACTTACTACATGGAAAAGAGAAATTATACCATCGTAATGGTCTGTGAGTTTTACTTTAGATATGTCACCTTGTTGGCAAGTAAACCTGTCGGTCTGTCTAGCGAGGGAAACCATTGCCTCAGATCGCTCAATTCCATGGACCCTATAGCCTAGGGAGGCTAACAAATTACCATGCCTCCCAGTGCCTGATCCAAACTCAAGTAATTTATCACCGCTGATACGATATCGTTGCAATAGTTGATGTACATAGGCTCCTTCAGACGCAGAATCTTTTTCTTGGTACAAGAGATCGTAAAACCTGCTTGAATGGTCAAACGGAGTCCCCATGGTGTGCGCAAATAATAAAAATAACATCGAAAAGAAGGGATCCCTGGAAAAGTAACTAAAGTATTGAATAGCAGTAGTTTACATGTTTAAGGATGGTCTGTATAATGAGGAAGGTCATGGCCTAGCTGTGTAGTCCCACCAGGTTGTTCAGCTGACAAGGGGGTGTGAGGTCGTCATGGTCCGGGTGTCACCTCCGACCCACTGACCTCACAGCCCATGCATACCCACCCCAATGCCCGACTGACAGC
>Ga0194130_10002809_pt1 | contig 24544 bp, 19 predicted proteins | sample TA2KigsurfametaG_FD_160084 | JGI IMG/M metagenome (GOLD analysis project Ga0194130, IMG submission 160084) | Freshwater microbial communities from Lake Tanganyika, Tanzania - TA2015050 Kigoma 12 surface | ecosystem: Environmental > Aquatic > Freshwater > Lake | place: Tanzania: Lake Tanganyika... | reverse complement strand
TCGCGCAACACCGCCAGGCCAGAAACGCCGTCAACGGCAGCGTGAGGGTGGACAACAGCGTTTGACTGGTGACGGTCAAGCGCTGCAGGGCCATGAAATAACCGATCGGCCCCACAAGGAAGCCGAGACCGGCCCGCGCCGTGAGCAGCCAACGGTCCGCGGCGGTGAGGCGTGGCCACTGCAAGCGCACGTTGTCCCGGTCCACCAACGTCATCGCCAGCCCGGTGGCCAGGCTCGCGAAGAAGAACACATTGCTGAAACTGATGGGATCATCCGCGCCACCCGTCCGCAGCAGCGTGGCCGTTCCCCGCTCCTGCAGCCACTTCAACACGCTGGCGTCGCACCCGCGAATCACCACGTAGGCCAGCAGGGCCAGCGGGGCCGCCAGAGGCGCCTTGCGGGCCGGCCCCCGGAGCCAGGAGCGCCGCGCACGACTCACGGTCTCGGCTCCAGAGGCCCCAGTTGCCGCACCAGCAGACGGAGGAACAGCCCCACATCGGTGACCACACCCATCGATTCGAGGGAGCCGCAGTCGCTGAGCTTGGTCTCCACAGCCGGGTTGATGTCCACGCACACCATCTCCGCCCCCCGCAGGGCCTCGACATAGGCGGCCTGGGCGCGGATCAGGTCCATTTCCGTGTCTGGCAGCGGCCCGTCATCGCGAATGGAGCCCGCCAAGGCGAAGGGGACGCCGCCGCGACTGCGGGCGCGTCGGCCGCCAACGCCCCGCCGAGGGCGACGGGGTGGGGCTCATCGAGCCGCAGGGTGAGGCACTTGGCCGCTCCGCCCGCCTTGAGAAACTCCGTCAACGGCGTCTCCAACACCGTGAATCCCCGCGCCTCCAGCCGCTGACGCAGGGCGGCGCTGGCCCGGTTGAGGATCACGGCGTCGCCGACATTCACCGCGTTGCAGGCGAACGCCAGGGCATCGGCTTCACCCACGGCCAGGCGCTTCTCCGGACGCACCCGGGATTCGATCAGGCGGTTGGACTGAAAATCAAAGGCGGGAGGGTAGTAGAGGAGCGTGCCGTCGCTGAGGGGGCACAGGCAGGTGTCGAGGTGATAGAAGCGCTCATCCATCAGGCGCAGCGACAGCGCCTCCACCCCCAGGGCCCGTGCCAGGAGGGGATGGGCATCCAGTTCGGAGCGAAACCCGTAGCCGGCCCACAGCCAACCGCCACCCCGATCGAGCAGGGCGTCGCCCGCCCCCTCGAACGGCAGATCCGCCGGCAGCGTCTCCACGCGGAAGCCCTGGCCCTCAAACCAGGCCTGGAAGCGGGGTTCCTCACCCTGGCGCTCAGGGTGGAAGAAGCGCGCGAGCACCACCGTGTCGCCCGCCACCACGCCGGCATTGGCGGTGAACACCAGATCGGGCAGGCCGGGTGCGGGAGCGAGCTCCTCCACGCGAGCCCGCTGGCCCAGCAGCTCCCGCAGACGTCGCCACTGCTCGTCAGCCGCGGCCCTGGAGGCGCGATGCACGTTGCCCTCCATCCAGGGGTTGATGACGTAATCCACCTCGTAGTGGGTGGGAGCGCACATCAGGAAGCGGGGCTCGCCCATCAACGCCATCGCGGCAATGTGGGCCGATGGTGCCCTGGATCCGACGGGGGGACGGTTCACGACGCACCGCGGGCCAGGGGAGATCCCGCAGCCAGGCGACCCGCGCCAGGGCCTCCCTCTCGGCGGTTGCGGTCCGGGGCACGACAAAGCCTGGACAGGCGATTGAGCGGCTGGAGCCATCGGGGCAACGGGTGTGTTGGAAACCCACGCCGAGCCAGCGGGCTGAGTTGGTGTGGGCCGCCTCCAGGCGAGCGCGACGGAGCGAGCCGCGAAGCATCACCACGCCGTTGAGATCGGCCCCCCGCAGATTGGCCCGCTCCAACTGGGTGCCAATCCAGCGGCCCCGCGGCAGATCGGCCCTGCGGAGATCGACCGCGCGCCACTCCAACGCCGAAAAATCCGCTGCCGCACAGCGCACCCGCGGCTCGGGACGACAGGTCCGGCTGGCGTTGGACCGTTGCCAGGCACCCGCGCCAACCAGCAGGCCGACGAGCAACAAAGGCCAAACCAGCCAGGGAGAAGAAGGACGGAAAGGCATGAAGGAGAACAGAGACGATGTTCTGAATTTAGTTGATTAGAAGACCGCATTTGTGTGTATAAATTTATAGTCTCCCGCTCGATCTTCGCTAGGTTGAGAGTTTGTTTGTTCTGGCCCGCTTTCCGGCGGAGTCGGTGTCCGCATGAACCCCCCTTCCCGCGACGCGGGGGGATAATCGAGACACTCGCCGCTCGGCGCCCATGACCATCGCCTCCGGCGCCATCGCCACCCAGCTGGGGCAGCAAGGCCTGGGACAGCAGCCCTGGTGGGTGGAGCAGTGGATGGAGCTGATCAACTCCTACCGCTACAAAAAACGCCTGGAGCGCGCCTGGGACTATGCCCGCTCCGGCAATGTGATGTCGATCCGTTTTGAGGGTCGCCGCGTCCACGCTCGCGTCCAGGGCACGGGGGACGATCCCTACAAGGTGAAGCTCTGGCTGGATGTGCTCAACGACGAGGACTGGGGCTATGTGCTGGAAGCCCTGAGCCAGAAGGCCCGCTGGTCGGCCCAGCTGCTGGCGGGCCTCATGCCCCAGGACATCGAACGGGCTTTCGCCGCCAGCGGCAAACGGCTGTTTCCCTTCAAGTTGCAGGAGGTGCGCAGCGAGTGCACCTGCCCCGACAAGGCCAACCCCTGCAAGCACGTCAGCGCGGTTTACTACCTGATGGGGGATCGGTTCTCGGAGGATCCCTTCGTGCTGTTTCAACTGCGGGGGCGCAGTCGGGCCCAGTTGCTGACGGAGCTGGCGGAGCGGCGCCGCGCTGGCGCCAGCCCCCCCCCGGCCCCTGTGCCCCATCCCCCTCACGGGGCGATCGCCGATCCCTCCCGCTGGTGGCGCTACGACGCGCCGTTGGATCCCGATCTGGTGGTGATCACTCCGGCCATGGAGGGAGAATCAGGTTTGGAGGTGGCCGGTCCCCTGCCATTGGCGGAGGAACCTCGCTTTCCGGAGGCCAACCGGCTCTTCCTCGAACGGCTCCTGACCCACGGCAAGGCGATGGCCGAGCAGGCCATGGCGCAGGCGATGGCTGCGGGAGCGGAGAAACCAGACCGGGGAGCGACGGAGGGCGCGGACAAGGCCGAGGCGGGACCGGCGTGAACGGTGTCAACGATCCTCCCTGGCTGGAGGCGCCGGTCCTGGACGTCGTGGGCTGGATCGTCCGCAGCCACCAGGAGGCGTATGGCGCGCCCCTTCTGGCCGGGGTTCCGCCAGACAACCCTCGCCTGACGGCCCAGGAGGTGTTCGCGGCTGATCGGGTGGTGCTGGCCCACGATGGCGGGTCTGATCCGCGGCTGATTTACGCGAATGCCGCCGCCTTGCGGCTCTGGGGCCGGACCTGGGGGGACATGATCGGTTTGCCCTCACGACTCACCGCCGCGCCCGCGGAACGGGGGGAGAGGGCCGCCGCCCTGGACAGGGCAAGGCGGCTGGAGGCCTTGACGGGCTATGGGGGCATCCGGGTGGACAGCGCGGGTCGGCGCTTTCGCATCGCGGGTGCGCGGTTGTGGACCCTGCGCGATGGGCGGGGGGATGGGCGGGGGCAGGCCGCGTCCTTCAGCGACTGGTGGAGGTTGTGACCCCCCTCCGGCCAGGGTGATAAGCCCAGCGCTCATTCTCCGGAAACACCAGCTCCAGAATCGAGGCGTCAGGCGAATGCCTCACGCGGCGCACGGCCACCGGCAACGCGTAGTGATCTCCTCCAGGCGGACCGATCAGCAGCTCTCCCCGCTCGCCCCAAGGAGAGCGCGGCCCGTGGGAGAGGGAGATGGTCACGCCAAGGGCCGAGAGCTCAAGAATGTCGCAGGCTCCGTCCTGACCATCCCATCCCTCCAGGCTGAGACGGCAGCCCGGAGAGACAGCGACCACCTCCTCGCCGCTGTCATCCCGCCGCGGCGCGTGGCCCCAGGGGAATCCCAGGGGAGGGGACGCTTTCGACGCGCTGCCGGCCGCAGGGATCCCTCCCGAGACAGGCCACCCCCAGGAGCGCAGGTCGAGAGAAGGAAGGTTCACGAGTCCAACCCTGGAAAGGTCTTATTCTGAGACTGGCGCCACGATGGCGCGAGCCGCTCGGCCCGACCAGCGATCAACATTTTTCGTAATGCTCCTTCCGCTTTCAGTCAGCTCTGCCGATGCGCCGCGGTCCCGCTGGCCGGCCCGGGCTCGTCCAGGGGCAGCCCCGTGTCCCTGAGGGGATCCGATGGCCCCGCCTGAACTCTCCGTCATCGTTCCCGCACACAACGGGAAGGCCACCATCGGGCGCTGCCTGGACGCCGCCTTGCGGGCCACCGAAGGACGCAAGGCCGAGATCCTCGTCGTGGAGAGCTCTGGAGATGGCACGGCGGACCTGGTGCGCGGCACCTACCCCCAGGTGCGGCTGATCGAATCCCCGACGCGTCTGACGGCGGGCCAGGCCCGCAATTGGGGCATCCGTGAGGCCCGCGGACGCTGGCTGTTCTGTGTGGATCAGGATTGCCTGGTGCCAACCCATTGGATCCCAGCCCTGCTGCGACACCTGCAGCAAGAGGGGGTGGGGGCGGCGGGCGGCTCGATGGCCGTGGCCAATCCGGAGAACATCAGTGGTTGGTGTGTTTACTTCCTGGAATTTCTCACGCACTTCCCCCACCAACGGGCGCGGCCGCGATACGACAATTTCCTGATCGGCGCCAACAGCGCCTGGAGGGCGGAGGCGCTCGCGGCGGTCCGCTTCCCGGATCAGACCCTGGGGGAGGATCGCCTCCTTTCGGACGCGGTGCGACGCCAGGGCTGGGCCGTTGTTTACGACGCGTCCATTCCGGTCTGGCATCACAACCGACGCGGCTGGCCGGAATTTCGCCGCTACTGCCGGGCCATGGGGCGTGCTGCGGCCCAGGACCAGCGGAAACTGGGAGGGCGCGCCATCCGCTGGATCGAACGGTGGCCACCCCTCGTCTACGGCGTGCCCTTGGTGGTGCTGCCCCTGATCGCCTGGCGCTTGCTCGCGGCGCCGCGCTCCTACCTGCTGCGGTTCCTGGCCCTGCTGCCCTGCTGCCTCCTGGGGCAGCTTCTCTGGGCCCAAGAGTTTCAAGTCGTGATCAACACCAACGGTTGCGCGTGGAGGCCGAAGGATCCATGACCACGGTCATTCAACGCCTGGTGTGTCGAATCGCTGCGCTCCCAGACCCCAAAGGATGGAGCAATGCTAATGTGGGTAAAGATTTGCCAATAAGTCAGCCCTATTCAAGATTGTTGGAGCCGTGGTGACAGCAACGTCTAATCCTCAGCAGCCAGATCCCCTGGCGACATGCATTCTTCATGCTGGCATGCCAAAGACTGGAACCTCATCCATTCAGGACTCTCTCTATCTCGGGCTTAGCGATCCGCGATTCCGCTATATTCATATCACAGGTCACGCCAACGCCGCTCATTTTCTAGAAGCCATCTTCCGCGAGGATCCAACGATGTTTTGGCTCTATCGCCGGAAGGGTTTTAGTCCACAAAAAATCAAATGCCTCACCGACCGATATTCAACAAAGCTCAGCCGCGTTTTGCAGCGAGCAAAGGATGCAGGTGCGACAGCGATTCTTTCCGCAGAAGGCTGCTGGCATTACAAAGCAAATGAACTGCAGTCACTCAAAACGTTTGTTGAAAAATGTGGACTCACACCCCATCTTGTTCTTTATCTGAGGCCCATCAAGTCCTGGATTGAAAGCAGCTTTCAAGAAAATGTTAAGTATGGCATTGGCTTTACAAGGCTTGACACCTTGGGAGACGAGTTTATGGCGACAAAGATCAATTATTTTGAGCGTCTCAAGGCGTTTGAGAGCATCTTTGGCTCTAGAAACATGACCATCAAGCCATTCAAAAGAGAACTCCTCAACGGAGGCTGCGCCGTGAGAGATTTCTGCGAGACCTTGGGAATTTCATACACCCCTCAAATGATCCGTCGCTCCAATGATGGAATCAGCGCCGCAGCCGTACGACTACTCTACAGCTACAATTGTTATGCACGCAACACGCAACAACCTTCTCTTGCCGTCAATCATTTGCTGTTAATGCGCTTGGAAGATCTAAAAAGTGAGGCGTTTCGTCTACATTCTGATATGTTAGCGCCCCTTGCGAAACATATCGAATCCCAGAATCGATCCATTTTGGATCATTATTGTGTGGATCTCCAGGAAGACCTCCATGCCGCTGACAAAGGCCCCTGCATTCGCAAGCCCGAGGACCTACTTCGTTTCTCGCGAAGCTCCCTCGATTGGCTTGCTCAGATGTCAAGAACCTCTCCCATTCCTCTCGGCGAGGGAGAAGCCACCGCTCGGGCCGTGGCTTCTCAGGTGTCCCGGCTGATCGAGCAGCCGGCATGGTCTCATCGACTGCGGCGTCTCAAGAACAATCTACGTTTAAAACTCCACGGCCTGACCCATGCTGTTTGATTCAATCCTGACACCAGTTGTTCAAACGTTGGAAAGGAGCCGCACCGGAAGGACAGCCTTGCGTTCATGGAGGCGATTCCGGGCTGATCTAGATCCAATGAAGCCGAGAGTTCTGTGCGTAGGCTATGTCAAGACTGGCACCTCTTCGTTCGGCAAAGCCATGCGTCATCTCGGCTTCAGCCATTACGGCTATGATCCGGATCTGAAAAAAGCTTTGGAACAGGGTGATGTGCAAACCTGTCTTCGTTGGGCGACTTCTTTCAATTCCTTAGACGATCGCCCATGGTCAGATCCGGTTTTTATCGATCATTACCGCATGCATTTTCCTGGCTCTTACTATGTGCTTCTCGAACGTGATGAGACACAATGGCTGAGCTCGTTCTTCAATTTCTACGGTTCCATTTGTACAAAAAAACAAGCTCTCCAGCGGTTGAGGGATCATCAAACAGAGGTTTTGAATATTCTACACAGCGAACCTCATATCCTCAAGATGAATATATGTGCCGGTGATGGCTATGAGATGCTCTGCCCGTTCCTCGGGCTCCCGATTCCAGAGACCCCATTCCCCTGGGTGATTCCCAGAAAGTGAAGCTTCACCACACCGGCACACGCATGCGAATCCTTCAAGTTATCCATCAGTTCCCTCCTTACTCATCCCAGGGTTCCGAGGTTTACTGTCAGCAATTATGCCATTGCCTTCGGGATTCTGGTGACCAGGTGGGCGTGTTCCATATTTCCAATACGAGACCAAGGCGCCCCAGACGCTTAGACGTTAGCCATCAGGATGGGATACAGATTTTTCATTGTGTCGATGGTGCTGAATACAGCCGGCTGGCCGAGTGGAAAAATCTATTTTTGCAAGAATCCTTATCTCAAGCTATTCAATCTTTCAACCCTGATGTAGTTCACTTTCACAACTATCTCGGCCTAGGCGATGATCTCGTCAGCATTGCCAAATTGCATAGGCCATTGATTGTCTACACGCTGCATGATTATGGATTAATTTGCCCAAATGCTATTCTTTGGCGTAACAGGTCAGAGTTATGCAGCAAAGATTCACCTGATTTTTTTGCGGACTGTTGTCCAACATTGATTCGGACGTCGAGTCTTGCAATGCCCGTCACCGCAGGATTACCCTCCCTGGCCCGCTGGCGACAATTCGCTGCGAATCAACCTGGCCGCCGTCGCCGGGCACTCTTGCAGACCGCCGTTGGCATGGCCGAAAAAATCGTCGGACGCCCGGAAACGACGGCGGTAGAACAAAAAAAAGAATTCTTCTTTACAGCAACACGGCGGATTTTTTCCGAGGTGGATCTGTTTCTATCCCCGAGCAGATTCTTGCTTGAACGCTATGTGGCTTGCGGCATCCCCAGAAGCAAAATCATGTATCTCCGTAATGGGATGCGTCCATTCCCTTCAAGGAAGATCCAACGCGATCCAGACGCCCGCCTAAAGTTCGGTTACATCGGAGCCTTTCATCCGCACAAAGGAATCGAGCTTTTGCTCACAGCGTTCCGTGGTCTTGGCGACCGCGCAACCCTTCACCTGCACGGCTCCGCCTTTGACAGCCCGATCTCCGAAGCGCATTTCCAACAGAACACCAACCATCCGATCGAAGGCGTGGTGCTGCACGGTCGATATAACAACTCTGAAATCGGCAGCATTTTGGCGGGACTTGACGTCGTCATCGTTCCAAGCCTCTGGTATGAAAACTCACCCTTGACGATCCAAGAGGCGCAAATCGCAGGAGTGCCGGTCATCACTGCAGGCGTGGGCGGAATGGCAGAGCTCGTGCGTGATGGCATTGATGGGCTCCATTTTCAATGGAACGATGCCAAGGATCTGCGTCGTGTATTGCTCGGCTTGATTGAGAAGCCTGATCAATTGAACACGCTCCGAGCCAATGCGCCCTCAGTTCCCGGTATTGAGAAACAGGCCAGTCTTGTAAGAGAGGCCTATGTCAACCTGCTTTCGTGATCGGGGAAATGTTGAACAAGTTGATGCACTCTCCCTCTCATAAGTCGATCCTAAGGCTATTGCGGAACTCGATGGCCTCCACAACGCCAATGGCACACTTGCTGCATGACACGGCGAGACAACATTGGCGCCTCCTGATGCTTTATCTACTCTTTGTTCTCCTCCTAAGTTTTTCTGAAGCTTGCTTATTCGCCACAATCTACCAGACAATGCGTCTTTTGTTGGGGGCCCCGTCATTCACAGAAATTGCAGGCTTTGGATTCACGCAAGGTCAGAGGTTGTTCCTGTTGCTTTTCCTAATCTCTGCCTTGCAAATGGTCGCCAGTATGAGTCGGGCAATTGCTGGAATCCTTTCCGGAAGGTTTGCTGCGAGCTGCCAGAGGAGTATCTTGCCAGAGATTCATCGCTACATCCTGAGTCTCAGCTATGGCTGTGTGAGCTCTTTTAAGATTGGAGATCTATCCCATCAGGCAACTCTTGCACCGCTGACGATCAATACAGAAATTGACGAGCGCATTCGTCTGTTGACAGAAGGGTTGTTGGCCTTGATTTATTCTTTAGTCTTATTCGTGATTTCCCCCTGGCTGTTGTTGATGGCCGGCTTTCTGGGATTTTGCATTATTCTCACCCAGTCATGGCTCCGACCACGCATACGCCTTGCCGCCTTAGCCGTGGAGCAGCAACGCAGAAACATCTCTGGCACCATCACAGCAGACCTTCAAGTCTTGAGGTTGATTCATACCAATGCCTGCCAGGAAGACTCCAATAGAAGGTTTGCGAATGAAGTGGAAGTCTTTGATCAGAAATTGAAGAAACTCAGCAATCTTCGCAGCCTGCTTGAACCCATCGCTGAATTGCTACCCGTTCTTGCCGCTGTATTGCTTGGTACTGTGAGTTGGATTCTATCCGATCAACAGAATGGGCTGCTCATTCCTGGGCTGGCCACATTTGTTTTGGCGCTCCAGCGTCTCAATATCCGCCTAGCCAAACTCGCACTTTCGTTGAATGCTTTGACAGAGAATCAGCCCAGGGTAGAAATCCTGAATCAATTGCTGACTCCCTCTGGCAAAATCTTCAGACGACAAGGCGGCACTCCGTTTAGTGGATTGAAGGAAGCCATCGTCTTTAAAAATGTCTCGTTTCGTTATTCAAGTCGTCAGGAAGAAACCTTGACATCGATCAGTTTCACCATCCCCCGTCATGGGATGGTTGCGTTGGTTGGTCCATCCGGCTCAGGAAAGTCCACCCTTTCCGATCTGCTTATAGGACTTCTCAGCCCCACCTTTGGAGCCATTCTTGTAGATGGCAAGGACCTTCAGACCCTGGACCTGAGCAGCTGGCAAAATTCACTCGGCGTGGTCAGCCAGGATGTTTTGTTGATTCACGACACCATCGCAGCAAATATCGCTTTCGGATCCCCTGTGGTTCCTTCCCCTGAAGCCATCCGCCATGCAGCGACCGCCGCCAACGCGGATGGCTTCATCAACCGACTTCCCCAAGGCTACGACACGATGATTGGTGAGCACGGCCACCGGTTGAGTGGCGGTCAGCGTCAGCGAATTTCCTTGGCGAGAGCCATGCTGCGGAACCCTGAGGTTCTTGTTCTTGATGAGGCCACCAGTGCGCTGGATAGCCACTCTGAGTCAGCGGTTCATGCGGCGCTTGATTCCTTCAGTCATGGTCGAACGGTGTTGGCGATTGCCCACCGGTTAAGTTCTATTCGCCATGCGGACACAATTCTCGTCATTGATGCTGGAAAAATTCTGGAGAGGGGTACCCACGACGAACTGATCGCCGCCCGTGGCGCCTATGCTGATTTGTGGGAACGCCAAGTCCATGGCCTAAGCCGGCCACACCTCCATAAGCAACTCTAATCAATCTTCCGGTGATGACATCTTGCAACAATTTTTACTCGGAAATCCCTTGTCTCAGTGAAGCCACATGTACGCATTTAGTGGCACCGGAGAAACCAATAATCCCATCGAGCTGTACTTGACGTGATTTCCATTGCGGTTATTGGGGCTGGTCCCGCAGGTTTAACAGCTTCTTATCTGCTTGCCAAAGCTGGATTCTATCCCGAAATCATGGAGGCAGATCTGACCTACGTGGGAGGGATATCCCGCACAGTGGTGTACAAAGATTTTCGGTTTGACATTGGTGGACATCGCTTTTTCTCAAAATCCAAAGAGATTGAAGATCTCTGGACGGAGATTCTGCCCACTGACATGATCGTCCGTGAGCGTCTCTCTCGTATCTACTATAAAAACAAATATTATCAGTATCCCCTGGAAGCAGCTGAAGTCATTAGCAATCTGGGCAAACGTGAATCTCTTCTCTGCGTTGGCTCCTACCTTAAGCAGAAGTTCAGACCAATTAAGAATGTTCACAATTTAGAAGACTGGGTTACCAATCAATTTGGCGCTAGACTCTATCAAACTTTCTTCAAGACGTATACAGAAAAAGTATGGGGGACATCTTGCCGCAACATTTCTGCCGATTGGGCCGCCCAGCGCATCAAAGGGTTGTCCCTTTCTAAGGCCGCTTGGGCCAGTCTCTTTTCTACCTCCACACAACCGCCACCAAGCGCTCCAAACCGTCAAGAGGTGATTAAGACACTGATTACGTCATTTCGGTATCCACGGCTAGGACCAGGAATGATGTGGGAGGCTGCAGCAAAAAGAATACAAGACCTTGGAGGGAGCTTACACATGGGTACCAAAGTTATAGCCTTGCGCCAAGACCAAGAAAATGGACTCTGGTGGCTCACCGCTCGGTCAGGCCATGACAGCATTGTTCGGCACCATGGCCCGTACGATCATGTGATCAGTTCAGCACCTTTGCGGAGCATTATCACCGCCGTTGAGCCCCGATTACCAAAGTCACTTTTGAATGCCGCTAATTCATTGCGTTACCGAGACTTTATTCTGGTTGCTTTGATTTTGCGGACAAGGCATTTTTTCCCCGATCAATGGCTTTATATTCATGATGCCAATTTAATGGTTGGACGCATCCAAAACTTCGGGAACTGGTCGCCAGAACTCATCCCCAACCCAGACTTGGCTTGCTATGGAATGGAATATTTTTGTTCAACGACAGACACCGTGTGGAAGATGTCCTCTGAGGAGATGCTGAAGGTGGCCATTCGTGAGCTGCAAACTCTGAAGCTGGCTGAACCAGGGGACGTGATCGATGGTTGCGTCGTGAAACAACCCAAAGCCTATCCGGTGTATGATAATAAGTATGAGGATGTGGTCAATTGCATTCGTGAAGGATTGACAAAACATTGCCCAGGCTTGCATCAAGTCGGACGCAATGGCCTGCACAAATATAACAACCAGGACCATTCCATGATGACAGGAATCCTGACTGCAAAAAACATCATTTCTCAACAGTTTTCTTTCGACCCCTGGCGTGTCAATCAAGATGCAGAATATCTTGAAGAAGATCGGTGAATGTCAATATTGAAAGATGATCTCCATACCTCTACAGGTCCAAGCTTGACCGTGATCATGCCAACCATCTCATGGGTTGGAGTATTTCCGATCTGCGTCAAGCGACTGAAGGCACTGGTGGAGACTGAAATCTGTGCGGGTTTTCCTATGGAATCCATCATTGTCTTCGATGGACCGCTGCAGCCGCCACCGCCATGGTTAGCCGCCCCCCATCTCAGGCTGGTCGCTACAGGGCGACGATCCGGGCCTGCCGCCGCACGCAATCTGGCGGCCCAACAAGCCACGGGTGAAGTACTGGTCTTTGTCGATGCCGACGTGGAGCTGCATGCCGAAAGCCTGTTCAAGATTCGCCAAGCATTTTTGGAAGATCCTTCTCTGGATGCCATTTTTGGTAGTTATGACGATGCGCCTGCCGCGCCGGGTGTCGTCAGTCGCTTCCGCAATCTCCTCCACCATTACACCCACCAGAATCATGCGGGCAGCGCATCCACGTTCTGGGCGGGTTGCGGCGCCATGCGTCGAGATGTCTTCCTTCGCCTGGGCGGATTTGACACGGCCTACCACCAACCCAGCATCGAGGATGTGGAGCTGGGACTGCGGCTTTGGCGTCAAGGCGGCCATCTTGTGCTGGACCCGAGCATCCAAGGGTGTCACCACAAACGGTGGACCCTGCACTCCATGGTGATCACCGACATCCGCCAACGGGCTATGCCTTGGTCGCAGCTGCTCCTGGCGGAAAAGGACACACCGGCCACCTTGAATCTGTCTCTGCGCGGACGCATCAGCGGAGCGTTGGCGCCGCTCGTGCCTCTCGGTCTTGTCCTGACCGTGCTGCCTGGAGGCCTGGTCGCTGGACCCCTCCTCGCCACCACGGCGCTGGTGTTACTGACGATCCTGAACCATTCCTTTCACTGCTTTCATGCTCGACGCTGTGGATGGCCGGACGCCATCGCGGGAATGGGACTGCATCTGTTGCACCTGTGCTGCGCCAGCGGGACCTTTGCGTGGATGGCCACCCGGCACGTCCTGCAGAAACCCCTGACCTGGCCCCTGGCCTTGCGCCAGCGACCTGCGCTACGGCAGGGTCTGGTCCTCCTGGCTCTGTTGACCCTGGCCCTCTTGGGCCTTCTCGCCATCAGCAAAGGGTTGGTGCTGGGCTGGAGCAACGCCAAGGACCTGCGGGAACGCTGGCCGGAGTGGGAACTCTTCCGCCAAGGCCACTTTCCGATGGGAGGGATTTACGGGGGAGATCCTCCCCCGGGTCTGCGCACCAGCCCCTACCCGATGTGGGCCATCCCCTTGTTTGCGCTCTTTTTTGTCCCTTGGGGGCTCCCTCAGGGCATCCTCACCATCCAGGTTCTCAGCCTCGTCTGCCTGGCCTTCATCGCCTGGATTGGTTATCAGTACTTAGCGCCCCATGGGACAGTCGCAGGATGGTTTGGAGCTCTCGCCCCCATCGCCATCAGCGGAAATTCCAACGCTCTGGCCGTTGCTCAGTTTTCCATCCTGTGCATGGGTTTGGTTTTCATGGAATGGCGACAACTCAGCCGACAACGGCCTCTGGCCGCTGGTGTCTCCTGGGCGTTGGCCATGATCAAACCCCAGATCTCGCTTCTCCATGTCACCCCGCTTGTCCTCAACAAAAGCCAGAGAAAAGGCCTCTGGTCTGGGCTCCTCACTCTTGCGCTGCTCAGTGTGGTGGCCATGCTCCACACACGCCTGAGTCCTTTCGTCTATGGATTGCGTTTTTTCAGAGTTCTGGGGAAAGTACAAGATGATTCTGGCTGGAATCTATCCCTTCAGTTGAGTCACTGGGGGGCTCCCACCTGGGCCATCCTCGTTGGGGCATCCTTGGGTGGGACCCTCCTATGGCGAAGCTGGCTGGATTGGAGACGACAGTCCCCCACTGCGTCCGTGCCGGAGATCGCTCAAGACCGCTGGATGATTTTGGCTGGGCTCTGCAGCCTGTTGGGCTATCTGGGGTTTTATCACCGATCCACCGACTTGATCATGCTTGCCCCTGCGCTTCTGGCCTTGGCTGATCTCAGCTGGCGGTGGCGCCGCCTTGGTATCACCAGCCTCACCCTTCTCATGGGCACAACGGTTTGGACCCCAGCCCGCCTCCTCCATGTCTCACCCGTCCTGCATGCGATGCAACATTGGATCTGGTGGGGAAGCGCCTTGGTCCTGGCCATGTCCTTCGTTCTCCCCCTTTCGCCTGCTCCGAAGTTCAAGCAAAATCCTGCCTCCAGGGTGGCTGCCCAATGACTTGAGCCCCTCGCCGACAAGGAGCAGAGGCCCCACTGGACTGGAAGGCAACGTCAAAAATCCAGGAATATGCTAGAGTGACCTCGGTGAGTGCTTTGTTGCATCGTGTTTATAAAAAATCGGCTAGTTCATCGCCAAGCCACTAAAAGGTTTTTCATTCATCCGCTGAGTTAGGATCAACTTTTCCCATTGAGTTAATTTATATTTTTTTGTTCCCACACTTCGCTTCGCTGTAACGTCAAGATTTCACCACTTTTCCAACTGGATTTCGTTGGGTTTTAGCCGCTGTTAAGCTATTATTGGCATTGGTATGAGGGGCTTGGTTTTGCTTGTGATAAGCCTGAGCCCTTAGTCGCCGCACCCTCCATCTCGACCACCTCCCAAACCTATGGCCAACCTTCAGGTTCCTTCCGTCTTCCCAAATATTCGCTCGGCCATCAGCGCATCATCCACTGGTGACAGCATTGTTATTGCTCCGGGCACATTTGATGTTACCGCTTTCCCGGCGGCGGGAGGCGCTCCAGCAACATTATCATACACAAATCCAGCTTCCAATATTTTTTCGATAACCGGATTCACCAACGTCACGTCATTGTCCTATCAAGGGAGTGGGCGTAGTGGAGCGTCATCGGGCGGCACCACACTCTCCGGAAATGCTCGCTTCTATGTCAGCAACCAAGATGGTGGCGCCCTTGGTAATCCAATCAGTGTCAGTTATTCGGGCTTCGAAGCTCTTTACTCCAATCCTTCGAGCAACTATATTTTTTCCACGGGCATCGCAGGAAACACATCTAATAATGTTAATGGCAACACAGTTGCTAGCAGTAAAACAAAAACCGTCTCGATCAACAATATTCAATTCTCTGGTACGCATCGAGGGAATGCTGGGGCAGCCGGAAATTACATTGACGTAGCAGGTATTCAAAATTTCACATTTTCCAATAACATCGTTAATCTCACAGGACAGTCTGGCTTTACTGGTAGCCAGGCAGTTTCGGGTGGCTCTAGCGTTGTCTTGGTGCAAGGAGGACAAACCGGATCTGTCAATATCAGCGGAAACACATTCAACGAGAGTGGGTATCGCAATGGCTTTTCCGTCTACGATAGCACTAACGTCACAATCTCATCTAACACGTTCTCCCGTTCTGCAGCAACGAGTTTTGTTCGCACGAATTCAAGTGGTGTTCCCAAAAGTAATAAGGTTGCTAATTCCACTAACGTTACTATTGGAGGAACCATTTCCACTGCCGGTAACACATTCAATAATGGCTCGTTTCTAGCTCTGGAAGGTGGTTCTGGGACCGTCAGATTCAATACATTTAACGGCACCAATATGGCAGCGCTGAGCTCCGGAGCCATCGGCATTTACTTGGAGGGTTCCCCGGCTCCAAACTACAACTTTACTAATAACACGTTCAGGTACGTTTCTCCATTTGTCAACGCCACGTCAAGTCCTGTTTATGTCACCACCAATGGGACGAATGACAATACATTTGTGAATCCCAACAACGGTAATAGTGCAGCCATTCAACAATTCATCACTGGCACCACTGGTAATGATGTTCTGACCTCCACCCTGTCTACGTCCGCCACGAATCGCAGAGACTTCATTGCAGGTGGCTTGGGCAACGATACGCTGGATGGAGGCGTCGCAGGCCCTGGAACTCCTCCTCCGGCTGCCGATTCAGACTTCTTCCTCTTCAACACAACACCTAATGCAACAACGAATGTAGACACAATCATTAACTGGACTGCAAGCAATGCAGCTGCTTATCAGCGCGATCAACTGGTGCTGGATCGGAAGATCTTCAAAGGCCTCACCGTGACCAGCTCGGTCTCAGGGAATGCTGCCCTGGGGATCGGCCAACTTGCCGCAACAAGCGGAAGCACTGGTGCCGGTGGCCAAGTGATTTCCAACCCCAATGGGACCTTCACAAGTTCGACCTCCGCTGAACGGATTGCCCTCGCCACAGGGGGATCGGCTCCCGGAACTTTGTATTATCAGGCGGGCGATGGTTCTGCTGCCGTCCCGTTTGCCCGCATCTCCACGGGTACCGTGGGGTCCGGTGCCTGGGTGACATCGCTCGCCCAACTCGGAGCCATCGCGGTGATCTGACGCAGGGAGCTCCACCTGATCCTTGATCGGCAAAAGCCACCCCTAGAGGGTGGCTTTTTTGTGCTCTTCGGGATTGATGCCGCCGAATTTAATCCGGGCATCGTTCCATCTGCTGGGAATACTTTGTCTGATCGGGTGGTTGAGCGGGAAGAGAAAAGTGAATATCTTGCAGCTGTTCCAATTGCTTGGCCACCACCAGAGAAACGGCAAAATAACCTCTTTCATTCAAATGAAGATCCAAATGCCCATACAGATCAGCAATGCCGGAGACTTCTGGCCGGAAGGATTTAGAAGCATCGACCAACGTCCCATGGGAGAGATAGAGCAACGGAAGATCAGCCTTTTTCGAGGCTGTCTGGAGCAGATTCAGGTTGAGGGTGTCCTGCTTTTTATAGGAATGGATTTGATCCGGATAAAGACTTGGGATGTAGTAGACGTAGACATGCGGCGTGATCGACTGGGCGAGCTTGAGAAAGCGTTCGTGATTGGTGAGAGACTTTTTATATTCCGCTGAACGCTTTGTGATGGTGACTCGGTCGAGGAGCATCGCTTTCAGCCAGATCATGGAATCCAAGCGACTCCGCAACCAAGGCACCTCTTGGCTGGCTTGCAGGGCCGGCCGCTCTATCGCTGCCGATTGGGGTGATGCGGCTTTGCCGCTTGCCTTATCGCCCTCATCAAAGGTGGAGACTCGGGCAAAGCTCTTGAGTCTGGCCTCTGCACGAAGATCATCCTGGATATCATTCGCATGTCCAAAAAACAGGATAGCGGTTGGTTTGTGGGGGAGATTTTTCTGGGCCCATAGGAGAGTTCTGTGTGAGTTAATGTAACCGTATCCACCCGTGCCAAAATTAATAAAGTAGATCCCATCTTTGCTCATTCTAGTCAAATAGGCGGGTATTGTCTCCGTATTGTCCGCGAGAGACCCCCGAACAAAGGAGTCGCCAAAGACCCAGACGACTTTGCTGAGAGCTTTAAGGTCGGTCCGTTGTGACCAGCTGCGTTCATTCACGCGGTAGCCATATTCGTTATAGGAATGTAATTTTGCTTCCCCATTCCTGTATTCAAAGTATTCGGAATTGGGCCTTTCGATGAATTCGCGAAAGCGATCAGCAACGACCCTGTCTTTGGGCCCCTTGCAGAAATGATGCTCCTCATCATGCAAAGCCAGCTTGGCATACCGACTGCGATCATCTCTTGCGGTGAGTGCCGAGCGCAGTCGAAAGGAAAACTCCAGAAGAGCCATTCCACAGACCATCATTGCAACGGCAAGAAGGCCTAAGTTTACAATCTTCTTGTCCATCATCATTCTTAAGTCCTCAACAATCTTACCGTCCCCACGCCCTTCTTCCAACCGGTTATCTTGCGACCTGCTGGGCCGCTTTCCAGATCTCAAGCCAGGCCAGGCAACGCGCCTCATTCTTGCTGATGAATCCACAAATTCCGCAACAACGAATCAACGACACCGAGGCCATCCGCAGCGGGACTCCACACAGGCCACGGGAATCGGTAAAGCCGAACTCGGCAGGTTGTCGCCTCCCTCCTCTGGGGCGCCAAGCCCCAGCGGCCCTGGCGCTTAACCAGCCGGCAACCACCACCTCCCATCCGCCCCGCCTAAAGTCCACGCACCAAAGGATGGAGCAGCCATGACCAGCACCCTGCCCTCCCCCCCCAGTGGAACCCGGTCCGAACCCCGACTGAGCCTTCAGGTGGAGGAGATTGCGGCGGACACCACCGCCATCCGCTCCCTGGACTGGGAACGCAGTCGGTTTGACATCGAATTCGGTCTGCGCAACGGCACCACCTACAACGCTTTTCTGGTGCGGGGCGAACGCACCGCCCTGGTGGACACCAGCCATTTGAAGTTTGCGGACACCTGGCTGCCTCTGCTGGAGGGACTGATTGATCCGAAAGCGATCGATGTGTTGATCGTGTCGCACACGGAGCCCGATCATTCCGGCCTGATCGGCCACCTGCTGGAGCTCCATCCCGATCTGGAAATTGTGGCGTCCAAGGTGGCGCTTCAGTTTCTGGAGAACCAGGTCCACCGGCCTTTCCGGAGCCGTGCGGTGAAAACAGGCGACAGTCTGGATCTCGGCACGAACCCCGACACCGGGATAGCTCATCGCTTTGACTTTCTGGCCGCCCCGAATCTGCATTGGCCGGACACGATCTTCTCCTTTGATCACGGCACAGGGATCCTCTACACCTGCGATGCCTTTGGCCTGCACTATTGCTCCGAGGCGCTGTATGACAGCGATCCCGGCGCGATCGCGCCTGATTTTCGCTTCTACTACGACTGCCTGATGGGTCCCAACGCCCGCAGCGTGCTGCAGGCTCTGAAGCGGATGGAGAGCCTGCCTGAGATTCAAACGATCGCGGTGGGGCACGGCCCGCTGCTGCGGCAACACCTGCCGTTATGGATCAGCGACTACCGCGAGTGGAGCAGTCAGCGCAGTGCGGAGGGTCCCTATGTGGCGGTCGGCTACATCAGTCAGCATGGCTTCTGCGACCGGTTGAGCCAGGCCATTGCCCGCGGCGTGGGCAAGGCGGGGATCGCCACGCAATTGGTGGATCTTCGCGCCACCGACGCCCAGGAGCTCTCCGCTCTGGTGGGCGAGGCGGCGGCGGTGGTGGTGCCCACCTGGCCAGGTCAGGCGGATGGCGACTTGCAAGCCAACATCGGCACCCTGTTGGCCGCCCTGAATCCCAAACAGTGGGTGGGCATCTACGACGCCTATGGCGGCAACGACGAGCCGATCGACACAGTGGCCAGCCGGCTGCGAAGCCTGGGCCAGCAGGAAGGCTTTGCCCCGCTGCGCATCCACCACGTGCCGGAGCCTGGTGACTATCAGCGCTGTGAGGAAGCCGGCACCGACCTGGGCCAGCAGTTGACCAAAGCCAAGGCGATCGCGGCGATGAAAGCCTTGGACGGCGATCTCGACAAAGCCTTGGGGCGCCTCTCGGGAGGCCTCTACGTCGTGACGGCTCGCCAGGGCGAGGGTGAGACAGCCCGATCGGGAGCGATGGTGGCGAGCTGGGTGAGCCAGGCGAGTTTCGATCCCCCGGGCCTCACCGTGGCGGTGGCCAAGGACCGGGCCATTGAGGCCTTGTTGCAAGTGGACGACCGGTTTGTGCTCAACATCCTGCGGGAGGACAACCATCAGCCGCTGCTGCGCCATTTCCTGAAGCGCTTCCCGCCGGGAGCCGATCGCTTCGCGGGAGTGGCCACCCTGGAGAGGGCGGCCTCGGGGGGACCGGTGCTGGGGGATGCCCTGGCCTATCTGGGCTGCCGGGTGCTCCAGCGGATGGAAACGCCCGACCACTGGGTGGTGTATGCCCTGGTGGAAGAGGGCAACGTGGCTGACGCCTCCGCCCAAACCGCTGTTCACCACCGCAAGGTGGGGAATCATTATTGAACCCTGCCGGCCGCGCCTGACCCATGGCCCACCTGACCTCTCCCTCCGCCGCTGACGCCGCCGCCGCTGGTGAACCCCCGCTGATGGGATCCCCCCCCGGGGAGGCCATCTCTGGTGGGTCCCCGGTCGGGGGGCCCGAAGCCGCAGGGCGGTCGGTGCTTTGCCTGCCGATCGAACCGGGGTTGCTCTGTCTGCGGGGGCTGAGTCCGCGGCGGCTGCGGTTTGAGGTGGAGTACGGCCTGGAACGCGGCACCACGGCGAACAGCTTCCTGTTCGAGGCGGGGCTGGCGAGCGATGGCCACGCCGTGCCGCCGGTGTTGATTCATCCGCCAGGAACGACCTACGCGGAGCCCTTCTTCGCCGCCCTGGCGGAGCGGGTGCCCGCAGAGGCGCCGTTGAAGGTGGTGGTGGGGGTGGTGAACCCGAACCGGGTGGAGCTGTTGCGGGCTATGGTGGCGCGCTGGCCGCACCTGGCGTTGGTTGCCTCGAACGCGGGGGCGAAGTTGGTGCGGGAGTTGTGGGAGCAGCGGCGGCCGGGGCCGGAGGGGGCCGCCGAGGCGGAGGACAGCGTGCCGCTGCCGCCGATCGATGTGGTGAAGCAGGAGGTCTGCCGGCCCCTGGCGGGGAGCTTGCGGTTGTGCCTGATCCCGGCCCCCACCCCCCGTTGGCCGGGAGCGTTGATGGCCTTTGAGGAAACGACGGGGCTGCTGATGAGCAGCAAGTTTTTCTCCGCTCACATCTGCGTGGAGGCCTTCGCCGAAGCCAACCGCAGCAGCACGGAAGAGGATCGCCGCTGGTTCTATGACTGTCTGATGGCGCCGATGGCCCGCCAGGTGGAAGCGGTGCTGGATCGGATCGAGGACCTGCCGATTCGCACCATCGCCCCGTTCCACGGACCCGCCATCGCCACCAGCTGGCGCAGCCTGCTGGCGGACTATCGCCGCTGGGGGGAAGGCCAGAGCCGGGCGCGGCTGTCCGTGGCCCTGCTCTATGCCAGCGCCTACGGCAACACGGCGGCCATTGCCGATGCTTTGGCCCGTGGCGTGTCGCGAACGGGTGTGCGGGTGGAGAGCATCAATTGCGAGTTCAGCGAACCCGATCCGTTGTTGGCGGCGATCCGCAGCAGCGACGCCCTCCTGATCGGCTCCCCCACCCTCGGGGGCCACGCCCCCACGCCAATCGTTTCGGCCTTGGGCACGGTGTTGGCGGAGGGGGATCGGAGCAAGCCTGTGGGGGTGTTCGGCAGTTTTGGCTGGAGCGGCGAGGCGATCGACCTGCTGGAAAGCAAGCTGCGCGATGGCGGCTTTGCCTTCGCCTTTGAGCCGATCCGGGTGCGCTTCAGCCCCGATGCCGCCACCCTGCGGTCGTTGGAGGAAACGGGCACGGGCCTGGGCCGTCGGTTGCAGACGGAGCAGCGCAAACGACAGTTGCGCCGTCCGGGTGGGGGGTTGCAAGAGAGCCGCAGCCAGCCGGCGATTCAGGCCCTGGGCCGGGTGGTGGGGTCGTTGTGCGTGCTCACCGCCCGCAAGGGGGAGGGCAACGCCGCGCTGTCGGGCGCCATGGTGGCCAGCTGGGTGAGCCAGGCGAGCTTCACGCCACCCGGCTTCACCGTGGCCGTCGCCAAGGATCGCGCCGTGGAAGGGCTGTTGCACATCGGCGACGGCTGCGTGCTGAATGTGCTCGCCGCAGGGCGGGAAAAAGGCTTGATGAAACACTTCCTCAGCCCGTTCCCCCCCGGCGCCGATCGGTTCGCGGGGGTGGCAATCAGCGCCAGCCCCGACGGCCAACCGGTCTTGGAGGAGGCCCTGGCCTGGATCGAGGCGACGGTGCAAAAACGCATGGATTGCGGCGATCACTGGCTGCTCTACGCCGAAGCGCGGCAAGGTGGGGTGTTGGACGCCTCCGGCACCACCGCCATCCATCAGCGCCGCAACGGGGCCACCTATTGAGGCGCGCCTGTCCATCAGCGCCCGCAGCCCTCAGGCCCAACGGCCGTCGACGCCAAGGAAGCACCTCCCCGCCAGGCAGGTGGCAAGACCGCAATGCGTTTCAGGCGATCAAAGGACAAGGGGGGTTGGTTAACAGGGGATTAGGGCTTGTTGAACAGAACCATCCCAAGCGCGGTGATCAAGGTGTGGCGCATCTGAGGAGTCTTAGCGTTTCTTCCAGTCCTTTTCGACACCCATGGCTGTCGAGCTGCATGAACCGGCGCCAACTCAGGCACTGGAAAGCGAAGCGGCACCAGCACAGGCGCTTGAGAACAGGGCTCAAGAAGGTCTGACCTGTGGACGATTCGCGCAGAACTTGATTCACAGCCAGGTGCGGCGGCTGGGCAAACTCCAGGCGGAGGTGCTCGCCGATCGCGACCCGGAACCCCTCCATCAACTGCGGGTGAGCCTGCGGCGTCTGCGCACAGCCCTGGGCCAGTTCGCGGCGGCCCTGGAGCTGCCCGATGGCGTGACGGAGCGCCGCGTCGCCTCCGTGGCCAGTCGCACCGGGCTCTGCCGGGACCTCGACGTGTTGACGCTGCGCCTGCGGGAGCAGATCCTCCCTCAACTGCCCGCCAACGAGGTCCAGGCCCTGAGAGGGGCGATGAAGCGCCTGGGCCAGGACCGGGAGAAGGCCCTTCAGGCGCTGTTCGAAGCCCTCCACGGTGCCCGCTATCTGAAATTGCTGGCGCGACTCCATCAATGGCAACAACACCCTCGCTTCACTCCTTTGGGGCACCAACCGCTGGAGCCTTGGCTGAATGAGTGGCCAGCGCCCTGCTTGGCGGGCTTGTTTCTCCACCCCGGGTGGAGGGAGGCGGATCCGGAAGCGGAGTCTTTGCACGACCTGCGCAAGCGCATCAAAAAGGCGCGTTATGCACTGGAGCCACTGGAGGCCTGGTGTGCGCCACCGCTGATCGCGTGGATTGAGCAGCTGCGGATGGCTCAGGACCACCTCGGTGAGCTGCATGATCTGCAGATCCTCAACCAGGGTTTTGTGGAGAACCAACGGCGCGGGCGCACTACCGACTTGCCCGTGCTCCACGCCGTTCTGGAGAACCAGCGCCTGCGGCATTGGCTGGGCTGGCGCCAGCTGGCGAACAGTCTCAGCACGGCCGCCTCTCGGCAAGAGCTGCAACGCCATCTGCTGGCGCTGGGCGATGGAGGGGCCTGTTGACCCCTCCTGACGCGATCACCGGTGGCTGAGGCGTCGCTTGAGCCGACGCGACCAGCCCAACGCCGCCGCAGCGCCAAACCAGGGCAAAGGACCCGGGACAGGTGCTGTGGCGATGGCATAGATCACTGAGGCGCTGGCGGCGGGAGTGCCATCGATGACGGACCCTGATGCGCTGAGGTCCTGGAGGGTGCCGGTCACCTCTGCGAGCGAAGCATTGAAGTCGTAGGCAAAAAGCGGTCCGTAACCTGCCGTCGAGCCTTCTCCCAGGGCAGCAAACACTTCCCCCGCAAAGAAATCAGCGTTAGCTTGGCTTCCCCACCAGGGCATGGAGCCACTGGGAGGAAGTTGGAACAAACTTGATGAACTATTGTAGGTGGTTTCCACGACCGAGACGTCATAGAGAACACCACCGAAATTGACGCCCACCGAATGGGCTGGAGCAGAGGCGAGCAGGGAAGCGACTGTGCCGATGAGGACAACAGTAGCCCGCAAACGCATGGAGGTTGTCATGAAAGGGATAGGGGGTTGGATCAAACAAATTCGAACTGGGCTGGATTGGCCAGGTTCAGCGATGCCAAGGTGGCTCCTTGAACAAAACCGATGGCTTCCGGCGAGGGTGCGAGGGAGTCGATGCGCACGCCGGCCACACCGGCATTTCGCCCGCCCACCAGGCGGTAGTCGCTGGCGAGGCCGTGGAGCTGGATGCGATCACCGGCGCTGAAATCGGTGATCAGGGCCAGATCAGCGCTGCCCAGGCCAGGGGTGCCATCGTCGTAGAAGCGACCCGAGGCATCCCCCAACACGAACAGATCGGCGCCGCCGCCACCGGTGAGCCGGTCGAAGGAGCCCCGACCCCGGAGGGTTGACCCCGCCGGCACGCCGATGAGGGTCTCGTCGGCGCCGCTGCCGGTGATCACATCACTGCCATCGGTGACGAGGCCAACGGTGGGCTGCTTGAGCAGAACGCTGATGGTGGAACCCACCTGCTGGCTGCGGGCGGCATCGCTGTAAAAGCGGAGCTCGAGGGTTTCATCGGGATCGTTGCTGGCGTCTGCGGCGATGGCCTTGGAGAGGGCGGCGCGGCCATCGCTGCCGATCACGGTGGCGCCCTCCAGCTGGCCATCGCGGACGTCGGCGGCGGTGATGCCAGCGCCGGAGAAGGACCAGAAGAGCGGCGTTCCCGGGGCCACATTGGCGGTGGACACGCCGATGGCCAGGGTGGAGCCCTCCTCCACCGCTTCCGCGCTCCTGGTGAAGGTGTAGCGGGGAGGGGAGGGGAGGTCGTCGTTCTGAATGCGGCCGCTGGCGGTGGTGGCGCCCTCCAGAAGAGATCCGCCCACTGGATTGGAGAGGCTCAAGGAGAAGACTTCATCGGCTTCCCGGGAGCCATCACCCACGATGTTGATCGTGATCTGCTGGCTGGTTTCCCCCGCCGCCAGGGTGGCGATCCCAGCGGGGAGGGCGGCCCCGGCGAAATCAAGGGCGTTGGCGGCGTTGGGGCCAGAGGCGCCCACAGCCCAGGACACGCTGACGGGAACGGAGGGATCCCCCTCGCGCCGCAGGGTGAAGGTGAACGGGGTGGCGCCGATGGAGCCTTCCGCCTTGTCGGCGGAAAGGGGGCTGAGGGTGAGGGTGG
>Ga0194130_10002807_pt1 | contig 24548 bp, 27 predicted proteins | sample TA2KigsurfametaG_FD_160084 | JGI IMG/M metagenome (GOLD analysis project Ga0194130, IMG submission 160084) | Freshwater microbial communities from Lake Tanganyika, Tanzania - TA2015050 Kigoma 12 surface | ecosystem: Environmental > Aquatic > Freshwater > Lake | place: Tanzania: Lake Tanganyika... | reverse complement strand
AAGAAGAGGGCACCAGGCGTATCAACCTGCTCAAAGCGCCATCCAGTGGCAATCCGTGCTACACGCACAACGGTCGGCGTGGCCGAGACCACCACCGGAGTATCAGTGACGCCCATCGTCGGCGATGCGGTTGTCCCCACACCACCGGCGTCAGTGCGTGATACCAGCGGTGTAACCGACGCCGTATCTCCGGCACTCGTTATCCCAACGGGCGTATCAGTCGGTCTTGATTCGACACTGCCGACCGCTGTCGCTTGCACACCATCACTGACACTATCCGGCGTTGCAGTCAATTGTACCGAAGCTGATGGTGTACACGCACCCAACACAATCGCAATATACACCCACAACGCACGTTTCATCGTCATCTACTCCTGCTACACCCACAACGCAACAACCCATCCAATCACATACAACAAGCCGAAGCGCATATGCAATACGGCTGTCTGCCGCAACACGGGGTGCAATTTGGCCGCCTCGACCTCGGTTGCTGCGATCTGCATCAAACGCCACGCCAAGGGGACCATGATGGTGGTAATCAACGTTGTCCAGGGGACAACACCGAACCCGATTAAGAGCCACTGACTGACAAACGTCCCACCTACTAACAGGTGGTACTCTAGGCGTGCGCCCTCGCGACCAAACACGGTGGCCAACGTGCGCTTGTGGTTGAGTCGATCAGTATCAATGTCACGCAAGTTGTTGGCATGCAAAATCGCTGCAACCACGAATGCCACGGGTAACGAGGCCCATATCGCTGGCCACGCCACATCGGGAATTTGCAGAAAGTACGATCCGAGCACCATGACCGGACCCATGAAGATGAACACGGCTACCTCACCAAGCCCGACATAGGCCAACGCAAATGGTCCAGCGGTATAAAAATAGCCGACTGCCACACTGAACAGGCCTAACCAGAAGATGAACGGACCACTGACAGAGACGAGATATAGACCGATGGTAGAGCCGATGGCAAAGGCTATAATCCCCGCCCAAAAAATCTGCGTCGGTGTCAGATCGCCGCGCAACAGTGCACCACCGGTTCCTTTGACTGCCGCGGTATCAGTCCCCTTGCGATAGTCGTAGTAGTCGTTCATCAGATTGGTGCCGCCTTGAATGGCAATCGAGCCAATCAAGGCCAAAACCAGATACCACCAATTAAGCGCCACAGATTGCGCGGCAATCGCCGCCCCCAACAACACGGGAATGATTGCTGCGGTATAGCTCCACGGGCGTACCGCATTCCACCATGTACGCACTAACGGCATGCGTGACTCCTTGATTGTGTGACGCCACGGCACCACCAATCGTTCAACTTCGTCAAGAATGAGTGTAATCAACCAGCCCATAACGGCAATGACGCACACAGCTGCCATCATATCTGCGATGGCATAAAGCTCATACGACTGCCAAATGCGATACCCGATGCCATCACTGGCACCCACGAACTCGACACCGACAATCAACGTCAAGGCGAAGCCCATGGCCAACTTCCACCCCTCAACAACTGCAGGTAAGCTGGCCGGAAAAGCCACCGTACGGAGCAACGTGCGCTGGTTCGCACCGAAGACGCGCGCCGCCTCGAAATAGCGTCGATCGATTTGTAAAACACCACCAATCGTATGAATGACAACCATCAAAAAGACGCTGACCGCCACCGTCACAACCTTACTCACCTCACCGATGCCGAGCACTACAATCACCAACGGCAACAAAGCAATTTTGGGCACAGGATAGAGCATCGTCGCCAACGGGCGTACCAAAAGCAACACCGTACGATTCAGGCCACTCCAAATGCCGAGCAACGTTGCAGGAATAGCACCGAGCAAAAAACCGAAGAGAATGCGCTGTGCACTAATCAGCACATCGTCCATCATGCTCCCGTCACGCAACGATACCCATAGTTCTACTGCCACCTCAGTGGGTGGTGGAATAAACACGCGATTCAGCACCCCGAACGCCACCGCACTCTCCCACAACACGATGAGTACCAGGGGTGAAACAAGCGATAACCAGCGACTACTGGACATCACAACACCCCCTCATGCATCTGTGCCGAGACTTCGGTCTTGATTTGTTGCCAGATGTGGTCGAATGCCGCATGAAAGGCGGGGAGGGTGCGCACCTGGTCGGCACGACGCCCACCAGCAAAATCAGGCGTCAGATCCGTGATGATACGCCCGGGTCGTGACGACATGACCACGACCCGATCTGCCACAATCAACGCCTCATCAATGGCATGGGTGACAAACAGCATCGTGCCACATAACCCTTGGGCCCGCAAATCGCTGAGGAGCTCTTGCATCAACAGGCGTGTCTGTGCATCAAGTGCGGCGAATGGTTCATCAAGTAGCAGGATGTCTGGGTTCGTTGCAAGCGCACGCGCTAACCCCACTCGTTGCTGCATGCCACCCGACAACTGATGGGGATAGACATCAATGAAACGCTGGAGTCCCATGCGATCACACCACTCACGGGCAGCAGTGCGACATTGTTGTGGTGATGCACCACGCACCATCAGACCATAGCTGATGTTGTCAGCAACCGACATCCATGGGAAGAGTAAGCCTTGTTGGAATACCATGGCCAACCGCGTCTCCGGTGCAACGATGACTCGACCACGACTCACGTGTTCGAGCCCAGCCAAGACGCGTAGCAGGGTCGTCTTGCCACACCCACTCGGCCCCACAATACTTACCGCCTGATGCTGCGGAATATCAAGTGAGACATCAGCTAAGGCCTGCACCCCGTTCGGGTAGGTCACTGCAATTTGTTCAAATCGCACCAGCGGTGGCTGTTGCATGACATTCAACCATTCTTCAACGATTACGATGCAAAACGGCAGCGCATGACTCATACGCCGCCGCCCCGCTTCGCTCCTAGATGGCCAATTGTACCTACTTGATACTTGCCACCAGGTCAGTATTTATCAGCGTGTTCACATCAAGGTCAGCGTCATACTCGAGTACGCCACGTTTGCGGAAGTAGCTCTGCAACGTCTGCAGATTTTCAACTGGAATAGTACCAGTGGCATCATATTGTGCCGGTGAGGCACGCATCACCACATCCGCCGGAACTTTGGTGTACTTCTCGATAATTGTAGCAATTTCTTGGCTCATGTAATCGCCTTGCAAATCACCACATGCCTTCACGTAGGCACGCATGAAGCCCTGAGCCGTTGCTTGGTCATTCAACAATGGCTCACCCATATACAGGTACGTGGCGAAGAATCCATTGATGAAATCGTTTGACAACAACGCCACTTCACCCTTGTCCATGGCAATCGTGGCCAACGGCTCACCGAGAATGGCCGCATCAATTGAGTTGCTCGCCAACGCGGCTGGCACATCCTTAAATGGCACCGTCACCAACTCCACATCCGCGACGCGCAACCCACCCTGACCGAGCGCTTCGCTCAACCAGTACTCGGTCGCTGCACCGGTCGCGTTGATGGCCACCTTCTTGCCCTTAAGATCAGCAATCTTGGTGATTTCGTCAACTCGCTTGGCACTGATGACGAGCGGGCTGGTGAGTGGGGCTTTCTCACTGTGCATTGGTGCTACAATCGAAAACTTAACGCCGCGCGCTGCCGCATTGAACAGACCAGCACCTGCACCACCCAGCGCCACATCAAAATTGCCCGCAGCAAGCTGCACGACTGGGTCGCTGCCACCTTGTACTGGGGTGGACTCGATAGTAATACCTTCAGCCGCAAAATATCCGCGTTCGATACCGACATACAGCGGTGCATAAATCATCACCGGTACGTAGCCAATCCGTAGTGTCTTTGTGGTGCCTGCATCGTTGTTTGCAGGTGCAGCTGGTGTGGCGCCACATGCGACCAACACACTCAGTGCTAGTACGACTAACAACAACCGTTTCATCGCGTATCCTCCTTCAATCACGCGTGCTCTGTGTGATTCCAACTACATAGTAACAGATTTCACGAACTTCGTACATTAAAATATACTCATCACTATCACATGATTGCGGGAATGACGATAACCCATGCATGTATGGCATTGTCCGTGTGGTGACTGCGTCGCGCTCCGGTGTTTATTCGGTATGCCAATGCACTTTTTGACAACTATCCGTTGGGTTGTCTACAATACCATACATTCACCCCAAATACCACGTCTGTGATAATTGAGCAAACCAAACTATATGACAACCATACCGCTCTCACAACCTCATTTGCCGGTCATTGCCGCATGTGCCAAGGCACTCGCCAGCGATCAGCCATTTCATACGCGCATTGAGCAGGTATTTGTCTTATTACGCGCAATTCTCACCTATCACGATGCACGCCTGACTTACTGGCGCAGCAACAACCATACTGACCAAATCACCATTTATTCGAGCAGTGCGTGGAGCACTTCGTGGGACGACGCCACTCTTCAGGCAACGTTACTGACACAACACCCCACCACAAAACCGATTACCGTTGATATCACACAGTCCAACGAAGACATCACCACCTATCAACTGGTCGTCAACGGCATCCCGGTCAAGTGGAACGACCACATCTGGGGGGTCCTCGAGTTTCGCACAAACCCCGAAGAGACGTTATCGCCGCACGAACAAGGTACCATTGTGGCGCTTATTCCCTTTTTGGCAGCCGAAATAGAGATTGCCAGTACTCGTCAGCAAACGACAGACCTCGTTGACGAGACAACAAGCCTTGTGCCGACGACGACCACGCAGGATGCAATTGTGATTGCGACCGCCACCCACGACCTCGCGCAACTCCTGTCGCGACTCCGTCAAGATTTCGACCCGCCACTCCCACTGCACAGCTTACTGCCGCTTATCCTGAGTCGTGGCATCGAATACACCGGCGCAGATGCTGGCATCATCGTCTATGTCGATCACGACCGCCAAGAGCTCGAGCTGATGTCAGCTCACGGCTATACGGTTGCCATGTTGCCCCAGGGGAATGGCGGTCAAAAACGCCACCGCTGGAGTTGGGAGAACGGCATTGCCGGCAAAGTGGCGCGTAACGCACGCCCATTACTCGTGCGCGAAATCACACAAGATGTCGACTACTTCCTCGAAGATAAACCAGAAGTACGCGCCAAACTGGCCATTCCCATCACCATTGACGGCCGGGCCGAGGCGGTAATGATTCTCGATAGCTTGCGCGCCGACACCTTTAGTGACCACGTCGCCACGCTGGCACTTGGCGTCGCCGAGGCGGCCGTACAGCCGTTGCGCCGTGCCCTGCGCTACCAAGAGTTGCTCGAGCGCAGCACCCAACTCAGCCAAGTCTTCAACAGCATGCCGTCCGGCTTGGTCCTAATCGACCGCCACGGTCAGGTGTTGCGCCATAACCCGGCATTTCTGCAGATTTGGGGTTTAACGCAGGCCCAGGTTGGTCCCGGATTCCGCATCACCTTCGACATGTTGTCGCTGCTCTTGCCACGTTTTCATGATTCAGCGGCGTTCAGCGACTTTTGCACGAATATGCAGGCCAAACCAGAGCAGGAGTTCTCGCTCAACCTCAAGTTGCGCAACCCGCACCAAGACCTGAGCATCTTCTCGGTACCGACGCGCGACAGCACCGAGCAGATTACGGGTCGTCTGTGGGTCATCCACGACATGACGCGCGAGAAAGAGGCCGACCGGCTCAAGAGCGAATTCACCTCAATGGTCTCGCACGAGTTGCGTACCCCGCTCACCTCCATCTTGGGATATGCGGAGTTGCTCCTGTCGCGCGAATTCTCGCCCGAGGATCAAAAGACACACATCCGCACGCTCTACAACTCGGCCGAGAATCTGCAGACACTGGTCAACGACGTGCTCGACTTTGCCCGTATCGAGGCCAATACGATGCGCATCACCCGTTGGACGATGTCGCTCTCCGAGATGACCAACGACCTGACCAGACAACTGCAGCGCCAGCCAGTCTTTGATAATCACACCATCAAAAGCGACATCGCCGCCGATACCCCGCCAGTACATGCCGACAAAGAGCGCATACGTCAAATCATGACCAACCTGCTGACCAACGCCGCCAAATACTCGCCCAACGGTGGCACGATTACCGTACACATCCACGAACTCACCGATCTTCCTGACGACCATCCGCGCGGACGCTTTGTGGTGGTCAGCGTCAGCGACGAAGGCATCGGTATCTCGCCCGACAATCTGGCCCGCATTTGGGATCGCTTTATGCGCGTCGACAACTCAAACACCAAGAGCATCGGCGGCACCGGGCTCGGCCTCTCGATTGTCAAGGGACTCGTCGAACTCCAAGGTGGACGGGTCTGGGCCGAGAGCGTCGTCAACAAGGGCAGTACCTTTAGCTTTACCCTGCCAGTTGCCAGCGATTTGACACGCTAGGGAGCACGACGCATGGCGCACTTTGTCCCGGCTGGCCCAATCCAGTGTGAAATTCGCGTCAGTAATTCGCGCTTCATTACCCATCTTGCGCCAGCCAGCGATGTCGCAACCGCCCGGGCGTTCATTGCCAGCATTCGCCAACAAATGCCCGACGCTAATCACCATGTCTACGCCTATGTCATCGGTCACGGCGGCACCACCACGCTGGGCATGAGCGACGACGGTGAGCCCTCGGGCACCGCAGGCCGCCCCGCCTTGGCAGTACTCAAAGGGAGTGGGCTGGGCGATGTAGTGGTGGTGGTCACCCGCTACTTCGGCGGTACCTTGCTCGGCACCGGGGGATTGGTGCACGCCTACGGCGACTCGGTCAAAGCGGTGCTCGAGATCACCGAGCGCCAAGAAAAAATCGCCCGCACGCAGGTGGTGCTGGCGATGAGTTATGCGCAATACGAAGGCATCAAACGCACGTTGGCGAATTATGACCATCACATCGACGATGAGTCGTTTGGCACCGACATCACCATGACAGTGACGGTGCGCGTCAGCGATGTCGAGACAATCACTGCGGTGCTCACCGAACAAACTGCCGGACAAATTGTGATTATCCCGGCCTAGCCCCGTAGTTTTGCCACCACATCCACCACATCAGCAATCGCTTTCTCGACATCAGCAACGGTCGTCGAGCGCCCAATTGTCAAACGTAAGGCTGCTTGCGTGTCGTCACTCAGCACGCCAAGCGCCTGGAGCACGTGTGACGGCTCCATCGAGCCGCTCGTACATGCCGAGCCACTCGAGGCACAAATCCCACGCCGATCAAGCATAATCAGCAGGCTGTCGCCATCGACATCATCAATCACAAAACTGGCGTTATTGGCCAAACGGTGCTGAGCATGACCGGTAACACGCACGCTCGCAATCTCGCCGGCAATCCCCTGGAGCAGCATGTCGCGCAGCGGCGTCAGGCGTGCCACCTCGGCCTCACGCTTCGATTCAGCGAGGGCGAGGGCGGCGCCTAACCCGACGATGCCAGCGACGTTTTCGGTACCGGCCCGGCGCCGGCGCTCTTGGGCGCCGCCGTGGATTTGCGGCCAGAGCTCAACGCCGCGCCGTACATACATGGCGCCGACCCCTTTGGGTCCATAAAACTTGTGGGCGGTGATGGTGAGCAAATCAACCCCCAGCGCTTTGACATCAAGGGGCAAAAGACCAGCGGCTTGCACCGCATCGGTATGGAACACCACCCCGTGCTGGCGGCAGACCACGGCCAACTCGGCAATCGGCTGAATCGTGCCGATCTCATTGTTGGCATACATCACCGATACAACGGCGGTGTGAGGTTGCAACGCTGCGACCAGGTCATCTACCAGCACAATCCCATCGCTATTCACCGGCAGAATGGACACCTCGACGCCTTGGCGCTCAAGCGCCTCAGCGGCGTGCAACACGGCATGGTGCTCAATGGCGCTGACAATCACATGGGCTCGACCGTGCTGGCGCAGGTACGACTCGGCCACACCCTTGACGGCCAAATTATCGCCCTCTGAGCCGCCGCCCGTAAAAATCACCTCAGCATTGCTACAGTTGAGCACGGCGGCCACTTGATCGCGGGCGTGGTCAAGGGCGTTCAAACTGCTCCGGCCCATCGCATGCGGGCTCGACGGATTGCCAAAGTACTCAGTCAAATATGGGTGCATTTGGGCCAAGACTGCCGCATCAAGTGGGGTGGTGGCCGCATGATCGAAATACAAGGTGGTCATCGCAATCCTTTTTGTGCGAAAGCATATTTTGGTATTTTACTATATTTGTTTTGGTTTATATATCCCATGGTAGAGCCGTAGCATGCTACGGCTCTACCATGGGGCAATAACTTTACGGCACGCGTTGTTCCCAGGGGTGCACAAACGCCTCGGGCTCAACCCCAAGGGCATCAGCGATGCGGTTGATGTAGTTGAAGTAGCAGATGACCTGCGTCGCATCGTGGATAGTGCGGTCGTCCATACCGTGGGTGCGGAGCACATCAAGGTCGGCGGGGCCCATTTGTTGGGGGGTGCGCGTCAGCTTTTCGGCGTATTCACACAAGGCCCGATCAAAGGGTGACAAGCCGGCTTGGCGCCAGTCGCTACAGATGTGGTGAACAAACAGGTCAGCCTGGGTCTCGTCGACAATCCCAAAATCTTTGACCTCAGCACGGAGGTCGTGCGCATGCGATCGCCTTCAGTAGAGGCAGTGGTTAATCGAGGACGTGACGGTAGCGAGCATTTCACGTTGGCCACGACTGAGGGGTGATTGGCCGAACATAATCACACCGTACATGTCCATTGAGGCTTTCATGGTGCGCGGGTTTTGGCTCATGATGCCGACGATGTTCCAGATGCGTCCGGCACGTTTGATGGCGGCATCGTACTGCTCTTTGAGAAAGCCCGTTGCCTCCTCAATGCTAAAGACTTTGATCCACGGCATAGTGGCTCCTTGTGTGGTCAATACCCCAGTGGGATGTCTCAATTATAAATCAAATTGAAAACCATCGAGCACCTGACCGCATTTGACAGAATCACCATCAATCCAGCGAAAACAATGCTGTGAGATACTGTATAGTAGTAGAAGAAAATTGGTAATCAAGGAATCACTATGACACGGATTGTGACGGTCGCCAATCTCAAAGGTGGTATTGGCAAAACGACAACGGTCATCAATATTGGTGCCGGATTGGCGCTCCGTGGTGTCAAAGTGCTCATGATTGACACAGACCCGCAAGGGAATCTCTCGTCTTCGTTGGGTGTTACGGCCAAACATACTCTCTACGAGCTCATGATTGAGGGTATGGACCCGGCACGTTGTATTGTGGCCGCGCGCCATAATCTTGACCTAATCGTCGCTGACACCACGCTCCTCACCGCCCAAACCATGATGTCACGTGGTGCCGAATGGGGGCGTACGATAGAGCGCGCACTCGAGCCAATCGCACAGTACTACGACATGATTTTGCTCGACTCAAGCGGTTCGCTCAACCCGCTCAACGCCAACGCCTTGGTGGCAGCACATGATATCATTGCGCCGACCACGGTCGAGCCGTTTTCGGTACGTGGCCTTGAACTCCTGCATCAGCAGATGCGTACGATGCGCGGCGACGCAAACTCTATCAAACTCATCGTTCCTACCATGTACGATCCGCGCTCACGTCAGGCGCTTGAGTTGCTCGAGAACTTGCGCCAGACCTACGGTAGCAAAATCACGCAACCGATTCGCACCAACGTGCGCCTCTCGGAGTCACCGATGTACGGCAAATCAATCTTCGAATACGACCCCGAGAGTCGTGGTGCCGAAGATTACCGCGTGCTCGTTGACCGCATCATGGAGTCGCTCGAAATTGTGGCCACCGGCAATGCCCGACCGAGTATCCACCAGCGCAATAACCCGACCAGTGTCGCCGAAAGTGGCGCTCAAGGCGACCAAAACGGCTCATCATTCATGTCGCGCCCTGCCCCTACCTACGACCTGCAGGTCTGCCCGCGCTGTGGCCGCGATGTACGCTACACGAGTGCGGCAGGATACCGCATCATGATCTGTAATTCGTGCAACTACACCAAGCAGATTTTGATTCGTAACGTACGGTAAACAGTGAAGAATGAAGAATGAAGAATGAAGAATGAAGAATGAAGAATGATAAATCAGAGGAACATTCTGCGGATTGACGGCAGTGCTGGCCTTATCGCAGGAGTCATCATGTGGCTCCTCAGCGACGTGTTAGTTGCGCTCTACCAGATTCCCGCTTGGCTCTTCACCATCAACATCACGGCCAACCTCATCTACGGCATCAGTTCATCTCTGATTGCTTCATGGCCACACCGCCCACTCGGCGCCGTGATAAGCCTGAGTGTCGCCAATCTGCTGTGGGCGACAGTGTGTCTGGTCACCGCGGTGTTGCTTGCACCAACAGCCAGTCTCTTTGGTATCGGGCATTTTGTGGGTGAGGGGTTGTTCGTTGGCACACTCGGGGTCCTCGAGTGGCGCTGGCGCCATGCGCTCCAGCACGCAGTGTAAAAGAATCCTGCCACGAATCTAGAACTTTTGGCATGGGCAACCGTCTTGATAGCAGGTCATTGATGCAATCAGGAGTCATACCATGCGCACGGCTGCCCACCTCATTTCTGTGCTCCTCGCTCTGGTGTTGATTGGTTGCACCAGCACCACAACCGCACCACTGACACCCACTGTCGTGACTCCACCAACCCCGACGCCGCCTGGTGATACCTCACTCGATATCGCCGCCGAACTTGCTGCCAATTACACCCGTTGGAACGAAGCCGGCATTCGCGATTATCGCTTTGCGCTGATGGTCGGCTGTTACTGCCCAATGTATGCCATGATGCCGATTACAGTGGAGGTGCGCGACGGCGCAGTGGTCACACTCACGGATGCCAACGGTGTTGTAGTAGCGCTCGACGACCCTGGGGCCGGCTTTTTCATGAAATATACCACCATTGACGGCATCTACGCCGAACTCACGTCGGCAAGATTCGGCGAGGCCGACAAACTGACGATCACGTTTGATTCAAGCTACCCGGTACCCGCCACAATCAGCGCTGATTTCATTGAAATGGCCGTGGATGACGAATTGTACATGGGTATATCAGGATTTACCGTGATATCAGAATAACGTGGGGCGCACCGCGGTGCGCCCCTTCGCTATGCAATCGCATATACCATTTACTTGGTGCCAGGTGCTTTCCAATCAGCACCCATCGCAATGGCCCGACTCTGATCCATGTCGGCGGCACTCATAATTGGGATAACCTTCAACGATACCGCACCTGAGGGATTCACCTTGAGCGCCACGGCGGCTGCTTGGGCTTCGTCGGCTTCTACCACCACAATCAAATCATGGTCACCGACCTCAAACCCAGCAGAAATGATTTTCGCACCAACAGAGCTGGCAATTTTGTACATGGCCTGTTCACGAGTGGCAAAGCCGTCTTGCATGGCTCCCGCAAGACCTTGGGCGGTGTAATTCCCCAAAAAGAGATACTGGCGTGGCATAGCTTCCTCTCCTTCTTTGACCCAAATATTCATTACACATCAACGTGTGACAAGAAAAATATCACGATTACGTGAAAATTGCAATATCCAAATACCATCTACGAAAAGCAGTTACACAACGTTACGTCATCAAAGTCAGTCAATGCCTAAAAGCAGTCGAATACACAAGATTCAATCAAACCAATACCCGTCGTGTGTATTGCCGAATAGATCTCAATAGCTGTAGATGACGACTTATATTTGGGTATGTCAGGGTTTGAGCTTGAATCAGCTGAACTAGGAAGAGCAACTATATTATTTAGACATCGCACTACGATAGACAATCGTTATGTAACGACATCATTTCATGTGTTGTTTACTATTTATGCACATTTGATATAATCACCATATCAACATACCCATCATCAATATAGCGTCGTGCCATAGCACACGACAGTAACTCAAGGAGCAACGTATCATGAAGCAGTTCGTGTTGCTTTTTTGTGTAATATGGTTCTGTGCCTGTGGCCAATCTGCGGTCACCCAATCTCCTCCCACCGCTGCTCCCTCTACCCCGGTACCGAGTCTACCTCCTTTGACGCCCACTCTTCCACTAACCCACACACCACTCCCCGAACTTACTCCGCCAGTGGCAAAAACAGAATCTGATCCTGCGCTGTTTCGGGCAGTGCTCGATCAAGGATATGGTGTTATTGAGGCAGAATACATCGCACGCACCAATGTCGTCGCCCAACAAATTGATGCCACCACATGGCAAGTGCTCATGGCGACGCCAACCGGGCATCTTATTGACCAAACGATTCAATATTCACGCGGCGCAACTGCTGATATCGGCAAACCGGTCGCAATTGCACCACTCTCTGCTGATGCGCCTGACACTTTCTCATACGCATACACCATAAGTGCTGCTGATGCACCACCCGAAATCCTTGATGCAATTCGCTCGGCACCCGTCGCACGTGCTCCATCTCGCATGATGCGCATGAACCCACCGATGCGTGTAGCCGTTGATGTTGATGCTATTTTGGTCAATATCAAAGGTTTTGTGAAGCAATACGCCAAAGACCAGATCAGCGACTTTACCAAATTATTCCAACAAATACATCCCAACCAACCCAAGCTCTATGATATGTGGAATGCGCTCAAAGCAGGTATGTATGTGAATGACGCATTTTGAATGTTCGAAAAGGTGTGGCCATACCTCAATGCGCTCGATTATCTGCAGGCCTGCGCCGAAAACCCGTGGAATCCGCTAACCAAAAAATCATACCGTGATTGCCCAGAAGACAAACAACGCATCCTCGATCGTATCGAAAGTGCACGCAACGAAATCAGATATGAGGGTATGTACATGTATACCGTCGTCATGAACAAAGTCTTGTTTATGGGTGTACCTGGGCTGAGCACAGTTACCAAATTTATCCTAGGTAAAGGGCTTGATGATTTTATTGCAGAAACCGAGCAGCGCATGAAAAAGCTCATCGCTGAGATGGAAAAGATGGTCACACCATGCAACGGTTGGCACTTTGTCCAAAAAGCACCTGCTGACTATCCATTTAGCTTTGAGGGAACGAAATGCGGTGGCATTGATGGCTATTGGACAATAAACGATGACTCAATGATAGAAGGTATGCGTGTGGTCTCTAAAATCGAAATCACCGTCTCTGAAGATGAGTGGCTCAAAGGCAAAAAAGAGTTTCGCTATATTCTTGAACAATTATCAACCACTGAAGAAACTCGCGGTGAAACAATGTTACAAGGTTTTACCAAGGATATTACATTCAATAACCAGACCATGCAATTCACACTAAGCAACCCTATCAGCTGTAGTTTCACCTTTAGTCCTGACGTAGGTATGAAGGTGCCAGGCTGTGTAAGTATTATGAAATACGTCAATATTTCTGCGCCTTCTGATTCAATCTGGGTCGAAGACCCTGCCATCTGTCAAGCCGAGAAAGCCGACATGATGCGGTATAGCAATTGGAAACCATAAGACAGGATACACTCACCGGCGATATAGAGATGGGCGCACCGCAGTGCGCCCATCTCTCCTTTATCTCATCCGCATCCTCCCCTCAACCACCTCCCGGGCCACCGCACCCGCTCGTGCGCCAAGGCCACCCACACAGATGGCGGCGGTGGCGGTGGCGAAATGTGCTGCGTCAGCCAGATTTTTCACCAACAGCATCAACTATCGCATGATTGTTCAATACAATACTTCACGCCACATTGGATTATCAAATACTTGTGTTGGCAACCCAACGGTGGTGACCTGTCCATTTTCCATTACTGCCACCTCATCCGCCCAAAATCGAGCAATGTTTAAATCATGCGTGGCAAATAACACAACGACGCCTTGTTTCACAAGGCGGTCAAAACTCTCTAAGACATGTATGCGCATCCACGGATCAAGACCAGCCGTGACTTCGTCAGCAAGAATAACCTGAGGGTTCATGGTCAACACACCTGCTATTGCCACGCGCATTTTTTGGCCACCACTAAGTGCATGCGTCGGTCTATCGAGAAGATCAGTAATTTCACACATGGCTGCTACCGATGCAACTCTGTCTCGCACTTCTTCATCAGTCAGTCCGAGATTCACTGCACCAAAGCTGATGTCTTGTTCAACACTGGCACTAAAGAGTTGGTCATCTGGATTCTGAAAGATTAAACCTACTTGCTGACGCGCCGAAACCAACTCCTTACGACTATATTGTAAGGGGCGGCCAAGCACACGTACCTCGCCCGATTCAGGTTTCAAGATGCCATTTGCATGCAAGAGCAACGTACTTTTGCCAGAACCATTACGGCCAACCAAAACGATTTTCTTTCCACGCGTCAGCGTAAGTGTTGCACCATTGAGTGCAGGTTTGTCCGCACCAGGAAATCGATAGTACAACTGATTAAATTCAAGAACATTCTCCAACTAAACACTCCTCTCTACAAGTGAAAACCATTACAGCAAGAACCATGCCGCACATAAACTCACCGTGAGAGCAATATTCAACACCCACACGCGATTATCTTTCGTATATCGGCTTGCAACCACACAAATTGGGCCATCGAGTCCACGGCTTTCTAATGCCACTCGCATTCGTTGACTGCGTCGATATGCCACCAAAAACAACTGACTACCAAGCATGGCTGAACTACGAAACCCACTCCACATATTGTGATACCCTAACCGTGCATTCTGTGCAGTAGCTATACGAATCAAACTATCAAGCAATACAAAAATTGAACGGTACAAAAGCACCATTATTTCAATCAACACATCAGGTATGCGTATACGCCGGATTAATTCAATAATGTCAACTAATGGGGTGGTCAAAATCAAGAAGTTTAAGGCAGTTGCACAACCAAGTGCGCGCGCAAATGTCATCAACGCAAGTTCAAACGACTCTGCACTTACACTGACCCACATCCCAACCGCAGACCATGCAAATAATGCATCACTCGGTGGGCTCAGTTGTATGCTCATCGTTATACCGATAACCGACACCAGCAAAAACGTCACTTCAGCAAAAAGGACACGCATAAAGACAATGGTAGGGATGCGCGCCCACAGAGTGGTGAGCACAGCCATCCACACGAATGCAACAAACCCTACAGCAGGATGTGGCATCAACAGACACCCAACCAATGCATTACACATGACACTAGCCTTGTAGGTTGGGGCAAGGTTGCGTAGCGCATTGCTATAAGCAAACTGATCAATTACTCTCAAACCCTACGCCCAATTCGTTGGTGTTTGATACGGTTGATGCGTGTTTTGTGCCACGTTTGAATCCAAGAAAATAACCAATCACACCTGCACCAATTGCCGCTTGGAGAGCAAACAACAAACTTTCAGTTTCCCCCCCTGGTAACTCAATCAATGGAGAGAACCACGGCTCGTAGTTCGGGGCCAACATAGCAATTTCACCTTCAGCTTGGCCATCGGCACCACCGAACTCAGAGTCACGAACCATGATTAATGGAATCACCGCCAGCACCACCACTATCACAATCAGACTAATAGTCGTAATCAGACCAAATGTTTTCGTACGCATTAATTTTCCCCTCGCACAACGCCAAGTGTATGCAGCTCAGCTTGTGCATTTTGCTGTAACGCATTCATAATTAAGACCGTCAGGATACCTTCAGAGATTGCTAATGGAATTTGTGTCACCGCAAAAATAGTCCCAAACTTAGCAAATGAGGCAACAAAACCGCCTACAGCATCAGGGAAAGCCAAGGCCAATTGTAACGACGTGACCACATACGTTGATAGATTGGCTAGCGATGTAGCAAAGAAAACTACCAACCACATCGGTAAACGAGTGTGAAATAGCCGCCACACACTCCACGCAATCAGTGGCCCCACAATCGCCATGCTGACGGCATTAGCACCAAGAGTCGTTAATCCACCATGTGCCATTAACAATGCTTGGAACAACAACACAAGTGTACCTAACACACTCATGACTGCAGGGCCAAACAGGATTGCCCCCAAGCCAGTACCCGTAGGGTGGCTACTTGACCCGGTAACAGAGGGTATTTTGAGTGCGCTCAAGACAAATGCAAATGCACCAGCGAGTCCCAACATCATACGCATTTCTGGTTGTTCATGCACAAGACGTGTGATTTTGCGCAACCCAAAAGCCCAAAACGGGATGGCCACAGCAAACCACACAAGCGCCCACAACGGTGGTAAAAAACCCTCCATCACATGCATTGCATAGGCTGGTCGTGACTCCAACAACACGAGCGTCAACACCCCCACCAACAAAATTACTATGCGATTGCGCATGCTGATAGACCTTTCTTTCGGATATTTCCTTCGTATACAGCAGAGTTACACTGATTCATCAGTAGTAAATATTGGACGATACGCATCATGATTTACGCCATACCATTCATCCATCATGGAAGCATATTCAGTAGCACGCGCCACATCATTGCGCCAGCGAACACCTAGGAACTCAGCAGCTTTCACCAAACCAAGAATAGCATGGGCAATTTCTTCGTCAGTGTAATCAGGACCAACGGGGATAAACAACCAACGTGCAATCTCAGCAGTCGTTGCAACAAACCGATGTGACTCACGTACAGCAGCATAGTGCAATGGTCGAAGCTCAGGCAACCACATAATAGGCGTATGCTCTGATTTGACATATGCATAAAACGTAACTGCATCAATCTCATTGGGAATACGCAATCCAACATGATGCGCAAGCACCGGCAGCTGTGGATCCGATGCAACGCGTAATCCAGCTGCATCAAGAACTCCACGTCGTGTTTCTGCGAGTGTAACTGCTTGACGATACGCAATGCCTTGCATGGAATTTGTATCAAGCAATCGATGTAGCTGTTGGCGAGCAAGCGCATAATCAGGCGCATCATTAGGCATGATTTGTGCTGCAACTGACCGCGCAAATTCAGCATTACCAAACACCAATAGCGCTCCACTAAGTTCTTCATCTCTATCGAGATGCAGACCGAACACCGTCACTTCAGGCCATTTACCACCACTGACCTGAGGGATAGTGTCAGCACAATCAACCCAGTTTGCCACACCTATCTGCCCCACACCACCGACGAGCTGTGCCCAACAACACCGAACCTGCGTCATTGGGACAAGCGCAAGGTGTTGATTCAACTCCATAAAAACCGGATGAGCTCCATAGTGCTTAATAGACTCAACCAAATCGCGATTAGCGTTTGCAGGCACGCCAACACCTTCACCTTGTTGTACATGCGCAGCTTGTAACACTAACGACCGCGCACGCATGACGTTCTTTACGAGAAGGACAGGAGCATGGCCTAATGCAGTGGACCATTCACGATGCACAGACACTCCATCAGCAACATTCGACGTATCGTGTAACACAGGCATAGGCAATACGTCTACAAGTGTTGCTGTCGTGTGGTAATCATCCTCCCGGACCGGGAGTCCGCCTACGGCGGCAATCATTCAGAACCCACCCAACCAGCGGTTGCCCCAATCAATATGCTTTCGATGTGGTTGCATCAATAACCTCCCAGTCGTTTATGAATAACACATGTATAGTAATCTAGATACACTTTTGGCTTAGTGTGATTTCGCACATAATTAGGTTTGAAAACAACACTTACTAAGTGTTTGTTCAACATACTTAAAAAACACGAACTCATTCAGAGTCATCATTACGCATATAGTTTGGGGGCTCGTTGAAGTAAAAGTCCACGCATCAGTCATTTTATGTGCCTGCCAAGAAATCATGCACTCAGATTTTCAGTACGTCATAGACTCATTCATTAAATATTTTATCTATCAAGACAAAAAGTACACCATCACAAACCCGTTGTATTTTAATATACAGTACGATGATTTCCTACACTATTCTTCACACAAAATCGCTCATAATTACCTTTACCTACTATCTCAAGCCGACCACTACACCGCAAGTTGCCGAGGGCACGAGTAATGGTCGAGCGTGTAACACCTAATGCTGATGCAAGCAACCCGTGTGTAAGACGCACATTTACCATTGTACCAAGTGAATGATTAACTCCAAACTGCTCAGCAAGTAATCCTAGTAATCCAAGAATACGTTCGTCTAAATATGGACGCGCCTGAATCGATGCCCATGCCTCCATAGTGCGAATGCGTTCACACAAGCGATTTGCTATATCAATCTGACCAGACACCTCTTGCCAATCACGTACTGTCACCACCACATCAGTATGTGCTTGCAAATGAACGCCGCATTCGTCATCAGGATGACCAACCAATACCTGTCCTGGACCATACAGCCCAAGTAGTGTTTCTACCCCATCACCATATACCATCTTTTGCACAAGAATACCCTTCTTTACTTCAAGAACCGCCTGTGCTTCAAGACGAATATACGTGCCTTGGTAGTGACGATGTTGCAATCCCCCAAATCTGTGCACTTGTGGATCAGGTTTCATAATCGAGGTAATCGTTGTGTGCAGTATTAATTCCGTCACATTGTCCGGTAATACCGCTGATGCCCCCGATGCATATGCCAGCAATGTCAACGAAGAATCACTCGTTCGATTCCATACCAGCCATGGCACACTCATATTAAGTGTGTTTTGGATGGTACGTAAAAATAATGCACTGCTCGTATCTGCGATGATAACAATCAACACCATACTACGCATATGCCCAATTCGATGAATGCCGTCGATACTCTCTGCAACTGTTACAAGATACCCTCTTTTCACCAACTGCTCGAGCAAAGCGAATTGAGGAAACACACAACTTACAAACACAATTTGTGTCATACACTATGCTTATCTTTCAGTAGTGTGCACCAATTGCTCAATATCTTGACAACGCACGTCCGCAATTGCTTTGTGGATTTTGTATTGTCGCGCAGGTGCATCTATCGTCAATAACACAATGACTGTCTCGAGTGGCGGGCAGTCAGGTTCACTACACCGTAACTCGGTAATCATGATAGTCACATCATCCGAGAGACCAAACACTTGTTGTACGCACTTCTTCATTTCACGTGTGTGACTTGAATTCATCTTTGGTCTGTTTTCAAACATATAAGCCTTTCTGTGTATACACTTGCCTAATCGCGTATTCCAACCCACTTACCATTATTTTTAGCAGAGACTAACAGTATCAAGGTACTGTGGATGCGCTGACCTTGTCATGCTCATATACATGAACAGCACAACACGTTAAATCATTTGGTGTTTCAACATTTTGTTGCCACCAGGCTTCCGCTGCCACCTCCTTGGCATAAGACATCCTTTGATTTACTCAGACACGCTGATCAAATGTTTACGATTGTACCTACAACTACGCCATGACCGCACAAAATGTCTGAATCACGTTGGCGTGTTATGAGAGTGTTACGTCGTATGTCTTACCACTTGCCAATCATCAACTGCCACTGGCGCATGCGCTACGCCTGCCTGGCATGCATCAAATTGCATATTCATGAGCTCACAATTAATACCATTTGGTGTGCTAATTACGACAATTTGTGTACGAGGAGACTCACTGCCCCACGCATCACCCATAGTCAATGATATTCGTCTCCCCACAATATGCATAATCACACGCCGATCAGGAGCCTCAGCAATATACACTAACCCTTTGGCACGCATGATTGTAACAGGTAGCTGCTTCAATGTTTCACGCACTAACCGAATGCTCAACGGATGCTCGCTCGAATAGCTCCAACTCATAAACTCTGCACCGTGGTTATGAGAATGATGATCGTGCGGTAATACATCGTGGACTGTGTCAAGTGTAATCCGGTAGCGCCCTACACCAAGCAACATAGACAGTGGGACATCAGCATGTGTCGTCGCAATAATTCGTGCTCGTGGCACGAGCGACTTCACCCAATTTTCGATGGTCACACGCTGGGTCACATCTACCAGATCAATTTTATTGACAATCACAAAATCAGCTGCCTGAATTTGGTCTTCGATAAGTTCACTATACTGTTTATGCACGTCACGGACTTGTTCTGCATCCACTACGGTCAAGATACTTTCAAGTCGAAGCATATGACGTATATCAGGAAGCAGAAACGTAGCCGCAATTGCTACCGGATCTGAAATCCCACTTGCTTCAATAATAATATAATCAGGTGGATGCTGCTTACGTAATATTTTCAAAACAGCAAACAACAAATCATCGCGAATCGTACAGCAAATACATCCATTTGATAAACTGACTGACTCACCGTCAACCGACACAATTAATTCTGTATCAATATTGATTGCACCAAAGTCATTCACCAATACAGCAATTTTTAGTCCATGATCGCCTTGAATAATGCGATTCAATAGTGTCGTCTTACCAGCACCAAGGAACCCAGTTAGTATCGTTATGGGAATTGGTGTCTTTAATTCATCATATGCATGCATTGTTTACTTTCCTTTGCCAACTATAAGCGACGACGTGGGCCACAACAACCACACAAGAGTCCATGATAGTTTGACGGTACCTCACCATACAGTATGGATTTGCGTTGTTCTTCACGCTGCTTAAACACAAAACTTGAGACCGTACGTACACATACAGCATGACAAATGGGACATTCAATAATTGCATCGTCATCTGACATGGAACGCAGTTCTTCTATTTCTATCTCACACGCAACACATTCATAGATGTATAATGGCATATGTTCCTATCATTGGTAACATGACTGCTAATTCACAGAAAGCACTGCTACACCACCTCTTTCTGTGCCAACAGCCAGTGATTTGTCATCAGGTGACCACGATAATTGACTAATTGCCTCAGTAAATTGTAACTTAGCCACAGGTAATTTACTCTGACCAACAGACCATATAGCAACTAACCCATTCGTACAAGCACTGGCAAGATACACTCCACGATGCTGGAACGCCAATGCAGTAATCTGACCCTCATGAATAGAAAGTTGTAGTGGTCGCGTTCCTTCAGGACCTTTACCCGAACAATCCCATACCGTCACCGTTGAACCACCACCAGTTGCCAAGTACCGACTTGTTGAATCCCATGACAACTCGCGCACCTTGGTGGGGTATCCCCACATTTGCAAATCAAGCTCAGTACGAGTAATCCAGAAATGCACTGTCGAATCTTGATCACCTGTGGCAATATATTGACCATCCGGACTACACGAAATGACCAGTGTTGATCCTTTCCATATGAAACGGCCTATTGGGTCATCAAGATCAGTACGCCACAACGTGAGACCACCATATGTAGCACACACCAACACTGATGCCGGTGATGAACCACCCAACTCAGATTGTTTCTTGAATGGTGTGTTCGCCGGCATCCACGCTATGTCGGCTATCGTGCTTGTGTGGTCACGAGTCTCACGAACAAGTACACCGTCAGTGCTCCACAAACGCAAAAGCTTACCAGCCGCTGATGCCAACAAAACAGGTGCATCTGACGACGGGGTTGACGACAGCACTGCCGTACTGCGCCCACGAAGTACCCGCGTCGGGGCAGGGTTTGACAGGCTCCATGCAAGCCGCTCAACCCATATTCCACCACCGTCAAGAGTTGCTGTTGCTGAACCAGTGGTCACATCCCACAAACGTATCTTGCCGTCTTGACCGCCACTCGCCAACACATCTACTGTAGGGTGCCAATCCATAGCAAGTGTGCCCGGAGAATGGCCAGATAACGTATGCTCCCAGCTCCCACTAGCCCCAGCAAAAACAGCGATTGGACCATCCGCACTTGCAGCAGCTAGATATTGACCACTATGCGACCATTTCAGCGAAACGATGAAGTGTTCATCCATATCAGCACGCCAAGACGTTTTTAATACTGACCGCATCTGTGCACCTGCTGCTAACAATCTATTCGGGAATTTCATGCTCACTTATCCCTCATGCAAGACACGCACAGAAATCAGCGTTAAGTGCATCACGATCAAGATTACGCCCAATAAATATCAATTTATTAGTGCGAGGATCATTGCCCCAATCACGATCAGGGCGACCATCAAAAAGCATGTGTACACCTTGGAATACAAAGCGTTGTCGTTCATTTTTGATGCTTAGTACGCCCTTCATTCGAAATATATCAGTACCTTGAGTACGAAGCAATTTACTTAACCATGCGTTCAATTTAGTCGGTTCAAGGTCACCAGACACCGTAATTCCAACCGATGACACTTCATCGTCGTGCTCATGATCTGGCTTAAACACGTTCGTATAACTTGGCACCACCGTCTCATCCCCGTTCTGCAACTTGATATCAAATTCCTCAGGACGATGCTCTGTAAACATGGCATATGTACCGTCAGCAGGAATACGCACCGTAAATTTCATTGTTGATTCGCTCACTATGTGCAATTGGCGAAGTATGGTTGACGTGTCTATCACGCTATTAGGGTGTGTATCATGCTCCTCATCCGAGAAGATAAGCACTGCCTCCATCAGACACGCCTCAAGCGCTTGTGCAGTGGCTGCTGACACAGGCAACATCACCCAATTCATCGTTAAATCGGGCCCAGGCTCTACGCCCAACGTGTAGTCACCAGCCTTCAGTTTATATACCTGTGCTTCTTCAAATGGATACTCCGGTTCCATAAACTGCGGATCTATCTCCATTGCCCGATCTAAGTTGAATCCACCCACGTTGAGTACCATCTCTAAATCAACCGCAGCATTTTGTGCTCGCACAATCTTAGCGGCAGCATTCATTGAACGAATACGACGCTCCAATTGATTAAGATCCTCTTCGCTAACCAAATCAATCTTGTTTAGAATGATGATATCCGCAAATGCAACCTGCTCTTTCGCCTCCGGTGCTACATCAATATGCTGAATAACATGCCGTGCATCAACTAACGTAACAATGCCGTCAAGACGCAATTTTTCTTGCATTTCATCATCAACAAAAAACGTCTGTGCAACAGGCCCCGGATCCGCAAGTCCAGTCGTTTCAATCAATATGGCGTCAAACCGATCTTTACGCTTCATTAATGTACCTAGGATACGAATGAGATCGCCACGCACCGTACAACAGATACACCCATTATTCATCTCAAAAATTTCTTCCTCAGCATTGATTACCAAATCGTTATCAATGCCAATCTCTCCAAATTCATTCTCAATTACGGCAATACGCATGCCATGCTGTTCAGTTAGTATGCGGTTCAGTAACGTCGTCTTCCCTGCACCAAGAAATCCGGTCAATACTGTCACAGGTACTCGCGTATCAGGTGTGTTCTGTGCTGTCATTTACTCCCCCTCGATTTTTCATATCACGGCTGTTGGGTATTACTCCACTTAATAATAGCACAATTGATAGTCACTATCAATACTCTGATTGCTAGTTGACGTCCATGAAAAACTTTGCCACGATGTGAGTGCTTAAATCCGCATCGACAAAGGAGTTTTCATGGACGCCACTTGGATTATAACAACGTTTGTCCTCATCGATACGGCTATGACCAATCTTGACCACTAGACTGATATCCGTGCCGGGGTTCCCGATAGCGAAATTGTCACGGTTGCACTTGTGGCAGCCAAGTATTTTGCCAATAATCATCGGATTACCCTCAATGTCATGCACCAGTTACACTATTTATCAGGGTCAATCAGCCATTCCCGATTCAATCGTCGTATTCATGTATTAGGCGACTGGATGGCGTATTTGCCTGAATTACTCGCTGATATGTTGAGTACATTGACAATCTATATTATTGACAGTATGCCAACCCCAGTGTGCTGTCGTGCCCGAGCAAAGCGGTATCGCAAAGTCCATGGTGCGCAGTACGACGGCACATGCTATGCCAAAAACGAACGCTATTTTGACTGGAAACTCCATCTTGTCTGTGATGCTTCAGGTATCCCGACACGGTTTCTCTTACGCCCTGCGCGTGCACATGATACGACCGCGGTCGACGATTTCGCATGTACATTACCATTTGGTGCCATGTTGCTCGGTGATCGTGGCTACGTCAGCGAATCACTGTGCCATCAGCTGGAGGCGCGCTACGGGGTCACGATGATTGCGATTCACCGTGCCAATATGCAACCAAATACTCCGGCAGAACAACGAACTCCTCCGCATGCACTGCAAGCGCATTGAGCCCTGCAATAGTCAACTTGAGAAGATGTGCGTGGCGCGCATCCACGCACGACTTACGGCAGATGTCTCACTGAAGATTGCTGCATCACTATGTGCATTGAGTGTGTCAAATCACAGCTAGACTAGCTATCAGGGTAATCAATTACATTTCAAATAATCATTTCAGCTATACGTAGTCCAAGTCAAACACTCACGGTCATTCATTCTCATCTATATGCAGATGTGATGCATGCATCTCCGACAAAATGCTAGATTATGCTGAAGCTTTGGCTTCTTCGACTGAAAACATCGTGCGCGCTTATCATCTCCACCTATCCCATATACCCCTCCACCACCTCCCGGGCCACCGCACCCGCTCGTGCGCCGAGACCACCCACACAAATAGCGGCGGTGGCATTGGCGAACCGTGCCGCATCAATCAAGTTTTGCCCCAAGGCCCGGGCCGCCACAAAACTGCCCCCGAACGTATCACCTGCGCCCGTGACATCAACCACATCCACAGCAAACCCGGGGACATGCGTGGTCTGCCCTTGTGTATAAATCATGCACCCCTGCGCAGCCTGGGTCACGACGACCACGGATATGCCGTACGAAAGCAGGC